>Ga0080064_1004763_pt1 | contig 16877 bp, 11 predicted proteins | sample Subgrocontami54m_FD_69260 | JGI IMG/M metagenome (GOLD analysis project Ga0080064, IMG submission 69260) | Subsurface groundwater microbial communities from S. Glens Falls, New York, USA - GMW46 contaminated, 5.4 m (SPADES assembly) (version 2) ...
CTGCCGAAAATAAAACAAGCCCTTCCGACAGCCAAAGTCATGATGGTGACGGGCGTGGAAGATGAGAAGACGGTGGAAAGCGCGAGGAAACTGGGCGCGGACGATTATATTACGAAGCCGCTCGTGCTGGAATATCTTGAGAGCAATGTTTTGAAAAAGATTGGGGATCTGGCCGGGAGATAGGTTCCGGTCATTCTGACCATGAGCGAAGCGAAGGGGAAGAATCTCACAAAACATGGGAGGCGGTCGAAAGGGTTACATTTATATTCTGGCAAATAAGAGTAATTCGGTGATTTATACAGGTGTAACAAGCGATTTAGTCAAAAGAATTTATCAACATAAACAGCGGCTACTCGAAGGTTTTTCTAAAAGATACAATTTACATAAGTTGGTTTATTACGAGATGCATGACTCAGTAAATAATGCGATTGTCAGGGAAAAGCAAATTAAGGGCTTGCTCAGACGAAAGAAAGAAGCGTTGATAGAGTCAATAAACCCAGGTTGGCGCGATTTGTATGAAACGTTGCTTTGAGATCCTTCGTCGCATTCGCTCCTCAGGATGACGATGAACGGTAAGTATTCAAAGAATTTAATTTAGGAGACATCGTCATTTATACCCGCCTAGACTACCAAGAAGCCTTGATGAATGCCTCAAAGGGCATGATCCGCGTCAAAGACCCTATCACGCTTCTTAAACTTATCACGAGATTCATTGACCGCCAGATCGGCGTCACGCATGTCGGGATCCTCCTTCATGACAAAAAACGGGACGCTTATGTTTTAATAGACAGCAAAGGCGAGGGCGGCGTCAAGATCCCGGTGGGCTATGTGAAGATCCCCAGTGATAATCCTATTGTTAGTTTTTTTCTTTTTCCTAATAACGGCGCTTTCGCGAGGAAAGAATCCCTTGTTTATAGCGAGCTTGAGCATATCCAGAATTTTGAGATCCTGGTCAACAAAAAGGGCGAAAGGGCTATCCACTACGAAGATATCCGAAAACACATGAATTATTTCAGGGCCTCGGTTTGCGTGCCGAGCTTTTATAAAAGAGAACTGCTGGGTGTTTTGATGCTGGGCGACAAGCTCTCCGGTGAAAAGTACCACGACGAGGAGATAAAACTTTTTGTGACGCTGGCCAATGATGTTGCAATGGCGGTCAAGAATGCCGAGCTTTTTAAGGATTTAAAGACGGCGCTTGAGAAAGAACACCGCCTTTTTATTCATACTGCGATCGCGCTTGCGACCGCGATTGACGCGAGAGACACATATACCCATGGCCATTCCGAACGCGTATCGCATTATAGTCTGGTGATCGTGAAAGAACTGATTGATTCCGGTAAGATGGTATACGATCGTGAGTTTATGGAAACGGTTCAGCTCTCGGCGCTTTTACACGATGTTGGTAAAATCGGGATACGCGACCAGATATTGAATAAGCCCGCGAAGCTGACCGAAGAAGAATTTGAAATTATGAAATCGCATGTTACGATCGGAGCGACGATCGTCAAGCCGGTCAAAGGACTCACGCATTTGGAAGATGGCATCCTTTATCATCACGAACGCTTTGACGGAAAGGGGTATCCGCAGGGTCTGAAGGGAGAAGATATCCCTATTATCGGCAGAATAGTGAATGTGGCCGATTCTTATGACACGATTACGACGGCTCGTTCCTATAAGTCATCTATGCCGGCGGAGGGTGCTTTTGACGAACTGAAGAAATGCTCAGGCACGCAGTTTGACCCGGAAATAGTCGTGGCATTTTACGACGCTTATAAAAAGGGCAAGATTTCCAAGAGGGAATACACCGGATTCGACTTCACAAAATTACACTGATCGTCGTTCCCTGTTTTTCTTCGCTCTCCACTTTGATTTTCCCCCCATGTTTCGTAATGATCCCATGAACAATGGATAGGCCAAGGCCCGTTCCTTCTTCTTTGGTGGAGTAGAAAGGGTCAAAGACATGGGGGAGATGTTCTTTGGGGATGCCACAGCCGGTATCGGAGATGACGATCTTCGTCATTGCGAGCGTAGCCGAAGGCTTTGGCGAAGCAATCTGAATGACAACCTTAAGAGTGCCGCCATTCGGCATGGCATGAATACTATTGAGGAAAATATTAAGAAAGGCCTGCCGCAGTTGATTTTTATCAACAAGCGGCGAAGGATTGGCTTTATAGTCTTTTATTACCTCTATCTTATTCTTTAAAAGATTGCTATTCAGGAGACTCAGCGTATCGTCTACAATTGAAACAATGGGCGTGGCTTTAAGCTCAAGCTCCCTTGGCTTTGAGAACTCCAGCAATTGTTTCACGATATTATTTACCCGATCAACCTCATCCACCACAATCCTTTGGAACTTCTCTCTGAATTCCGGATCGTCATATCTTTGAGGTAAATACTCCGCGAAGGTCTTAATAGAAGTCAGGGGGTTCTTGATTTCATGAGCCATGCCGGCAGCCAAAGTTGCTACGGCCTTCATGTGGTCTTGTTTTTGAACAGCGTTCTTTAGTCTCACGTTCTCCTCGATTATCTTCTCCGTATCGATTTTAAAGAAATATTTATCCAGAAATTTTTGAATTCGTGATTGAAGAGGATTAAAAATAATCGCAACGATGAAGGATGCGAATATCGCAATAAAGACAGAGCGGTAGCCGAAGTAAGATCTGAATATATATTCACTGATTAAGATAATCGAAAGATAAATAAAAGTTAAACTAAAAATTAGTAATGAATAAACAAAACCTCTTCGGATGATGATATCGATGTTGAGAAGTTTATGTCTGAATATGGCGTAAGTTACTAGGAGAGTATATAGAGTGATGAAAACATTCCAAGCGGGATGCACAGGATAACCAAAAGCTTGCAACCAATGCGAAGCACCTCCTGAAAAGAAACCAATAAAAATAGCAACAAATAGATATTTAATTTCAATACTTTTATCACCAGATGATCGTCTGAGAGTTTTGTAAAGAATAATATGTCCGTATAAAACAGTCAAAAGCCAACACATTGTTTCAAGTAAGTACAAAGGTGATTTGACGCGTGCATAGTAGAAGGAACCGTACACGTAAGTTAAAGAGAAATTGAGTTTACCAAAGATAGTAAGAAGCAGAAAAAGACAGCCTTGGAGGTAAGTAAATATTAGGAAAGGTTTCTTTTTATATTCACAAAACAAGGCGACAAAGTGATAGAAAAAAACTGCTATGAAAAGTCCCCCAGAGTTAGCTACCACCCAAAGATATTTTGCTTTTTCCTTATCTGGTCCGGCAAGACAAATCAATGCTAAGGAAAAGCCCCACCATGCAACTAAAAAATTAAAAAATGACCAGATTTTGTGAATATCTTTCTTTCCAAAAAAAGGTACGACGATAGCAAGTGATAAGGAGGTTGTTCCGAAGAGAACACTAGAGATAAAAAGAGGATTAAGCCACAATTTGTGCTTTCCTTAGCGTCTAAGAAGTTGATTAATGGATTGTAGGATTTGCTTTGACTCAAATGGTTTGGGGATGTAGTCCGCGGCGCCGTTTTTCAGGGCCTCCTGGGCGGTTTCGACGCTTTGGTAACCGGTGACGATGATGACGGGCATGGAGGGCTTTAGTTTTTTGATTTGTTTCAATATCTCGATTCCGCTGATTTTGGGCATCTTGATATCCAAGAGCATCGCGTCAGGCGTGAAGTCTTTCAACAATTCCAACGCCTGAAGGCCGTTGTTGGCAAATTTGAGATTGTAGCTATCAGCCAAAATCAATTTAAAAGACTCGCGGATCCCTTCCTCGTCATCGCAGATTAGTACTGTGGGTTTTACTAGATTGGACATTTAGACCTCCTTTGACCTCTGTCGTCTGACTTCTGTCATCCGAAACCCTACAGCGAAGCTGGGGTTATCACCGACAAGCACCAACTCTCGGATTTGGATGGATTTTTAAAGTGGTGCAGTGTCGAAGCGTTGAAGTATAAAGTTTCATGAGTATTCAGCACCCGCTTTTCTTTCCCTAAGTTGATTTCGAGAATGCCCTTCAATACATAAATGAATCTTTCGCTGGCGGCCGTGTATTCTTCGTTTTCCGTGTGGCCATGCGGTTTGATCTTGATAAGGACCGGCATCATCTTTTTTTGAAGGATGCCGGTGGTTAGAAGTTCAGAAACGGCTCCGCTTGAGTGGGAGAAGGTTGAGATTTTTTGCCGGATAAGCCTTTCTTTTGTCTCATGGACTTTATTGATGATATGGTCATAAAGCTCAGGGAGGCGGACTCCAAGCGCGTCGGCGATCCTCATGTGAGAGTCCAGCGTACCGGTCATTTTCTCATTTTCGAGCCGGCTCAAAGTGGCCTGGTCAATGCCCGTTTTCTCGGCTATCTCGACCAGCGTCAGTTTGCGCGCTTTCCTTAATGTGCGGATCCTGTGCCCTAGGCCTTTCATTAGGTCTCCTTAATTCCTTAATCATAGTTTAACCGGTATTTGATGAAAAATCAAATATTATTTGTGTTTAAGCAAAACTAAACCCATTTAAACAGAGGTCATGGCTTCGTCCACTCATAGGAGAATATGATATTTAATCAAAATAAACTTGACAAAAAAACAAAACTCATGTAAGCTTGCTTCGAGGTCAATTGGGGAGGCTCGGGTAGAATGAAGCAGCCGTTGGACGCAGAAGAAATGCTCCTATTTCCAAGAGACTTTCTTCTCCTGCTAAAAGAAACCCAATTGTTCGGCCCGATGGTGGACAAGGCAATAGAGGATATTGAGACCTTTATTAAAATGAATCAAACGGAAAACCCTCCCCGCCGGATCTTGAAAAACAGCATTTCATCAGGTACACTTCGGCTCCCCTCTAAAAAGGGTACCTTGCCAAGAGAGGTAAGAGGTAAGTGAGATGAGAAAAAATAAGCGTTTAAGTTTAATGAGCCCACATGGAAATGTGGGCTTTTTCGCTTTTAAGAAATGCTCATTTAAAAAACATTTTCTAAAGCCGGTCTCGTTAGCTTTAATTTTTACCTTCTCCTATACGCAGCTTCTCTGGGCTGCGGATGTTCGCCAAATGCTTTTAGACGCCAAGGCGTCTTTCGAAGATGATACTCGCCGCGGCGGTACGATGACCGCTACCGATCTTCAATCCACCCAAGCCTCTCAACAAGCGGTCGTGGATCAACAAGCCGCTCTCCAAGACCTGCAGAATATGAATTTCTCGCTCACCACAAAAAACGGGGACATCCTAAAATATGTGGGGGATACCTTAAGCGAAGTCACGCGCCCGGACGGCACCACGCTTAAAAATGTCCAAGTAGATGCGAACGGGAACATCACCAACGCGGATCTTAAACTTTCGGACGGCTCGATTCAGGTTTATCAAAACGGCCGAGTCATCGGCTATCAGACGCCCGACGGCACCAGCGTCGAATATGACACGCAAACGGGCAGAATCGTTAAGGCCACGACTAAAAAAGGGATCGTCTCAGATTATACTTATACTCTCGATGATACCGGCCATGTTTTGACTACGACCGTCAGGTCGCAAGAGCACAGGGCGGTTTACGACGGTAAAGGCCGCCTTCAATCTCTGACTTTGAAAGACGAAGCCTCTTATCAATTTGTAGACGGTATTTTGCGGTCTTTCACGCTACCGGGCAAAGGCACCTTCCTATACGGCGTCATAAAAGAAGGAGACAGGACACGCATTTTTTTAAATCCGAGCTCTGTTGCATTTGGCTGTGAAGAAACTGAAACCGGCGGTTGTGAGATTGTGAGCCGTTCGAAGCCGGCGCCGGCGTCCAGCATCAAAGAGATGCTTTACGACAAGGACAATAATCCTCTCGAAGCAAGCCTGCTCGACGGCACGCATTTTTTCTTTGAGAACGGCCTGCTGCAGAGGACAGAGGACAAGGACGGGCATCTCGTGCAATTTGATTTTGAACAAAGCGCCTTTGGCAACCTGATCGGGGCAAGCATCATTCAAAACGACGTCACTTCTACTTACGACGCCGAAGGCAACCTTGCCAGCATCAAGCTGGGGGAGCTGACTATTGATTACAAGGATTCCAAAATCGATTCCATCACGAAGGCCGACGGCACGGAGCTTGAGGATCTTTCTTTCGACACTGCCGGAAATCTTCAAAACGCCACGATCATCACGCCCGACGGGGAAGTCCGCACTTACATCAGCGGGGAGCTTAAATCCATCGAGCATCAAGACACAAAGATTCTGTATGACCTGGGGAAGCCTTTGCAACTCATACAAAAAGACCTCGTGTATGATTTTAGCTACACGCCCGAGAAGATAGAGGCAGGTCTTTCGACTACGGCGCCCGACGCTCTCACCCCCGTGCGAATGGAATACGACGCGGATTTCAATTTGAAGCAAGTCATCCGTCAAAACCAAGAAGTGTTGAATTATTTGGATAACGGCAGTCTCGGCAGTATTGGGAATACGGACCCTTCAAAGACGCCTCAAGTATTTCATTATGAAGTGGATGGAAAAACATTGGATTACATTGAACAAGGCAACATTCAAACTTTTTATGACGCGAACAACCAGCCGATAAGATCGGTTGTCAATCCCACCGTGGATAATCCTCACGCTCTGGATGTTTCCTATCAGTACGGCAAGATCCGGGAGATCAAAAAAGACGGTATTTTGACATTCAAATACACCTATACTTTTGATTCCAATAATGAGGAACTCACCCATATTGAGGATTTGGAAGAAAAAACTTTCAAAGTCTATAAAGGCGGAAATTTATTAACATCCCTCGATAATGAAGCGTCGGTGCTTTCGACCTATGAGTATGCCATGGACAAGGTTTCCAAAGTCACTGTCACCCGCCTCGGGCGCACACTTCATACTTACGATTATTCCTACCCTGGGGATCTGACAGTCGTTCAGGATGAAGAAAATGTCGCGAGAACCTATTCAGCGGGCAAAAAACTTTTGTACTTAGAGAAAAACAATGAGAAGTTTTCCTATTCCTATTCGAATAATCCGGACGGGGAGGAGATTGTTGAAGAAAAACTGATCGAGAAGAAGCTCTCCGACGGCTCCTTGGTTCATTATGAAAATGGGAAAGCGTCAAAGATAGATTTGGCCGACGGATCATTCATCACGGATGTGGTGTTGGATGATGACCGGCAGGTGACAAAAGGCACGATCAATCTTTCATCCGGCGTGAAAAAGGTTTTTGATGATCAAACGATTCTCGAAGAAATCCAGCCCGACGGGACTCATTTTTATTTTTCCAATAATAAAATATCCAAAGTTGTCGATTCAGCCGGCAAAGAACTCGAGTATTCTTACGAAAAAAACCAGGATGAGAGCATCAAGAATATTTGGGTAAAGAAAGGCGACGCAAATTTAGAATATGACTCAAACGGAAATCTCACGGGCCTTAAATTGGACGGAGTCTTAACCCCGGAGCAAGTCCGCCAAGCGACTCAGGATGCTTATGCCGGCGGCGGCAGCGGAGCCAATAGTATTGATGGGGATTACAGCACTTCTCAGAATGTTTCTGCACAGCGAGATTTTGACCGGACTCAAGGCAGTGTTTCCGTCAATGTTTATTCAACGCATTCTTTTCCTGAACCTCAGACGATCACTCGGATCGAGTATAGCGCTTGGGGAGGCGGAAGCGGCCACGGAGATTATGGCGGGCACGGCAATGGGTCCTATTCCATTGAGTATCAGCTGGCTGATGGGCAATGGGTTGTTTTTCCCGGGGCTTCCGGATCGGGATCTGGCGGCAAGGTTGTCAAAGAGGTAAGCCTCTCGGGCGTCATAGCTATCCGCGCGTTTGCTAACGGTTACGGCGAAGGCTCTGACCACGGATCGTGCGATGCTTACGCGTATATTTATGAAATCCAGTACACGCTGGCCGATCAATCCTTCTTAACCTTTAGCCAGGTGAAAGACTCGCAAAATCAAGTGACGGGATATCAGTTTAGCGGTTATCCGGGAACGATGAGTTTTGATGCACAAGGGAACCTTTTGCCCGGCACGCCCTCTAATTTGAATAGTCCTGCGCAGTCTCTGGGTGGCGCAGTCGCCTCATTAACGAGCGTACCGCATTTTGACAAGATAAACCTATTGGTTCCTGCGAACTTGAGCGGTTGGTTTTCTACCGCGAAGAATTCTGTTTTAGAATCTCAAACCATCATTACCCAGGAGTATTCTTCAAGCGGAATCCTTGAAACCCAGTCCAAAGCCGACGGCACGGTAACATTGTTTGATGCGAATAACCGCCCGACCGAGGTGCTGGATAGTAGCGGCGTTATTCTCATTCAATACAGTTACGACTCTGACGGTCATCCCACTCGCGTGTATCTTAAGAACGCGCGCGACACACTGCCGGATGAGGTGTTGAAAGCCAAACAAAGCATCGAAGAAGGACGCGCCTCATCGCTTCTAACGTTAGTTCAACAAAAAAATCTCGCGTACCAGTCTATCCAATCACAAGTCGCCGCCCAAAAACAAGCTCTGCAATCGCAATTAAATAGTTTGCAAGATCAATTTAATGATATTTCCGGTATGAGCGTAAGCGGCAAAAAAGCTAAAAATCAAAAAGGCGACGCCTTAAATCAGATTGGTAGTTCCATGGATCAGGTCCGCGGGGCCCTTGCGATTCTTTCGAGTCAGGAAGCCGATGCTTACGCGGCGCTGGATTCACAAGTCAAGACCCTCTCGGACCAGATCGAGGCGGATTCACAAACAGCGTTTACTGCGCTTTCAAACCAAGAGACCAATCTTAAAAAAGAAATCCTGCGCCAGGAAGTCTCGCCGATCGTTTATGACTATTACCGAAGAATTTTAGGCAGAGATCCTTCCAGCGCCGAGTACGATTATTGGATTTCAAAAACAGATTACAGTCAGGATCCGGGCCTGACTCAAACCTATGTGACGGTGGAACAACAAAGCGTTGATCCCAAAACGCTTCCATTTCAGGAATCCAGCGGACAGCTTTCCATCGAAGCGGAGGATTATTACGCGATCACGAATACCCCGAACAGATCTTGGGTTCTTTCGAGCCAAAACACGCTCTTCTCAAGTAATTATGCGTTGGTCGCATCGGGGGCTTCCAATTACGAAAATGGGATTGAGGGGGTCAGCGCCAAGATAGATTTCAAGATAAAGGTTGATTCCCCGGGTCTATATTATCTCTGGATCCGCGGCTACGCGGCGGATGGCGACACGGATTCCGTTCATGCGGGGATTGATGGCGCCATCTCACCGAGCACTCCGGGTTACAAGTTTACCTATTTTCCTTACGATGGTTATGGCTGGTCGGTTTGGAACGATGATGGGGCGCGTGTGGCGTTTCAGATCAGTACACCGGGCGAACACACGCTTGAGTTTTGGAGCAGGGAGGCCGGGTTTAAATTTGATAAATTCATCCTGACAAAAAACGCCGCCTTTACTCCCTCAGGCTTTAGCGTGGGCGAGTCGTCACGCGTCCAAGCTCCATCGGCTACTACTTCCAAGCCCATTACCGAAGCTCTCAAGGATTATCTCAACGCATTACCTGAGCTTGCCGAGCGACAAACCTACGTCTCTACTGTCAAACAAAATGTCACAAACCAAGTTAATAGCTTCCTCTCGATGTCTCAAGGCCAGAAAGAAGCTTTTGCCGCCGGTCTTGGACTTCAAGCGTCGGATCTAATCAATCTTTCAACTTCCGACGCGCAGAAAATCCTCACTTGGCTTGGCTCGCGCTCACTTCACTTTGGTCAGTCGGCCTTTCTATCACTAGAATCCCTTTTGGACCAAAAAGGAATCGCCTATAACAGGGAAGACTTGGCCACCAAAGCCATCTTAATCGACGTTCTAACGGGTGTTATAAGCCCGCTGGACGATGGGGATCTGGTCATCTCGGTTTATTCTTTAAACAAAGTCGCTGAGGGCTACGGTTTGACCCTCTCCGGTGCAAATCTTAGCTGGGAAGACCTCCTCGCGATCTACCAGGCCAACCCCACAGCCAGGGTTATCGCCCACATCAATGGGAACCACTTCGTTGTCATCACAGGGGTAACTCAAAATTCCATTACCTATATTGATCCGGGGATTGGAAAAGATAAGCAAAATGAATCTTTGACTGTTACGAAAGAAGGATTCCTCAAAGCTTGGAAGGGGAATGTTGCTTTAGAACAAAGCAAAGTTCAAACAGTCGCCAACTACCAGAATAAAGTTTTATCCGCTCAAGAAACCCAAAATATACGAGGCGCGTTCTGGGGTAGTCTGTTGGGGCTTCTCGGATCTATCTTTGTATGGATCCCTGGGCTCAACTTTCTTGGGCTTGTGCTAACGGGCATCTCAACTATTGTTAGTGCCATTGAAGGAGATTGGATATCGGCAATTTCTTCCATTGTTACTTTTGGGATAGCGCCTAATGGACTAGGAACATTTTTTAATAATGTATTCACTGGCGTTACCCAGTCTTTGGGAGCCCTTGGGGCAGCCTTCAATACGGTTGGAGGTTTTGTATCAAATATTTACAACGCCGTCACAGGTTTCTTTGGAGCTATTTCCAGCGGCATTGGCGGCTTTCTCCATGGTGCTTTGGGAGTCTCTTCCAAGATCGGCGCCGAAATTGCAAGAACGGCTGTGAGCATCGGAGTCAGCTTCGGCGTCTCCAGAGGCCTTGAAATCGTCGGTGTAAACCCTGAGATTGCCGGCTTCTTTGGGAGTCTCGCCGCAGGGGCGGTGGTCGGAGGAATGAAACCCATAGATTCCGCGACCGCCAATGTTGCCGCCGCGCAAGCCAGAAACATCCAAAGCAGTGTCCAGCAGACTGTCACCTTGACCCAGGTGGGAAGATTGGGAATGGAGTTGGGGCTTGATAGTTCTTTTACCAATATTATCGGTCTATCCCTTGCGGCGATTCAGGGAATACAGATTCAAAATCCGACAACGACTCTTGGCCAAGCATTTTCTAAAATAAAACCTCAGCTATTTAGTTCATTGGCTCAGTATGGGGTGGATAAGCTTGGGACGAGCATAGGTTTTGATCCGAGGATCTCAACCCTTATTGGAACGCCTATTTCAGGAGTGATTAATGCCGGATTTAAAACTGGATGGGATAACGGAAACGCGATTATTGCAGGCATTAATGACGGAATCTTAAGAGGCGTTACTTCTATAGGTATTGAATACGCTACCCAGCAGGCCGATCTTGATCCTTTGCTTGGTTCTATTACTTCAAGGGCTATTACAGGAGCGATTGAAGGAGCTTTAGGGGGCAATATCTTCGGTGGTATTTACGATGCGTTTGTTAATTCTGCTTTGAATGTCGCAAGACTTGGTGTCTCAAGCACCGATCCCTGGAGCCAGGCGCAGTATCTACAAAGAGTTATCAATTTCTCAAGTATTATCCAGCAAAAGGGGCTTGCGCAGGCGATTGAGGATTCGGCGACGCAGATTCTGCGCGAAGATTCGGTGTCGTCAATCTTACAATCTTTCAACACTATAGGTGTTTATATTCAAGATACGATTGATAAGAACAAAATGGAGAGCGTCCAAATTAACGGCGTCACTTACAAGAGATTGAATTTACCCAGTGGAGATTATCTCCTATTTACCGCCGACCAGAAAAACCTTGTTGAAATTAAAAGGGGTAGTAGTATTTTAAAAGGCACATTCGGAAAAGATGACCAAGGTAATTGGGGGCTTATTACTGGAACGGCTACTCAAACCAATGCCTATGGTGTTACAAGCGTGTCGTTTTATGCTAGCGGGACCATTACTGAAATTTATATCATGGGTCCGGATGGGATACAGAATACAATTGTGAAAAAACGAGTGAATAATGAATGGATTACCTTTAACCCCGATGGAAGTTTGAGAGATGCGGATATAGAGAACTACGACCGAGGTTTCAAACTCACTCTCAAAGATGGTTTGCCTAATTTTTCAGATGTTGATCTTAACTTTGAAGCTTTGGATCTTCTTGATAGAATAGCGCTCAGAAAGACATACGATCTTACAGACCAGGAGCTCGATAGTGTTATGGCCCAATTCAATCAAATATCCAATCCCAAACTAAAGTCGTTCGTCGGCGTTGCCCTGGCCGCAGAAATAGAAGAATACCGCGCTGGCGAGTTTTTGACGTGGACCGGAGACCAGGCCGACGTTGGAGGGATTTTTAGAGATCTGGGAACGAAGATTCAAAATTACTGGTCCTATATCTCGTCAACGTATCTGACAAAATCAGACCCTGTCACTATTGGCAATCTCTATACAAAAATTCTTAGTGAAAATCTTAGATTTTTCAATGGGCGAGATTACGGAGAGACCGTCATACAAACCTCGGGTGTCTTGGGAGGGAACATTATGAGACCCGATTCTCCATGGTTGTGGCGACCAGAACAAGAGGTTGTCATTGTTAGATACGGTGACAAATGGGCGGCATTTGGGGAGAGGTTTTTTGGTGATTTAACGAAAGTAGAGGATTATGCCTCTTTGGCTGATCCAGAATTGAGAGATAAATATGGCAAACTATATTCCGATCCTAACGCTGCGACAAAAATTGACAACTTCATGGCCATCGCTGACTCTTTTAATGTTTCTGTTAGAGGCGCTCAAGCTTTCCTAGTCGAAGGCGTTTATCACGTCAAAATCGAAACGCAAGGATTAATTAATTTAGAAAACAACAATCAGTATCGCCGCTGGGCAGCTTATTATTATGTGGTGGACGATGTGACACTTAAACCGAGGAAAGTGTATATAGATAATGAACAGTGGGCGAGGAACATTATTGAACAGGGTATAGGCAACTAAAATGGGTAAAGGTAAAAAGATAGTCGTAGTCGCCTCAATCATCATAGGGGCGGTTATTATCTTCCTAGGGGTATGTGTTTTTATCTCTTATAGAGACAGTCAGCTATCTCGGGTCTATACGTCGGCTGGGGAAGAGCTTTTGTATTCAGGAGCAAACAGAATTGCTGAGGCCATTAGTCTCTTAGAAAATGCACTTAAGCTAGATCCCCACAATGACGGTGCGGAGCGTCATCTTTTACAGGCATATTTAGGTGAAAAGCAGTACCTGAACGTGATTGCTATGCAAACGACGCAAATTAAAAAAGACCCTGACGATTGGAAAAATTATAAGAGGATGAACAGAATAGCAGAAGCTCATATTGAGAGGGGTGAGATAAAGGAGGCTGAGGGAATATACGAATCGTTGTTAACCAAATATAGACAAGCAACGGGGTTGTACTTAGGCCTAAGTATTTGCTATGAAAAAGAGGGTAATTTGGCTAAGGCCATAGAATATGAAGAGCAGGCAATCAAGATTATGCGGGACAATCCTCAATATTCACCTCAAACATTAGTCAAGCGTGAGATGGAAAGGCTATCCAAGCTTTATAGAAAATCGGGGGACACATAACATAATTATCTCATTCTCATGGCACGCATAGCTCGCGTTGTGATACCCAAAATCAAAATAATAAGGGGTCAAATCTTTCCTTGACGTCACCCCTTCTCCTGATACTATCTACTCATGTCGCGTCCTTTAAGGATTGAATATCCCAACGCCTTCTATCACGTGATGAATCGTGGCGCTGGTCGTCAAGCGATCTATCTTATTGATGATGATTATGAGATGTTTCTTGAGACGCTCAAGGAATCGTCCAGGTTCTTTGATATTCACGTCATAAGCTACTCTCTCATGCCTAACCACTACCACTTGCTTATTCAGACTCCCAAAGCCAATCTATCGAGAGCTATGAGGCATTTAAACGGTGTTTACACCCAGCGTTTTAACCGGTATCACAAGAAAGACGGCCCTCTTTTCCGTGGCCGCTACAAGGCGATCCTGATCCAAGAGGATGAATACCTCACGCACCTTATCCGCTACATCCATTTAAACCCTATCCAAGCCAATCTGACAGAGGATCTCTTGAAATACCCCTGGACAAGCCATAAACAGTACTTACAGGGCAAAGACCAAGCCCCCTGGCTCCACGTCCGACTTGGGTTAGCTTTCTTCTCAAGCAAGCTAAAAAAGGCCCTTAAAGAGTACCGGGAGTTTATGAAAAGCGGCGTTGACCCAAAAACCCTGGCCTTCTACGGCAAGAAAAAGCAGAGCTCTATCTTGGGAGACCCTGACTTTCTCGATCATATCAAGGAGAAATATATCCTGACCGACCGTAAGCTCTCGACCGAGATTCCGGAAGAAAGAAGGGCGGCCGGTGCTGCTATCACCGAACGAATCCTGAAGGAAGTTTCAAAATCATTTTCTCAATCCAGACAAGCGCTCCTTGTGTCAAAAAGGGGAGAGCGCCACCCGGCGCGGCTCTTAGCTCTTTCTCTTAGTCGCGAGCTTTCAGGGCTTCGATTGTCTGAGCTAGCACAAATTTTCCAAATAAGATCTTATCGGACGGTTGGGACAGGTTGTTATCGTTTTAAGAAATTACTGCAAGAAAATACCGAAGTTAAGGGGCGCTACACAAAGATTCATCAAACATGTAGTCAGGGAAAGACTTGACCCCTTATTTATGCGGTTGAAAGTGTCTTTAAACAGGGTGGCATAGCAAGTCTCATCTCAGGAAATTCCACGCCAGTCCTGGATGCCAACGGAAACACGGTCGCCATTGGGGTAAAGATTCAGGACAATGTGAAGGTTTATCTCAACCCCACAAGCGATAACGTAATTGGTCGGGACATTGGTACCGTTAAAGAGCGCGGGACTTACGCCATCGATCCGACAACCGGCAAGTTCAGTCTCTTAAACGGTACAATTTCCCGAGACTTCGATGGTGGCTTTGCAATCTCCTACGTGCAAAACGGCACAGTTCAGAAAACGTATGTTGTGAACGAAAACGGGGATTTCAAATTCAGTTTGTCATCAAGAGATCCCGAAGTAGGGCTTATCATCAATTCCTACGACTGGAGCGTAGCGGATGGCGTGGTCTATGATCCTGATAAGGGAACAGTGATCACCATTCAAAATAACAAGGTCGTGAAGCAGGAGAAGTTCAATCCTACTCAAATCTTTGATCCATCGAGGAAAATGGATGTAACAAATGTTCCAAAAACTCAGACCTTTTATGATGATGTGACAAGGCTTATTGGTAATAGCGAGTTATCCAATAGTTTACGAAATGGCATGATCGCATACGCTGCTAACCACGGCTTTCAGCCCGGCTCAAGACTTGTCACCGAAACTACCACGACTTTTACTACTCCGACTGGTATCATAGAGCAAACTACAGAAACTGGATTGCAATATGTTCCCGAAGGTGCTGTCAGTTTGGTCGGAAGCGAGAACTCGCTTTTCAACATAACATTGTCCGGCAATGTTGAAGTGGCAAATTTTGGGAATTCTTCTGCAACCTTTAGCGTTAAGGCTCTTGGCAAGACGAGCTATCTAGGTATTGACTTCCAAGGCGGCGGTTTTGGTGAGATTGAAGGATCCGTTGAAAATGTGTCTTTGGCGCATGGACTTCAGGCAAAGCCCGGAGTTACGTTAAAGCTTGGTATTCATACAGAGCAGATTAGCCAGGGACAAAGTTTGGCTTTCTCCTCTTACCTAGAAGGCAACTCGGTCGTATTCCAATCCGAACTTACCGATAAGGATGGCCATTTGGTAACACAGAAGTTTAAGTTTACACCTCAAAGCACGAATAGCCAAAGCTCCCCGGTTCCTTTTGTGGAGCATAATATGAATCTGTTGCATGGTCTTCTGATAGGGCAAAACACATCCCTTACACCAGTCGAATTAAATGACCTAAAAATTTTCATGAAGGGGAGTTTTGTGGATCTACTTCAGAGTCAAAATCTAACGGCTCCGACAAATCTGGATACTATTGCGGAAGGATTTTCTCAGACGCTTCCAAGTATGCTTCAGAACTTTACTCGTCAGGCTCCGGATATTCTTATCGGAGCGCTTGGAAAAGAACTTCAAAATATTACTCTGGTGGATCCCGTCCGTTTGGGACTTACATTCACAAGTGAGCTTCTCAAGCAAGTCTTTCCAACGGGAAATAATTAATCGTGAATAATAAAATCTTCAATACTCTGCTAGCTACGCCGTTACTTTTAATCGCAATTGTCTCATTGCCTGGATGTAAATTTTATGGGTCTGAGAAAACCTTTTATTCAACAGGGGAACTTAAAACTCAGAGCCAATATAAATTCAATAAATTAGATGGTGTAAATCGGGAGTTTTATAAAAATGGGAACGTAAAATCCGAGCGTATCTATCATGATGGAGTCTTAAACGGCCCGTTTAAAGATTACTACGAAAATGGTGTATTGGCGGGAGAGGGTTTTGTTCAGAGCGGTAAGCAGCAGGGAAGGGCGGCCATCTACTATGAAAGTGGAAGGTTAAAAGTTGAGTCAACACACAAGGATGATCAAGCCAATGGACCTTATCGTGAGTACTACGAGTCAGGTCAGTTGTATAAAGAGGGATTTTTGGTCGGTCCCTATAAAGCACATTCGGGCACCATGAAGGAATACGATACAAACGGTATTTTACGATCCGAAACGACATTAAAAGAGGGTAACATTATTGCCAGTAAAACATATGACGTAAATGGTCAACCTTCTTTTGAAATGAAAGAGGGTGAGACATTCGTTCATGCTATGGAAAGAACTCGCGCCTCTTCCGAGAGTGTGCCTGCCAAATAATTTTTTTGAAAAATTCACCCCCTTCCTTCCAATTTTCACAACAATTTGCCCCGAATATAAGGGGTATAAGGGGTCAAATCTTTTCTTGACTGCATGTCACTTCTCTGCTAACTTGTTCCCATGTCCAGGCCTCTTCGAATAGTATATAAGGGGTCAAATCTTTTCTTGACTGCATGTCACTTCTCTGCTAACTTGTTCCCATGTCCAGGCCTCTTCGAATAGAGTACCCCAACGCTTTCTACCACGTCATGAACCGCGGTGCTGG
>Ga0080064_1004764_pt1 | contig 16877 bp, 17 predicted proteins | sample Subgrocontami54m_FD_69260 | JGI IMG/M metagenome (GOLD analysis project Ga0080064, IMG submission 69260) | Subsurface groundwater microbial communities from S. Glens Falls, New York, USA - GMW46 contaminated, 5.4 m (SPADES assembly) (version 2) ...
CGTCGATTGCGGGCGGATCGCGATCCGAGAAGGGGCCGCGCGTGTTGCGCGACGCCGCATCGGTGTCCGCGCCGATACAGGGACAGGTCGGGGCGTTGTCGCTTGCAGAGGATGTAACCGTTGTACCGGATGAGAGCGCGGGCCGCGTGCTGCCGGCGATTCCCGGAACGCGAACGTTCCTCTATGACGAATGGGACGGCCGGATTCAGGACTACCGCACGCATTGGTGCCGGGTGGTCGAACAGACCGCGCCGGAGGGATTGGACGGATTTCTCGAACGCACGCGCAGCCGTTACGGCGGCGTGATCAGCCTGATCCGGCGCTACTTCGAAGGCATCCGCCCGCCGGCCTTGAGGCGCGTGCGTCGCCAGGCCGACGGCGAGGAAGTGGACATCGAGGCCGCGGTGGAATCGCTGGTCGATCGGAAGGCGCGCGCCGGCCCGTCGGAGTTTGTCTACATCCGCCGGGACCGCAAGGAGCGGGACGTGGCCGCGGTATTTCTCGTGGACCTGAGCGGCTCGACGGGGCAGCAGATCGGGCCGGGCGGCGCGCGCGTCATCGACATCGAGAAGGAAGGGCTGGTGCTATTGTGCGAAGCGCTGGAGGCGATCGGCGATCAATACGCCGTGTACGGTTACTCCGGGCAGTCGCGCAACGACGTGCAGATCCTCGTGCTGAAGGACTTTGACGAGCGGTACGGGCCGCAGGTCTGGCGGCGCATCGACGCCGTCCGCCCGCTGGTCCAGAACCGAGACGGGGCGGCGATCCGGCACGCCCTGCGCCGCCTGTCGGAGCGCGCGGCGCGGGTCAAGCTCATGGTGATGCTGAGCGACGGCCGCCCGCTGGACGACGCCTACCAGGAGGAGTACGCGCTGGAGGACACGAAGGCGGCGCTGCGGGAGGCGAAGGCCATGGGCGTGCATCCCTTCTGCATCACGGTGGATCGGGAAGCCCGGGGCTATCTCGAACGGATGTATGGAGACGTGCGCTACCTGATCATCGATCGGGTCGAGAGCCTGCCCGAGCGGCTGCCCCGGATCTACAAGACGCTGACGACCTGATGGCGGATCGCATGGAACCAGACACCGGCGAGCCAGAAAGCGAGCGTCCGGCTCTGCCGGCGCAAGCGCGGGGTTCGGGGGCATCGGAGCCCATTCCGATGGGCGCACGGGCCCCCGCGCAGGAAGTTCCGAAGTGGGTCTACAAGCTGTTTACGGGCCATGCCTATCCCTTTGTGCGGCGGCAGGCGAAATTCGCGAAGACCGCCCAGCCCGGGGAAGATCGGCCGGAGCCCACGCCCGATGAGATCAAGGCCAAGTTCTGGGAAGTCTACCCGCAGTGCTGGCTGAAGGTTCTGCAGGAGATCAAGACCGGCATGATCGTCAGCTTTATCGAGTTGGGCAGGTATGAGGCGGGGACGTTCCAGGAAGTGCTGGATCATCCGGAGGAGTTTCTGGCGAAGACCTACGGCAAAAAGAAGATCAAGCTGAATTTTTATCTCGGCGAGAATTTCGTGTGCACTCAGAACTTCAAAGCGGCAGGGTGGACTGCGCACGATGACGGCAATGAACAGGGCATGGGCGAGACGCCTAAGGAGAGTCACGGTGGGACGTGAAAAAATCACGGTAATCGGAGCCGGCAACGTGGGCGGGACCACGGCGCAGCGCCTGGTGGAGACCGGGCGGTATGATGTCGTACTCCTGGATGTCATCGAGGGGATTCCGCAGGGCAAGGCGTTGGATCTCATGCAGGCCGGCGCGCTGGTCGAATCCGGCGGGCATATCGAGGGCACGGTGGATTACAAAGCGACGGCGGGCTCCGCTCTCGTCGTGATCACCTCGGGCGTGCCCCGCAAGCCGGGGATGAGCCGCGAGCAGTTGCTGGAGATCAATGCCAAAATCATCCGGGACGTCGTGACGCAGGTGGCCGCGAACTCGCCGAACGCAATCCTGCTGGTGGTCACCAACCCGCTCGATGTGATGACGTATGTTGCCTATAAAGTCAGCAAGTTCCCGCGCGAGCGGGTGCTGGGGATGGCCGGCGTGCTGGATTCGGCCCGGTTCCGGGCCTTCATCGCGGCGGAGCTCAAGGTGCCGGTCAAGGACGTGCAGGCCATGGTGCTGGGCGGGCACGGCGACTCGATGGTGCCGCTGATCCGCCATACGACGGTCGCGGGGAAGTCCCTGAATGAATGTCTGCCCCAGGACCGCATCGACGAACTGGTGAAGCGGACGCAGGATGGCGGGGCCGAGATTGTCGCGCTCCTCAAGACGAGCAGCGCCTACTACGCTCCGTCGGCCTCCATCGTCGAGATGGTGGAGGCGATCATGCGGGACAGCAAGAAAATCCTGCCCTGTGCCGCGCTGTGCAAGGGCGAGTACGGCGTCAACGGCCTGTTCGTCGGCGTGCCGGTGAAACTGGGCCGGCGCGGGGGCGAGGAGGTCGTCCGGCTCTCGCTGTCCGAGCAGGAGCAGGCGGCGCTCGCCAGGTCCGCGGCGGTGGTGAAAGAACTCTGCGCGCTCGTGGATCGCTATTTGTAGTACTCCTTAGGTTCTTGACAATGAGAGACATTCCCTTAATAATCGATGCGTACCAGCCGGAAAGTGAACGGTATCGATACCAACGCACCGAATCATAAGTAAAGGAGCCGATATGGAGTTCAAAGCTGACGAGTTCATCATCCTGTTGATGCGGTGGATTCACTTCTTCTCGGGCGTGACCTGGATCGGGCTGCTCTATTACTTCAACATCGTCCAGGTTCCGTTCATGAAAGAAACGGATCCGGGCACCAAGAGCGGCGTGGTGCAGAAATTAGTGCCGCGGGCGCTCTGGTGGTTCAGGTACTCGGCGCTGGTGACAGTCCTGTCCGGGCTCATCATCGTGTGGTCGCATTTCACGCATGGCCATGGCCACGGGATTTTGGAAACATCGTGGGGGGGTTCGATCCTGATCGGGGGCGGACTCGGCATCATCATGTTCCTGAACGTGTGGCTCCTCATCTGGCCGAACCAGAAGGTGGTGATCCGGATGACCACCGAAGCCGCCGCGAACAAGACCGCGCCGCCTCCGGAGATGGCCAAACATGCGCGGGTGGCGTTTCTGGCGTCACGAACGAATTTCGTGCTCTCGTTCCCGATGCTCTTTTTCATGGCGACGGCAAGCCATTACCAGCTGTTCTGAGGTGACTCCCGGCAGCCACTTCAAATAGACTCATTCGCGAGAGGGAGGATTCATAGATGGGCAAGCTCCAGAAGACCAGCAAGAGTCATCAGAACCTGAAAGACGCCTTTGCCGGAGAATCCCAGGCGAACCGGCGCTATCTCTATTTCGCCCGGCGGGCGGACATCGAGGGCTATCCGGACATCGGCGGACTTTTCCGCGACACGTCGGAGGCCGAGACCGGCCACGCCTTCGGGCATCTGGATTTTCTTAAGGACGTCGGCGACCCGGCGACCGGCGCGCCGATCGGCAACACGGACGCCAATCTGAAGTCGGCGATCGAGGGCGAGACCTACGAGTACACCCAGATGTACCCCGGCATGGCGAAGACGGCGCGCGACGAGGGGTACGCGGAACTGGCCGAGTGGTTCGAGACGCTGGCGAAGGCCGAGCGGTCGCATGCCAACCGGTTTACCAAGGGGCTCGAAGGGCTCAAGCTGTAAAAGCCATCGATCTCCTGGCACCCACGCTTGATCGCTCCGCCGTGACGCAGGAAACGGCGCGGATCTTCGAGGTCTGCGACGGGTGCCGGCGCTGCTTCAATCTCTGCCCGTCCTTCAATACGCTCTTCGAGCGGATCGACGCGCAGGACGGCGACCTCGGCAAGCTCGCGGCCGGCGATTACGAACGAGTCGCCGATGAGTGCTACTACTGCAAGCTCTGTTACAACCATTGCCCCTACACCCCGCCGCACCAGTACGAGATCGATTTCCCGCGGCTCATGGTCGGGTGGAAGAAACTCCAGGCCCAGGAAGGCAAGGCCCGCTGGCGCGACCGGCTCCTGGTTCGGACCGACTGGATCGGCAGGCTGGGCACGCTCCTGGCCCCGCTGGCGAACTGGGCCAATGCCCAATCGTGGTTTCGCGGAATCCTGCACCGGATCGCCGGCATTCATCGCGACCGGCAACTGGTCAAATTCCAGGGGGAGACCTTTCCGCACTGGTTCGAGCGCACCTGCGACAGCCGCCGTAGCCTGGGCGCCCCCCCTCCCACTCTGAAAGTCGCCCTGTTCTCCACCTGCCTGGTCGATTACCACTCGGGGGAAGTGGGGCGGGCGACGGTGGCGGTCCTGGAGAAGAACGGCGTCGAGGTCGTCAGGCCCGAGCAGCAGTGCTGCGGGATGCCGCATTTCGATACCGGCGACATCGAGACGATCCTGAAAAAGGCGCAAGCCAACGTGGCGACGCTCAAGCCCTGGGTGGACAGGGGATACGACGTGATCGCGCCGGTGCCGAGCTGCAGCCTGATGCTCAAGCGCGAATACCCGCATCTTCTCCCGACCGAGGATGTCAAACTGGTGGCGTCCCATACCTTCGACGTCTGCGAGTACCTCATGAAGCTGAAGAAGCAGGGCAGACTCGACACCAACTTTCCCAACCGTCCCGGGAAGATTGCCTATCAGATTCCCTGCCATCTCCGCGATCAGAACATCGGCTTCAAATCCAAGGAGCTGATGGAACTCACCGGGGCCTCGGTCGAGGTGATCGAACGGTGCTCCGGGCACGACGGGACCTGGGGGGTCAAGGTCGAGTTCTTCGATCTCTCCATGCAGATCGCGGCCAAGGCGGTCCGGGAGGTGGAGGCTGTGCAAGCGGACCTGGTCGTGTCCGATTGCCCGCTGTCGGGAGTCCAACTCACGCAGGCCGGCGGCGGGAAGCCGACTCTGCACCCGATTGAAGTCATCAGGCAGGCGTACGGCTTATGAAGCCGTTGACCGTGCAGGACGTGCTGCCGATCGACGAATACGAGCGCTCGCGTGAGGCCTTCCGGCGACGCATCATCGATCTGAAGCAGAGACGGAGACTGTCGGTAGGGAACCTCATCACGATGGTCTTTGAGAACCGGGAGACCGTGCTGTTCCAGATCCAGGAGATGGTCCGCGCCGAGCGGATCCTCCGGCCCGAGCGCGTCAGCGAGGAAGTCGACATGTACAACGAGCAGATTCCCGGGGCCGGCGAATTGAGCGCGACGCTGCTGATTGAAGTCACCGATCCGCAGCAGGTGAAGCCGGTTCTGGACCGGCTTCAGGGGATCGACCGTGGTCAGACCGTGGGCATCCGGGTAGGGCCGCATCTGGTCTACGGGATTTTCGAGCAGGGCCGCAGCAATGAAGAAAAAATCAGCGCCGTCCATTACGTCCGGTTTCCTGTGCCCGATGCGGTCAAGGCTTTGATGGAAGACCCTGCAGTTCCGATGCAGGTGGTCGTGACGCATCCTCGTTATCAGATCGCGCAGCCGGTTTCCGAAGAGATGCGGCGTTCTTTACTGGAGGACTTTGCCGACGAAGGGCCTACTTGACTCCCTCTGCGTTCTCACTTATAGTATGCCGACCAATCTGGTCGGAGGTAGGTTTGCAAGTGCTGAAAGAAGCTCGAGTAATTAAGGACTTTGGCCCAAGGCCATGGGAGATCGATCCCTACCTGAAACAGGGTGGCTATGAAGCCTTGAAAGCCTGTGCCACGAAGTGGACCAGGGACGAGATCATTGCCGAGATCAAGAAGGCCGGCATGCGGGGGCGCGGGGGCGCCGGCTTCCCGACCGGGATCAAGTGGGAAAAAGTGCTGCACCACCGCGTCCCCGAGCATTACTTCGTCTGCAACGCCGGCGAGCACGAACCAGGAACGTTCAAGGATCGCCACCTGCTCAAGACCAATCCGCACCAGTTGCTGGAGGGGGCGCTGATCGCCGCGTTCACTGTCAAAGCCAAGGCGTCGTTTGTCTATGTGAACCACGAATACGTCGAAGAGCTGGCGAATCTTCGGAAAGCGGCCGAGCAGGCTCGCGCACATGGGTTTTTGGGCAAAAACGTCCTCGGGACGGGCGTCGATATCGAGATCGAATTTATAGAAGGGCAGGGCAGTTACGTGGCCGGGGAGGAGACCGCCATGCTGGAGTCCATGCAGGGCCGTCCCGCCATGCCGCGGCAAAAGCCGCCCTTCTATCCGACCGATTTCGGACTCTACGGAAAGCCGACGCTGGTGAACAATGTCGAGACCCTGTGCAACATTCCCCCGTTGCTGCGGAACGGCGCCGCCTGGTTCAAGCAGGTCGGCACGGAGAAAAGCCCGGGTACCATGCTCTTCTCGCTCAGCGGCGCGGTCAACAGGCCCGGCGTCTATGAATTGCCGATGGGGACGCCGATCCGGACGCTGATCTATGAGTGCGGCGGCGGCATTTCCGGAGGCCGGAAGGTGAAGGCCGTGTTTCCCGGCGGGCCGTCTTTCGCCATGCTGACGGCGGATCAGTTGGATACGCCGATGGACTTTGAAAATCTCAAGCAGGCGGGGACCGGCCTTGGGTCGGCCGGCGTGATCGTTGTGGATGACCAGACCTGCATGGTCGAGACGGCGCTCAAATACACCAATTTTTTCAAGGTGGAGAGCTGCGGCCAGTGCCCGCCCTGCCGGATGGGAACGATCAACCTCGCGGCGGTGCTGCAAAAAATCGAGGATGGCGAGGGCACCGAAAAAGATCTGGCTGCCCTGCTCCAGCTCTGTGGATTTGTCAAAGGGCGTGGTTATTGTACTGTGGTAACGGGAGCCGCCGTGATCGGGGAGAGCACGCTACGGCTGTTCCGCCGCGAGTTCGAGGAGCACATCGGGCAGAAGCGGTGCCCGTTCAAGCCGGTGGCCGTCGCGGGAGGGGTGGCCTGAATGCCGCGGATCACGTTCGTCCATCCCCAGGGTCTGAGCGGCGAGGTGGAGAAGAACACCTCCATCTTGGAGGCGTCGAAGATCCTCGGGTTTCCGCTCACCCACGACTGCGGGGGGAACGCGTCCTGCACTACTTGCCGGGTGGAGGTGGAGAGCGGGGGAGGGAACCTCTCCGAGGTCGATTTCGACGAGCAGGACCTGCTGGACCGTGAGAATCTGACCGAGGCTTTACACCGGCTTGGCTGTCAGGCTAAAATACAAGGAGATGTCGTCGTCCGGGTCCCGCTGCAGAAGTTCGTCGGGCCGGCGGCGGAAGGAACCGTGACGGAGAATTCCTGTAGCATTCAATAAAGACCGGCCCTCCTGGGCGGTCGCAGACATCAAGGGAGGAGAAGATACAATGGTTACAGTCAGCGAGATGGCTCAGAAAAAGATCCATGAGCTCGTGAAGGAGGAAAAGGACGCCATCGGCCTGCGCGTCTACGTGAAGGGCGGCGGCTGCCACGGGTACCAGTACGGCATGTCTTTCGAGACGAAGACGGCGGACGACGATACCGTCATCGAAGCCGGCGGCGTGAAGGTGATCATGGATTCCCAGAGCGCCCCGTTGCTGGCGGGCTCGGAAGTGGATTACGTGGACAGCGTGCAGGGGTCCGGCTTTGCGATCAAGAACCCGCAGGCCAAGACCACGTGCGGCTGCGGCAGCTCGTTCAGCGCGTAAGCGCCTCTTGAACTTTCGTTTTTCTTCTGGTGTCGGCGGGGACGTACAGGTATGTGCGCCCCCGCGCCTGACACAGCAGCCGATCCCCCATGACTACCGTATGGCTCACCAAACGACTCGAATTCTGCGCTTCGCATCGCTACCACAACCCTGCCTGGCCGGAGCAGCGGAATCAGGCCGTCTTCGGCAAGTGCAGTAATCCCCATGGGCATGGACATAATTACCTGCTGGAAGTGACCGTCGCCGGCGAGGTGGACCCGGTGACCGGCATGGTGGTCAATCTCTACGATCTCAAGCAGGTGCTGGAGCACGTGCTTGTCGAGTTCGATCACAAGAATCTGCAGGAAGACACCCCGTATTTTGCCGGGCGCATTCCGACCCCCGAGAACCTGGCGGTGGTCCTGTGGGGCCGGATTGCGGAGAAACTGCAGGGGGCCCGGTTGACGACCCTGCGGCTGTTTGAAGAGGAGGATCTTTCCGTGGACTACGAAGGACGACGTGTAGGAAATGCTTCGGAGGTGTGCCTGACCCGCCGCTATCGGTTTGCGGCCGCCCATCGCCTGCATACGGAGGCGCTGTCGGAGCCGGAAAACCGCCGGGTGTTCGGCAAGTGCAATAACCCGAACGGGCATGGTCATAATTACACGCTGGAAGTCACCGTCAGAGGGGAGATCGTCCCCGAAACGGGGATGGTCACCGATCTGAATCGCCTGGACCGGACGGTGGAGGAGCGGGTGCTCCAGCGGTTCGACCACCAGCATCTCAACTTCGATGAGGCGTTTGCCGGCAAGACCACGACGGGGGAAAACCTGGTGGTGCTGCTGTGGGACCTGCTGGAGAAGGCGGTCCCCGCCGGGACGCTTCACAAAATCGGCCTGGTCGAAACCCGGGACAACCACTTCGAATATGCGGGACCATCCAGGGAGCGGGTATCGTGAACATGAAAAAAGACCTTGCCGCCACGGAGACGGACGAAATTCAGGCTCTGGTAGAGCAGTTGCTTGGCCTTTTGGGGGAGGACGCCGCGCGCGACGGCCTGGTGAAGACGCCCGAGCGGGTCGCCAAGGCGTTCCGTTTCTTTACAGAGGGCTACCAGAACGATCCCGATGAGGTCCTGAACGGTGCCCTCTTCCCCATCGAATACGACGAAATGGTGGTGATCCGGGACATCGATTTCTTCAGCCTGTGCGAACACCATCTGCTGCCGTTTTACGGCAAGTGCCATGTCGCGTATCTCCCCAGCGGCCGTATCGTCGGGCTCAGCAAGATCCCGCGCCTGGTGGAGGTGTACAGCCGCCGGCTGCAGGTGCAGGAGCGGCTCACCGTGCAAATCGCCGAGGCGTTGCAGCAGAAGCTGAATCCCCAGGGCGTGGCGGTGGTGATGGAGGCGCGTCATCTCTGCATGATGATGCGGGGCGTGGAGACGCCCAACGCCGTCGCGGTGACCAGCTCGATGCAGGGCGTGTTTCAAAGCCAGCAGCAGACCCGCGAGGAGTTTTTGAATCTGATCCGCCGCAGCGGCCCTGGAAGCGGCGTCTAGCTCTTCAGCAATCAGCCCAGCTTCTTCAGCGCTTCCAGGATATCCTTGTCGTCGCGCGCGACCTTGATCTCTTGGACCTTGACGTAGGCCACCTTGCCGCTCTTGTTCACGATCACGGTCGCCCGCTTGCCGCAATTCAGCGGCTCGAAATACAGCCCGTACTTCTTGACCACCTCGCGGTTGAAGTCCGCCAATAGTGTGTGCTTGAGCCCAAGGTGGGTGGCCCAGGCCTTGTGGGAGAAGAAGCTGTCGGTGCTGATCCCGAACACGACGGCGTTCGTGTTTTCGAACTGGGGGAAATCATTGGTGAGGCACTTGTTCTCACCCTCGCAGACCGGGCTCCAGTCCAGGGGATAGAAGGCCAGCACGACGTTCTTCTTGCCCTTGAAGCTGCTCAGCGTCACGTCCTTCTGGTCCTGGTCTTTTAACGTGAAATCAGGGGCGGCATCGCCCACTGCGATCTCTTTTGCTACCTCTTGTGCGGCCACGGTAACCTCCTCGTAGATATTGATGATTGACTGATTGCGTTGGTGTTTTGACAACGAACGCGGAGCTATTGAACTATCACAGCCTTTCCGAGTTTGTCAACCGGCCCGGCCTCTGGTATCCTCGACCGATGGACCTCTTTTCCACGCCGGATGATGAGTCCCGCGCCCGGGGACCGCTGGCGGAACGGATGCGGCCCAAAACGCTCGACGACGTGGTCGGGCAGGATGAGATTGTGGCCCCCGGCCGGCCCCTGCGGACGGCCATCGAGCAGGATACCCTCACGTCCCTGATTCTCTGGGGGCCTCCCGGCAGCGGGAAGACCTCCCTCGCCCGCCTGATCGCGTCGCATACCAAGGCCCAGTTCGAGCCCTTCTCGGCCGCGACCAGCGGGTTGCCGGAGCTGCGCCGGCTCATCAAGCTCGCGGAGCAGCGGCGCGCGGTCCAGGGGCAGCGGACTATCCTGTTCGTGGATGAAATCCATCGGTTCAACAAGGCCCAGCAGGACGCCTTTCTCCCGCACGTCGAGTCCGGCACGGTGACGCTCATCGGCGCCACCACGGAGAATCCCTCCTTCGAAGTGGTCAGCCCGCTGCTCTCCCGGTCCCTGGTCGTCGTGCTCCAGCCGCTCTCTGAACAGGCCCTGGCGCGGATCATCGAGCGCGCCTTGAAAGATCCGGACCGGGGATTGGGGCGATACCATGCGGAGCTTGAGGTTGACGCCATACTCAATCTCGTCGCGTTCGCCAATGGGGACGCCCGCGTCGCGCTCAACGCGCTGGAATTCGCCGTCCTGCATACGGCGCCGGGACAGGACGGCATCGTCCATCTGAACTCGCCCGCGCTTGCCGACGCCCTTCAGAAGAAGAGCCTGCGCTACGACAAGGGCGGGGAGGAGCACTACAATCTCATCTCGGCCTTCATCAAGAGCCTGCGTGATTCGGACCCCGACGGCGCGCTGTACTGGATGGCCCGCATGCTGGAAGGAGGCGAAGAGCCCCGCTTCATCGCCAGACGGATGGTGATTCTGGCGTCGGAGGATGTCGGCAACGCCGATCCCATGGCGCTGGTGGTGGCGACGGCCGTTGCCCAGGCGGTGGAGCTGATCGGCCTTCCCGAGTGCAAGTTGAACCTGGCCCAGGGCGCGACGTACCTGGCGACCTGCCCTAAAGACAATGCGTCCTATATCGGGCTGCTTGAAGCCGGGAAAGACGCCAAAGAGCAGGGGAATCTTCCGGTCCCGCTACACCTCCGGAATGCGCCGACCGATCTGATGCAGGGGCTTGGCTATGGGAAGGACTATCGCTACGTGCATGACGATCCGGCGGCGAAGACCGAACAGACCCACCTGCCGGAGAAGCTCGGGAAGAAGAAGTACTACCGGCCGAAGAAGCAGAAGTAGGGGCGTACAGCCGTACGCCCTACGATACGGATTCTAATTCCTTCAGTTTCGCCCTGAGCTTCTCCGCTTCCTCGCAGAGATTGGCCCACTGGGAGGTCAGGACGGACTGATCCTTCACCCAGTGTCCCCGTTCCTTCATCAAGACCGTCCATCGTGCGTGATCCTGAAAGAGAGCTTGGTCGGCCAGTTCAAGGTCGCGGGCCTGGATGCGTTTTTCGCCGTCGGCAACCGCTTCTTCCAGCTTGGCGACCTGGCGTTCCACGCGGGCCAGGGCCTTGGTCGCGTCTTTTCGTTCGACCGTCCGGCTCGTTTCGCTTTTCTCGGATGACCGTGCGCGAGGGGCGCTGGTGGGAGCCGCGGGGCGGGCGTTCACTGCCGGAGTCGCGGGCGCCTGTGCCTCGGGCGTTCCCTTGATGGATTCTACCTCCTGCATTTTCTTCCAGAGATAATATTCGTAATCTCCGTGATAGTCGCGCGCACGACCATCCTCAACCTCCACGACGCGCGTCGAAACGCGGGCCAGGAAGACCGGATCGTGCGAGATGAAGACGAGGGTCCCTGGAAACTCCACGAGGGCATCGGTCAGGACGTCCACCGAAGCTGGATCGAGGTGGTTGGTCGGCTCGTCGAGCAAGAGGGTATTGGCCGGCTTCACGAGCATGCGGGCCAGTGCGACACGGTTCCGCTCGCCGCCGCTCAGCACCTTGACCAACTTCTTCTGATTGGCGCCTTCGAAGAGGAATGCGCCGGCCAGGGCGCGGATGAAGTTCAGGTCGGTGCCCGAGTCCGCCTCCGCGATCGAATCCAGGACAGTATGCTCGGAGTTCAAAATATCGGCCTGATGCTGGGCGAAGTAGTGCAGCGTCACTCCGTGGCCGACCGTCCGGGTTCCGGTGTCGAACGGGAGGACGCCCGCCAGCATCTTGAGCAGGGTGCTCTTGCCCGCGCCGTTTTCGCCGACCAGCGCGATGCGCTGGCCGCGCTCCACGGAGAAATTGAGCGAGCGATAGACGACGAGGTCCCCATAGGACTTGGCCACGCCCGTGAGTTCCAGCACCTGGCGGCCTGAAGCAGGCGGCAGGGGGAAGCGGAACCGCACGCGCTTGGGGTCGCGCGTCCGCTCGACCAGTTTGACCTTCTCGAGCTGCTTGAGCCGGGACTGGACCTGGCGGGCCTTGGTGGCCTGGTAGCGGAACCGGTCCACGAATTTCTGCACACGCCCGAGCTCTTTATCCTGGCGGTTGGCGGCGGCCTCCTGCGCGGCTTCATAGGCTTCGCGCCAGGCGAGGTACTTCGTGTAGTTGCCCTTGGACTCCATGATCCGCTGGTGGCGGATCTCCCAGATGTGCGTGGCGATGCGGTCGAGGAATTTCGTGTCGTGGCTGATGACCAGCATGGTGAAGTTGGATTGCAGCAGAAAGTCCTCGAACCAGCGCTGCGTGGCCTTGTCGAGATGGTTGGTCGGTTCATCCAGCAGGATGACGTCGGGCGCGGACAGGAGAAGATGCGCCAGCGCCACCCGCATTCGGAATCCGCCGGAGAGGGCCGAAATCGGGCGGGTGAAGTCGGCCTCGGAAAAGCCGAGGCCGGACAGAATGCGCTTGGCCTCGTGCTCCGGATACTGATTGCGGTGCGTCGCGTCCAACGCGCGGTCGCCGGGGATGTCCTCAAGGTCCTGCGGCAGGTAGCCGATCCGCAGGCGCGGACGTTTGCGGATGCGGCCGCCGTCGAGTTCCTGCTCGCCCAGGATCAGCCGCAAGAGCGTTGTCTTGCCGACGCCGTTGGGGCCGACCAGTCCGACGCGGCTTCCCGGGCGCAGATGGGCCGAGGCGTCCTTGAGCAGAGCCTTGGTCGCGAAGTGTTTGCTGACAGATTCGAGTTGGAGCATGTAACCTTTGTTGTGAGCGATTGAATCAAGTAAGAATTACTGGAGGTATTGAATTTCCGCCCCTATTTGATCGAAAGGGGCAGATCGAGCAAGCTCTGTTTGGTGGAGCTGGCCGGGATTGAACCGGCGACCTCCTGACTGCCAGTCAGGCGCGCTCCCAACTGCGCTACAGCCCCACTCGAGCGAATCTTAACCCGGACCACCTATAAATGTCTACTACTGCGGCCGATGCTCTCGTCCGGCGCGGCTTTTCTCGATCGGTCTCCTTGGCGTACCGCTGGTACGCCGGCGTCGTTCTCACTTGCGAGAAGCCACGGCGGACTTCGGCCTCAGCCACCTCGCTACGACATTTATGAATGATCCGGGTTAATCCTCGCTCCAGGCAGGGGAGAGTGCTTTATTGACAACGCCGGGGGAGGTGCCTAGACTGTGCGGGGTTGGAGCTCTGGCCGATCCGGTTAGGGCTCTTTTTTATGTCAGGAGGGTGTGCAGGCATGGGCGTGTTGGTGGTGGTCGGCACCCAGTGGGGCGACGAAGGCAAGGGTAAGATCGTGGACCTGCTGGCCCGGGATGCCGACATGGTGGTCCGGTATCAGGGTGGTTCGAATGCCGGTCACACGGTGGTGAAAGGCGGGCACAAGTACGTCTTCAAGCTGATCCCGTCGGGGGTACTGTATCGCAGTACGGCTTGCGTGATCGGCAACGGCGTGGTCATCGATCCGGCGGACCTGATCGCGGAAATGGACGATCTGAAGGCCAAGGGCGTGCGGGCCGACAAGAACCTCTACATCAGCCAGGCCGCACACGTGATCATGCCGTACCACAAGGCGATCGAGAAGGCGAGCGAGACCCAGAAGGGCGGGCGGCGCATCGGCACGACCGGCCGCGGCATCGGCCCGGCGTACGTCGACAAGATGGCCCGGATCGGGATCCGCATGGGGGACCTGTTGGACCCGCCGTATTTCCGCCGGCAATTGGACGACAATGTGGCGGAGACGAATGCGCTGCTGAAGGCGCTCTATCATGCGCCGGGGTTCGAGGCGGAGAAGATCTTCCAGGAATATTTGCGCTACGCTGAGCGGCTGCGGGAGATGATCGTGGATACAGGGCTCCTCGTCCACAAGGCCGTTGCCAAAGGGAACATGGTGTTGCTGGAGGGCGCGCAGGGCACGCACCTGGATGTGGACCACGGCACCTATCCCTATGTGACCTCTTCAAGCGCGGCGGCCGGTGGCGCCTGCACCGGCACGGGCGTGGGCCCGACCGCCGTGGATGCGGTGCTCGGGATCGCCAAGGCCTATACCACCCGGGTGGGGAGCGGACCGTTTCCCACCGAGCTCACCGACGATTTCGGCGCGGCGTTGCAGCGCCGCGGCAATGAAGTCGGCGCCGTCACCGGCCGGGAGCGCCGGTGCGGGTGGTACGACGCCGTTCTGGTCCGCTATGCGGTCCGGGTGAACGGGCTGACCTCGCTGTGTATCACCAAGCTGGATGTCCTCGATGGCCTGGGTGAGATCGGGCTCTGCACGGGGTACAGGTTCAAGGGCAAGGAGCTGGTGGCGGACATGCCCCAGGAAAGCGCGATGCTGGGCGTCTGCGAGCCGCGGTATGAAACGTGGCCGGGCTGGACCAAGTCCACGACGGGCGTGAAGGTCTATCGCGACCTGCCCCGCGAGGCCCGCCGCTACCTGGCGCGATTGGAAGAGCTGGCCACGTGCCCGATCGATATCATCTCGACCGGAGCCAAGCGAGAAGAGACGGTCGTGCTCCGGAATCCGCTGCTCCGCGCCCGCCGCCGCTGATTTCTTGAACGCTTTCGAGACGGTGTGTTAGAGTCGGCCGAGTGAGCCGGTAGCTCAGTTGGTAGAGCATCGCCCTTTTAAGGCGAGGGCCCTGGGTTCAAGTCCCAGCCGGCTCACCACATTCCTCCTTCACCTTCGATCACCCGATCGCCCGCGCCACCCGCTGCGTAAGTCCAAGTAACTTTTCCAGGTAAGCCCGTGTCTAACCGGGCATGAAGGATCTCATGCCGATCGAGCGAATCGAGAAACGCATTCTTCTTCTGCGAGGCCAGAAAGTGATGCTGAGCACGGACCTTGCCGAGCTTTACGAAGTTGCGCCCAGGATTCTAGTCCAGGCCGCTAAACGAAACATTGAGAGGTTCCCTGGCGATTTTATGTTTCAACTGAATTTACAAGAGGTTGTGAGTTTAAGATCACAATCTGTGATCTTAAAGAGAGGACAGCACATCAAATACCGTCCATATGCTTTTACAGAGCATGGGATTCTGATGTTGTCCAGCGTCCTACAGAGCCAACGAGCAATCCAGGTGAACATCGAGATCATGCGGGCGTTCGTGAAGCTGCGTGAGCTGTTGGCCTCCCACAAGGATCTTGCGCTCAAACTGGCGGAGATGGAGAAGAAGTACGACTCGCAATTTAAAGTGGTGTTCGACGCCATCCGCGAACTCATGACGCCCATAGACCCCCCGCCCAAGCCCCGCCGCATCGGCTTCCGCACGTAAACCTCCCCCCAATTTCAATCCCCCCTTCCCACAAGAGTCTGGAGCGGGCCTGCCTCAATCGTATCTTTTTCGATCCACCCGCCACCCGCTTCATTTTCTCATGCATGACATTACGGAGGGGGAGTGATAGGATTCGGAACGATGATGAGGACACATGCCCCTATTAAAAGATAAAGTGGTAATTGTAAAACCTATCTCGCGCCGTCCTTACCTTGTCGGACTCGTATCAATCGATCGTTCGGGCGAATATCCTCCACCACCGTACCGTGGACGAGTCTGGCATATCGATGCGGTCGTTCATAGTTACACAGAGACACAGGATAAACATGGACGCACAAAATCCTCCCGTAACAAATTGGAGTATGGAAAATCGTATGCGAACAATATTGGTCATGCCGAACGTATTAATGACCGGACCGTTCGACTACATACGCCACCGATAATTGTGATTTGGGCGTCCAATCGTGGCATTGCTCAAGAAGCTGCAAATCTGATAGCGGCAGCATCATCAGTGCTCAATGGCTACTTATTTATTGATGATATTTTAGCTGTCCCGAAAGCGACTGATGACAGAGAGGATTTAGATGAACTCACCCACTTATCTAGACGTAATGCTTGTTTTGCGGCATCTGGCTTTGCAGAAGCTGCGGCCCTTGCAGCAAAATGTTCGCACCGCGGACGCCTGACGTATGCTTTGGTCAAGCTATGGTCTAGCTTCCGAAGCTGCAGTAAAGATTGGATGGATTTTCATCCGGACTATGGACGAGCCTTCGGGGTAACTCGCTCACCAGTTGACCATGTTATTTTCTCCCAAGCAATTGTGTCTGCTCATGCAGCAATGGAAGAACTTGGCTTATCCATTGGAACGGGTGTCCAAGCCTATGATTCTGGTCGGTTACTTCCTGGCGTACAAGAAGACTTAGAGAGAAGACTTAAAACTGCCGGAATTGATCCATCGCATTCATTCATTTGGACAGTGAGAGGGAGCAAGACCCGTCTTGAGAAAAAACTGCCTATACCTCCAAGCAAGAAGGCTTCATGGGCAAAAAATACTATACGAGACAGACACATCTCTTTAGCAGAAGCCGTTGCCAGGGCTCGCTGGTTACGGAGCAAGGCAAGCGCACATGAATCCAGTAGCCTTACGCGAAGTCTTACTTGGGTAGATGTTAACAACGTTCAAATGGTTGCCAGAAGACTGCTGCTCGAATTGTTGGGATTTCTTCCAGGCCACAAATGAAGGAGAGGGCGTATCCAGATACGCCCCCACATCGGAATTGAATAGAATATGGCATTGATTGAACAAGAGAAGGTATAAAGGAGACTGATTCTGCTGAATGCGACCATCACCTATTGCTTGAGCGAGACCGGGCGCGAACGGTCGGTCAAGGCGGGCGGCTCCGGCGCGTACCATCAGAATGTCTCGGGGCCGATTGCGGCGGTG
>Ga0080064_1003712_pt1 | contig 16871 bp, 15 predicted proteins | sample Subgrocontami54m_FD_69260 | JGI IMG/M metagenome (GOLD analysis project Ga0080064, IMG submission 69260) | Subsurface groundwater microbial communities from S. Glens Falls, New York, USA - GMW46 contaminated, 5.4 m (SPADES assembly) (version 2) ...
GCTACCGGGAACTGGGGAAACCGGCCTCACCCGCGGGAGAACCGGTTTCCCAAACGGGCCGTCTCTACGACCGCTCCCACTATCTCGCCGAGGACCGGGAATACCGCCTCCCGGTCGCGGAGCTGCTGGATTTCGTGCAGGGCCGCATGGCCCCCCATCTGACCCACTTCTTCCTTCACGGCAGCTTGGCCACTGCGGACTATGCCAAGGGCTGGAGCGACGTGGACACCCTCATGGTGATCCGGGATGAAACTGTGACCGACGGCGGGCGGCTGCTCGAGCTCCGCAAACTCTGCATGGATTCCTGGGAGCTGTTCCTGCGGATCTGTCCGCTCCAACACCACGGCTTCATCGTAGCCACCGGGAGCGAGCTGTCGCGCTACCCCTCCCACTACATGCCTCCGCCTGTCCTGGAGGAGGCCCTCGCCCTGCTGCCCAAGCAGGGGGCGGTCCGTTTCCACGTTTGCCCGGGGGAGGGCGGGGCGCTGCGCAGCATCCGGGAGCGGCGGGATTCGCTGCGGGACGCGCTGAAGGACGGGGTGCTGCGACACCATCCCAAGAACGGCGTTTACCTGGAGGCGGGCTACCGCAACGCCGGCGACGCCATGGGACAGCTCTTCGCCCTCTTGGGCTACGTGATGACGGTGCCCGCCTTCCTGCTGGACGCGCTGGGCTCCCCCTGCTACAAGCGGGACTCCTTCGCGCGGGCCAAGCCCCTTTTCTCGGCGGAGGCATGGGGAATCGTTGAACGGTCCTCCGCGGTCCGGGAAGAGTGGGGCCGGCGGGAATCCACCCATTACCGCGGCAACGCCGTGCCGCAATGGCTGCAGGAGCTGCTCGGACCCGGCTACATCGAGGCCTCTCACCGTTTTCTGGAGGAGGCCGTCACTTTGGCGGAAAAGGGGGCCCCGGTCCCGGTGAAACAATGACCGCCAAGATCGCGCGCACGAGGCATACCGGCCTGGTGGTCGAAAACATCGACCGGGCTCTGAAACTGTACCGCGACATCCTGGGTTTCAAAGTCTGGCGCAGGGAATTCGAGGCGCCGGGCCCCTACATCGAGAGTTTGGTCGGTATCCCCGGCGTGAAGGTCGAATACGCCAAGCTGCAGGTCGGCGACGGGACTCTGGTGGAGCTGCTGCAGTACCACTCGCACCCCGAAAAGGGCCCCGGAAAACCTTACCCCTCCAACCGGCACGGGGCCTCGCACATCGCCTTCACCGTCTCCGACCTGGAGTCCCTCCACCGGGAGCTGGTCGCCGCCGGCATCCACTGCAACAGCGGGCCGCTGGTCTCCCCTGACGGTAAGGTGAAGGTCCTTTACTGCCACGATTCCGACGGCATCATCCTGGAGCTCGTCCAAGAATTGGCCGCGGCCCGTGCCTGACAAACTCTTTTCTCTCAGGGCCAAGGTGGCGGTCGTCACCGGCGCCGCCCGGGGGAACGGTGAAGCGATCGCCCGGGCCTTCCTGGAGGCCGGCGCCGTGGTCTATTTCCTCGATCTGTTGGAGAAGGAGCTCTCGGTCTTGCGCCGCAAGATCAAGTCGCCCCGGGCCCGCTTCGCCGTCGCCGACGTCACCGACACGGCCGGCATGGGGCGGGTGCTGAAAGAGATCTTTGCCCGGGAGAAACGGCTGGACATTCTCGTCAACAACGCCGGGATCACACTGCCTGAACCCGCCCGGACCTACAGCGCGGATAAGTGGGCGCGCACCCAGGCAGTCAACCTGGAGGCCCCTTTCCGGATCTCGCAGCTCGCTTTCCCGTTCCTGCGCAGGAGCGGGGGAGGGGTCATCATCAACCTGACCAGCATTCACTCGGAGCTGGGCGGCTCGGACAATCCGGCTTATGCCGCATCCAAAGGGGGCCTCAAGCAGCTGACCAAATCACTGGCGCTGGACTGGGCCAAATACAACATCCGGGTCAATAATCTCGGGCTCGGCTACTTCCGGACTGCGATGACGCGGCGCAGCTACGCCAACCCCCGGCTGCGCGCACTGCGCTCCGCCCGAATGATGCTGGGCCGCTGGGGCGAAGGCGGGGATCTTGCCGGCCCGGCCGTCTTCCTGGCCTCCGACGCCTCCCGCTACATGACCGGCCAAGACCTCTACATCGACGGCGGGCTTCTCTCTAAGGGGATCTGATGGAAACGGCCGCCGCGATCCTGACCCGCGAAGACTACGAGAAGGCCAAGCGCTTGCTGGTGGAGCACGCGGCCCGCCGTGACGACATCGCCGCCTGCTGGCAGTACGGGGAAATCTCCCAGCCCGGGGTTTCGGACCTGGACGTCATCGTGGTCGTCAAGGATTCTCCGCGGCCGGGGGTGGCCGAGCATCTGCGCAAGGAGGCCCTGCCGGAGCTCACGCGGGCGGCGATGGCGCACGCCAACGTGATCGTGGTTCCGGAATCCCGCGCGCAGGGCGTCTTCCTCTGGGACGACCTGCGGGTCTCGGACATGGCGACCGGGAAGAAAATCACCCCTCCCACGCTGGACCCCCGCTCCCTGCGGTTGGCGATGCTCGTGGATTGGACGTTCGAGAGGACCTACCGCTTATTCCATATGCGCGAGACCGGGCTTCAGAACCGGCGGCTTTCGCTGGGGATGCTCAAATCCTACGGCTACTGCATCGAGAACTTTAAAGCCCTGGCTCCGGAACGGGAGGGGTCCCGTTCGAACGGGCTGAAGACCGAGCTGTTGGAGCTGCGCAACGCGTGGCTGTCGCTGGATGAGACCGGGCAGCAACACCGCATCGAATCCCTTTTTAACCGCACCTGCGCCTACGCGTGGGAAACCCTCAAGGAGCTCCATGCTTTTATTGACGGCTGCGGGGCCTATCCGCGATGGGAGGGGCCGGCCGGTGATTTTGATTTCCTCTTCCCGGACGGCATGACGCTTCGCTTTGTGGACCGGCTTCCGGAGGAACTCCCTTCGGCCGGCGGGCGCCCCGTGATCCCGGTCCCCAAACGGCTGCTCCATCACTTCATGGTCTACCTGCGCCCGGAGGCGGCGCTGAGCCGGAAACTGCGCGCCTCCTTCCGGCCTTCGGTGGAAATGCTGCTGGGGGACCGGGGATTCTCGGGGGACTACGCCGGGTTCCTGGCGAAAAGAATGGAGCATTGCAACGCCTGGTTTGATTTCCTAAAGGGGGCCGGCTTCCGTTACGGGCTCTTCAAGTACGGCTGGTACCTGAACTCTTAAGCACCGCCTCGGCCAAGACCCAGTCCACCGGATCGTTGATATCCATCCCCTCCACGCGCCCGATCTCGTAGCCGTAATTCTTTTTCCCCAGCGTGTAGCGGTCGCGCAGGAGAACTCCCAGGCGGGTCATGTGAAGGGCGGGGTTCTCGCAAAAAGTGGGCGGGAGTTTGTGCATGGCGGCCGATGTGTGCTCCTTGCGGAGGCGCAAACGCCCGCTTTTCTCATCGAGATCGGCAATTTTGAGCTTCATCCGCATCATGGTCACGACCGAGTCGGCTTGTCTTGAGCGGAAAAGCCGGATGCAGCCGTCAATGAGCTCCGGCGTCCTGAAAGGGGAGGTGGGAAGCAGCGTCACCACGGCCTCCAGGCCGCCGCGCAGCCCCAGTTTCTCGACCGCGTCAATGAGGACCTGCTCGGTGGTCACCCGGTCGCCGCACAGCTCCGGGGCCCGGCGCAGGACCTCCAGCCGCGGCGACCGGTACCGCGCGGCGATGCGCGGCATCGCGTCAATATCAGTGGAAATCACGATCCGGTCCAGGAGCCGGCTCCGCAGAGCGGCTTCGATCGTGTAGCAGACCAGGGGCTTGTCTCCCAGCTTTTTGAGGTTCTTGCCCCGGATGCGTTTGCTGTTCGCGCGGGCGGGGATGACCGCCAGGATCCGAGTGGCCATGAGACGGCATTATACCGGAATCGCGCCGTCACGGCTTATGAAAACCCTTTTTCCGACGGGATGTTGCGATATAATTAAGAGTTATGGAACGCTGGATTTACCTTGGGAAAGAGATGAAATCCTACCATCGTGCCCGCGGGCGCCTGGGACCGGAGAAGGAGTGGCCTTACGATGAGAAACTCCGCCAAAAAGCGGAGTCCCTGCGCCGGCCCTTCGTCGATTTCGTGGCCCGGGTCGGAGCGGAACAGCCGGATCCGGTCACGTGGTGGTCCACCCGCTTCTCCTGGAAAACCTGGGGCGCCTCCGACCTCTTTTTGCTGGCCTGTTATCTGGCGGTGGCCGAGGACTGCATAGGGGAAGCCCGCGAAAAGAAATTCGCCCTCCGCGTGGCGGTGGAGGATCCCTGGCTGCTGCGCCAAATCAAAGAGACTATCCCTCTGCCGCCGGGTGTGAAAGTCGAAGGACCCGGCCTCGCGGGATTCCGTTCCCGCCAAATTTTGATGGGGCTCGCCCGGAGGGTCAAATGGCTCCTGACGATGGTCCGGAACCGCCTGCGGCAGGAACGGTCCTGGCCGCGGCAAAAACCGCCGGTCCCGGAGGCCCCGATCGCGGGGATCTTTTCCTATCCGTCCCAAAGCGCCTTTGAGCGGCCGGGCGCGTGGCGCGACACCCACCTGCCGGAGGTGGACCGGCTCCTTTCCGAATCCGGTTTTCGCGTCGTGCGGTTCACCCCGCCGGAATGCTCCGGGTGGGAAAAGGAGCTGGCGGAGCGCTCTTCCACCGCGTACCCGCTCATCCTGTGGGCGACCGGCAAACGGCTGTTCATCTCCCTCTGGGCCTTCTGGCGGCCCCGCTGGCCGGAGCCGCTGGAGCTGCAGGGACGCTCCGTCCGCTGGCTTTGCCTGCGGGAAGGGTGGCTGGAGGTGGGGCGTTCCTCCCTCTGCGCCTACCGCCTCTTTTATGAGTGCATGAAGGGGATGCTGTCGCAGGGGGACTGGCGCGTGCTCGTCTCCTTCTATGAAAATCAGCCGTGGGAAAAATTGCAGGTGCTCGCGGCCCGGTCCGCCGGGGTGAGAACCGTCGGCATCCAGGCAAACCTCTTGTCCCCGCTCTACCTGTCTTACGGGCTGGGCGGGACGGAGCAGGATCATCCGCCGGTCCCGGACCGGATCGGCAGTTCCGGGCAGGCGATGCATCAGCTTCTGCTGGAGTTCGGCGTCCCCCCTTCCTCTCTGGTCCTGTGCGGCGCGGTCCGGTACGCCGATTTGCTGGAACGTTTCGCGAGGACCCAGCCGGGTCCGGTCTCCGAAAGAGGGCCCTTAAGGGTGCTGGTGGTGCTGCCGATCGACCCGGTCTTTTCGCGCCATCTGCTGGAGGCGCTGCGCCTCGCTTTCCCGGAGGGCGGGGAAGAGGCGGGGCTGCAGTTTGTCATCCGGATGCACCCGGTCCATTCCATTCCAAGGAGCTGGGTGGAGTTCCCGGCCAGCTGGTCGGAAACCACCTTCACAAACCTCCAGGAGGAGATGCGGTCCTGCGAGGCGGTCCTCTTCACCGCCAGCACGGTCGGTTTCGAGGCCCTGGCGGCGGGAAAAATCGTGGTCCGCTACCAGCCGCCGCACCTGCTGGACCTGGATGAACCCTACGGCGCGCAGGTGCCGGTGGTCAGAGATTCCAACTTTCGCGCGGAGCTCTTGGCCCATCTGAACGCGGGGCGCTCCGCTCACTCCGCGGCGGAAACGGAACGGTTGATCCGGAGCGTATTCCAACCGGTGGATCCGGACCGGCTGCTTGAGCTGTTCAAGGAGGATCATGCTCTTGTCGAGCCAGCTGCCTAAGGGCAACGGCAGACCGCCCCAAGAGTTCCGGGTGCTCTTTCTCTACCCGAACATCCAGATGTGCGCCCTGATGCCGACGGGGGTGGCGCTGCTCTCCGCGGTCCTGAAGGAAGCCGGATTCACCGTCGATATTTTCGACTGCACCTTCTACAAGAACCCGATCACCAACAACTACCCCTTCTACCAGACCAACCTGCGTCCCGTGAACTGGGACGAGAAGCACGTCACCTTCTACGAGACCGACATGCTGGCCGACTTCCAGAAGAAGGTGGATGACTACAAGCCGGACCTGATCGCCGTTTCGGTGGTCGAGAACACCTACTTTATCGGGCTTCAGCTGGTGAACTCGCTGCGGCAAAAGATCCCTACCGTCTTCGGCGGCGTCTTCGCCACCTACGCGCCGGACAAGTGCATCCGGGAGCCGCGGATCGACTTCGTCTGCCGGGGCGAAGGGGAAGAAGCGATGCTGGAGCTCTGCTGGCGTCTCTGCCGCGGGCTCCCGGTGAAGGAGACTCCGAACTTCTGGGTCAAGGAGGGGGCCCAAGTCCACCACAACCCGATGCGCGCGGCGCTGGACATCAACACCCTGCCGTACCCCGACTTTGATTTGTTCGAGCCGCAGAGCATCTACCGGGCCATGCAGGGGAAGGTCTGGCGCACGATCGGCATGGAGACCCAGCGGGGCTGCCCCTACACCTGCGCCTACTGCAACTCCCCCTCCAACAACTCCACGTACAGCGCCGAAAATGCCGGCCGCTTCTACCGGAAGAAGAGCATGGCCCGAGCCCACGCGGAGCTCAAGTTCCTCTGCGAGAAGTACCGGCCGGAGCTGATCTACTTCGTGGTGGACACCTTCCTGGCCATGGGGGACCCGGAGTTCTTCGAGCTGGCGAACATGTACATGGACTTCAAGATCCCGTTCTGGATGAACACCCGCTCCGAGACGGTCACCGAGGAGCGGGCCGAGTGGCTGGAGAAGATGAACATGCTCCGGATGAACATGGGGATTGAGCACGGCAACGCCGAGTACCGCGAGAAGTTCCTCCACCGGAAGCTCCCCAACGAGCGGATGCTCCAGGCATTCCAGGCCGTGGCCGGTAGAAAGTTCACCACGGTGGGGAACAGCATCATCGGGATGCCCGAGGAGACGCGGGACCTCGCGTTCGACACGGTCAAGTTCAACCGGTCTCTCCCCAAGGAGATCGAGACCACAGGGGCCTTCATCTTCGCGCCGTACCACGGCACCCCCCTGCGGGAGCTCGCGATTCAGAAGGGCTACCTCGACCCCGACTCCATCTGCTCCCTCAACTCGCTGGAGGGGAGCATGCTGACGCGGATGCCGAAGTTCCCCCAGGAGGAGATCCTCGGCCTCGAGCGGACCTTCAGCTTCTACGTGGATTTCCCCGAGTCGGACTGGCCGCAGATCCGGAAGGCCGAGAAGATGGACGAGGAAGGCAGCAGAGAGTTCGCGCGGCTTCAGCAGAAGTACCTCAAGGACTTCTTCGGCGCGGGGCAGCTCTCCCCGATCGAGGCCTAAGGACCGATGCCTCCCCCTTCGCCCAAACCCCGTTTTGACAAAGTGACCCGCCACACCCGGCCCGCCGAAACGCGCAAGGGCTGTGAGCTGATGGACCGCAACGAGCGGACCGTGGAGTTCCCGCCGGAGGTGGTGGAGGAGTTCCGGAAGCGGATCACCTCGTTCACGCTGCGCGCCAGCCCGGAGCCGGAGCCGTTGTACGAACGCTTGGCCGCCTGGCTGGGCCTCTCGCGCGAGATGTTGCTGCTCACGATGGGCTCCGACGCCGCCCTGCGTATGGCCCACGAGTGCTACGCGGGGGAAGGGGATGAGGCGCTGAGTTTGTCCCCCTCGTTCGCCCTCTTCCCGGTCTACGCGGGGATCGCGGGCGCGGAGCCGGTCCGGGTCCCGTTCCGCGACGACCTCTCTCTCCCGCTGGAAGAGATCTTAAAGGCGATCACGCCCCGCACGCGGGTCGTGGCGCTGGCCAACCCGAACCAGCCGATTGAACGCGTCTTCACGCCGGGGGAGACGCGCGCGCTGCTGGAGGCCTGCAAGAAGGCGGGGGCGATGCTGGTGATGGACGAGGCGTACCACCACTTCTGCGACGCCACCGCTCTGCCGCTCCTCAAAGATCACGACAACCTCATCATCACGCGCACTTTCTCCAAGGCGTTCGGCCTCGCCGGCCTGCGGCTCGGTTTCATGGTCAGCCGCCCGGAGAACATCCGGAACCTGGCCAAGCTGCGCCCCATGTATGACGTCCACTCGGTGGCCGTGGAGGCGGGGCTCTACATGCTGGAGAACCCGGAGATCATGCTGGACTACGTCCGCCAAACGCGCGAGGGGATCGCGGCGCTCAAAGAGGGCTTCGGCAAACTGGGGATCCAGACGTTCGGGGGGCAGAGCAATTCGATCCTCGCGGCCCTTCCGGCGGGGCTTTCCGCCGCGGAGTGCGCCCAGGCCCTCAAGCGGAAGGGGTTCCTGGTCAGGGCGGAGTCGGAGCCGCCGCTGACCAACCACCTGCGGATCACCGCCGGCCCGCGGGAGCAGGCCCAGCGCCTGCTGACCGCCTTCGAGCAAACGGCGCCGGCCCAGACGGTGAAGTGGTCATGACCGAAGCCCTGGCCAACACCAACTTCCACAAGGTCACCGCGAAGAGCGTCTTCGACGCCCGCGAAGCGGAGCCCCGCTTCGCGGAGTACCGCCGGCGCTGGAACGAGTACCCGCGCGCTTTCACCGTGGCGCCGTTCCCGACGCACCTCGACATCGAGTCCACCGGCGTCTGCAACCTGCGCTGCCCCTTCTGCGCCACCGGGACCCAACATGTGGAGCCCCTTGCGGGCCCGCCGGCTCAACGCGGCCGGGACGCTGGATCCCTTCGTCCCGTTCGAGACCTTCGGAGACCCGGCGAGCCTGAACTGCGACCGGGACTCCCAGGGGGCTGTTTACTTCGCCGACATGGGGCTCTCGATGGTCCGTCCCCGCTGCATGGAGAACCTCCACCAGGGGCTCCTGCCGCAGCGGTGGATGGGGCGGAAGATCCATCCTCTCAAGCAATGGGGCGGTTTGGATGTGGATTATGAATGGCAGATCCCTCAAGTGGAGTTCTGGCTCAAGGCCCACGGGATCCCAGCGATGGAAGGAGCGACTCGATGAAGGCGGTTGTTTTCGGAGGTTCCGGTTTCCTGGGCAGCCACGTGGCGGACGCCCTGACGCAGCACGGCCATGAGGTGACGATCTATGATCTGAAGGAGTCGGCGCACCTGACCGGCTCGCAGAAATTCATCCGGGGAGATATCCTGGACCCGGCCGCCGTGGCCCGGGCCCTGCGCGGCCAGGAGGTGGCTTACAATTTCGCGGGGCTGGCCGACCTGGATGAAGCGCACACGCAGCCGGTCGAGTCGGTCCGGGTCAACGTGCTGGGCAACACAATCCTGCTGGATGCCGCCCGCGAAGCGAAGCTCAAGCGGTTCATTTTCGCCAGCAGCATCTACGTGGCCGGCCACGCGGGCAGTTTTTACCGGGCCAGCAAGCAGGCCTGCGAGCTGTACGTGGAGGAGTACCAGCGCTGGTTCGGGCTGGACTTCACGATCCTGCGCTACGGCTCCATCTACGGCCGGCGCTCGGACCGCAGCAACGGGGTGGCCCAGTACCTGCTCCAGGCGCTGAAAGACCGCCGCATCGTGATTAAAGGGACCGGCGACGAGCTGCGGGAATACGTGCATGTCTCCGACGTCTCCCGCGCCAGCGTGGAGATCCTTGGGCCGGAGTTCCGAAACCATCATGTCGTTTTAACGGGGCACCATCCGCTGCGGGTGCGGGACCTGGCGGAGATGATCCGGGAGATGATCGGGCCCGACGTGAAGATCGAGTTCCAGCCGGCGGTGGACGCCCGCACCCACTACACGGTCACGCCCTACTCGTTCCGGCCGCAAATCGCGAAGAAACTGGTCGGCACCCATTACATGGACATGGGGCAGGGCCTCATCGACTGTCTGGAGGAGCTGCACGCCAAGCTGCAGGTCCCCGCCTCCGGAAACCCGCGCTGAAGCGATGTCCGGCCAGCGGGTTTTAATCACCGGCGGAACCGGCCTGTTAGGGAAAACCCTCCTGGAGACGGTGCCGGAAGGGATCCAGGCGCTGGCCACCCATCACCGGCTGCCCCCCCCCAAAGAGTGGCGGGACCGGTTCAGCCCTCTGGATCTGCGCCGGGAAGCCGCCGTTCTGGAGCTGGTGGAGCGGTTCAAACCCCGCACGGTTATCCACACCGCTTCGATCGGAGGGGTGGATGAAGCGGAACGGGACCCCGACTCCGTCCGCCTCGTGAACGTGGCCGGAACCCAGGCCCTCCTCCGGGCCTGCGGGAAGAGCGGCGCCGCGCTCATTCACATCTCCTCCAACGCCGTCTTCGACGGCTCCGCTCCCCCGTACCGGGAGGATTCTCCTGTGCGGGCGGTCAACCGCTACGGCCGGATCAAGATCGAGGCGGAGGGGCTGGTCGCCTCGAGCGGCCTCCCCCACCTGATCGTCCGGCCGATCCTGATGTACGGCTGGCCGCTCAAAGGAGGTCGGGGAAATGTGGTGACCCGTTGGCTGGAAAAACTTGAGAAAGAAGAGCCGGTCGAGGTGGCGGAAGAGATCACCAGCATGCCCCTCTGGGTCGGGGACTGCGCGCGCGTCATCTGGCAGGGAGTCCTGAAAGAGCGCCGGGGGACCGTGCACGCCGCCGGGGCCGACCGGGTGACCCTGGTCCGCTTTGCCCAAGAAGTCTGCTCGGTCTTCGGCCGGAATCCAAAGCTGATCCGTCCGGTCGAGAGCCGGCAACTGGAGGGTTTGGCGCCCCGGCCCAAAGACACCTCCTTCTCCATCGAGCGGATGCGGAACGAATTTGGAGTTGAGCCGGCAGGGATCCGCGAAGGCCTGACCTTGATGCGGGAGCGCCGGGCGGTTCCATGCGGATCCTGCTCGTAGGCCATTCTCTGCTCAGCCCCTGGACGAGCTACACACACCGGGCCCTGAACCGGCTGGGGCATTCGGTCGAACGGTTCTACTGCACCAACCTCCTGGTGGACCGCCTGACCCTCTCCGGCAACAAGGACCTCTCGGCGAAAGGGTCCGGCCCCGCGAACGGCGCGCGGGGAGCGCGCGAGGCCTGGCACCGCTGGAGGGACGCCCGCCTCATCGCCCGGGCGCGCGCCTTCCGGCCGGAGCTGATCCTGGTGCTGTGGGGGAACACCCTCTCCCCGGAACTCCTGCGGACGCTCAAGAAAGAAAGCGGCGCCCGGCTCGCGACCTGGTGGGTGGACGACCCGTTCCGGCACCGGGCGGAAAAACTGATCCCGCTGTATGACTTCTTCGCAGCACACCTACCTTCACCGGATGAAAACCTTGCTTGGGGAGATCAAGAATTGAGCGGCTCGGCCACCCAAAGGACCTCCCGCAGCTACAGCGTGTTATGGAAAGAGACCTTCAAACGGCCGCTGGGGAATGAATCCTGGTCCTATCACCTGGAGGAGATCCGGGAATCTCTCGGGCTGGGCGAACCCCAAGGAAAGATCTTGGACGCCGGCTGCGGGGAAGGGGTGGATCTGGCCATCCAGGGGAAACGTCCCGGGGTGAAGATCGTCGGGGTGGAGCTGAGCGCCGGAGGATGCTGGGCCAGCGCGCAGCGGACCCGAGGCCTCGCGGCGGCCCAGGTGGTCCGGGCCGACCTGTCCCAATTGCCGTTCACCTCCGATGCGTTCGACTTCATCTACTCCTACGGGGTCCTTCACCACATGGCCTCCCCGTCCGCCGGCCTGCGGGAACTGGTCCGGGCGGCCAAACCGGGCGCGTGGGTGGCGATTTATCTCTATGAAGATTTTCAAGACCGAAGCCCCGGCTGGAGGATCTTCCTGCGCTTAAGCAACCTGCCCAGGCACCTGACCACGCGATTGCCTCACCGCCTGCTCTACGCCCTTTGCGTCCTGGCCTCGCCGCTGGTCTACCTGCTGTTCACGGTGCCGTTCCGTCTTTCTCAGCGCGTTTCCTTTCTCAAGCGCCGGACAAGCCGGATGCCTTTCCGCCACGGGAGCAACCCGTGGGATCTGGCGGGAGACCTGTATGACCGGTTCGCCACGCCGATCGAGCGCAGATATTCCCTCTCCTCGGCGCAGGCCCTCCTGCGGGAGGCGGGCCTCCGGGAGATCCGGATCGCCAACCGGCGGGGTTGGATGGCAGCCGGCATCAAACCGTGAAGATCGTCCGGATCATCACCCGCCTGAACATCGGAGGCCCCTCGGTCCACGTCGGGCTGTTGAGCACGCGGTTGGACCGGACCCGGTTCGACACCTGCCTTGTCGTGGGAACCGTGGGCGAGAAGGAAGGGGATTTGAGCTCCAAGGTGGCCGCGCGCGGAGCACGGATCATCCATCTGAAAAACCTCACACGGTCGCCTCATCCCCTCAAAGACCCGCCGGCATGGCTCCAGCTTCTCTCCATTCTCCTCAAGGAGCGGCCGCGGATCCTCCACACCCACATGGCCAAGGCCGGAGCGCTCGGCCGGCTGGCGGGGATCTTCTACAACCGCTTCGGGCCCGGCCGGAATCCAAAGGACCGGATCCTCCTCATCCACACCTTCCACGGGCATGTCCTGGAGGGCTACTTCTCTCCCCGGGTGTCGAAGATCTTCATCGCCGTGGAACGTTGGCTCGCCCACCGGACCGACCGGCTGATCGCGGTCAGTCCCCGGATCCGGGACGGGCTGCTCGCCATGGGGATCGGAACGAAGGAATCCTGGCGGGTGATCCCGCTTGGGCTGGACCTCTCGAACCTGCTGGACCTTCCGCTTCCCAACGGCAGCGGCCCGCTCCGGTGCGGGATGGTGGGCCGCCTGGTCCCGATCAAGAACCCCAGCATCTTTCTTCAGGCGTTGAGCCGCCTCCCGGAGATGAAAGGGGTGCTGGTGGGGGAGGGACCGCTGAGGGATTCCCTGGAGAAAGAGGCCCAGCGGGAGGGCCTAAAGGACCGCCTGAGTTTCACCGGATGGCAAGAGGACCTGCGGCGCTGCTACGAGCAGCTCGACGTCGCCTGCGTGACCTCGCTGAATGAGGGAACCCCGGTCTCCCTCATCGAGGCGATGGCGGCCGGCCGCGCGGTGGTCGCCACCGACGTGGGGGGCGTGCGGGACCTGCTGGATTCCGGCTCCGCCGGCCCGGCGGAAATCCCCCCCAAAGGATTCCGGGTCACGCCGGTGGGGGTACTGATCCCCTCCGCGGACCCGGAGGGGCTGGCGGCGGCCCTCGCGCACCTGGAGGGGAATCCGCCTCTTCGGCGCGCCCTGGGCGAGGCGGCCCGCCGGCATGTCCGGGAGCGCTACAGCCATGACCGGCTGATCCGGGACATCACCCGGCTCTACGAAGAGCCGGCACCGGTGAAGCCGTGACCTCTCTCCGGCTGTGGGCGCGGCAAGCCGCGGGGGAGATCCCGTACCTTGCGGGCCTGCGCCGTCCCGCGCCCGGAACCCTCTGCGTGCTGATGTACCACGCCGTGACCCGAGAGAATCTGCGGGACCCGGAGCAGCAGACCGTGCCTCTGCAAAGGTTCTCCGACCAGATGGAAGCGGTCCGGGAGCTGGGGGTCCGGTGGGTCTCCCTGGAGGAAGGGTTGCGCCTGATCAAGGAAGGCGGCCGCCCCGCGCCGATGGCCTCCGTGGTCTTTGACGACGGCTACGTCGGCGTCCATGATCTCGCTCTCGAGGTGCTGGTCCGCCACCGGATCCCGGCGACCCTCTTCCTGGCCACGGAGCTGATCGGGAGACCCTCCTTTCCGGACAACCCGCCGGGGTGGGGGCGCCCTCTGAACTGGGAGGAGGTGGCCGCCCTCACCCGCGAGGCCGGCTGCGCCGTCGGGAGCCACGGCCACCATCACCGGGTCCTGACCCCGCTCTCTTCGGAACAAATCCGAGAGGAATTAAAAACCTCCCGGCGGATCCTCCAAGATCACCTGGGAAAACCCTGCCGCCTCTTCGCCTATCCCTACGGCGCGGGCGGAACCTTTGATGCCCGGACGCGGCGGATCCTCAACGAAGAAGGGTTCACCGCGGGCTGCACGACCCTCTGGGGGCGCTGCGGCCCCGATACCGACCCCTTGGCCCTCCCGCGGATGCGCGTCTCCTGGTGCGACACCCCCCGGGAGATGCGGAAATCGGCGGCGGGCTGCTATGACGGGTATGCCTTTTTTCAGCGCTTTCGATTATAATATTTGCTCAACCCACTTCCGTAAAGGAGCACTCCCATGAAGGTTCTGATCACAGGCGGGGCCGGTTTCATCGGTTCTCATCTCTCCGAGCTGCTGGTCCAGCGGGGCCACGAGGTCGTGGCGCTGGATAACCTTTCCACCGGACGGATGGAGAACCTGTCGGGGCTGAAGGGCAACTCTAATTTCCAACTGGTGATCGGAACGATCCTCGATGAGCGGCTCGTGGACAAGTACGTGGAGCGCTGCGACGTGGTGTTCCACCTGGCCGCGGCGGTCGGGGTCCAACTGATCATCGACCATCCGCTGGAATCGCTGACCACCAACATCCGCGGCAGCGAGATCGTGCTGGAGATGGCCTACCGGTACCACAAAAAAATCCTGATCACCTCCACCTCCGAGATCTACGGCAAGAATGCCGGCGGCCCGTTGAAGGAAGACGATGACCGGATCCTGGGATCTCCGCTCAAGAGCCGCTGGTCCTATTCCACCTCCAAGGCCGTGGATGAGATCCTGGCCTACACCTACTGGAAAGAGAAGGGGCTTCCGACGATCATCGTCCGCCTCTTCAACACGGTCGGCCCCCGCCAGATCGGGCATTACGGGATGGTCGTCCCCCGCTTCGTGCAGCAGGCCCTCCGGGGAGAGCCGATCTCCATCTACGGAAACGGCAAGCAGAGCCGCTGCTTTTTGCATGTCCGCGACGCGGCGCGCGGAATCGCCGACCTGATGCAGCGCTCCGAAACCGTCGGGCAGGCCTTCAATCTGGGCAGCCAGGAGGAGATCACCATCCAGGGGCTGGCCGAGCGGGTCCTCGCTCACACCGGCAGTCGCTCCAAGCTGGAATTCATCCCGTACGACAAGGCCTATGAAGAGGGCTTCGAAGATATGGCCCGCCGCGTGCCCGACATCTCCAAGGCCGGCCGGTTCATCGGTTTCGCCCCCACGATGAACCTCGATGACATCCTCAAGAGTGTCATCGAGCATTGCCGCAGCGAAGCGCCGGCGGCCTCCAAGGAAACCCGTTGAATTTGACCGTCCCCGCCTCGCTGCTGTACACGCTGCTGGCCGGTTTCGGTGCCTATGCCTTCTCCGCGCTGGCCACGCCCTGGGTGCGCAGGTTCGCGCTGCGCGTGGGCTGCGTCTCCCGACCCGCCAATGACCGGTGGGGCAGGCGGGTCGTTCCGCGCCTCGGGGGGGTGCCGATCGCCCTGGCCCTTCTGGTCGCGGCCGCGTTCGGGGCGCTTCAGGACCCCCGCCTCTGGGGCCTCTTCACAGCCGGGATCCTGATCCTGGGAGCCGGCCTGACGGACGACTTCAAGAACATCCACCCCAATTCCAAGCTGATCGCGCAGATCCTGGCCAGCTGCGCGGTGCTGCTGTTCGGCGTCCACGTGAACGCCCCGCTTGCTTGGTTGGTGATCCCGCTGACCATCGGCTGGCTCGTGTTGGTGATGAACGCCTTCAACCTGATGGACAACATGGATGGGCTCTCCGGCGGCATTGGGGCGATCGCCGGCGCCTTCCTCACCTGGCATGTGCTGCACACGGACAACCCCATGCTGGCCCTGGCGGCCGCCGCGCTGACCGGCGCCACGCTCGGGTTCCTCCAATACAACCTGCCGCCGGCCAAAATCTTCATGGGGGACTCCGGCAGCCAGATCCTGGGGCTTGGGCTCGGGACCCTCTCGCTGATGGGGACCTGGCAGCACTCGGCCCGGCTGCTGGGCATCCTGGCTCTGCCGACGCTGCTGCTGGCGGTCCCGATCTTCGACACCCTCTTCGTCACGGTCCAGCGGATGCTGCACGGCCGGCACCCGTTCCAGGGCGGGACCGACCACCTCTCCCACCGGTTGGGGGTCCTGGGGCTCACACCCCGGCAGGTGGTTTTCACGCTTTACGGGCTGACCGCCCTGTTCGGGTCTCTGGGCCTCTGGTTCACCGGGGAGCGGGAATGGCTCGTCATCACGGGAGTCTGGCTGCTGACCGCGGCCATCCTGCTGATGCTGGGGGCCACGCTGGCCAAGGTCCGCGTCTATGCCGGCCCTTCGGGCTCCGCCCCCGCTCCTGACGCCAAGGTCACGGTCGTCGAGACGATGCTCATGCACAAGAAGAGGATCGTGGAGGTGGCCGTGGATTTCTGTTCCATCTGGGCCTGCTACGTGGCGGCGTACGCGCTGCGCTTCGAAGGAACCCTGGATCCCGGCCTCGAGCAGCTGATCCTAAAGTCGCTGCCGTGGGTGATCTCGATCCAGATGAGCTGTTTTTTCGTCTGCGGCCTGTACCGGGGCCTCTGGCGCTACATCAGTCTGTCCGACCTGGCCAATATCCTGCGCGCGGTCGTCCTGGGGTCCGTTCTCTCGGCGCTGGCCGTTCTCTACCTGTGGCGCTTTGAAGGATTCTCCCGCTCGGTCTTCATCATGGACGGGACGCTGCTGTTCCTGGCCGTCAGCGGGGCCCGCCTTGTGGAGCCGATGCTCAACGAGTGGATCAGCTCCTCCGCCGAACGGGCTGTCCCGGTCCTGATCATCGGGGCGGGGGACGCCGGGGAGCTGCTGTTCCAAGAGATCCGCATGGACCGCCCGAAGAGCCGCCGCGTGGTCGGGTTTCTGGATGACGACCCGGCCAAACAAGGGGACCGGATCCGCGGCATTCCCATCCTCGGAACCCGTTGGGACCTGGGGCGCGTCGTCAAAGCCTACCAGATCCGTGAAGTCTTCATCGCCATCCGGCGCCCGCCGGACGAGCTGGTCCGGCAAATCCGGGGGTACTGCGAAGAGAACGACCTCCCCTGGAGGACCCTCCCTCCCCAGGCCTTCACCCACACCCTCCCGCGCCCGGAAAAATGAAGGGGGCGGATAGAATCCAGTCTCGCCGGGCCGGGGCGGCGGCCTTAGCCCTTTATCTCTTCGT
>Ga0080064_1004767_pt1 | contig 16862 bp, 14 predicted proteins | sample Subgrocontami54m_FD_69260 | JGI IMG/M metagenome (GOLD analysis project Ga0080064, IMG submission 69260) | Subsurface groundwater microbial communities from S. Glens Falls, New York, USA - GMW46 contaminated, 5.4 m (SPADES assembly) (version 2) ...
ATTTTCTAGCTCCTCTTCGGCTGGGGCCCGGATAACGATTTACGGAAGAGATAAGCGTGCCAAGCGCACGAGGCATCCCTGATCCGTCGATAAGGGGCGCTTGCCGCGTTGTCGCTTCGGGCTCGCATCCTCACGTACTGCGCTCGTACGCTCCGGTGCGACCCCTCGCTCCGCCTTGCACCCTCAGCCTGAGGCTGACAGGGTTTCCAAGGTGTTGCAAGTTTACCAACGGATTATGTTCCGAGCGGAACGCTGTTTTTTTTCGTTCATAAACTCCATATACTGGGCCTTTGAATAAAACCGGGAGGCCAAACGTCAAAGGTTTAATAGGACTGCCAGTGGAGTCTAGTGACCAGGACCTTGTGGACAGATGTCGCGAAGGGGATCAGTCCGCTTTCCGGGAACTGGCGGCAAGGTATTATCAGAAGGTGTTCATGGTGGCCCTTGGGATATTGAATCATCGTGAGGATGCTCAGGAAGTCGCCCAGGAGGCGTTTTTCAAGGCCTATACTAAAATCAAAGGGTTTCACGGCCGCTCCAGCTTCTACACCTGGATCTACAGGATCGCCGTGAACCTCTCTTTGGATGTTCAGAGGCATCGAAAGCGAAATCCTATCGAGCAAACCGAAGCCGCAGATCCGATAGAGGGAGAGGCCGATCGCCCGAGCAGCGAGCCCTATAATGATCTCTGCAACCAGAAGCTCCGGGAAGAGATCTTCCAGGCGATCGACGAGTTGAGGCCCGAGCATAGAGCCGTGATGACCCTGAGAGTCCTGGAAGGTCTTTCCTATAAGGAGATTGGTCGCGTCTTGGGCTGCCCTGAAGGCACCGTGATGAGCCGGCTCCATTACGCGCGAAAACAATTACAGGAGAAGCTCGGTCCTTGGTTATGAGTCAAACGATAGATTGCGAGGGGGTCAAAAAACTCCTGGGAGCCTGGTGGGACGGAGAGCTCGGAAGCGATAAGGCCGAGGGGGTACGGAAGCATCTGGAGCTCTGTCCTTCTTGCCGGTCGGAGGCCGAGAAACTGGAACACCTGCACAACTCCATCCGGGAAGCCCTGAAGGAAAGGGCCGGCGAGATCCGTTTTGATGTGTTTTGGGCCGGCCTTGAGGAGCGCATGGCGGCAAGAAGGCCTTGGTGGGCGCGGCTTGCCGATTGGGCTAATCCCGCTTTTGGGCTGGGACGGATGGGGTGGGCTATCTCTCTGGCCGTGATCTTGGCCATCGGGGTTCTCTCCTTGCCGGATTCGTATAGGGCATGGTTTTTCGGTTCCAACCGTGGTCGCACCCGGATTGAATCTATTGATGCCCATGGTTTCAACGTGGCGGTGTTTCGTGAAGCTCAAACGAGGACGACAGTCATCTGGCTGTTCTCGGACGAAGAAAGTAATGATGAAGCTCAAGAAGAATCTGATTCGGAAAATCTTACTCTTTAGTTTGTGGTCGGTTTTGATTGCGGCTTCCGGTGTCGTTCAGGCGGGCCAGGCCGACGGCCCGAAGAGCATTCAGCTGAAGATCAGCACGATCCTGGCCAGCAACGAGGCCAAGAACTTCGATCCCAGGCTTTCCGCCATGAAGAACCAGCTCAACGTTTTCAAATACCAGTCTTACCGGCTGCTCAACGAAGAAACCAAGGAGGTTCTCTGGAAAGGGAACGCCGCCTTCGAGATTCCCGGCGGTCGCTCGCTGACGGTCACCCCCCAGGAATACCGGGACAAGCGGATTTCCCTGAAGGTGCGCCTCATGAAAGGAGACCAGCCCTTTCTGGACACGGTGGTTCGACTGCGGAACGGAGGCCGGTTCCTTTTGGGCGGTCCGGCCCATGAAACGGGGGTATTGATCCTTTCCATCGGCGCCTCCATCCGCTGACCTCCAGGGTCTACCGGTGAAAGGCCATGTTGAAGCAGGGATTGAAATCTATGCTCAGGCCGGCCAAAAGGCTCCCCAGACGCGGGGTGGGCAGGCACAACGGAACAAATTTTAACAGTCTGTGAATAAACTTGACGAGTGTAACATCTAAACAGTGAAAGGAGGTGATTCCATGAAAAGCATGCTCAAGCTGTTTTTGGTCGCGGTAATGGTTCTTAGCTTCACCGGTATGAGTTTCGCTCAGGCCACGCCTGCCACGCCAGCTACGCCGTCGTCAGAGAAGATGGATAAGAAAGACGATGGTAAGGCGAAGGCGAAGGTGAAGGCAAAGGCGAAAGCGAAGAAGGCGGAGGCGAAGGTAGAGGGGAAGATGGAAATGAAAGCGGACGCAAAGGCGGAAGCTAAGGCAAAAGCCCCGGCGAAGGCAAAAGGCAAGGCGGAAGAGAAAAAGGCGGAAGGCGCGGTGAAGTAAATCCCGCCTTTGGTCTTTGCTTCTTGTGGAGGGGGGCAGTCCGACGACTGCCCCCCTTTTTTGGCCGATCCGTCCTAACCTCGCTTTTCCGTAATCGAACTCAGCCTCTGTTGACCTCGGTTTCCTTCAGGTGATATTTGGGAAAAGTCGCGGGAAATTCTTTCGCTGCTTATCAGCCCGTCTAAGGAGGTATCCATGGAATACATTGTCGGGGTAGACATCGGCGGCACTTTTACGGATTGCGTGGTCGTGGACGAAGCTGGCGCGGTCGTTTTGGGCAAGGCGCTCTCGACGCCGAAGGATTTTTCGGCCGGGGCGATCAACGCCATCCGGGATGCGGCTCAAAACGCGGGCTTGAGAAGCGAAGACGAGCTTCTCCGCTCCACCAAGGTATTTTTTCACGCCTGTACCGTAGCAGAAAACACTTTGATCACTCGTTCGGGAGCGAAGACCGGGCTCATTGCAACCCGGGGATTCGGCGACACGCTTCTCATGATGCGGGGCAAGGTGACGGAGGGTTTGACCGAGACCGAGGCGGCCCATGTCTCGGCCCTGAGCAAACCTGAGCCTTTTGTTCCGAGGGCGCTCACAGAGGAGGTCACCGAGCGCGTCGACTACAAAGGCAAGGTGCTCGTGAAGCTCAACGAGGCGGAAGCCCGGAAGGTTATCAAGAAGCTGATCGACAAGGGGGTGGAGTCCGTCGCCGTCGCTCTCCTCTGGTCCATCTCCAACGATGCCCACGAGCGGCTCCTGGCCGAGCTAGTGAAGGAGATGCATCCTTCTGTTTTTTTGAGTCTTTCAAGTCAAGTGGCGCCTTTTCTCGGCGAATATGAACGGACTGCGACGACTGTATTTAACGCTTATATCGGCCCCAAGATCTCTTCTTATCTCCTGAATCTCCAGAAGGTTCTCAAAACCAAAGGGCTCAAGAGGGAACCTCTGATCATGCAGGCCTATGGAGGGGTTTTGGGCATGGAGGCAAGTTGTCAAAACGCCGTCGGGACGATCGAATCGGGCCCTGCAGCTGGCGTCGTCGGCACGAAGTTTCTCGGCGACCTGATCGGCGAGTCCAACGTCCTCGCTACGGACATGGGGGGGACGACCTTCAAGGTGAGCGTGATTCGTGAAGGGACGATCGAGAAAGACTACGAGCCGGTCTTCATGAGATACAATATCCTCTCCCCCAAGATCTGGGTGGAGTCGATCGGTGCAGGGGGGGGGAGCATTGCCTGGATTGAGGCTGAGACCGGTCTTCTCAAGGTCGGGCCCCAAGGTGCCGGCGCCAATCCCGGCCCGGTCTGCTATGGTCTGGGCGGGACCGAGCCTACGGTCTCCGACGCCGATCTCGCCTTGGGATACCTCAACAAAGACTATTTCTTAGGCGGCCGGATGAAGCTGGATAAGGAGGCGGCCTGCCGGGCGATCGAGGAGAAGATAGCGCGGCCTTTGGAAATGAGCCCAGTGGAAGCGGCGAGCGGCATTTATCGGATTGCCAACTCGCATATGAGCGACCTGATTCGCAAGGCGACCGTGGAGCGAGGCTACGATCCGAGAAACTTTACCCTTTTCGCCTTTGGCGGCGCTGCTCCCATGCACGCGGGCCGTTATGCGGCGGAACTGGGGATCAAGCAGGTGGTCGTCCCTTTGACCGCCTCCGTGCATGGCGCAACCGGCCTGATCAGCTCTGATGTCGTCTACGAATACGGAAAGTCGGAACACCTGCTGGTGCCCGCGGAGCTCCCGCGGATTCATGCTGGCTTTTCAGGCCTCCGGGAGAAGGCCTTGGCCGATCTTCGCGCGGCCGGCTTTGAGGAGAGGGATATTCGCATCTTGATGAGCGTGGACATGCGGTATCGATATCAAGTCCATGAACTCAACGTTCCTTTTCCCGCCGGGACCGTCGAGATTACTGATAAGGAGATGGAAGAGCTCTACGCCCGCTTCGACGAGCTTTATGAGAAGGCCTATGGCGCCGGCTCCGGCTACAGCGAGGCGGGGAAAGAGATCATGACTTTCCGGGTCATTGCCATAGGGGCGTTACGGAAACCCCATATCAAGGAGTATGCCCTGGAGGAAGTCGGTTTGGATGAGACGGTGAAGGGGGAACGGGAGGTTTACTTTGAGGAGGAAAAGGGCTTTGTCAAAACCCGGATCTATGACTTCGACCGGATGAAACCGGGGATGGAGATTCCTGGGCCGGCGGTGATTGAGACCCCGGTGACCACGATCCTCGTCAATCCTCGAGACCGAGCGGTCATGGACGGTTTCCGCAACGTCAAGCTCCTCATTGGGGCGTGAGAAGCCAGACCGTCTCTTGATCAGGGAGGTGATTCCCGATGCTGTTCCAAGAAGAAAACGAGCTGTTGACGCGGGTGGGCTCGGGCACTCCTGTGGGAGAGCTGTTCCGGCGCTACTGGATCCCGGCCTTGCTCTCAGAAGAACTCCCGGACCCCGATTGCCCCCCCGTACAAGTCAGACTCTTGGGCGAAGATCTCGTAGCCTTCCGTGACAGCTTGGGAAGGATCGGGCTTTTGAGCGAGCACTGCTCGCATCGCGGCACCTCTCTTTTTTACGGGCGCAACGAAGAGTGCGGTTTGAGATGCATCTATCACGGGTGGAAGTACGACTACGAAGGGAATGTCCTCGAGACGCCCGCCGAGCCGCCTGAGAGCACGTTGAAAGAGAAGGTAAAGCAGAGGGCCTATCCCTGCCGCGAGGCCGCTGGGGTGGTCTGGACCTATATGGGACCGCGGGAGAAGATGCCGCTCTTTCCCAACTATCCCTGGCTCACCGCCCCCCGGAGCCACGCGACCGTTTTCAAGAGCCTGCAAGAGTGCAACTATCTCCAGTGCATGGAAGGGGACATCGACTCGTCGCACACGGTTTATCTCCATCGGCGGAACGTCCACGGAAAATTGAGCCCGAACACGGACGAGCTGAACTTTTTGCGCGAGGCCTCGGGCGCGCCGCTGTTCGAGATCGATCGGACCCGGTTCGGCCTCAGAGGGGCCGCGGTCTACCGGCACGAGGAGAGCGGCAAGACTCTTACGCGCGTCACCAATTTCGTCCTGCCGCTCACCGTATGCATCCCCAGCCAGGTGGTCAACGGGAAACTCGACAGCATCAACGTGAACTTCCAGGGGCCGAGGGACGATGACACCAACTGGAGATATCAGATCCACTTCCGGATGACAGGACCGGCCGACCAGGACGACTTCCCCAGGGAACCGGAAGTGGGAGCCGATCACCGCAAGATACGGAACCTTCATAACCAATACCTCCAAGATCGAAAGCGGCAAAAGGAAAACAGCTATACCGGGATCGCCGGCTTTTTGACGCAAGATTCCTGCGCCACGGAAACGATGGGGGTGGTCTGCGACCGCACCGGCGAGCATCTCGGGGTGAGCGACACTTTCGTCATTGCCGCCCGAAGATATCTTCTCGGCGTGCTGGACGCCTTTCTCAAAGGCTCGGAGCCGCCCGGTCTGGCGCGCGAGCCGGGCGAAAATGATTTTTCCGATATCGTTTGCGAGGCCTCCGTTTCCGCTGGAGACGAAGACCGGGCCGTCGAGAGTTAGGGCGTGGCCCTTCGAGAAACCCCCAGGCCTGCGTCTAAAAAGCAAAAGGAGAGGCGAAGATGGCAAAGACTGAAAGCGGCCGCCGTCCGGCCAGAGCTATGAAAACGACCTATGAAAAATGGCAGGAGGGAGAAAAGATCCCGGTCCTCAAGGCTTTTTTCGTCGACGACGTGATGAAAGTCGGGCTGGAGCCCTGGGAAAGAATGGGCGGCAAAGGGGCGTTCATCGATCTCGCCGGATCGGAGAACACGAACGGAGTTTATCTTTGCGAGGTCCCGCCGGGAAAGGCGTTAAAGCCGCAAAGGCATCTCTACGAGGAGATGATTTATGTCCTTTCGGGCCGGGGAGGGGCGTCGGTCTGGTATGAAGAGGGAAGAAAGCAGACCTTCGAGTGGCAGGCGGGAAGCCTGTTCAGCCCGCCGCTCAACGCCTGGGTCCAGCTCTTCAACGGCTCGGGAAGCGAGTCGGCCCGCTTTCTCGCCGTGACGACCGCGCCTCTGGTCATGAACCTCTTTCACAATCTGGATTTTCTTTTCAATCTCGATTACCGCTTCACGGACCGCTTCAACGGCGAGGAGGGCTATTTCAACCAGGCGGCGGATCCCTCTCCCGAAGGCTGGTGGCGGACCAATTTCGTCTCCAATCTCGGCACCTTTCAACCGAGAACGGGCGAAGGGCAAGGCGATGGCATCAATCGCGGCGTTGGGGTTCAGACGGCGGTCTTTTCGCTGGCGGAAAGCACTCTCGGCGCCCATATCTCCCAATGGCCGATCGGGACCTATAAAAAGGCCCATCGCCACGGCCCGGGCGCGAACATCATCCTCCTGCGCGGCCGGGGCTACTCGCTGCTTTGGCCGGAGGGAAAGGCCAGGCAGAGAATCGATTGGCATCCGGGCTCGCTCTTCGTCCCGCCGCCGCAATGGTTCCACCAGCATTTCAACGCCGGAAGTGAGCCCGTGCGCTTCGTCGCGCTCCGCTGGGGAGACAAATTCTACATGGGTGGGGTTTTCGGTCATGAAGGCGTGGGGACCGACGTCAAAGAGGGCGGAAACCAGATCGAGTACGAGGACCAAGACCCGGAGATCCACAAGCTCTTCGCCCGGGAGTGCGCTAAAAGCGGTGTCCACGTGGAGGAGGAAGAATTTTGGCGGAGGCGAGATCCGTGAAGAAACGGCTTTTCGTTGCGGCTGTGGTGGTCGCTTTTTCCTGCCGTTCCGTGGCAGTGACGATCCCGCCCGTGGGGCGGAGGCGACGGCGGGTTGGCAGGTGGAGTGGGAGCGGACGCTCGGGGCGGCCGGAATACGCGGATATGGCGCCGATCCTCAAGGTCATCAACGAAGTTTGGAAAAAGAGATGAGGGGCTCGCGCTTGGAGATTCGCCGTCAGGTCGAGGTATTTTAGGTTCTGTTTCGGCGTCTCTTCCGGTTTGTTTTCGTTTTCTTGCCCGGATCCGCCACCAGATCGGTATTCAGCAAAACTCCGCAAGCGGGACAGCAGAGTTGTTCAAGAACGAAATGACCCGATAAGCTTTCCATGAGGGGGCCGGCATGCGTCGGCGGTGACAGCTTTCTTTTGCAGGCCCGTCGCCAATCTTCCTCGGCCCCGCAGAGCACATGAAGACAACGGGCGCATCGGATCCGGCTCCCGGTGGAATCCGCATAAAGCTCCAGGTTCTCCCTCAGCGGGTGGGTCATTTCAGTCTTTCCTCTCGGAGCCTGTCTCTTAGCCTCCGAGTCTCGGGGTCATCGATCTCATCACTTTTGGGGACAAATACCACGCCGTAGATATTGCGAGCGGCCTTTTTCGATACGTATCCATTGATGACGTCATTGAACACCTGCCTGGGCTCTCTTTCCAAAGGATCGCCATATCCTCCCCCGGCCCCGTGTCTGGTGTAAAGAACGTCATTGTTCTTAAAATCAAAATCGCAGTAAGGCAGCACCCTCACGCGGCCTCCAAGATCTGTCATGTCTTCTAGAGATTTGTTCTGATTCATAAGGGTACCCACCTTGGTATCTTCTAACAGGATCAGGATGCTGGGAGCGGCAGGGTAGCCGCCGAAGATCCCCTGCCCTGAGTTTCTCAGCCCCGCCGTACCCTTCGCGACCCCTTTAATTTTTCCTTCCGGCGCGTCGTGGAGAGTAACAGCCGACTCAGATCCCACGCCTCCCCGGAACTTTCCCGCGCCGACGCTGTCCTCGGAAAGACAGCGAAAGAGATAAAGTATGGGAAAGTTTAGCTCCACCCATTCCACATTGGGACAGCTCTGACCTCCTCCTGAGTCGATTCCGTCTTTATAGGATCTTGCCCCACTGCCACCCGTTCCGATTAAATTCGACACGTAGTACTTGCCGTACTGGTTAACTCCCGCATGTCTCGCGTTCCGGCCGCCCACGTTGGTCGCCATGACTTCTTTTTTCCACTTCTCGCTGGTCCCCAGCATCTGCATGAGCACCGAGCTTGCCAGATATTTTGCAATGGCGCCTCCGGCCCTCGTATTCATAGATACGGGACCGGGATATTGAACGTTGACCACCGTCCCTTCCGGCGCAATGACTTCGATAGGGCCGAAGGCCCCATGATTTTTGGGAAGGTCATAGCCAAGCATGTCCAGAACAGCGCCAAAGCAGGCGCCAAAGGTAGCGTGATAAGGAAGATTGATTCCTATTGGGGCTTGCCGATCGCTGCCGGTAAAGTCGAAGAGCAAATGATCCCCTTCTTTTCTGAGCGTCAAAGCGACTTTCCAAGTGTCGCCGGACTGGATCGTAGCCGTATCCGTCCAAAAGCCGTCGGGAATCTCCGCGATTCTTTTCCTTATGACGGATTCCGAGTAGCGAATCATCTCTGAAGATACGGCATCCACAAGTTCAGGGCCGTACTGGGCGTACATTTCCTGCATTCTAGATTTGGCCACATTGTTGGCGGCGATCTCACACTTGATATCCAGACCCACCATCACCGGTTGACGCGTCATGCCGGTAATGGTGTCGAATACGTCCCTTCGAATCTTTCCCCGCTCCATCAGCTTGACCCCGGGAATTCTCACTCCCTCGTGGCAGATCTCCGTGGCCCCGGGCGAGTTGCCCCCCGGGGACATTGCCCCAATGTCCATGACGTGCACAAAGGTCGCGCTCCAGCCCACGAGGCGGTCCTGATAATGGACCGGGGAGATCATGTACACGTCGGACTGATGGATGGCCGCAGTATAAGGATCATTCAACAAGAACATATCATCGGGATAGATCCCGCCGTCTTTTTCAAATCGTTCGATGATCCTTTTTACGGCAAACCCGGCGCAGGCCGCATGCCAACTCCCCGATTCTCCCGCAGACAGCACATCTCCATTCGCCCGGTAAAGCGACGCCATGTAGTCATGCTGCTGGGTCGGGTTGATCGTGCCTCCGACACGCTCCAGAGTGATCCCCATTTCCTTCGCAATCTGGTGAAGCCTATGCGAGAGGATCTCGAAGGTAACGGGGTCGACGCGTTTGATTAGTGAGTCCACGGGAGCTCCAGAGATTGTCGAGATACGGCCACGCTGCGAAATTCATCCGTACCGCGCGGTCTTCCAAAACCCGTACTCCAGCCCCAGAGATAAATCAAGAGATTACGCGTGGAGCCGGCGATGCCCCCGCTATCTTGACAGCCTCACCGAGTTTGAACTAGGGTCGCCCTAGAAAACCTCACATTGGAGAGAAAGAAAATGCTATACAGGAAATTTATCGCCCCCTGGCTCCTGTTGCTCCTATTTGCGCCTGCGTGGGGGCAGGAGAAAGGCGTGGAAAAGGGATGGAACGCGGTCGTCGCGGCGGCCCAAAAAGAGGGGAAAGTCGTGGTCGCGTCTTCTCCTGATCCCGAGATGCGGAAGCAGATTCCCGCTGCTTTCAAAACTCGATACGGCATCACCCTGGAGTACCTGGGCGGGCCTTCAGCTCAGTTAGCCGAACGGCTTCGTCGGGAGCGGCGAGCCGGAGTGTACACCGTCGACGTCGTGCTTTCCGGTATCAGCACATTCGCCGAAATCTTCTACCCCGAAAAAATGCTTGAGCCCCTCAGGCCGCTCCTCTCCCTTCCGGAAGTATTGGACCGGACGAAATGGAAAAAAGGCAAACCCTGGTTTGTGGATCCTGAAGAGACCTATGTCCTGCGGCTTTTCTACAGCGTAGGTGGCAGTTTTTACATTAACACGGACATCGTCAAACCCGGCGAGTTCCGCTCCGCCCAGTTTCTGCTTGATCCTAGGTGGAAGGGAAAAATTTCGACTGAAGACCCGAGAGTCGACGGCAGCGGGAGCAACCGCGCTGCGGAGCTTTATCGACAATTGGGCGAGGGATTCATAAAGAAACTCTACGTTGACCAGAAACCGGTGATCACGCGCGACCGGAGGCAGATTACGGATTGGTTGGCCCGTGGCACCCATCCCATTTCTCTTACAGCGCGCGATCCCGAGGTCGAGCGGATGCAACAAGAGGGACTCCCGGTCACAGTCATCTTCGATCTGCCTGATGTGGGCGGACGAATTGAAGGCACGCGAGAACTGGCGCTTCTTAACCGTGCCCCTCACTCCAACGCGGCGCGGCTCTTCGTGAACTGGATCGCCTCAAAGGAGGGATTGGAGCTTTACTCGCGAGCTTACCTCAGGGCCAGTCTCAGAAACGACGTGGATGAGTCGTTTCTGCCGCCCCAGAGAATCCCTCGTGCCGGAGTCAACTACTTCGACAGCGGCGATTGGAACTTCGCCGTGACAGAAAAAGACCGCATCCGGTCGCGGATCAGCGAGCTTTTGAAGTAAGCGCGCATTTTAGACTCCGGATGAACTCGAGGAGCATCACACTTGCAGGGAGAAATGTCTGGAGATAGAAACCGGAGGTCAATGTGGAAACGCCCTTGAGCAGCGTTGATCCGATTACGTTCGAGATCCTGTCTCACCGTCTGCACCAGATTGCCAAGGAGATGGGGACGACCCTGGAACGGGTCGGCGGAACCGTCAATACCACTCAACAACATGACTACATGGCGTCGTTGTACCGTGCGAACGGGGAGGTGCTGGCGGCCGGGGAGTCGATGGGGTGGCATGTGGCCTGCGCGGGCTTCGCGGTGAAGCGGATCCTGGAGCGGTTCGAGCGGGAGGAGGGGATAGGAGCTGGGGACATCTTTTTGATCAATGATCCGTATTTGACGGCGATCCATCAGTCGGACGTGTACATGGTGTCGCCGATCCATTTTGGAGGGAAGCTGGTGGGCTGGAGCGCGACGTTCGTGCATGTGATGGACATCGGGGCGATGTCGCCCGGGGGGAATTCTCCGGGGGCGACGGAGATCTGTCAGGAGGGGGTGCGGGTGCCCGGGGTGAAGTTGGTGGAGAGGGGGAAGTTGAGGCGGGACGTGTTCGACATGATCGTGGGGATGACCCGGCAGCCGGTGATGGTGGGATTGGATTTGAAGTGCGAGATGGCGGCGAACAATGTGGCGCGAATGCGGATGGAGGAGATGTACGGACAGTACGGGGCGGAGTTGGTCGATGGGGTGTCGCAGGAGATGATCCGCTATTCGGAGTCGATCTTGAGACGCCGGGTGAGGGAGTTGAGGGATGGGGAATGGGGGGACAGCGCGGTGATCGAGGGGAGTGAGAAGTGGCGGGTGAAGTTGAAGCTCCGCAAGGTGGGGGAGCGGCTGGTGTTTGATTTCACCGGCACGGATAAGCAGGCGAAGACCGGGATCAACTTGCCGTATCATGCGACGTTCGGGGCCTGTTACGAAGTGGTGCTGGGGACCTTGGGGTACGACATCCCGAAGAATCACGGCGTCATGAGGCCCCTGGAAGTGATTGCGCCGGAGGGGACCATCGTGAACGTGAAGCCCCCGGGACCCGTCTCCATGAATACCACCTCGGGCGGGACCATAGCCAAATATTTGGCCAGCTCGGTGCTGATGCAGATGCTTTCGACGAGCGAGAAGTGGAAGAGCGAAGTCGTGGCGCAGAACCTGGGCGGCCGTTTTCCCAGACACGCTGGTGTGAATCAATATGGTCGGTACTATGTCTCAACTATATTGGAGGTTACCGGCACGGGGGCGACCTCGTATCAAGACGGGATCGACAGCGGAGGGCGCCTGACCTGCCATAACGTCGAATGGGCCGAGCTCAATTTCCCTTTGTTGTATCGCTTTCGCCGTCATATCCCGGATGGGCCTGGGGCGGGGAAATTTCGCGGCGGCGCAGGCGCGGAAGTGGCGCTCATGGTGCATGATGCGCCGGAGGGAAAAATCAAAGGGGTTTCCTTGGGGGTGGCGGGGCGGAGAAATTCAGGACAGGGGATCTTCGGCGGCTATCCCGGAGCACCGAGCGTTTTAGTGTTGATCGAAGGGAGCCATCCGGAGCGATTGATAGCTGAGGCCGGCTCGCACCGGGATCCGGCGGTCAGAAAAGGCCGCTCGCTCGCGTACTGCGACTTTGAGTTGAAAAAGGGAGATGTCCTCTATATCCGGGCCGGTAGCGGCGGTGGCTACGGCGATCCTCTGGAGAGGGATGCGAGGATGGTGGAGAGGGACGTGGGGAACGGAGTGGTGTCGAGGGAGGCGGCGCGGGGTATTTATGGAGTCGTCGTGAATGGACGAGGCGGGCTGGACAGGAAGGCAACGGAGAAATTACGCGGCGAGATGCGGAAGCGGAGGCTCAAGGGGAGCGTGTCGGGGAAGGGGGCTGGCGGGAATGGGGCGAGTTTTCCGCCTTGTGACTTAGTGGAGGTATGGGAAGAAAAAGGACGAAAGGCGGTGAGGTGCGCGAGATGTAAAGGGGATCTGGGGAAATTTGGGAAGGATTGGAGGGGGGGCTGCCGGATGAAAGGGTTCACGCCGACCGAGGCCGGGCCTTTGATGAAGGAGTTGGTGGGGCACTTCGTGCTGCAGCAATTCTACTGCCCCTCCTGCGGCGCCCTCCTGGATACGGCCCTGGAGGAGACTCAAGAAAAGCCCATGAAACGGAATAGTCGAGGCGGCTTGTCTCGAAAAAGCGAAAATGTCAGGAGAGTCAGAACATAACCGCCGTGGTTTGATCCAGAAACGGCCACGTTCCTCCGGCCTTTTCGAGCAACTGTTTTATTGTAATGCGGGAGGTGCCAACTCTATGCGACCATCCATGAGACGTATCTCAACTGCAATTGCAATTCTTGTTTTTCTTATTATGTGCTGTGATTTTTTGATTGCGTTGAGCCTGCAAGCTGGCGAGCCGCGCGCGGCTTGGAGCGTGGAATGGGAGAACACTCTTCAAGCCGCAAAGAAAGAAGGACAAGTCACGATTTACGCCTCGGCCGTATATGAGCAGGTGTTTCGAGAATTTCAGAAGAAGTTCCCCGAAATTCGTGTCGTTCTCGTCACCGGCTCGGGAAACGAGATCGGCTCGAGAATCATGTCGGAACGGCGGGCTCAAAAATATCTTGCAGATATCTATATCGGCGGGACTGGAACCGGACACGACGTGCTGCACAAAGCCGGTGCGCTTGATCCTATCAAACCTGCCCTTCTCCTACCCGAGGTATTGGACTCCTCTGTTTGGTTTCAGCGCCGTCATCATTATGTAGACGCTCAGGGTCGCTACATTCTCGCTTTCAACGGCATTGTCCAAAACTATTTCGCGTACAACACAAGACTAGTGAACGCCAGCGAATTTAACTCGTATTGGGACTTTCTCAACCCAAAGTGGAAGGGGAGGATCGTGGTCAGCGATCCCTCAATGCGAGTCGGAGTCACGGGAGCACTGCGTCTCATCTATTACAGCGAGGGTCTTGGTGAAAAGTTTTTGAGGCGATTTTTGGCCGAAATGGCCCTGACTCCGACCCGGGACCTGCGCCAGCTTGTGGATTGGTTGGCTACGGGAAAGTTCGCGATCTCGGCGTTCGCCAGTGCCGACCGCGCGAATATCATGGATGCCAAGGCAAAAGGGCTGCCGGTTGACTGGTTTGACCCCACTCTATTCAAAGAGGGAGTGCCAGGGATTTTCTCCAGCAACGGAAATCTCGCCCTCGTGAACCGCGCTGCGCATCCCAATGCAGCGATCATTGCTGCGAACTGGCTTCTCTCCAGAGAGGGACAAAAGGTGTATCAGGAGTTGCAGGACGGGGCTGACTCCCTGAGAATCGACATTCCCAAGGACAATGTCCCACTCCATACCCGGCGAAAACCCGGGTCGAACTATGAGCTCATGGATCGGCCCGACAGGATGGATATGGAACCCATTTACAAGATTGTCGGAGAGGTTTGGAAGGGGAGGTGAGAAAGCTGACGTGCGGCGCCGCTTTTCATAGCGACTTTGTCGAGGCGGAAAACGAGTCGAATGACCGCAAGGAAAGGAGTGCAAGATAATATTAGCTGCTATCCTGTTGCTGTCTCTCCTGGTTCTTCCCGCGTCAGCTCAGGACAAGGATTGGAAGAATGAATGGAACAGGGTTTTAAGCGACGCCAAAAAAGAAGGAAAGGTGGTAGTCGCTGGGTCCAGTGATCCGGCGATACGACGCGACCTTCCGGTCAAATTCAAAGGACGGTTTGGCATTACTGTGGAATACATCGGCGGCCGAAGTAGCGACGTGGTGGGCCGTTTGAGGACGGAGCAGCAAGCCGGGGCCTATAACGTCGATGTTGTCTTTTAAGGAAGGCTTTTCTATTGTGGCTGTTTATAGTCTTCCGGATGCTCCCGGTTCGACAAACGGTAGCTCAGGACTGGTGGTGCTGATGCAACGCGCGCCCCATCCGAACGCCGCGCGGGTTTTCGTGAACTGGATCGCCTCGCGCGAAGGAGTTCAATTTCTCACACAGGCCACTCGATGGGTGCCGACGCGCAATAATGTGGATGAATCGATCGTCCCTCCTGAGGAGATTCCACACCCGGGGGTCCGTTATTTCGACAGCTACGACTGGGACTTTGCCGTTACGACGGAGAGCAAGGTCCGAGCCCGGATGAAAGAGATTTTGAAGTTGGGCTTTTAAGGTTACAACCGGCAATTCACCGCCACCGGGAAGCAACAGTGAGACTCCGGGTGAAGACGGTGCTGCAGCGGTGAGCACGCAAATGGAGGTGTCGATGAAATCATCCGCCGCGAGCGTCGATCCGATCACGTTCGAGATCTTGTCCCACCGTCTGCATCAGATCGCGCGAGAGATGGGGACAACCCTCGAGCGGGTCGGCGGGACGGTCAATACGACGCAGGAGCACGATTATATGGCGTCCCTTTACCGCGCCGACGGGGATATCCTCTCGGCCGGAGAATCGAGCGGATGGCATGTGGCTTGCGCGGGATTTTCGGTCAAAAAAATTATCGCCCGCTTCGAGAAAGAGGAGGGGATCTATCCTGACGATCTTTTCCTGTTGAACGATCCCTACGTGACCGCCATTCATCAATCGGACGTCTACATAGTCTCTCCGATACATTATAAAGATCGGCTGATTGCCTGGAGCGCGACCTTTGTGCACGTCATGGACATCGGGGCGATGTCGCCCGGCGGGAACTCTCCGCGGGCGACCGAGATTTATCACGAAGGCCTCAGGATTCCCGGGATAAAGCTTGTCGAGAGAGGCCGTTTGAGGAAGGACGTCTTCGATACCATCATCAACATGACGCGGCAGCCGATGATGGTGGGGCTGGATTTGAAATGCGAGATGGCAGCGAACAACGTGGCCAAGTCCCGGATGCAGGAGATGTATAGCCAGTACGGCCCCGAACTGGTCGACGCCGTTTCCCGGGAAATGATCCGTCATTCGGAGACGATCCTGAAGAAAAGGCTGAAAGAGATTCCGGACGGGGTCTGGAAAGAGACGGCGGTCATCCAGGCCGATGAAACCTGGAAAATGGCCCTCACGCTTCGCAAAGAGGGCGACCGGTTGATTTTCGACTTCACCGGAACCGACAAGCAAGCGAAGACCGGCATCAACCTTCCTTATCACGCCACGTTCGGCGCCTGTTTCGAATCGGTTTTGACAACACTGGCCTACGACCTTCCGAAAAATCATGGGCTGCTGGCGCCCATTCAAGTGGTCGCTCCCGAGGGGAGCCTGGTTCACGTCAAGCCGCCCGGCCCGGTATCGATGAACACAACTTCCGGCGGGCGCACTGTCAAATATCTGGCCCGGGCCGCACTGAACCAGATGCTCTCCGCCAGTGACAAATGGCGAACGGAGGTCGTCTCGCTGAGCGTGGGAGGGCGGGCGGCAAGGCATGCGGGAGTGAACCAGCATGGAAGATACTATGTCTCGGGCTTCGCTCTCGTCCTGGGCGGCAGCGGCGCGAGGGGCGACCGGGACGGGATCAACTCCGGCACGGAGGGGCTTCACAGCTGTCCGAACGTGGAATGGGTCGAGCTGAATTTCCCGCTGCTCCATCTCTTCCGGCGCCACGCGCAGGACACGGGCGGACCGGGAAAATTCAGAGGAGGGATGGGGGTCGAGACCGCCGTGACCGTGCACGGGGCTCCCGAGGGCAAAGTCAAAATCATCGCTTACGGCGTGGCCGGTCTCAAAAATTCCGGGATCGGCCTTTTCGGCGGCTATCGGGGAGCTCCCAGCATTGCGGTGCTGCGCAAGGAGACCAAAGTCCGTTCGTTGCTGGCGCAGAACCGAAGTCCGGTCGAGGTCGCCGAATTGGGAGGCAAGGCTAGGCTTCTTCCCTATTGTGATTTCGATCTGAAAGAAGGGGACGTCTTTTACCTGAGGACGCAGAGCGGCGGCGGGTACGGCGATCCTCTGGAGAGAGACCCCGAGCAGATAGCAGCGGATGTTTTGAGCGGATTGGTTTCTATAGGGGTGGCCGGGGATATTTATGGAGTGGTCGTGGACGGGCAGGGCCGGTTGGATACGAGGGCGACTGAGAAACAGCGGAGCAAGATGCGGCGGGAGAGAGTGGAAGGGGCCCTTTCGGGGAGGGAAACGAAAGGGGGTGGGGGGAGCGATTTTCC
>Ga0080064_1004768_pt1 | contig 16860 bp, 13 predicted proteins | sample Subgrocontami54m_FD_69260 | JGI IMG/M metagenome (GOLD analysis project Ga0080064, IMG submission 69260) | Subsurface groundwater microbial communities from S. Glens Falls, New York, USA - GMW46 contaminated, 5.4 m (SPADES assembly) (version 2) ...
TGAAGAGCTACATCCGGCTGGTGCAAGTCGGGCCTGGATGGGAGAAACATTTCCTGTACTATGGATTCACGCACGCTCTCCTTCCGGTAGACTATTCATTAGCCGGTGTCCTGGAGGAACGGGGCTGGAAGAGGGTGTACCGGGACAATACGGCTATACTGCTGGAAGCGCCTTAGGGTGCGTAACTTAGTGGTTGTTCTCGGGTTTAAGCATTGTTTATGGACTCCTAGCGAAGGAACGATTGCATGGATCGCCAAAAGTTATTAACCTTGTTCGGCGTTGCGTGGCTCTCGGCGGCGCTGCTGACCTGGTTCTTGTACGCCAAGACCAAAGCACCCAAGACCGAGAAAACCGTCAAGATCGTCGCCGCCATCAAGGAAATGCCAGCCGGCACCCGGCTGACCAAGGCCGACCTGAAAATGGTCACCGCTCTGGAAAAGGAACTGCCCACGGGAGCCTTGACTGTGCCTGCCGACGCGGTGAATCGGGCGCTGCTTTACCCCGTCGCCGCCAATGAGCCAATTGTCACGACGCGGCTGGCTACGCTGGGCGGCATCGAAGGCGTTGCCGCCACCATCGATCCCGGGATGCGAGCCATTTCGGTCGCCTACACCGATGCCAGTGGCGCCTCCGGCCTCATCCAGCCTCGTTCGCACGTCGATGTCCTTTACACCCGGTCAGGGAACCTGTTTGAGTCGATGACGGTGACCATTCTCGAAGATGTCACCGTCCTGTCCGTTGGACGGACCACGGAAATCCAACAAAGCTCCGCCATCCCCGCCAAAACGACGGTTGCGCGTTCGGCCAACCAGACCGCGACGCTCATGGTCAAGCCAGAGGAGGCGAAGAAACTGGAACTCGCCAAGAACCAGGGCAAGATCAGCCTGTCCTTGCGCAATCCTATGGACCGTTCCGTGGAGAAGGAATCCTCCCCGGTGACCGTGGAACAGATTGAGCCAATGTTGTTGATGCGCTCCGGTACCAAGCGCGCCAGGATGCCGGCCAACGTGAAGGACAAAAGCGCATGGGCCAAGTTGGTGGGTGAGGATGAGCCCGCAAAGCCGAAGCCGGAACCGAAGAAGGAGCCACCCAAGCCCAGGTTGGTGGTGGATGTCTTCCGGGGAGAGAAACACGTTCAGGAAATTTTTCAATGAGAAGCTCCGATTTGCGAGTGTCCGGAAAACGCCAGTTGACCTTGATGGGGGCGGCGCTTGTGGCCGTGGCTGCCTTCAGCCAGACCGCCCCGCCACGGGATCTCTCCTTAACTGTCGGCCGCGGTGAGTTGATGCCGTTTCAGAACGATGTTCTCCGCGTTGCCGTGTCGGAGCCCAAGATCGCCGACGCGGTTGTGGTCAGTCCGCGCGAGGTGATGATCAACGCCAAGGGAGTAGGTAAGGCCACCATCGTGGTCTGGGAGACTGGGTCCATCCCGGCCCGCTACAACGTGGACGTAACCCCGGACGTCACCAACTTCGACAATCTGAAAAAGCAGATCTCCGGTAGCCTGTCCGAGGGCGGCGTCAGCATGTCGGGCAATGAAGAGACCATCGTGCTCACCGGCTTTGTAAAAACGCAGGAGGAGTCCCGCCGGGCCGAAGCGCTGGCCTCCACTCACTCCAAGAAGGTGGTGAATCTGATTGAAGTCCCGCCTGCTCCCGAACCCCGCCAGATCCTGCTCCAGGTCAAGTTTGCCAGCGTGGACCGAGTGGGCTTGTCCGAACTGGGGTTCAACTATTTCAGCAGGAATGATAAAACCCTTGGCACCCTGACGACGCAGCAGTTCTCCAGCCCCCGGTTCAGCCAGTTGCAGTTCCAGAACCAGTCCTTTGCGAATTCCAGCGTGAATTTCTCAGACCTGTTGAACATCTTCATCTTTCGCCCGGAGTTGAATCTCGGTACGACGATCAAGGCCCTGCAAAGCAGAAACCTGCTGCAGATGCTGGCCGAGCCCAATCTGGTGGTGATTGAAGGAAAGGAGGCGGAATTTCTGGCTGGCGGCGAATTCCCGTTTCCCACCATACAGGCCACCACCACTGGCGGCTCCACGGCGCCTGTGGTCACGGTGCGGTTTCGCAAGTTCGGTGTTGGTCTTGGCTTTACACCCACCATTACGCCGCAGGGGTCCATTCATTTGAAGGTTGCCCCCGAGGTGAGTTCACTGGATTATTCGAATGCCGTTACATTGCAGGGATTCCTGATTCCCGCCGTCGCCACGCGCCGAGCCAATACGGAAGTGATTCTCAAGGACGGTGAAAGCTTCGCCATCGCCGGACTCATCGACAACCGAGTGATCCAGAGCGTGAGCCAGATTCCCTGGCTGGGGAGCGTCCCTGTTCTGGGCAATCTGTTCAAGAGCCGCAGCACGCGCAAGTCCGCCGATGAGCTGCTGGTGGTGGTGACGCCTCGTTTTGTGAAACCTCTCCATGCCAGCGAGGAGGCCAGGATGCCGGATACCGTGGAATCCTATCTGCCCACCGTGGCGGAGCAAAAGGCGGCCAAGGACAAGGGCAAGAAGAAGCAGGAGAAACAACCGGAGTTTGTAGGACCGCGTGGACATCAACCGCCAAAGTAGACTCGCTCATCTTTTGGGAAACACGCGCAAAACGGACTCGCTCCGGCGCCTCGAAGACCGCGTGTTCCTCCCCGTTTGGTGCCGCGCCTCCGCGGCCTTTGCGCTTCTGAGAAACACGCGCAAAACAGACTCGCTCCGGCGCCTCGAAGACCGCGTGTTCCTCCCCGTTTGGTGCCGCGCCTCCGCGGCCTTTGCGCTTCTGAGAAACACGCGCAAAACGGACTCGCTCCGGCGCCTCGAAGACCGCGTGCTCCTCCCCGTTTGGTCCCGCGCCTCCGCGGCCTTTGCGCTTTTGAGAAACACGCGCAAAACGGAGCCTGCTCCGCGCGGCCTAAGTCGGAGTTCCTCATGCGTTTGGAGCCGCACTTCGCGGCCCTTTGCGCTCCGATGGGTGGCTAGGGCCAGCGCAGGCGGGAGGGGCAATGCCCGAGCCAGCCGCAGCGGTATCACCGCGATTCAGATGCTCACGATTCTGGTTCCGGTGATTTTCGGATTCATGGGATTCGCCATAGACTTGGGCCGCATGTACATGATCCGCGGCGAGCTCAAGGTGGCCGCCAACAATATCGCCCTCGCCGCCGCGCAGCAACTGGCAGGCGCCGATGTTTCGCCGGAAGATGCGGCGGCGGCTGCGCAACTGGCCGCGCGGGAGGCGAGTGGTTTTTCCAACAAGTACGACTACGCGGGCCGGACCATAGGCGAGCAGACCGGCACCCTGGTCAGCACTGTGAACGAGCCCACTTTCTACGAGACGGTCCAGGCGGCGTTGGGTATCGGGGATTCAGGCGGCTCAGAGGCGTCCGGCGGCGCCACCTCAAGGCACGTAAAGATCACAATTCAGGCCGAGGCGCCGCTGACCTTTTGGAGCTTTCTCTCCTTGGGGATTGAACGCAAGACGCCCGTTATGGTGGATGCCGTCGCCGGAATCAGCGCGCCGTTGTGCACGGCATGCGGGATTGAGCCGATCGCGATCGAAGCCCTGGACGCAACCGACGAAGTGGATTTCGGCCTGGTGGCAGGCACTCGTTACACATTGGGTTACGTGTGCAACGGCAATGGCGCGCCTACCGCTTTGGCCGGAACCACGCAGCGGCTCACCTACCTGTTGATCAACCGCCTCAACGAGGATACCGAACTTTTTCCCGATGAGCTGACGCAGTCTTTCCGAATCGGCGGGGCCGGTCTGCCGGGCTCGACGCTGGAAACCATCGGCTGCGTGAGCATCAATGCGGTGGAGGCGATATGGGGTTCGGCAGGCCCGCTGGCATGCACGCAGAACCGTGTTCCGGGACCCATTCAGGCATTCACCTGCGGACTGGCTACCCGATTCCAATCGGGCGTTTACGCGGGCTGCGAATCAGTCCCGGAAATCGACAGCGCCGCCGTTCCGCTGCTCGCCGACACCAATGTCGAGGATGTGGAGGACTATTTGAGCTACACCGGAAACCGCCGCCGCGTCATCACGATTCCAATCGTCGATTCCCTGAGCGATACGCAGGCGATGATCGTGCTCGGCTTCCGGCAATTCCTTCTGCAGCCCCTGGCCAACACTGCCAACATAGACCCGCTGGACAACAACGGCCGCTTCGCCGCCACCTATATTGGCAGCACCGTTCCGATCAAACAAGGGCGCTTTTCCGGTTGCACCGTGACCACCGGACCCGGCAAGGTGGTACTGCACAAGTGAGGAGGAGAGGGAACCATACGGTCCGGTCAGGCTCCTCCCTGGTGGAGGCCGCCATGTGGATTCCGATCTTGCTGATCCTGCTGGTGGGCATGGTGGAGCTCGCCCGTGTTTCCTACACCTACTACACGCTGAACAAGATTCTCTATTCGATGGCGCGCTATCTCGGCACGCGGCAAGGGCTCAACTTCTGCGACACCAGCAGTGAAGCCATCGAGACCGCCAAGAACTATGTGCTCCGCGGCTCCCCCGACGCCACCGAGGGAATTCTCCCCGGACTCACCTCAGACATGGTGGAGATTCGCATTGAGCGCCGCAATCCGGAATCCGACGAGCTGGAGCTTTGTGAATGCTCCGACGCAGGCTGCGATACTTCAGTGGGGGGCCTGGCCCCGGACTACATGGTTATCTCGATTCCGGACGGCTACCCCATCCGTCTCAACATTCCCACACTACAACTGGATCCGATTCCGTTGCGCCCCCGGGTCCGGGTGCCGTTTGGAGGCACCTAGCATGCGCGGCCTGTTTACTTTTTCCGGAAACCACAAGCGATTACGCAGTAAAGCCGGCCGGCGCGGCGCAGCCGCCGTGGAATACGCGCTCGTCTACGCGGGTATTATTCTCCCGCTGACCTCAATGCTGATTTTCACCGCCGAACTGTTGTGGGTCTGGAATAGCGGAGTGGACTTCACCAACCGCGGTGCGCGCTATGCCGCCACTCACTGCTGGCAGCCGGACGGGGGAAACGTGGTCAGCAACATGCGCGAGAACACTCCGATCATGTTTGACCGCCAGCAATTTATCGATGGGCAGGCTGAAATCGAGGTCCGCTATTTTGGCAGAAACGCCGAATCCGGAGACCTGGAAGACTTCTCCTGCGACGGCAGCCAATGCAGCCGCGAGTGTGTGCCGGAGACCGTGCGCGTCCGGATTTCCAACTACGAATTCCGCGCTTTCGTGAGCTACCTCGGCCTGCCGCCGGTTCCCATCCCGGATTTTCAAACCACCTTGCCGATGGAAAGCGCCGGATGCAGTCCGGACTCGGAGGAGTGCCTGCCGTAGCGGCGCGAGAAAAGCGCCAGCGGTGAGAAAGAAGAGAGCTTATGCCGATATCCCTGATCGTGGCCTCCGGTGACGAACACTTTCGCGATATGATCCGCGAGAACCTCGCCAATGTAGCCAACTCGAAACTGGTGGCCGAATATCCCGAGGTCAGCTCGAACCTCTACATCCGCGTCATGCAGGATCTGGAACGACACCCCGACGCCGGACTCATGATCGACCTGGCCGGTGATCCCGAATCCAGCCTCAAGACCCTGGAAAGGGTAAAGCAAGCCGTCCCCGATCTCTACGTCGTCGCCTCCAACTATCATGCCGATGGCGAGACCGTCATCGCGGCCGTGCGCGCCGGAGCCACAGATTTTCTTGTCCAGCCGGTCAAGCGCCTGGAATTCCGCGATGCCATGGGCAGGCTGGAGCGCGCGCCCAAGCGCACTGTGGTCACCACCAGCAGGCTCGGCAAAGTCTACGCATTCCTGGGCGCAAAGGGCGGCGTTGGCACCACCACGCTCGCTGTCAATTTCGCCGGGGTGCTGGCGCAGCGCAAGCAAAACTGCGTATTGGTGGACCTGGACTGGAACGCCTGTGATACAGCCATGCAACTGGGGGCATCGCCGCAGTATACGTTGGTCGAGGTCGGCGAGAATCTCTCCCGCCTGGACCAGGCCCTGTTTGAAGGATTCGTCACTCGTGACCCGCTGGGCTTCTTCGTCGTCGGCCCACCAGATTCGCTGGAGCACCACGGATACTTCACCGAAACGATGTTTCGCGACTTTGCCAACTTCCTGGTGGAAAAGTATGACTCTGTGGTAATCGACGCGGGCCGCAACATCCTGGATGAGGTGGTCATGGGAGCCCTGCAGGTCTCCACCATCGTGTTCATCGTGGTGGACCAGGAGTTCCCCTCCATCCGCAATGCCCAACGGTATCTGGCTCACTTAATGAGGATGGGCTTCGGACAGGATCAGATCCGCATCGTCATCAACCGATATCAGAAAAAGAACACCTCCCAATACGCCAGCCTCGAACAGGTGCAGCAGACGCTGAACCAGTCCGTATTCTTCGGAGTGCCTCCCTCGCCGGCCGTCGTGGCTGCCGTTAACAAGGGAAGGCCGTTTGTGGCGGACCGCCAGGCGGCCGGCGATTTGGATAAGGCTTTCCGCAGCTTTGTGGATAAAGCGACGGGAGCAAAGCAGCCTGTGACAAAATCAGCGTAAGATCAATCTTCATCGCAAAGCGCAAAAATGAGGAGCAGCAGCAAGCATGGGTAGCAGAACAACCCCGAGGCCTGGATCGGGGGCAGACCGCTGGTTTGCCATCAAAACGCAGATACACACTCGTCTGCTGAATTCCTTGACCCCCGATCAGCTGCGCACCCTCAACAAGGATGGCGTGCGCGAGCAGATCGGCACCGTTCTGGAAAAGCTGATCGCGGAAGAAGGCCTCCCCATGACGGCCAACGAGCGGGAACGGCTGCTGGAGGAGATCCTCGACGAGGTTTTCGGGTTGGGGCCGCTGGAAGCCTTGATGAAGGATCCCAGCATCAGCGACATCATGGTGAACGGATTCGACAACGTCTACGTGGAGCGCGGCGGGCAGATGGTGGAGACCAACATTCGTTTCAAGGATCAGGCCCACGTGCGTATGGTGATTGACCGCATCGTGTCAAACATCGGCCGCCGCATCGACGACTCCTCGCCCATTGTCGACGCCCGCCTCAACGACGGCTCGCGTGTGTGCGCCGTCATACCGCCCTTGAGCCTCATCGGCCCGGTGATGTCGATTCGCCGTTTTGGCCGGAAGCTCCTTTCCACGGAAGATCTGCAGAAGAACGAAACTCTCACCGCCGGGATGCTGGACTTTTTGAGCGGTTCAGTGGAGGCGCGCCTGAACATCGTGATCTCGGGTGGTTCCGGTTCCGGCAAGACCACGATGCTCAACACGCTCTCGCGCTTCATTCCCGAAGAGGAGCGGATCGTTACCATTGAGGACACGGCCGAGTTGCAAATGCAGCAGTCTCACATTGTCCGCCTGGAAACGCGTCAGATGAACATTGAGGGCGCCGGCGCCATCACCCAGCGCGACCTGGTGATCAACGCCCTGCGTATGCGGCCGGATCGCATCGTGATCGGGGAATGCCGCGGCCCGGAAGCCTTCGACATGATGCAGGCCATGAACACCGGCCACGACGGCTCCATGACCACGCTGCACGCCAACGCTCCCCGCGACGCCTTCACGCGCCTGGAGACGATGGTCATGATGGCCAGCCAGCACGTCCCGGATCACGTCATCCGGCAAATGCTCACCTCCGCCATCAATCTGGTGATCCATGTGGCCCGCCTCACCGACGGCACCCGCAAGATCACCACCATCAGTGAAGTTGTGGATGTGGTGAATGAACAGGTGGTGATGGAGGACCTTTTCATATTCGACCGCTCTGGCGTGACCCAGCGCGGCAAGGTGGTGGGCACATTCCGAGCCACCGGATACAAGCCGGTGTGCCTGAATCGGATGAAGGCTTATGGCATCCACCTCTCACCGGCGATCTTCCATGAAGAGCAAGAGGTTAAGGAGCGCTAGGCATATTTCATGCTCGTATTTGTTCTAGTCGCATTTCTGATCTTCACCGCCGCCTTGATGGCAGCGGCCTACTATGCCTGGATCGTTCCCCAACAAGCCGAAGCCCAGACCGTCACCACGCGCCTCAGAGAGTTGCGCGCCCGCGGCGGCCAGCGCGCCAAGTCCGGCGGCGACCTGCTCAAGAGCGAGTCGACGGGGACCGTCGCCTTTCTTGGCGATTTTGTCCAATGGGTGGGCGTACTCCGCCGCATGCAGGAGTTTATTGATCAGGCGAACCTGAAGTACCGCGCCGCCGATGTGCTGGGCCTCTCGATTGTTATTTTCGCAGCCATCTACCTCCTTCTTGGGGTTCTGGGATTGTCCTTGTTGCTGCTCCGAATCCTGATGGCCGCCGGCGCGGGGGTCCTTCCGCTCGCGTTCATCAATTTCAAGAGGAAATCGCGGCTGGCCAAGTTCGAAGAATTGTTCCCCGATGCCATCGATCTTTTCAACCGGTCTATGAAGGCCGGCCATACCATTCACAGCGGACTGGACACCATCGCCACCGAATCGCTGGACCCGGTGAAGATGGAGTTCAAGAAGGTGATCGAGGAGCTCGCTCTCGGATCGCAAATCGATGCCGCGCTACACAACCTTGGCAAGCGTATCCCCATCATCGACCTCAAATTCTTTATCACCGGCCTGATCCTGCAGCGGCAGACCGGCGCCAACATGGTGGAGGTGCTGGAGAATCTCTCCGTTCTGGTGCGCGAACGCCTGAACATGGCCGCCAAGATGAAGGCGCACACCGCGCAGCAGCGTTATTCGGCTGCCCTCTTGTGCGGCATGCCGGTGGTGGTGGGACTTGGATTCTGGGTTGTGAAACCGGAGTACATTGAGCTGCTCTATACCGACGAGACGGGAAGCAAATTTCTTACCTATGCGATCATCTCCGAAATTGTTGGCATTTTGGTGATCCGCAAGATCGCCAGTCCGAAGTTCTAAACATATGGGTATTGCAGCGGCGCTCTTTTTTATCGTCTCCTTCATCACACTGGTGACGCTGATGTGGTGCGGCTTCCATTTGTTTGTCGAGCAGGACAACCCGCTCGAAGACCGGCTGGAGGAGCTGCAATCCAATACCGTGGGCACAACGCAAATGCGTTCCCGCCGGCGGCGCTCCGGCGGCGGCGCGCTCAACGCGATCCTGTATGCCATCAGCTTGTTTCCCGGAGCCGACGAGTGGCTCCGCGACACCGAGAAAGAGTTGCAGGCCGCCGGTGTCCGCAGCCGCTCCTACATTGCGCTCTACTCCATCGGCAACGTTCTTTTCCTGTGCGCCATGCTGGGCGGGATGTTTTGGCTCCAGTGGGAAAATGAACTATCCAAGAAAATCGCCGGGCTCGCCGCGGCCTTCATTCTCGGCTGGCTGCTGCCGCGCCAGATTCTCTACCGCCTGGTGGCCCGCTACAAGCGCCGCCTCAATGAAGCCTTGCCCGACACCATCGATCTTCTCGGAATCGTACTCGGCACCGGGCTGGCGCTCGACCAGGCCCTGGTACGGGTGAGCGAAGAGATGCAGCACATCTACCCCGAACTGGCCAGCGAATTCTATACCGTGGTCATGCAGGTCAAGGCCGGGCAGGAGCGTTCCAAGGCCTTCCAGCAACTGGTACGCCGCACTGGCATTGAGGACATCAAATCGCTCTCGGCCATGATCGTTCAAAGCGAACGGTTCGGAACCAGCCTCGCCCACGCTCTCAAAGTCTACGCCGAAGCCTTGCGTACCCGCCGCCGCCTGCGCGCCGAGGCCGCCATCGGCAAGGCCGGCATCAAGATGCTGTTCCCGATCGTGCTGTTCATCCTCCCCGCCCTGTTCGTCATCACGCTGGTACCCGGGTTGTTGAGCGTGCTGCGCGACCTCAAGGGCGGCATTGGAGCAGGCGCGCGTTAAGCAAAAATCAGCCGCCGGCCTCTCGGCACAGGAATCGGTCGCCAAACTCCTGCGCCGTGTCGACTGGGCATTGCTGCGATGCAGGCGTCGCGATAATGGGATGAATGCCTGAGATTAGCCGCTAGTTATTCCGGAAATTAGCGGCGCGCGCTTCCCAGGGCCCATAGTAGATCCGGATCTTCGGCTTGGCCGCGCGCAGAATCGCGATCCCGTTCCCGGTGACGGCCGTCCCCTTGAGGTCCGCCTCCTGCAATCCTGGGAAGGATGCCAGCACCTGCATCGCATCGTCGTCGACGCGGTCACAGCCTTGCAGCTTCAGCCTCTCCAGTTTGGAAAAGGCTCTCATCCTCTCGAGCCATCGCGCGGTCACGCTCATGGCGCTGACCGTGGCGAACCGGGTGCCCTCGATTCCCACACCGAGTGAAGTGCATCCGAAGCGCAACTCGCGCAGCTCCTTGAGTGTGAGCAAAGCATCCAGCCCGGTGTCGGACATGCTGATCGTCCAGACGTTTGAGTCGGTCCCCTGCCGTCCGCTCAGATCGAGATAGGTGAGGCCGGGAAGCTGCCGCAAAGCCTGCAGTCCAGCATCGCCCAGTTCATTTCCTCCCATCGTCAACTCCTTGAGGTTCGGAAGCGAACTTAGGCGTTCCAGTCCGACGTCGGTCACCATCGCCGAACCGATATTGAGGGACTCCAGCGTCGTGATGCCCGAGATGTGATCGAGCGTGGTATCACTGATCTTGGTCCCATGAACGTTCAGCCGCTTTAATTTCTTCCAGCTTTTGATGGCGGCCAGGCCTTCGTCGGTGACATACTCGGCGAAACGAAGATTCAAATCGACTATGCCGGTCAGGCTTTTCAACTCCTGCATTCCCTGATCGGTGATCCGCGTCAGGGATAAGTCCAGGTGGGTCAGATGCGGAAGCCGCGCCAGCCGGCGGAGGTCCGTATCGGTGACCCAGGTTGAACGCAGGTCGACTCCGGTTACCTTGCCGGAAGCATCCCGGGTGAGGGCGCCGCCCAAGGCTTCGACCCAATTGGCATCGGGCGAAACTCTCGTTTCGGCGGCAGGCGCGGGCGCAGCGAGCCACAACAGGCAACACAGGAAGTACCTCACCTCATTTGCTCCTTCGATTCGGAAGCCCCGAATCACGGTCGAAAACGATCTGGCAGGACGGCAGCGCGCCTTTCAGCTCATCGAACCCCTTGGCCGTCACCAGCGTGTGATAGAGGTTCAAGGATCTCAAGCCGGACATCGATTTCAATTGCGCCGCGCCGCTGTCGGTGATCCCGGTCGAATCCAAACTCAACTCACGCAATCCGGGCAGGGTGCCCAGTGCCACCAAAGCCTTGTCGTCCACCTCGGTGTAGTCCAGTTTCATCACACTCAGATTCTTCAACGCGGCGAGAGCCTCCGCGCCGGCATTGCCGGTACGGGTTCGGAACATCTCAATCCGCTCCAGTTTCTGCAGTGGTTTCAATGCCACCAGTCCTTTGTCGCTGAAGCGAGTGTGATTCAGGTAAAGTTCGCGCAAATTCGTGAACGCCGCCATTTGCCGGAGTCCCTCATCGGCGATGTCCGTACCGGTGACATCCAAGATTTGGAGATTCGTGAGCCGGGCCAGTTGCTGGAAGCCGCTGTCGGTGATATCGCTGTAGCTCAGCCGCAAATACTCAAGCGATGTCATCTTACCTATGTGCGCAAGCACCTGGTCATCCACGCGCGCGCCGGCCAGATGGAGCTCCCGCAATCCGGTCAAGCCCGCCAGCACGCCGAACGTCCGCCCTTCCACCAGCGTGCCATCGAGCCGCAGGACCTGGAGCCGGCTCAGTCCGGCGAGCTTGGACAGGCCGGCATCGGAGACAGTGGTGAGGCTGAGGTCGAGTTCCTTCAGACCCACCAGGCCTTGCAGAGCCCCGAGGCCCAAATCGCCGATCTGGGTGACATGCAGATCCAGTTTTTCCAACCCCGTCAGAGCCGACAGATACGACAACTGCGCATCACTGACGGAGGTGGAGGAAAGATCGATGCTCTTGAGCCGTGAGCCGCCGAATTCCGGTGTCCCACCCAGGGCCGTCACCCAGGCCCCGATCGCCTGGTCTGTATTGGCCGCAGGACGCAGAGCGCCGGCGGATTTGGGCCGGATGGTGGATGCGCCGGCGAACTGAACCTTCGAGCCAGGCAAAGCTGCCTGCAGAGCATCCAATCCATTCGAGGTCACGCGGCTATAGCGCAAGTCGATATCGGTAAGCGCCTTCAGCTCCTGCAACCGGGACAGGCCGGCGTTGGTGATGCGCGTCCGGTACAGATTCACCACTTCGAGCTGCTTCATTCCCGCCAGGATGTCCATGCTGGCGTCTGTTGCGCGGGCGCCGAGAAGATTCAACTTACGCATCCTGGTCATGCGGCGCAGAAACTCGATCCCTTTGTCGCTCACGCGAGTACCGGAAAGATCCAGCTCCTCGAGCTGCGTCAGGCCGCTCAAATGCTTCAGGCCTTCGTCAGTGACCATCGTGTCGCGCAGGATCAGCCGCCGCAGATCCTTGAGCCCCTCCAGCCCGGCCATGCCCGTGTCGCTGAACGGACTGTAGCTCAGATCGAGATTACGGAGTTTGGTCAGGGATGCGAGGCTGATGTTCTCCAGACGGCACTGCGTACACCGCAGATCCTTCAATTCCGTCAGCCCAAGCAGGTGTTTGAAACCTTTGTCCTGGATATTGATCTGCGCCGCGTAATGCCAGCCGAAGGCGATTTTCTCCAGGTTGTTAAGATTCGCCAGCGCTTGAAAAGCGTCATTGGCGTCCTCATTGCCTCCTCCCGGATTCCAGATTGGGCCGGGCAGGTAGAGTTCGCGCAACGAGGTTGCCGAGCCAAGATAGGCGAGTTGCGCCGGACGCATCACCGCGCCCGTGAGATCCACTCCAATGATGCGGAACTCCCCCGCCGGAATCTGGGAGAGTTCGGTCAGGGGCTGGCGGCTGCCTTCCACAATGACGCGGCCTTCCCAACGGATGACCCATTCGGCGAGTTCACGCTCGGAAGCGGCCGGCGCAACCAGGGCTGCGAGAAAAAATACGAGGATTGTTCGGAACATCAGGCGGTTCATCGCGATTCAGATCGAGGCCGGCATGCCGAAAAGCCCGCCTATGCTCACAGCAGTTTCCGTGACGCCAGTATATCATGCAGGCGGTGGGCCACTCGGCGAGCTCGAGATGTAATAAAGTGAATAATATGGTCGCCGTGAGGCATCACTTAGGAAAACGATGGATACGGCTGGCGCTGGTTGTCCCTATTTTGGGCATCGTACCTGCGCCTGCTCAAGAAGGCGCGTTCGGATCCGGCCTTTATCAGGTACTGGAAATGGCGGCCTGCCGTTCCTGCCACGGCCCGGACGGTGTGGCATCGCCCACGCGTCTACACTTCCCGGAGCCCGACGCCGCGCCAGAGCGCATTGAAGCCTTTGGAAGGTCGCTGGTGACCTTGATCAATCGGGACAATCCGGACGCCTCGCTGCTGTTGAACAAACCTACAAACCGTGTCGCGCATGCCGGTGGAGAACGGATAAAGCCAGGCAACCAGGACGAAGCAGTCCTTAAGCAATGGATCCGGACGCTCACGCAGCTTTCCGGCGTTGCGCTCAGCTCGGCGCTGAAGTATCGCGAGGAGGAGTCCCGCGGCGCCGGGCATGTGGTCCAGCGGGCCGAGCTCCGGCGTCTGACGCACAGCCAGTTCGACCACACCGTTCGCGACCTGCTGGGAGACCAGAGCTCGCCGGCAGGTCAGTTTCCGCCGGAAGATTTTGTCAACGGTTTCCGGAACCAGTCTCAGGCTCAGAATCTCTCCCCGCTGTTGATCGAATCGTACGGTAACGCCGCGGAGCGGCTCGCGCGCAATGCGTTCCGCGGCGGCGATACGCACGAGCTGATTCCGTGCAAGCAGGCAACGCCGGCCTGCCGCGCCCGCTTCGTGCGCGAATTCGGTCTCAAGGCCTTCCGGCGCCCATTGGAGCCGGTGGAGCAAAGGCGTTACGAAGCGATGATGGCAGGGCAGCCTGATCTGCTGAAGGGAGCGCAGCTGGCCGTCGAGGCGATGCTCCAATCTACAAGTTTTCTCTTCCGTTTGGACGAGAGCGCCGACCCGAAATGGAAGCCCTATGCCATGGCGAGCCGCCTTTCCTACGCGATCTGGGACACCACGCCGGATGCGGAGCTGCTGGCCGCCGCCGCGCGCGGCGATCTCGACATGGCGCAAGGTGTCGAAAAGGCATTGAGGCGGATGCTGGACCACCCGCGCGCGCGGGAGTCCCTGAACGAGTTCGTCAGCCAGTGGATGCGCTTTGATCGCATTCTCACCGCCGCCAAGGACCGGCGAAAATTTCCTCAGTTCACGCGCGAAACGGCCGTCGCTATGACGCAAGAGGCGCAGCTATTTATCGGCGACCTGGTCTGGAACGACCGCCATTTTATGGATCTGTTCACGGCCAATTACGGATACGCGAATTCCGACCTGGCGGCCATCTATGGGGTGGCTGCGCCGTCCAAGGAGTTTGACCGCGTTCCGTTTCCGGCCGGATCCGAGCGCGCCGGCCTGCTCGGCCAGACTCTCTTTCTCGCTCTAACGGCCAAGCCGGAGGACTCCTCTCCCACCGCCCGCGGACTCTTTGTCCGCGAACAGTTTCTTTGCCAGCACGTGCCGGAGCCGCCCGCCGGTGTGAACACTAACCTTGCCCCCGTTACCGAGGATAAACCGCAGACCAATCGCGATCGCATGTCGGAACACGCCACCAATCCGAGCTGCGCCACCTGCCACCGGTTGATTGATCCGATAGGATTTGGCCTGGAGCGGTTCGATGCCATCGGGGCCAGGCGGGAGAAGTTCCAGTTGCAATTCACCACGGGGCGGCGCGGCGAAGGCGGGGGACGGAGGGCGCCGGTCAAGACCGTGTCTCTCGATATAGACCCGGCCGGTTATGTGGCCGGTATTCCGGATTCGCAATTCACTTCCCCGTCTCAACTCGGCGCCGTGTTGGCAAAAAGTGTACAATGCCAGGAGTGTATCGTGAAGCAGTATTTCCGCTACACCGTTGGCCGAATGGAAACGCCGGCGGACCGTCCGTTGATCCGCAAGGTATTGGATGATTTTCGAGACTCGCAGTTTCGCTTTAAGGAGTTGATTGTTTCCTTGATGCGCTCGAGAGGATTTCCCAGCTCAGGAGAGACTGTTCATGTCGCAAGTGATCACAAACCGCGTTAGGTTCTCCCGCCGGTCTTTATTGAAAGGACTGACGGCAGCCGGCTCGCCGGTGGCCATCGGCCTGCCGCCGCTGGTTGCGATGTTTAACTCGCACGGCACCGCCTACGCGGCGCCCGGTCCGGGCAGCGCCGAAAAGGCGATCGAGAGCCGCTTTGTTCTTTGGTTCAACGGGAACGGCATCCCGGAGCGCTACTGGATCCCGTCCGAGGAAGGCTCGGATTATCAAATGACGCCATGCCTTTCCCCGCTCGCGCCCTTCCGCGGCGACTTCCATGTGCTGAGCGGAGTGGACAATGCCGCGGCCCGCGGGATGGGAAATGGCCACACCAACTCTATGAGCGGCCTGATGAGTGGCACGCCCTTCACCGGACGCGGCCCGAGTGGACCGTCTATCGATCAGATGATTGCCGCCAAGCTCGGCGACGATTCACGATTCCGCTCGCTGCAGATCGGCGTTTCACAGGAGTCCTTTGGCGAGAGCATGCAGCGCAACATGAGCTGGTCCGGCTATGAGCGCGCACTGCCGCCGGAGATGATCCCGCACCGTTTGTTCGACCGGCTGTTTGGGGAGCGCGAAGAGGGCTGGGTGAATCGCAAGCACAGCATCCTCGATGCCGTGCGGAAGGACGCCAACCTTTTGCGAAATAAATTGCCCTCCGATGATCAGGCTCGCGTGGATGAACACCTTTCCGGCATTCGCGACCTGGAGCGGTCCATTGCCGCGCTGCCTCCGGAATACCGGCGCGTGGATCCGCCCGATTTTGACGGCGATATGAAGGATTGGCCGCGCATCGCCAAGCTCCAGAGCGATCTGTTGGTGAAGGCGCTGGCGACACATCAAACCCGGGTTGCTTCCTACATGCTGACCAAGTGCCAGGGGCTGTCGCGATTCCCCTGGCTCGGCTACACCTCGGCGCGCCATCATGATTACACGCACGCCGACGGTAGAGCTCCCGGCGCCGATGGAGTGGAAGGCCAGCGCGTTTTGCGGGACATCTGCAAGTGGCACGTGGAGGAATTTTCCTACCTCGTGGCCAAATTGAAATCGATACCCGAAGGCAGCGGCACCCTGTTTGACCACTGCTGCCTTGCCTACGTGCATGAGCACGCCGAGGCCAATCCGCACAAGAATAGCGGTTTGGCGATGATCGTCGCCGGCGGGTTAGGCCGGCTAGCCCGGGGAAAGCACACCAGAATTACCGGCACGGTTGGCGATGTGTATCTGACGCTGGCCGATGAGGTCCTGGGAGCCGGGATCGGCAAGTTTCCGACGGCCACCAGGAAACTCGGCGCCCTGCTGGCCTGATCGCGCGGCAACATTTCGACGTCCCGAGGAAGTTGGAGGGAAACATGTCAGAGAAACTCCCCGAGCAAGCGACAACTCAAGCGCCCGCTCAAGCAAATGACGAGACATCCGGCGGCGCCACCAGGCGGGAGATGTTTCACCTCGGAAACGTCCTGGCTCTGCCCGCACTCCTGGGCGGCTCGCAAGCCATGGCGGCGCGCGGGCCATTGCGGCCCGGACCGGAGATCTACCAGTCGATCGGCGTGGAACCCGTCATCAACTGCCGCGGAACATTCACCATCATCGGCGCATCCGTCGAACTGCCTGAGGTTCGCGCCGCGATGGATGCCGCTGCAAGATATTACGTGCAGCTGGACGAATTGGCCGACGCCGTGGGGCACCGGCTGGCGGGGGTGACCGGGGCTGAGGGGGGGATGGGTTTCTCCGGCTGGGCCCCGCCCCCCCCACACGTCACGGCCCGCGTGTTGGCGCG
>Ga0080064_1004769_pt1 | contig 16854 bp, 13 predicted proteins | sample Subgrocontami54m_FD_69260 | JGI IMG/M metagenome (GOLD analysis project Ga0080064, IMG submission 69260) | Subsurface groundwater microbial communities from S. Glens Falls, New York, USA - GMW46 contaminated, 5.4 m (SPADES assembly) (version 2) ...
CCAACCTGACGCTGCTGTTGTTCGGGGCGATCCTGGTGGTCTACATTGTGCTGGGGATTCTGTATGAGAGCTACATACACCCGCTCACGATTCTTTCCGGCCTCCCCTCGGCCGGCTTTGGCGCTCTGCTCACGTTGCTGTTATTCCGGCGCGATCTCAACATCTACGGATTTGTCGGTCTGATCATGCTGATCGGCATCGTGATGAAAAACGCGATCATGCAGATCGACTTTGCGTTGGAGGCTGAGCGGATTTCACACCTGCCGCCGAAGGAAGCCATTTATCAGGGTTGCCTCATCCGGTTCCGGCCGATCATCATGACGACGATGGCGGCGCTGCTGGGCGCGGTGCCGATCGCGGTGGGCTATGGCGCAGGCGGCGATGCGCGCCAGTCGCTGGGACTGGTGGTGGTGGGCGGATTGGTTTTTTCCCAGATGGTGACGCTATATCTGACGCCGGTGGTCTACACATACCTTGCGGCGCTGCAAGGGTGGAACTGGGGCAGGAAGAAACAGCCTGCCCGGCAACCGCTGCCGGCGTAGAACGCAAGCGGCCTCGAAGGCCCGGTATAATGACACTGGGTACAGTGGAAACCCACATATCCGAGCGAGCCGTCAATAGGAAGCCATGGAAGAGAACCTCACGCGCGAACGCCAACAGGCCCACGACTTGCTGGAAGTTACCGGTGGAGAAGCTGCATGCTGTCCGCAGCCTGCTCGAAGTGATGGTGGAACCATTATCCCGCTCTTTGACTTCGGCCATGGTCGAAGAGGAAGAGATTACGGCCGAGACAGCCGCGGCGCTGGACCGCGCACGTTGCTTCCCTCGCGCGCGGTGAAGGTGTCCCACACGAAGAGGTTTTAAGCGAGTTCGGGCTGAAGTGAGCCGGGACGCAGGATCCGATCGAATTGCAGTCATATGGTCGCCGGAAGCCTGAGTTGACATGCGGGCAACTGCTCTCAGGCTTCCGTCTCCGCTGTGGCGACCACCGGGTGTTCTTCGATTTGGTTGGTGAGAATAGGGTCGAGATTGCAGCTGTCCGGAACCGTCGCGGCGCATACCGCTGAGCAATCGGCTCCCCCGCCTTACCACCGCTCGGGCTTGCCCGGTTCCAGCGTCCAGACTTCGGTTCCACTGAGATCCCGTATCCGTTCGGCCAACTGGTCTGGTGTTCCCACCAGTGGGGGAAAAGTGCCCCAGTGCATCGGAATCACCTTCTTGGGGCGTAACAGGCGGCAGGCGAGTTCGGCTTGCCTGGGTCCCATGGTGTAGAGGTCCCCGATGGGGAGGAAGGCCAACTCCGGGCGGTACAGGTCCGCGATGATCCGCATGTCTCCGAAAACGTCCGTGTCTCCGGCAAAGTACATCGCCGGGGATCCTGCGAACTCAAGAATATAGCCGGCCGGTTCTCCGCCGTAGATCATCCGCCCATCCTGTTCCTGCATCGAGGAACTGTGCAAGGCATGGGTCATGGTGAGCGTCAAGGTGCCCAGCCTTTGTGAGCCGCCCTTGTTCATCTCCAGCGTTTGTGCGACACCCTTGGTCTTGAGCCAGGCGCAGATTTCGAAATTGGCCGCCACCGGCGCGGAGAACTGTTGGGAGAGGACGGCGGCGCTGGCGATATGATCGAAGTGGCCGTGCGAGACCAGGATCGCGTCGATCCTGGAAAATGCGTGGCCGGGCGGAAATTTCGGGTTCCCCTCGATCCATGGGTCCAGCAGGTAGACTTCTCCCGAGTCCAGGCGCAACTGAAAAGTGGAATGCCCGAGCCAGGTAATCTCGATCATGACAAGAATCAGGCCCGCTTTTTGCGAGCTTTGGGGAGTGCGGCGTGAGAAGCGGCCGGCTTCTTGGCCGACGTGCGCTTGAGCAGGCTCTTCACGGACCGCACCATGTTGGAAACCTCATGGGCGCTTTTCAGGATCACGACGTCGGCTCCGGTATTGGCTTCATTGAGGCCTAGAGCATCGACAAATCCGGAAATCAACACCACCGGGACAACACATTCCATCTTACGCATCCTCCGGATCAACTCCGTGCCGGTCATGCCCGGCATTTTGTAGTCCGTGATCACCAAGTCAAAGCGGGCTTTGGACAGCCGCTCCAAGGCGTCTGACGGTGTGGCAACCGTGGAAACCTTATATCCGAGCTCCTCCAGCACTGCCTTCCGCGCGGTGAGACCCATGTTGTTGTCGTCCACCATCAGCAGATGAGCAGGAGCAATACTATTCGATGAGAGCTTCATGAAATTGAAACACTGAAAAATTATCAAAGCACGCATACGAGTGTCAACGGTATTCTATCGATCTGGAAACAAGCTAGATTGAGTTCTTGACTTCGACTACTAGTGTTGATCCAAGGTCGTTTTCACCCGAGCTTGGCGATCTCGGAGTCCAGAAAGCGAAGCGCGCCTTCCAGCTGTTCCTTGTGGCGAGGATGCCGCGCCGCTTCCAAGTCATGCATCACCCGCGTCCGGCTTAACTGCAGACTCTCGCGCTTGCGATTGCGTTCCTGCCGGCTGGCGGCGTCGGGATCAGTATCTTGGGCCGGCCGCCGGGATTGCCAAGCCTCCCGTTGGGATTCCACATCCTTGCTCTCCCAACCACGTGCCATAAACTTCCAGAGTGATTGTAGCAGCCTTGAGCCTGAAGTTGAAGCGGTGCCTTTAGTGGTATTACCATTGACGGGTGACCCATTCCCGCTCCCGCCGTTCCTTGCTTGCGCAGGCCATTGCGGCCAGTTTTCCGGCTGGCATCGCTGTTCAGGCGCTTTTGCGGGCCACGGCGGCGCGGGCGCAGTCGGCCAATGTGTCGCGGGACCTGTTCGACATTGAGCCGGCGGGCAAGAACGCATATCTCGCGCTGGCCAAGCCGGCGGCGATGCTGAACTGCAACTCTACGATTTTTGTAGACGCGGACCACATTATTATTGTGGACTCTCACTCCAAGCCATCGGCTGCGGCGGCGCTGGTGGGGCAAATCCGGCGGCAAGTGAGCAGCAAGCCAGTGCGCTACCTGGTGAACACGCATTTCCATTACGATCACGCGCAGGGAAACGCCGCCTACCGGAAGTTGAAGGGCAAGGTGGATGTGGTGGCGAGCATCGAAACCCGGCATCTGATTGAGGAGCGCGGGGCCAAGGGAGTGGCCTCGGGGATCGAGCAGATGAAGCGGCGTGCGGAGGAGGCTAAGGAGAAGCTGTCCATGGCGCGTTCAGCGGAAGACAAAGCTTTCTACCAGCGGGCGGCGTTGGAATGCGAGGCGTTTGTGCGGGAGATGACGGGGTATGAGCCGGAACTTCCCGACATTACGTTTGATCGCGAGCTGGTACTGCATGGAAAGCGGCTCGATGTGCATTTGGTGTTTCGAGGCCGGGCGCACACGGCGAGCGATATTTGCGCGTACTGTCCGCAGGAAAAGGTGCTTTCGACCGGCGACCTGATTGTGGGCTTCCTGCCGGGCATGGGCGACGGTTTTCCATCGGAGTGGCCGGCGACGCTGGAGGAGATGGGCAAGCTTCCGTTTGAGAGAATTCTGCCGGGCCACGGGACGATGCAGGCCGGGCGAAGCCGGCTGGATCAGATGCGGATCTATATTGAGGAACTCAACTCCGTTGTGGAACGCGCCAGGAAAGCGGGGCAAAGTTTGGAAGAGACGCTGCGCGCGGTTGGGCCGGACAGTTTGCGGAGCCTGCGCGAGAGTGATTACGGCCAGTTCGTGATGAACACCGAGGCGCGCTTCCGGTTTCGCGCTCCGCGCAGTGACCCGCGTGATCTGCTGGTCAACGGGCTGCGCGCCAATATCACCGCGATCTATCAGAAACTCAGCTAAAAAAGAAATTTGATGCCGAGCGTGATCTGACGCTGGCCGTGGCCCTTCTCTCCGGTAATGCTGCCCAAAGCGGCGTTCGTCGGATTCGTATTTGGATTGGCAAACTGGACATGGTTCAAGGCGTTGAAATTTTCGATGCGGAGTTGAAGAGTGCCCCGTTCCTTCACGCGGACATTCTTAAACAGGGACAAGTCGAAATTGTTGATGCCATCACTGCGCACCCCGTTAAATCTCGAATTGAATGTTTGAATGTTGTTGGCGAGCGCCTGGTTGGAGTTGCGGTTGAAGCCGGCCTCGGTATTGAACCAGCGTTCGGCGCGCCTCTGGCTGACGGGCAATTCGATATCGTGCAGGTTTCCGGTGAAAATGGCGTTGCCAAATCCGAGCGCCTGGCCGGTCTGGCACTCATACCAGCCTTGCAGCTGCCAGCCTCCCAACGCGCCTTCGGCAAGCGCGTTCATGTGGTTGAACAAGGCTCTCCCTTTGCCTACCGGCAGCTCATAAATGCTGCTCAAGACAAATCGATGGGTAAAGTCGTTGTCGGAAATGACCTTTTCCAAGACTGAATCGGAGTCGTTCAGATAGTTGGTGGCCTCCATGAACTTTGACCAGGTGTAGCTGGACTGGAAGCTGAGTCCGGCTCCCATCCTCTTCTCAACGGCCACCTGGAGAGAATGGTAGTAGGAGAATCCCGCCGGCTGGGTTGCCTGAATGCTGGTGAATTGCGGATAGCGGCGCAGGAGCTGCGAAACCGCGATGCGCTGGCCGGCCAGCCCGGTGCCTGTGAATTCCGGAATCCCGAAAAACGGGTTGTCCACCTGACGTCCGAGGAAATCGATGGTGGCCTGATCCCTGGTTGGCGAGGTGGACAGAAACTGGGGCGGGATGGGGTTCATCTCGCGCGTTACGGGCAGTTTTGCGCCGCGGTTGCCCACGTAGGAAACGTCAGCCAGTACGCGCCAGGGAAGTTGGCGCTGGACGGAAAGCGACCAGCGCTGGTTATAGGGGTTGAGTGGACGATCATTGAAGAAGCTGACGCCGCGGCCAAGAAACGTGGTCAATCCCCCAGCCGATCCCTGCGCGGCGTCCACGCCATTGGGGAAAGGATTGCTCAGCGTGGCCACGTAGGTCTGTCCGTTGTTCAAGGTGGGAATCAGATTCGTCGGCTGGTTGAATCCGCCCTGATTGACGTCATTACGGTCCACGCCGAGGACGTCATAGAAAAATCCATAGCCGGCGCGGACTACCGTCTTTGGATTGACTTGGTAGGCCACACCGATTCTGGGCGCAAAGTTGTTGCGGTCGCCGAACCACAAACCGGATGGCTGATTGCCGACATCGGCAAACAGGAGGCCGCCAACGGTGCTGAAGCCGGCAACAGGGGCCTCGGGGATAGGCGCCTTGGCGTAGTTGATTCGCGCCTGCTGAGAAACAGGGTTGGCGGTGGCGAAATCAAAGCCGCGGATGGTCCGGTTGTACCGCTCGCTGGTGGGCACTTCGTATTCCCAGCGCAGGCCGAGGTTAAAGGTCAGCTTTTGGGTGATCTTCCAATCATCGTGGAGGAAGATTCCCCAATAGCTGCTTTGTTGCGCGGAAGAAGCATTGTTGTTGATGGTTCCACCGGAGGCAATGCCAAACAGCATGGAGGCCATGCCCTGGCCGATGGGCGAGGCGCCGGAGTTGTCGAGCGGGCCTCGCGTGTAGGTATTGGCGAAGACGAGTTGAGGCGCGGAGAAGCCGTAGTTGAACGCAGTCTCCTTCATGAGCCGGTATTCCGCGCCAACCTTGATGCTATGCGCGCCGGAGATTTTGGTGAGCGTCGTTGCCGCGGTGTGATAGTTGGTGCCGGCTCGGCTTCCGCCATTATTGCTGAGAGCCGTATATACGTTGCCGTCCACCTGCACGTTGGGGAAGGCGATTCCGTTGGGTCCAACACGGTTGACGATATCGGTGGTGAGCTGCTGTGGAAAGCCAAGCGAGGTGAGGTTAAAGCCCTGGCTGCCGCGGCTGTTGATGTTGCTTTCATAGCTGATGCCGTAGCGTATGTTGAGCAGGAGACCGGGGTTAAAAACATGCACGTCATCGGCGACCATGCCCCAGGCGGTCCTGTCCAACAGGTCGATGTTGGTGATGGTGCCGAGGGTATCGGTGTAGTTGTCATGCTGCTGATTGTTCCAGCGGAAGAAGAACCTGTTCTTGGAGGAAAAGACGTGATCGACGCGGCTGGTATATGTATAGTTCTCGCGGGAAATCTTTTGCGTGTTGAAGTAGTTGTTGGTTTCCTCCACGTTCTGCCCGGGCTGATTGGGGAGCGGGTAGTAGCTGATGATATTGGCGGCGACTTTGTTGATCCGGCTGGCGGGAATGATATTGCCGGGAAGAGGCTGCCGTGAGAAACGGCCGTTGGGTGCCGGGGCGATGGTGAAGGGATCGTAGATCTGGTAGCGCGCACCCAGCTTCAAAAGGTCGGAGAAGTTGCCGCCCCGCTGGGCCTGTGTAGGAACCGTGCCGGTGAAGGACAGGTTCCGGTCAATGGTGAGATCTTCAAAGCCGAACGTCCAGAAAGTCTTATTGCGCCCATCATAGACCTTGGGAATCCAAACGGGCCCGGTCATGGTGGCGCCCCAGCGGCGGTGCAGCCAGCTGGGTATCTGGCGCGCGCGCTCTATCTCCGAGAGATTGTTTTTCGGATCGTACAGGAAGCGGTTGGTGAACCATGGCACGGCGCGGGTGTGTGACTCGTCCCAATAGCCGGTGCCGTGCGGCTGGTTCCCTCCGGACTTCATGCTGACGTTGGTGGTGGCTCCGGCGGCATGGCCCACCGAGGCGTCGTAGGCGGCGGTATTAATCTTGAACTCCTGCACCAGATCCTGTGGCGGGGAGAAAGTAGCGTTCCGGTTGGTCATGCTGGGGGAGCCGTCCACCGTCACCTCGCTCGAGTTGCTGCGCGTTCCGTTGACAATTACGCCGGTGGCTCCGCCGTTGTCCATGGGATTGCCGGCGATGCGGCCGGCGCTGGACAACACGCCCGCAGTGAGCCGGGCCAGGTAAAACGGGTTGCCGCCGACCACAGGCAGCTCGGCCACGCGGCGCTGGTCCATCACCAGACCCATGTCCGCCGTGGCGGTGGCCAGCAATGGCGTCTCTCCGGTGACGACTACTGATTCTGTCACCTCGCCGAGGGCCAAAGTGAAGTCGAGCCGCATGCGATCACCGATGCGCAATTCAATCTTGTCGCGCACGTTCTTCTTAAAACCAGCCATCTCGACGGTGATTTTGTAGATACCGGGGATCAAGTAAGGCACCTCGAAATTGCCCGCCTCGTTGGAAGTGGTGGAGACGGTGGTATTGGTGGAATTGTTGGTGGCGCGCACGGTGGCTCCTGCGACAATGGAGCCGGTGGGGTCTGTCGTGTGGCCGATAATTGTTCCGCGGGACTCCTGAGCGTTGATCGTGGTGGCCGTGAAAACGGCGAATATAAATACAACTCCCTTATGCTGCATGTTCAACTCCCCTTTCAGGATGAAACCGGCGCGGAGACCGGTTTCGATGCCTTGCAGGAGACTCTACATCTTTCACCAATGAAATGCAATGCACTTTCATGTTCGAGTGTCGCTCCCTCGTGTAGACTATTTTTGGACAGTTCACCGACATGCTAAGTCTGGCTAGCGTGGCTAGCGGGCAGAGCCAACCTAAACTGGCCCGCCGGGCAGAATGGGAACTGGCTGACCGGATGCTAAAAGGCGTCTGGACTTACCCGATCTTCCATTTAGTTCTCTACATACTCGGATATGTTCCCGACAAATACCCGTCTGAATTTCTCTTCCTGACCATCATGACGGTGGTCACCAGGCAATCCAGGAAGTCAACCGGCAACCCTTCGATTTGGTCTTGATGGATCTGCAGATGCCGCGGATGGGAGGCGTAGAGGCGGCACGGACGATGCGAGGCTCGCCCATCGCCGCCGTTGCGCGGGTTCCCATCGTCGCGCTCACGGCCAACTTGCTGGCTGCGGACCAGCACGAATGCGAACAGGCGGGCATGAACGGATTTCTGTCCAAGCCATTCCAGCCATCCGAGCTGTTCCGGCTGGTGGAACAGCAAAGCCTTGGCCCAATCATTTCTGCTCAAACAAACCCTGCCGGTCCACCCGTTCACCTCTGAAAAAGACGATAGAGAGACGCTCAGTGGCGGAGATGTCCTGAAGCGGATTGCCATCCACTAGCAGCATCGTTGCCTCATAGCCTTCCCGAATCAGTCCAATCCGCGCTCCGGCGCCCAACAGGTTGGCTGCGTTGTGGGTCGCCGCCTGGATCGCGACCGCGGGCGGAATTCCCGCCGCTACCCACAATTGCAATTCCCGGTGAACGGTTGGCCCGTGGATGAGCAGAATGTTGCCGGCGTCGGTGCCGGTCACCAGCACAACACCGGCCTTCCAGGCGCGTACGAGATTCTCGGCCGCGAAGTTGCGCTGTCGCATGAGGGATGCGATTTTTTCCTGCCAGGGAGCGGCTGGTTTGGATTCGAGAGCCTTCCGGGTTGCCTCGATCATTCCCGGAGGCGCCACCTGCTCCACCAGGGAGCGCGAAAGCAATTCCGGTTTGCGCTCGGCCGCTTGGCTCACCGCCTCCAGGACACTGAGCGTCGGGTCATACCGGACACCGCGCTCGCGCAGCAGGGCCAGAGTAGAATCCGGAATCAAGTCCCTGGCCGACCCATGTTCCACGCCGGATGCACCGGTGTTGACCGCGTCCAGAACATCGGCCGAGTTGCCCGTATGGACCAGCATCGGCATGTGTTCCCTGCGGGCCTCCTCGCCCAGCGCCTGCAGGATCGAGACGTCCATCCGCTGGAAGAGCATGCCGGGAACACCGGCATCCAGAACCGCCTTGATGCTATTCAAACCCTGTTCATGCAAGGCGCGCACCATCTCCTTTGCCTGCGCCCCGTTCCGCGGCGTCCGGATGAACTCCTGCTCGGCCATCGTCTTGAGAAATTCCGGAGCGCTCTTGAAAATTTCCGTTCCATGACCGCCCTGTGTGGTGAATAGAGGACCGGCGGCAAACAGTTCAGCGCCGAGCCTGTTGCCGGAGAGTTGCGACTTGCGCACCTCCAACAACTGGCTCGTGAAATCCCCGACGCTCTGCACCGCGGTGACGCCGCTATAGAGATAGGCGGCCAGTGCGCGCTGCGAACTCGCCTTGACGTCGTAGTCGTCCATTTTTGGCAGCGTTCCCCCGGGCGATCCCAGGTGCACATGGACATCGATCAATCCGGGAAGGATCGTCTTGCCGATGGCCTCCACGGGGTCTGCGTTCAAGGATTCGGCTTCGGGAGCGGGACCGTCCCAGATCTTTTCGATCCTGCCGCCCTTGATGAGGACGGATCCGCTGCGGATCACGCGGCCGTCGCCAACAATGATCTGCGCACCACGGATCAGGCGCGTCATGCTACGGCGGATTTCACGATCCAATTGCTTGCTCTGCACAATATGGTCTCTGCTATAGGCCTCATAGCCTCCCAAAAGAAGGAACGGAGCAAAGACTCCCAACACCCACGCTTTGGCCGCGCCCTTGATCCTTTCCTCCTTCTCCCAGCGGAATATCTTGACCGAAACAAGGACTCCAATCACGGCGCTGGTCAGTAATGCGCCCATGGATCCGAGACTGGCCCCTAGTCCACCGCCATGTAGCATCACGTGCTGGATGCCTGTGTTCAAGTAGGATGCGGGCAGGAATTGCGCGGTGATCTGCGCCCAGGTGGGCATGCTGCTGACCGGAATGGTGGCGCCGCTGAGGAACAGCATGGGCATATACAAAATCTGCACCAGCACGTTGCTTTCGGCCACGGAATTGGCCACTGAGGCGATGATCAATCCGACGGCGCGAAAGGCAAAGCATCCGAGCGTCACCAAAAGGAACAGGGGCAGCAGCCTTTCCGGGAGCGGCATCTTGTAGACCACGTGGCTGAGCGCGATGATCAGAACGACGGAGGGAAGGTAGAGAAGCCAACCGGTGATGATGGAGGCAACCAGAATCGGAGCCGCGGTGATCGGCGCCACCTTATAGCGCCGCAGCACACCGGTTTCGCGCTCCACAACACTGCGTATGCCGGCTCCAAACAGCCCGCTGCCCAGGATCCCGATGACGAGCACCATGGAAACGATGCGCGTCATGGCAGCCGGGGACCGTGTCCCCATGAATTGACCAAAGCCGAAAAAGAAGATCAGTGGAAAGATGTAGTTAAAAAATAGTACGCTCCTTTCACGCATGGCCAGCCGCAGGTTGATCTGTATGAGGGCAATATAGCTTTTATGGAAACGCAAAGCGGAGCTGCTGGCCTCCAGACCGCTTTGACGGTGTTGTTCCGGTTGTGTGGGGCGGCCGGCGCCCTTTGCGCTATTCATGGTTCTCTATTCCCGCAATGTTTTCCCGGTCAACTCGATGAAGGCGTCTTCGAGTGTCGGACGTTTCAAATGAATGTCGGCCAACTCGAGGCCATGCTGGTCCACCCACTTCACCAGTTCCACCACGGTCTTGGCCGGATGGGGCGAGTTTACGGTCATGGTGCGGCGGTCCGGGCTGATGGTCACTTTGGCGGCGCGCAGAGCGTCCGGAACTTCAATGTCCGGAATCGGATCCGCGCATACGATCTCCACGTGGCTGTGACCCACGGTCTGGTTCTGGATCTCGCGCGGAGTGCCGATGGCGATAATTCGGCCTTCATCGATAATGGCGACCCGGTCGCACAATCGCTCGGCTTCCTCAATGTAGTGCGTGGTGAGCAGCAGCGTCCGCTTCTCGGTTCGGAACTCTTCAATGAGACGGTGCATTTCGAGCCGCGCCTGCGGATCCAGGCCCGTCGTAGGCTCATCGAGAAAAACCAGTTGCGGATCGTTGATCAGGGCCAGCGCCAGCGCCAGCCTCTGCTTCTGGCCTCCGGAAAGAGTGGAATAGAAACTGGACCGCTTATCCCACAACTGGAGCCGCTTGAGCAGCGCGCCGCCATCGACGTTCCGGGAGTAGAAGGACGCAAACAGGTCCAGCGCCTCGTGCACGGTGATTTTGTCGGGCAGGTTTGTGGCCTGCAGACAGACCCCGATCCGGTCCTTTAGCGGTTGCACCTGCACGTTGGGATCAAAGCCGAGCACCAGCACCTCGCCGCTAGTGCGCTCGCGCAGCCCTTCCAGGATCTCTACCGTCGTGGTCTTGCCCGCTCCGTTGGGTCCAAGCAAGCCAAACACTTCGCCTTTTTCGACGCTGAAGTCGATGCCGCGGACGGCCTCGAAGTCCGCATAACTTTTTCGCAGACCGGAAACGAAGATCGCCTTTCCGTTGTCCATTGTGCTAGTGCCTGATGGCGAAGAAAATGTGTTTGCCACCGATGAACACGGATGAACCCAGATGAGTGCGGGCAAGGAGGCCGGATCTGTGTTGATCGGTGTTCATCTGCGCGCAATCATTCTTAATGAGCGCTTACCCATCGCAGATAGGTGGCGATGAGACCCATTTCGGCGTCATTGTATTTGGTCACCGCTTGACTGTGACGCCACTGGGAACCGCCGGAGAAGCTCAACTGGCCTTTGGCAAATGTGCGCAGGACAGGCGGCGGCAGGGTGAGATCGTAAACCTTGGTAGCGGCGTCAGACTGTTCCACCACGAGGGCGGGGAAGGCGTCACCGCCTGTCGTACGAGCCTGCCGCACCGTGGCCGGCTTGCCTTCTCGCATGGCCTTGGGATCATAGGAGGCGGCGGCCAGGTTGGGTCCGGCCGGGGTTCCCATGCCCTCCAGCGCGTGGCAGGTGGAGCAGCGGGTTCCGCGGACCGGATCGAAGAACAGCGCCTTGCCTCGCTGCGCCTCTTTTGACATCTCCACCGCGGGCGTGGTTGCGGCCGGACTGGCGGCCCCGGCTTGTACCAACCCGCCGGAGATCTGAACGACGTAGGCCACCACCGCATCCAACTCGGCGGGGTTCAACCGGTCTTTCCAACCGGGCATGCCAGTGTTGGGAACGCCGTCGCGGGTCACCTTCAGAACGAAATCCTGTTGGTAGGCGCGCCCAATGAGTTTGGGAGCGCGTCCGGCGGTGCCACCGGAACCGTGGCAGTATCCCACCGAACAACTTTGGCGGAAGATCCTGGCACCGTCCACGGCGTCAGCCGCATGGCTGAGCAGCGGCAGGATCAAAAGCGCAAAGGCCGCGGAGACGCGGCAACAAACGGGGAGGCACACGCGGTCTTCGAAGCGCCGGAGCGAGTGCGTTTTGCCCGTGTTCCTCAAAAGTAGCCGCGCGGTTCTCATTATCGTCCCTCCTCCGGCAACGCGAAGGCGTGTACGGCAGACCCGCCTTGAAAGCGTTCCGTTTCAGGCCACAATGAATTCATCAGGCCCATGAGAGCCGAACCAAACCCGGATGGCGTCGCCACGAACTGGCGTCCATTCACGGAATAGGCGACCGAGGAGCCCCGATTTCCGCTGCCGGTCTGGTAACTCCAAAGCTTCTGTCCAGTCCCGGCGTCGAGCGCGAAGAAATCGCCCTCCGGATCTCCGGTGAAGACCAGCCCGCCATCGGTGCTCAGCACGGAGGCCAGCAGCGGATACTTGTACTTGTAACTCCAGTGCACCTTGCCCGTGATCGGGTTGAGGGCGTCCAGATGACCGTAGGCCGGCCCATCCTTGGGATGCACCAGTTGAAAGACGCCGCCAAAGAAAACCTGCCCTTCCTTGGGCTCCTCGGGAACCGAAGTCACCTCCTGGCACCACTCCATCGCCGTCGTGTAGAGCATATTGGTTTGCGGGGAATAGGCGGCCTGATTCCAACTGCGTCCCCCGCCGATGCTGGGGCATAACGTTTTGGACTTGCCGACTTCGGGCTCATTCCGGCCCACCAGTTTTCCCTTTGCATCCACGCCTTTGATCCAGTTGATGTTTTTCACAATCGGATAGCCGGCGACAAACTCACCCGTCACACGATCATTGACGAACGTGAAGCCGCCTTTGTTCACATTGAGCAGCAACTTGCGCGGCGTTCCATTCACAGGCAAGTCCAGCAGGATGTTTTCGTAGGCCGTATCGAAATCCCAAACATCGTGCGGGACCTGCTGGAAGTACCACTTCAGTTTTCCGGTATCGACATCGAGCGCCACAACGCTGTCGGTGTAGAGGTTGTCGCCCATGCGGCTCGCGCCGTAGAAATCGGCGGCCGGATTTCCCACGCTCCAATAGGTAAGGTTCAACTCGGCGTCGTAGGATCCGGTCATCCAGGTGGAACCGCCGCCATATTTCCAGCTATCCCCGGACCAGGTTTCGTGGCCCTTTTCTCCTGGTCCCGGGATGGTCCAGAAGCGCCAGGCCATGCGGCCGGACTTGGCGTCAAAGGCGGTGATGTAGCCCCGGTGCGCCGAGTCCCCACCAGTCACCCCGACCATTACTTTGTCCTTCACCAGCAGCGGCGCGGCGGTGACATTGCAACCGCACTGTGTCGAGTCCTCGACCGTCACGTTCCAAACCTCGCGGCCCGTCTTCTGGTCGATGGCGACGACGTGATTGTCCAGTGTGCCCATGTAGACCATGCCGTGACCAACCGCCACGCCGCGGGAATGGGGTCCATAGAAAATGGTGAATCCTTTGGGCAGCGGGTAGGTGTATTTCCAGATCTGCCGGCCGGTGGCCGCATTCACCGCGTAGACCCAGTTGTGGGCCGTGGAGATGTACATCACGCCGTCGATCACCAGTGGCGTCGACTGCAGACCGCCGTCTGTGTCGCCGGTTTGAAACGTCCACACCGGCGTCAGTCTCTTTACGTTCGAAGTATTGATCTGGCTGAGCGCGGAGTGGCGCAAGGCCTGGTATGATCCACCGTAATGCGGCCAGTTCTCCCGTGTAACGCCCGGCTGGCCATAAACGGCTCCGGTGATGAGTAGCGCAAAGGCCGCGGAGGCGCGGCACCAAACGGGAAGAAACACGCGGTCTTCGAGGCGCCGGAGCGAGTCCGTTTTGCGCGTGTTCCTCAAAAGCTCGCACAGGGCCGGCGCGGCCCACCAGCCAGCCAGAAACTCCCGCATCTTCCGCCGGAGCGAGTCCGTTTTGCGCGTGTTACTCAGAAGCGCAAAGGGTGCCGTCCGCGCCACCAAATGGGCCAGAAACACGCGGGTTACCTCTGCGGACGGCAACTCCGTTTTGCGCGAGTTCCTCAGAAGGAGAAGTAAGTACCTCATGCGGACTGCCCCTGGAGCACGGCGATCACGGCACGGCAGAAGGCCGGCAGATCATCAGGCTTGCGCGAAGTAACCAGATTCTTGTCCACAACCACTTCGGCGTCCACCCACTGGGCTCCGGCGTTTACCATATCGTCCTTGATGGCGAAGAAGGAGGTGGCGCGGCGGCCCTTCAGCAGACCGTGCGCCGAGCAGAGCACCCAGCCGGCGTGGCATATGGCCGAAACCAGTTTGCCCTGTGTGTTGAAGTCGGCCACCAATTGATTGGCCTTGGGGTGGCGTCGTATATGATCGGGAGCATAGCCGCCGGGGATGACGACCCCGTCAAAGTCAGCCGCGCTCACCTGGTCATAGCTTTTCTCACAAATGCAGGGATAGCCGAGCTTGCTTGTGTAGGTAGCGCCGGCCGTGGCGCCGACTGTGACGACTTCGGCTCCGGCCTCCTTGAGGCGGTAGAGCGGGTACCAGACCTCCATTTCCTGATACATGTTATCGACCAGAACGGCCACTGTTTTCCCTTTGAGGTCCATAGTGTCCTATTGTACATGGAGGGTTGCGGGAGCCGGGTTGGACGGAGTCTTGACTCGGCAACGGCAGTAGCTGCTATAAGCGCAAAGGGCGCCGTCCGCGCCCCCAAAACCTGTCAGAAACACGCGAGTTACCGGTGCGGACGGCAGCTCCGTTTTGCGCGTGTTCCTAAAAAGCGCAAAGGGCGCCGTCCGCGCCCCCAAACCTGTCAGAAACACGCGAGTTACCGGTGCGGACGGCAGCTCCGTTTTGCGCGTGTTCCTAAAAAGATATTCCAATGATGTGGGCCGGCTTATGTGAGCCGGCTTAATTTAGGTGGAGCGGGTAGTCACCCGTGCCAAGCTCCATTAGCATGGAGTAGAATGCTGTCATGCCCGACTTCAACCGCCGTTCCTTCCTACTTGCCGCTTCCACCGCCGCCCAAGCCTGGGCCGGCGCCAATGACCGTCTGCGCGTCGCTATTGTTGGTGTTGGCTCGCGCGGGTCGGCGCATATCAAGGAAATTCTACCGGTTGCCAATGTCGAGATTGCCGCTTTGGTGGAGGTGGATAACGCCCGCGCCGAGGCCGCCTCGCAGGTGATCTTTCAGCAGACGGGCAAACGGCCGGTCATAGAGTCCGACATGCGGCGCGTATTTGATGATAAGTCGATCGACGCGGTTACGGTGGCGACGACGAATCACTGGCACTCCCTTGCCGGGATCTGGGCGATGCAGGCAGGTAAGGATGTATATGTCGAAAAGCCGGTTTCGCACAACATTTTCGAGGGACGAAAGCTCGTGGAGGCGGCGCGAAAGTACAAGCGCGTAGCCGCCGGCGGAACGCAGCGGCGTTGGTGGGGGCGGTTCCGCAAGGCCGTGGAACTGCTCCACGCTGGCGTGATCGGCGACATTTATCAGGGTAACTTTTTCTTCCCCTGCAGCCGCGATTCCATCGGATTCAAGCCCGTAAAGGAGCCGCCCGCCAATTTGAACTGGGATCTGTGGGTGGGGCCCGCGCCCATGCAGCCCTACCACGAGAATCTGGTCCACTATAACTGGCACTGGTTCTGGGATTTCGGCAATGGCGAGCTCGGCAACAACGGCATCCACCTGATCGACATTCTGCGGTGGGGCATGAAGCAGAAGCTGCCGGTGGCTGTGCGCTCCACAGGGGGACGGTTCGGGTATCAGGATCAAGCCCAAACTCCGAACACGCAAAACGTGACGTGGACGTTCGCGAATGGTTCCATCATCAACGCCCAACTGCGCGGGCTCTATACGGCTGAGCCCATGTCGTGGGATTTCTTCGGTTCCAAGGGCCATCTGCACATGAAGGCCGACGGGCAGTTCCAAATCCTGTTGGGCCGCAACAAGACGCTGGAGCCGGAGGTGGAATCGCCCAGGAACCTGGACCACTTCGCCAACTTCGCCGACGCCGTACGCGCCCGGGATCCTAAGTTGTTGCACGCCGAAATTGAGGAGACGTATCTATCCACCGCGCTGTGCCACCTGGGCAACATCTCACACCGGCTCAAGCGCGAGTTGCGCTTTGATCCGGATGCGGCGCAATTTGTGAATGACAAGGAAGCCGATGCAATGCTCACGCGCCCGTATCGTGCGCCCTATGTTGTGCCGGAACGCGTGTAAGGCCGTGACTTGCCGTTTCCGTTGGTCACTTCGCGCGTTGCTACTGCCTTGATCTTACGCTAAGCGAGATTCAGCCGCCGCAAGAAGTCCTGGTAACGCGGTTCGGACCGGAGCGCCGCGAAATCCTGTAGGTACACAACGAATATCAGATTGGGGTCGCGCTCCACAACCGCCTGCTCGATCCAGTTCCATGTGCCGGCCACGTCCCCAAGTGCGAGGGCCACATAGGCAAGTGTGGTCGCCGCCACGTATTTCCTCCGCCTTTCCACTAAACTGGCAAGGAATCGCTCCGCGTCGCTCCGGCGCCAAGCGGCGACATAGGCCCAACTGAGGTATCCCATCACAAAGAACATCCCTGGGGTGCCTTGCATTCCCTTCTCCAGCAGCGGGATTCCCTCTTCCAGTCTGCCCATGCGGCAGTAGGCCTCCCCCAGCGTGCAAAACGCAAGGACGTATTTGGGATCTATGTCGAGAATCTGGAGGGCCTCGTCCGCAGCCCGCTCGTACTCACCGCGAGTCAAACAGTCTCGCGAACTGAAGTACCGGTAGAGCACGAACAGCGGATCCAGGTCCACTGCGCGCTCCGCGCTTTCCCAGGCTTCCTGTTGCCGCCCCATGAACGCAAGGACCTGACCGCGCCAAAAATACGTCC
>Ga0080064_1004771_pt1 | contig 16853 bp, 11 predicted proteins | sample Subgrocontami54m_FD_69260 | JGI IMG/M metagenome (GOLD analysis project Ga0080064, IMG submission 69260) | Subsurface groundwater microbial communities from S. Glens Falls, New York, USA - GMW46 contaminated, 5.4 m (SPADES assembly) (version 2) ...
CGCGCCCCGGGCCGGCTTCGCCCGAACCCGCCCGCGATCGGCCGGAGAAGAGACGCCCGCCCAGCCGCCCGCCGAACCCCGCCGCCCGGCCGACCTCGGTCAGCAGCGCGTTGATCGGTCCCCACGGTTCGGTCGGCGAGGTTGCCGTCGTCACGTCGGATCCGCCGCCAATCAGGCTTCGGATGAGCTCCTCGACGGTCACCTTGTAGCGCTGCCGGAAGGTCGCTCCCTGGCTCTGCCCGTGATCCGACAGGACCACGATCCGGTACGGCCGCGGGGCGTCGGCGATGACCCGCTCGAGCGAGCCCAGGACGTGATCCACGCCATCCAGCGCGTCGAGCGACTCGCCCCGCTCCGGCCCGGCGTGGTGGGCGATCTCGTCGTAGTCGACGAAGTCGGCGTAGATGAGCGGGACGCCGCGCAGGATCCGTTCGACCACCACCGCGCTGGTCACCTGGCGCAGGAAGACGTTGGTCACCCCGCGGAGCAGCGGATAGCTGCCGCCCCGGGCGATCCTCGGCTCGATCCCAGCCAGTCGCTGGCGGCGCGCCTGCCAGAGCTCCTTGCCCGCCTCCCCAAGGGTCAGGAACACGGCGCGGGCGAACGCGAACGGACTGACGAAGAAGTAGAACCAGCTTCGGGTCGGCCCGAGCGCCGCCGTCCGATGGGTCAGTCGCGACATCGTCAGGATGCTCTCGCTAGCATCGCCGGAGAAGAGGTTGCCGACGCTGAAGCCGCCATCCGCCAGCAGCCCGCGTCCGGTCGACAGGCGGGCCTCGATCTCGGTCGCATCGGCCGGTCGGTTGGAGACCATCAACCGCCCGGCTGCCTTCTCGTACCAGCGGAAGGCGGGGATCCCGTCGTTGGAGCCAAGCAGGATGCCCGCCTGGCTGGCCGATGTCTGCGACGGGAGCTGGACCTCCCAGGGCGCCATCCGATGGGTCGACGATCGCAGCCAGCGGGCCATCGTCGGGACGCGGCCGGCCCGGATCTGGTTGACCAGGACCGGCGCGGACAACCCATCGATCTGGATGAACACGACGCCCGGGACGTCGGTCGGCTGGGCGCCCTGACCGACGAGCAGCCGGATCAGGTGGCTGAAGTACGAATCATCCTCACCCAGCGCGATGAACCAGCTGATCGTGGTGTTGACGATCGCGAACAGGAGGCCCGCCTCGACCGCCGCGCTGAGGTCCGCCAGGTGGATCCCCGGGACGACCGATCCGACGATCAGGATGACGACGAACTGGAGGCCGACCGCCAGGATCGCGACCACGACGACCCCGAACGGGACCGCCAGCCACAGGAGCACCGGTCGCAGGAGCGAGTTGAGCAGCGCGATCGCCACGACCGCGCTGAGGATGCTGGGGATGCCGTCGGCGCTCATCCCGGGGACCACGTAGATGGCGGCCGCCAGGGCGAGGTAGGCGACCACCGTGGTCAGGATCAGACGCCGGATCAGCGCCCGTCGACCCAGCCGCCACGTCCAGAGCAGCCGCAGCTGGAGGCGATAGAACGACACGAGACGGTGGAGCAGCTCAGGCACGGTCGACCAACGCGAGGCTGGCGGATGGCCGGATGAGCGAACCCGGCCCGAACGAGATCTCCTCGCCGGGGGCCGTGATGAGCACCGTTCCCGCGGCGTGCGTCTCAGCCGCCAACCGCGCGAACTCGTGGGGTGGGTCGGTGAGGCGGCTCGGACGGACCCGCCCGAACCCGAGCGGCCACAACGTTCCCCAATGGATCGGGATCGCGTAGCGCGGCCGGAGGAGCTGGAGCGCCTCGGCGGCCCGCTGCGGGTCGAGATGGCCGCGACCCAGGTGCGGGCCCCAGCCCCAGACCGGGAGCAGGGCCACGTCCAGGTCCGGCGCCAGCTCGACCATCCCGGGGAAGACGTCCGTGTCGCCGGCAAAATAGATCCGCGCCGATGGGGCCTCGATCAGGTAACCGATCGCCGCGGCGCGCGGCCCGAACGGCGGCCGGAACCCGCCGTGGTCTGCCTCCGTGGCTGTGATCGAGGCGGAGCCGCTGACCAGCCCGTCCCCCGGCGCGAGCTCGACCACCTGCGCGAACCCGAGGCGGCGGAGCAGCGGCCCGGCGCCGATCGGCACGACGATCTGCACCTCCGGCTCGAGCAGCCGCAGCGAAGCCACATCGAAATGGTCGAGGTGGAGGTGGCTGATCAGGACGAGGTCCACGCCCGCGTAGTGGCCGATCCCGAGTGGACTCACCACCCGGCGGAGCGGCCCGATCCGGTCGAACAGGATCGGGTCGGTCAGGATCCGCAGCCCGGCCAACTCGATCAGGACCGTGGAATGCCCGAGAAATGTCAGCCGCGGCAGCGGGTCCATCGGAGGTGTCGGGTCAGCGCTCGACGCCGATCTCGGCCGACCCTCCGACCTTGACCGGAACCGGCTCAACGGTCGACACCACCGGCGTCGCATCCAAGCGGGCGAGAAGCGGCAGGGCCCCGAGACGGGTCAGGGTCTCACGAGCCCACGCCACGGCCGTCGACGCTTCGGCCATCTCACGCTCGGTCGGGACCAGCAGGATCGCCAGGTCGAGGGCGGCCATCGCCTCGTCGAAGGCGAGGCCGAGCTGACGCCAGCCACGGAGCGCCTCGCGGTAACCGGCGACGGCTTCCGCCCGCCGGCCCTCCAGGGCCGCCACTCCGGCTCGCAGCGTCACCAGGTCGAGGGCCATCGCCTGGCCGCGAACGCTCGTCAGCTCGATCTCATGGATGAGCGTCTCCGCCCCGGCTGGATCACCGCCCCACAGCGCCGCTCGCGCGGCGATCGGCAGCGTGATCGGACGGAAGTAATCGGTCGAGCGAAATGCCGCCTCCGCTTCATGCCTCGCCTCGGCCAGTCGTCCGGCCACGAATGCCTCCCACGTCCGGCCCCAGTGACAGTACGAGGCGTATTGGGGGTCCGACATGCCCGGCAGCAACCGCTCGGCCTCTGCCAGATCGGCCGCGGGGTCGCCCCCACGGAGCGAGGTCAGGACCGCCCGATCGACGAAGAACTCCAGGTACAGGGCCCCGGTGGCATCGTCGGTCAGCCATTCGTCGAGCAGGGCCGAGGCCCAGGTCCACTCGCCGATCCGGATCGCGCAGGACACCGCGTTGCCGACCATCAGGAATCCGCCGACCGTCGATCCCTGCCGCCGGGCGATCTCGAGGCCATCGCGGGCCATCGCCAGGCCGGCTGCGGGGTCCGCGAACTGCTCGATGAAGGTGAGCGTCGTCCGCGAGTTCCGGTAAACCTCGGCGAGGTCGTTCGCGATGGCCAGGTCGTGAGTGCCGCGCATGAGGACCAGGCCGTGCATGGGACGGCCGGTCCGGAGCAGCGCTGAAGCCAATCTGAACAGACCGGCGGCCGTTTGCGGTAGGAGGTTGAGCCGCTCGGCGACGGGCAGCGCGCGCTCCGACCAGACGACGGACTGAACGTCGTTCGCATGTGCGTGGGCGCGAGAGATCGCAAGCATCAGCGCGACACCCGATGCGGTCTCCTCGAGGTCGGAGAACTCCTCCCAGGCAGGCAGGAGGATCTGGAGCAGCCGTTCGCTCGTCGCCCCGAACTGGCCGACCGCGTCGGCGTAGCTGGCCACCGCGAAGGCGATCCGTTCGCGATCCCCGAGCTCGCGCCAGGCATCGAGCGCGCCCTTGGCGTGGCGCTCGGCGACCTCCGGGACGAGGCCCTGGGTGGCCGACGTGAGCGCACGCTCGTAAAGGTCCGCCCGATCGGCGGCCGCCGGACTGACGGCCAATGCGTGCTCGAGGAAGGCGATCGCCTGGGCGTGCGATCCGAGAGCGGCCGCGCGCTCAGCCGCTCCCCGCAGCGCGACCCGCGCCTGGGCCGCCAGGGCGTCCGCTTCGGGTCCGTCGGTCGCGTAGCCCTGGGCCGCCAGGTAGTGGCCCGCCAGCGCTCCCGCCAGCTCGTCGGTCTCGAGCGATTCGAAGAACCGGGCGGCGGCGAGGTGGCGCACCTTCCGATCGCGTTTGGCCAGCGTGTTGTAGGCGACCTCGCGGATCAGCGGCTGGACGAAGGCGTACTGCCCGCGCTCGGGTGACCGCGGGTCGGCCTGCTGGACCAGCAGTTCCCGCCGGACGAGCGTGCGCAGGCGCGGCTCGAGACCGGCCGGATCCTTGCCGGAGACGGCGGCCACCGCGGCGAGCGAGAAGCTCTGACCAAGGACGGCGGCATCGGCGACCAGCGCCCGATCGGCCGCGTCGAGCTCGTCGAGCCGGGCGGTGATCAGCGCGGTCAGGGTTTCGGGCACGGCCAGGTCGGTCAGATCGCCGACCGGACGATAGACGCCCTCCTTGAGGACCATCCGCCCCTGGGCCAGGAGCATCCGGACTGTTTCGACCGCATACAGTGGGACGCCGTCGGCCCGGGCCACGATCGCGTCGCGGGCAGCCGTCGGGAGGCCCGGGACCAGTCCGGCGAGCAGCTCGCGCATCGCCGCGATCGGCAGCGGCTCCAGGTGGACGGAGGTAAAGCTGCGCTTCCCGGCGCCCCAATCCGGCCGTCGTTCGAGCAGCTCCGGGCGAGCCAGGGTCAAGATCAGGATCGGGACGTTGCGGGTCCATTCCTGGAGGTGGTCGATGAAGTCGAGCAGACCCGGATCGGCGTGGTGGAGGTCCTCGAAGACCATGACCACGGGGCTGCTCGTCGCCAGCCGCTCGAAGAACGTCCGCCAGGCGCCAAACAGCTGCTGCGCGCCGACGTCCGACTCGATCCCCAGGAGCGACAACAGGGCCGGGGCGATCCAGGCGCGCTCGGTCTCGTCGGGGACGTGCTCGTCGAGGATCGCGGCGATCCGGGCCCGCGTCGTCGGCTCGTCGTCGGTCTCCACGAGGCCGGCCCGGCCGCGGACCATCTCGCCAAGGGCCCAGAACGTGATCCCTTCGCCATAGGCCGGGCTCCGGCCGTCGTGCCACCAGACCCGTTCGAGCAACCCGTCGATGTACTTGAGGAACTCCCAGGCCAGGCGCGACTTCCCGATCCCGGCCGGACCGATGACGCTGACCAGTCGTGGCCGACCCTCCCGCGTCGTTGCGTGGAACAGCTCCTTGAGTTGGCGCAGCTCCTCATCGCGACCGACAAACGGCGCCTCGAGCGTCTCCGACCGACCGACCCCGCCGCGCTGGGCGACGACGCGGACGGCACGCCAGGCGGGGACCGGGCTCTCCTTGCCCTTGAGGACCTGGTCGGCCGCTGGCTCGAACACGATCGCGCCACCCGCCGCGCGTTGGGTCGTCTCGCCAACGAGAACCGTCGACGGCGCGGCCACGCTCTGGAGACGGCTGGCGGTGTTGACCAGGTCGCCGGCGACCATCCCCTGGTTGGTGGCGCCAAGGGTGACCGCCGCTTCGCCGGTCAGGACGCCGGCGCGCGCCTCGATCTTTGGCCCAAGGCCGGGGACCGCGGCCACCAGATCGAGGGCCGCCCGGACGGCTCGCTCGGCGTCGTCCTCCTGGGCGGTCGGTGCGCCCCAGACGGCCATGACCGCGTCACCGATGAACTTCTCGACCGTGCCGCCGTAGCGACCGATGATCTCGCGGACCATCTCGAAGTAGTGGGTCTGGAGCTCGCGGACCTCTTCGGCGTCCTTTCCCTCGGAGTAGGTGGTGAACCCGACCAGGTCGGCGAACAGGACGCTGACCATCCGCCGCTCGGCCACGGCGTCGGGGGCGGCCTGGGCCACGGCGTCGGGGGCGGCCTGGGCCGCAATCGGCGCGCCGGAGGCCGCGGCGGCTCGGGGGGCGGCGCCGACCAACGGCGTGGCGCACTCCGAGCAGAACTTCGCCGCCGGCAGGTTCGACGCGCCGCAGTTGGGACATGGCGCGGCCAGGGGCGTCGCGCACTCCATGCAGAACCGGGCCCCCGCGAGGTTCTGGGTGCCGCAGTTCGAGCAGATCACCAGCGGAGGATAGCCGAGCGCGGGCGGGGGTTCGCCACCCGATCTCCACCCCACGTTCACAGTCGTGGGCGAGGATCGCGCCGGGAGGTTAGATTCCGCCATCGAGGTGCGGGTCCCCGCCCTTGGACTCCGAGGCAGACCACCGATGATCCGGCTGCTCCGAACCTATCTCCGGCCGTACGCCAGGCAGCTGGCCGCGGTGATGGTCCTGTTGCTGATCCAGGCGATCGCCAACCTGTATCTGCCTGACCTCAACGCGGACATCATCAACAACGGGATCGCCAAGGGCGACAACGACCTCATCGTCCGAACCGGCGGCCTGATGCTGGTCGTGACCCTCCTGCTCGGGCTGGCCTCGATCCTGGCCGTCTACCTCGGATCCAGGGCCGCCATGGGCTTCGGACGCGACGTGCGCAGCGCGATCTTCAGCAAGGTCGAGGGCTTCTCCCAGGTCGAGGTCAACCACTTCGGCCCCGCCTCGCTGATCACCCGCAATACGAATGACGTCCAGCAGGTCCAGATGGTCGTGTTCATGGCCCTGACCGTGCTCATCTCGGCGCCAATCCTGGCCGTCGGCGGGGTCATCATGGCCATCCGCCAGGACGTCCCGCTGTCCGGGCTGCTGGTCGTCATCCTGCCGATCATGGCCCTGGTCATCGGCCTGGTCATGACCCGGGCGATCCCGTTGTTCCGGGCGGTGCAGGTCAAGCTCGATCGGATCAACCAGGTCACCCGCGAGACCCTGGCCGGCGTCCGGGTCATCCGGGCATTCGTTCGGACCGGCCACGAAGAGCAACGCTTCGAGACCGCCAACCGGGACCTGTTCGAGACCTCGATCGCGGTCAACCGCCTGTTCGCCCTGACGATCCCGGTGATGACCGGCATCCTCAACCTGTCGCTGGTCGCGGTCATGTGGTTCGGGGCGATGCGGGTCGAGACGGGCGGCATGCCGATCGGCAACCTGACCGCGTTCCTCCAGTACCTGATGCAGATCCTGTTCGCGGTCCTGATGGCCGTGATCATGTTCGTGTTCGTGCCCCGGGCGGCGGTCTCGGCCGGACGGATCCAGGAAGTGCTCGAGATGGAGCCCTCGGTCCGCGATCCCGAGCAGCCGATCAAGCTCCCCCGGGATGAGCGACGCGGCACGGTCGAATTCCAGGCCGTCGAGTTCCGCTACCCGGGCGCCGAGCAGCCGGTCCTCCACGACATCTCGTTCGTGGCCCGGCCCGGCCAGACGACCGCGATCGTGGGCAGCACCGGCAGCGGCAAGTCGACCCTGGTCAACCTCATCGCTCGCTTCTACGACGTGTCCGGCGGGACGGTCCTGGTCGACGGCGTCGATGTCCGGGCGGTCGATCGGGAGGACCTGTGGGGCACCCTCGGGGTCATCCCCCAGAAGGCGTTCCTGTTCAGCGGCACGGTCGCCAGCAACCTGCGCTACGGCGATCCGGCGGCGACCGACGAGGACCTGTGGCACGCCCTCGAGATCGCCCAGGGCCGCGACTTCGTCGAGGAGATGGCCGACGGTCTCGAGGCCCCGATCACCCAGGGCGGCTCGAACGTGTCCGGTGGCCAGCGCCAGCGGCTGGCGATCGCCCGGGCGCTGGTCAAGAAGGCCGACATCTACATCTTCGACGACAGCTTCTCGGCGCTCGACTTCAGCACCGACGCCCGACTCCGGGCGGCGCTCAAGGCGGAGCTCGGGCGGGCCACGTTGATCATCGTGGCCCAGCGGGTCGGCACGATCATGAGCGCCGATCGGATCGTGGTCATGGAGGCCGGCCGGATCGTCGGCAGCGGGACCCACACCGAGCTGATGGCCTCGAACGAGACCTATCGCGAGATCGTCTACTCGCAGCTGACCGAAGCGGAGGCCGTGGCGTGAGCGCCTCGCGGGGAGCAGGGCCCGGCGGCACGGCCCCCAGCGGCGGCACTCCCCCGGGCGGAATGGCCCCCGGCCGACCCCCGATGCGCCGAGGGTTCGGCGGCGGCCCGGGCGGGATGATGGGCATGCCGGCCGAGAAGTCCAAGGATTTCCGCGGCGCGTTCGGCCGTCTTCTCCGTCGTCTGCGGCCGGAGACGCCGCTGATCGCGATCGTGTTCGTGCTGGCGATCGTCAGCGTGACCTTTGCCGTCCTCGGGCCGAGGATCCTGGGCAACGCAACCAACCTGATCTTCCAGGGTGTGATCAGCCGCCAGCTCCCGGCGGGCGTGACCCAGGCCCAGGTCATCGCCGGAGCCCGGGCCCAGGGCCAGAACCAGCTCGCCGACATGCTGTCCGGACTCCACCTGACGCCGGGCTTCGGGGTCGACTTCGGCGCCCTCGGCGGGATCCTCGGCGTGCTCATCGGCGTGTACGTCGTCAGCTCGGCGTTCAGCTGGGCGCAGGCCTACATCATGGCCGGGGTCACCCAGCGGACCGTGTATCGGATGCGCCAGGACGTCGACGAGAAGCTCGGCCGGCTGCCCCTCAAGTATTTCGACAGCCATCCCCGGGGCGACGTCCTGAGCCGGGTCACCAACGACATCGACAACATCGGCCAGACCCTCAACCAGAGCCTGACCCAGCTGATCACGGCCCTGCTGACCGTCGTCGGCGTGCTGGTGATGATGGTCCTGATCAGTCCCCTGCTGGCGTTCGTGTCGATCCTCGCCGTGCCCCTGGCGATCGTGGTCACCGTCCTCATCGCCGGCCGTTCGCAGAAGCAGTTCGCGGCCCAGTGGGCCTCGACCGGTGCGCTCAACGGCCAGGTCGAGGAGATGCACACCGGCCACGCGATCGTCAAGGTCTTCGGTCGCCAGGACGAGGCTGTGGCCCGCTTCCAGACCGAGAACGAGAAGCTGTACGAGGCCAGCTACCGGGCCCAGTTCATCTCCGGGATCATCCAGCCCTCGATGAACTTCGTGGCCAACATCAACTACGTGGCGATCGCCGTCATCGGCGGGCTCCGGGTGGCGGCCGGTCAGCTCTCGCTGGGCGACGTCATCGCGTTCATCCAGTACTCGCGCCAGTTCACCTTCCCGATCATCCAGACCGCCAGCATCGCCAACGTCCTCCAGTCCGCGGCGGCCTCGGCCGAACGGATCTTCGAGCTGCTCGACGAGCCCGAGGAGATCCCCGATCCGGTCTCGCCGCGAGACCTGGGCAAGGCCGTCGGCGCGGTGGCATTCGAGGACGTGTCGTTCCGGTATGAGCCGGACACGCCGCTGATCGACGATCTCGACCTGGTCGTCGAGGCCGGCCAGACCGTGGCCATCGTCGGTCCGACCGGGGCCGGCAAGACGACCCTGGTCAACCTGCTGATGCGCTTCTACGAGATCGACGGCGGGCGGATCCTGGTCGACGGGATCGACACCCGCGAGCTGACCCGGGACGACCTGCGGAGCACGTTCGGGATGGTCCTCCAGGACACCTGGCTGTTCCACGGGACCATCCGCGAGAACATCGGCTACGGGCGCGAGGACGCGACCGAGGACGAGGTCGTGGCCGCCGCCGAGGCCGCCCACGTGGATCACTTCGTGCGCACCCTGACCGACGGCTACGACACCGTCATCGACGACGACGCGACCAACGTGTCGGCCGGCGAGAAGCAGCTCCTGACCATCGCCCGGGCCTTCCTGGCCGATCCGCCGATCCTCATCCTCGACGAGGCAACGAGCTCGGTCGACACCCGGACGGAGGTCCTGATCCAACGGGCGATGGCCCGGCTGATGGTCGGTCGGACCACCTTCGTGATCGCCCACCGCCTGTCCACCATCCGCGACGCCGACACGATCCTGGTCATGGACCGCGGCCGGATCGTCGAGCACGGAACCCACGAAGAGCTCCTCGCGGCGAAGGGCTTCTACTTCGATCTGTACAACAGCCAGTTCGTGGAGCCGCTCCCGGCGGCGTCGTAGGGGGCCGCGGAGGAGAGGTATGTGTCCGCGATGCGCGTCGCTGCATCAGCGCGAATGCGTGAACCACCGCATTTCCAAGGGCGCTGGGTCAAGGCTTGGATACGGGGTCGAGATCGAATACTGGCGGGTTCTTATGCCAATGGAAGCGAGGGACATACAGCTTGAAGAAGTCGGCCCGACCAAGGAGGACGCAATCTGGACCCTTGGTTGGTTCGGCGACGATGAACTCGGTCAGGAGCACGGCTTTGCCCCAGCGGATAACACCCTGGCATGGCCTGGTGTCGAGCCCGCCGCCAGGCCCGTGACCTCCGGGACCAAGGGGCAGCTTCTTGAAGTCGACGCCAAGCGGTTCGACTGCCTCAAATGGGACAAGCGTGCCATCCGCCCCGGAGTCCACGAGTCCTGGATACTCCAATCCCCGGCCGCCGATCTCGAGCGTGAGCCGGATGATGGGGCGATAGATTGGCTTACCGTCGGGTCCGTCTCCGATGTACTCGGCCGGAAGCCGCGGCAACCCCCCGCCCTCTCTAGTAGTAGGAGTAGCCGGAACGGCTATCCGGGATCGGGTAAATTCTCGGCGTCTCGATGCCCGCCTCGCGGGCTGCCTGGTAGGCAGCGGTGGACGTGTCGCGGATCGCAATGATCTTCGATGGAGTCAGGGCGGCCCACTTTCCGGGGTGCTTGCGAAGCTCTTCCTGGATGGCCGGCTCGATCTCAAAGACCAAGTCCTCGACTCTCGTGAAGTCTTCAACGACCATTATTGCCTCCGTTCGGCGCCGCGACGACGCGCCTGTTCGCGAGGCTAGTGCCTCCCCCTTCTCACGTCCCTGAGAAGATGGTCACTCGACACTAGCACACGACCGTTTCACTGACGCTTATCAGCCATCGCTACCGTCGCACTCGCGCAGCGTCGCGACGCTGCGCACCCTTCGGACGATCAGGAGTGACACGCCCGTCGCGGCGGTCATGTCCTCCAAGGGACGACTGCCGGCGAGGCGGTTCGCTTGACCGAAAAGGGGCGCGGCCCCACCGTGGAGCTCAGCCAACGGCGCCGGGTCACGATCCACTTGCTCGCAGCGCTCGGCAGATCGGATGGCCCGTCGTGGCCCGTAAGCCCTTCCACACCCCTGATGCCTTGATCGTCGTGAGCACCGACGGCTACTTCGACGTGTTCGCCCCTGTGGCTCGCCGGGAGAACGACAAGCCCGCCTATCGCGGGGTCATGGCCGAGCTTGGCTCAGCCGTTCGCGGCGCCGACGGGAAGTTGTCGGTCCGGCCTGATTCCGCGGCCCTCGACGAGGCCGTGATGGCCTGGTCCGCGGTCCACGGCGCGGCCGCCGTTCGCGGCGAGATGGGCCGCAACCGAGATGTCGAGGCCGTCGTCCCGGGCTGACGCGATGGCTCGGCGAGAGCTTCGTGCCAGGGTCCTGCGGGTAGGATGAGCCGGGCGTAGCGGGCCAATCCAGCGGAGGCCAAACGTGACGGTTCAACGGTAGCGGCGGACGATCGGGATCGCGGTGGGCGTGCTGGCCATCGGCGTCGCGACGGTCCTCGGGGCGGGCTTCATTCTTCAGTCGTCCCCGACGACGGCCACACCGTCCCCGCAGGCGTCGTCCGCGTCTCCGAGCGCGTCGCAGGTGGCCCAAGCGTCGCCGTCGCAGGAAGCGTCGCCTTCGGCGTCAGCCTCGTCGAGCCCGACGGCCTCACCGACAGCCACCCCCTCCCCCACCCCGCCGGTCGTGGCTGGCTGGTCCAAGCCCAAGCTGGTGGCTTCCTCGACCGATTGTTTTGAGCTCGTCGCGGGCATCGACGCGAGCTCCGGCGATCACCTGGCGGCCTCGTGCCGGGGCAAGATCCGCTACTTCAGCTCGAAGAGCGACGGCTCGTGGGTGGTGACCAACCTTCCCCCGCCGGCCCACCGGTTGGAGCAGACCCCGCAGATCGGGTTCCAGGGCAACACCGTCTACCTCGCCTATAGCCGGGTCCTGCCCGATGAGGGCTGTGGCGGGGGCGCCCCCGATGTCGGCGTGTACTACCGCTATCGGCGGCTGCCCGATGGCGTCTGGTCCAACCCGATCCGGCTCGGCCTGGTCGGCGACCGGCTGCAATCCTTCCGGGTCAACGGCACCACGCTCCACGCGACGGTCCGCAACGACGCCACCGCCCGGGTGTACTACGAGACCCGCGAGGCGACCGGCGAGTACCACCGATATTGGGTCAAGGGTGCGATCGGCGGGACGTCGCTCCGGATCGCCAGCGACGGCGAGGCGCGGATCGCGTTCGAGGCGGCCAACTCGATCCGGTTCGGCATTTTCACCGGGGCCGGCTTCGACACGACCAAGGTCGGTGGCAGCAAGCCCGACGACTGGTCCCCGAACCTCGTCCTCGACGGCAACGACGACCCCCACATCACCTGGTCCCGCAACCCCCACGGCGGCTGTGCGGTCCGTGAAGCCCTCCCGGACGACGGGACGTACTACGCCACGAACGCCTCGGGCCCCTGGACGTACGGCCGGATTGCCAAGAACGTCGGCCAGAGCTCGATCCAGATCGACGGGACGACCGGCCTCGTCCACGTCGTCATCAGCGGCAACACCGGCCTGGGCTACTACACGAAGACCCCAACCGCCGGCTGGCGAGCCACCCTGCTGCGAGGCGAGGGCGCCGAGTGGCCCCTCATCCGGCTCGATCCGGCCACCGGCAGGCTGCTGGTCGCCTATTTCGCCGCGACCCCCGACGCGAGCGCCTTTGGCGGGATCTACGTCCTGACCAAGCCCTGACGGCGGCCCGGCGGCCGACGCGACCTCAGCGCGAGACGATCCCAGAGCGGCGCCGCCGGGTCAGCCGCCCCTTCCCGCCACCGAACCCCTCTACGGCCGGGGCGAGCTCATGACCCGGGCCAGGACGTTGGCAAAGCTGGCGGTGGCCATCGAGATCACCGAGTCGGCGGCGCCGTAGTAGAGGGTCAGCTGGTCCGACGGTTCGTCGAGGGTCCAGCCGCACGGGAAGACGACCTTGCCGACGTCGCCGGTGATCTCGTACGGCTCTTGCGGGCCAAAGACCCACTCATCGGTCCGGTGAAGGACGATCCGGGGGTCCTCGAGGTCGAGCAGGGCCAGGCCGACCCGGTAGATCGGGCCGTCGCCGGTGGCGTGGACGCCGTGGTACATGACCAGCCAGCCCTCGACGGTCTCGATCGGCGGCGGGCCGAGACCGATCTTGTTGGCATCCCACCAGGCGCCGTCGCGGGCCTCGAGCAGCAGCGTGTGGTCGCCCCAGTGGCGGAGGTCGGGCGAGAACGAGATCCAGATGTGGGCATTGCCGCGCAACGGCGAGGGGCGGTGGATCATCGCCCAGCGACCGTCGAAGTGGCGCGGGAAGAGCGCGGCGTCCTTGTCCTCGGGCGGCATCGCCGGGCCAAGGCGCTTGACGGTCCGGAAGTCGCGGGTCATCGCCAGCGACACGAGCGGGCCGCGCCGACTGTAGGCGGTGTAGGCGATCGCCCAGGCCTTGCGTTCGGGTAGCCAGGTCAGGCGCGGATCCTCGCAGCCCCAGATCTCCTCGGGATACTGCTCGTCGCCGTCCGAGCGGAGGAGCACCTCGGGGTCGAACCGCCAGTCGGTCACCCCATCCGGGCTGCGGGCGACGTGTAGCTGCGAGATACCCCGCAGATCTTCGACTCGGACGAGCAGGATCGTCTCGTTCTCGAGCCGCGCCGCCCCCGGGTTGAAGACCGAATTGGCAGGATATGGCAGGTCGGCCGCGGTCAGGATGGGGTTCAGTTCGGAGCGCCGGAAGAGCATCGCCTCCCGGACCGCGGTCACAGGGCCGCGCCGGCGACGGGGATCTCCACGGCAGCCCCGACGCGCTGGCCGGCTCGGCGGATCGCCCGGAGATGCTCGAGCGCAGTCAGCCACATCAGGGTGGATTCGGCGCCCTGGTTGAGATTGACGCCGCGCGGGGTCAGGCCGTCGTAGCTCGCGCCGCGGGCCGGATCTGCGACCCGGATACCCAGGTCGTTCCGGCCGAGGAACCAGCCATAGGCCCGATCCATCATCGTCCGGTAGCGCGGGTCGCCCGTTGCTCCGTAGGCCGCCTCGGCCGCGAGCATCAGCGAGGTCGCCTCGATCGGCTGCTGGTCGAACCGGGACTTCGTGCCACCGGGCGCCCACCAGCCGTTGCCGATCGGCGAGAAGTGGCCATCGGGCGCGGTCTGGTTCGAGACGAGCCAGCCTAGGACGCTCAGCCCGAGGTCGGTCATCGCCGGATCGGCACGATGCTGACCGGCCACGATCAGGGCGCGGACGGGGAGGGCGTTCTCGTACGTGAGCAGCGGCTCCGGCCACGGCCAACCCGTCCCGCGGCGGATCTCAAAGGCGCTTGCCAATCGGTCCGACAGGATGCCCAGCGTCAGGACGGCCTGACCGCGCTGTCCGCCCCGGATCGCCGCGTCGCAGCCCAGTGCGACCGAGGCGATCGCCCGCAGCGCCCCGAGGTTGTCGGCGGCCGGCAGCCCACGCTCGAAGAGGGCCGATGCCGCGTCGACGAAGGCCGTCTCTGGCGCCGCCGCGATCGAATCTCCGAGCGCGTGCATCGCCCGTCCGTGAGCGTCCTCCGAGCCGATCCCATCGACCCAGTCGCCGCCGATCAGCCGGAAGTTGCGAAACCGCTGGGTGTGCGGGTCAAAGGCCGCGATCAGGAAGCGCAGACCGCGCCAGGCGCTGTCGGCAACGACCGGCCAACCGAGCTCGTGCCGATGGAGCAGGTCGACCTGGAGGGCCCGAGCCACGTCGTCCGTGCAATACCCGTGGTTCGGGTCCGAGGTGGACCCGAACGAGTGCTGCATGATCGCGACGTCGTCGCTGATCGCCTCGAGATGACCCCGGTTGACGGGGTAGAGGCGCAGCGGCTCAGGCATTGACCGCGGCCAGACGGGCGCCGGCGACGACCGGGACCCGAGCGTCCGCGACGACCCGTTCGAGCAGGTGCCGGTACTGGGTCCCGACCTCGGGCCAGATCATCTTCCGGGTGTGCTCGTAGGCACGCCGTCCGATGGCCGCCCGAAGGGCTGGATCCGCCAGCAGGCTGTTGAGCGCGGCCGCGAACGCATCGGGCGAGGCCGGCGGGACGAGAACCCCGCGGCCGTCGGCGAGCAGCTCGGCCGCATAGGCGTACGGGGTGGACACGATGGCCCGACCGGCGCCCATCGCATAGGACATCGTGCCCGACACGATCTGGTCCAGGTTCGGGTACGGCGTGACGAAGACATCGGCCGACTCGAGCCAGCGGGTCAGTTCGACCCGACCGACGAACCGATCGACGAGCTGGACGTGGTTCGTCAACCGGAGCTTCTTGACCTTGTCGGCGAGCGCGGTCCGGTAGGCCTCCCCTTCACGACGGATGAGGTCCGGATGGGTCGCGCCGACGATGACGTACTGGACGTTCGGGTGCTCGGCGACGACCGCCGGGAGGGCGTCCAGGACGAGCTCGTAGCCCTTGCCCGGGCCGAGCAGTCCGAAGCTGAGGATCACATCGCGACCGGCCAGCCCGAGACCCGGCTTGATCGTGTCCGAACCGATCATCGGCAGGTCGAGCACACCGTGCGGGATGATGTCCACCTTGCTCGGATGGACACCATACGCGGTGGTCAGGAGCTTCGCGGCGGCGCGGGACATGACGGCCGTGGCGCTGACCATCTTGATCAGCTCGACGAGGATCCCGCGCTGGCGAGCGGTCGGCTCCCGGAGGACCGTGTGGAGGGTCGCGACCGCGGGCAGGTCGAGCGCACCGACGAAGTCGAGGACGGATTCACCGTCTTCGCCGCCCCAGATCCCGTATTCGTGCTGGATCGAGACGATGTCGACGCAGGCTCGCAGCGAGCGGGCGACGCGGAGGTAGTCGGAGGGCTCGTCGCGTCGGACCCGGTGATGGACCTCGATCGGGTAGGGCGCGGCCTGCTCCGGCACGTGGAGGGCGACGATCTCGCGGTCCTTGGTGACCCGGCTGAGATCGCTGGTGAACGTGGCAATCCCGCATCGGCGGGGGGGATAGGTCGAGACGAATGCGGTGCGTACGATGGCAAGCTCCGATCGCGCGATGGCCGGTGGTCAGGGTGACCGCCGAGCGCTTCCCGAACAACGGATGGCAGAACGCACGGTCCGTTCGAGACGGGAGTCGACCACGCGGAGCATCGCCACGGATCGCGACGAACTCCTAGGGTAGCACAAATGTTCGAACCCAGCCCCCGGAGCGTGACCGGGCTCAGGTGACGGCGAGGTTGCCCGCGGTCAGCGGCTCCGCCACGTTGCGGCCGGCCGAGACCGGGACGTCGGGCTCGGGCGCGCTGGCGGCGCCGGACATTCGGGCGGCCATCTCCGCCGCGATTAGGGGCACGAGGGCGGCCGCGCCGGCGGCGATCCGGTCCGCGAAGGCCGATTCGTGCGACCTGACGATCGCGAGGTCCCTGGCCGTGCGCGGTCGGGCGATGAGCGCGGTCACCCGGGTACCCTCGGGCGTCGCCTCGAGCGCCTGGGTCAGGGTCAGCTTCGGCACGCCCGGGATCGGCATCTGGATCCGGAAGGTCAGGTAGTCCACCGGCCGCCAATCGATGATCTCCTCGACGATCGCGTCCTTGCCATGGATGCAGTGGTTCGTGGTCCCGACGCCTCGCCGACCGGTCGCGCTTTCTTCGTCGATCTTCAGGACGCCAAGCTGCCATTGCGGGCGTCGGACCGGTGAGGTGAGCCAGTCCCAGGCGACCTCGGGCGGACCGGGCAGGGTGTACTCGTAGGTCATGAATGCGTTCTCGACCGACACGATCTCCCGAGCGCGATCCTGTTCGGTCTGCCAGGCATCGGCCAGGTCGCGCACCCAGCCGGTCACCTCGCCGATGCCCTCGAAGGTCTCCACGTGACGGCGCAGGCCGATCGTCGTCGGGTCGGCCAGGCCCATCGCGGCGACGCAGGCTTCGGTGTACATCGCGTAGGCGTGGCCGTCGATCCCGTCCTCGACGTGGTTCTTGAGCG
>Ga0080064_1004772_pt1 | contig 16851 bp, 14 predicted proteins | sample Subgrocontami54m_FD_69260 | JGI IMG/M metagenome (GOLD analysis project Ga0080064, IMG submission 69260) | Subsurface groundwater microbial communities from S. Glens Falls, New York, USA - GMW46 contaminated, 5.4 m (SPADES assembly) (version 2) ...
GTAGGCGGCCGTAACCAGCGCGGCTCACCCGCAACCCCGTTCGCCCGACCGCCTGCGGTCGGGCGAACGTGTTGGTGTGCGGCGGGCCAGCGAAGTGCTCGATGCACCGACAATGCTGGCGGCCCGTCCGCACCACTTGGAGTTAGGTTGCTCGCGTTTACTCATTCGAGTGCCGAGATAGGAGAACGGATCTAGTTTTCGCACTTAAAGCGAAGATTTACGCTCCCCGCCGCAAAAGTTCCGCCGCCCGCGCTGCCACCCGAAGGACCCCACGAGGCTCCAGCCGAACTTTGATATACGTCCCTTTCCTTCGCATCGACCACGACCGCTTTTGCACCCTTCGCCGCACAGAACTTTTGTGCTTCTTCATACGCAATTGCATTTGCGCCCGCTGTTCCACCGCGCGCCGGTGCAGCCCTTGCTGAAATTAGATATGTGCCCCCTTCGGCTTGCATAACGCCGCTGGTCGTGGCACAGGCGCTCAGCAACATACACGCCACCCCAATAAAAACGCGTTTCATATTGTCTCTCCCTTATCTTCGTTGCGCTTTGATGAGAGGCTCAAAGCTATTTTGGTTGTTCGGCCTTTTTCTTGAGCCACGACGTGATTTCCGCCTCGTACCCTGCTGCTACGTGGCGCGCTGCAAACCGTAAGACCACAAAACCGACGAGAGTCGCTGCGCCAGCCACCCACGGCGCGGCGCGTGTTTGAGCTTCCGTAAGTATTGGTTGCGACGACGCGAAAAACGATGCGAGTTGCAGCACGAATGCGATGACAATGAGACCGCCGCCAAATAGGTAGTCCGCCTTCTGTGCCGCGAGCGCCGGTGGAAGGTGTGGATTCCAGTCCCAGTACGTGCCGGACAAACGCCCCATGGCCTCGATAGTTTGACGCATTACGCCTATTGCGAAGAATAGCGACCCGAGGATGCCCATGCACGCCGATGCGAGCTGAATTAACGAGGCAGTGGACATTGAAGCAACCTAACGGGGTTGCGGGTGAGCCGTGGCCCGCAGGGCCATCGGTTCCATCCGCTGGTTTCGGCCGCCGTAGGCGGCCGAAACCAGCGCGTCTCACCCGCAACCCCGTTCGCCCGACCGCCTGCGGTCGGGCGAACTATGAATATCTTGTTCCGTATAGTACCGCCTTACTTCCGTATAGCACGTTTTGGATACGTGCGCGTATAACGATTTCTATAATGGTTACGCTGCATTGTAAAGAGTTGCTCACTTGTGGATAACGACAAAGGCCGAAAGCTACTTCCGTATATCTCATCTTGCCGACCTTAAGAGCCCATGCGTAAATCTAGGCTATCCGCTGGGCTCTGCACACCCCTACCGCCGCGATTGAGTACGCAAACGAGTCAAGTCTGGAGTTGACTAATTCTATACCGTCTCGACGGTCAACAGGATCAAGTGCGGATACCAAAAGCAGTGGCAACTATTCAACTTCAGATTTGACCCCTCGCGAGACCCCTCGCGACCCCTCGCCCTCCAAGAACGTTCCAGTCGTTCATGTTTCCAAAACCGTTCAAAGAGATTCAAAAGGTGAAAATCGTTTGCTTGAATTTTCACCTTTCCGCAATTCCGCAAACGTGATGCGTCACGACGACACAATAAGACCTTGGCGTCGCGCTGCGCGGGAAAGCTTTACGTCAAAACAAGCAAATCTCACGGCCTGGTTCCCCTGCTCGCCAACAATCACGGCAGAAGCCAGATGAACTGCGTCGTAACCTCTGAGCGCAAACTTTTCGGCTAGTTGGCCGGCACGTTTTGTGAGGGCGTCCGAAACATCCACGATGAAAAAGGTCTCCCAGTCGTTGTCGAAATCTTCAACGACGGTTCGGTAATCCCGCAGGGTCACAGCTCGCTCTCTGCGCTTCCGTGCAAAGGCAGCTCGCGCTTCGACGTAAGCGATGCGCGACGTTGAAGACATCTCGGCCGCATCGAGCAGTTGTTTTACCGTCGCGCTGTCCGTTTCAGGCACATACAGCTTCACTAGAGCACTGGTATCCAAATAAAGAATCACCGGCGCTCCTCAATGACTATTTGTGAAACGGGTTTGCCTTTTACGGTCACCCGCCTTGAGGCTCCCTTTGGCTTTCCCCCCTTCCACGATCCTATTCCTTTGCGGCTCAATGCCTCGGCGATTTGAGCCCCCGAAATTTGCTTGGAAGGAACCAACATCGCGATCGACTCACCCCTTTCGGTAATCTCAACCGGCCGTCCTTGTTTGACGCCACGAAGATAATGGCTGAGTTTGTTTTTCAGCTCTCTAACACCTACGGTAATCATAACATTCTCCTTGTAGCGTCATTATACAAATGACGTAGCTACATAGCAAAGCCCTACCCGCTGCCGGTGCTTCAATCCGAGTGTTCTTACCCCGCCCGAAGAAACGTCGGTTTCGATCGAAACCCGCCGCGGCTGCTTCTCTCCTGCTCTCCGTCATATCGCGCCTGAAGGTCGAGCCAGTAGCGCTCGGACATGCCGAAATAGTGCGCCAGTCGATGGGCGATGTCGGCATTGATGGAACGCTGTCCCTGGACGATCTCGTAGATTCGTCGTGGCGGAACCTTTAGCTCCTTGGCGACGCGATCCTGGCTGATCTCTAACGGTTCGAGAAAGTTTTCCAACAGAATTTCTCCCGGATGAACCGGCGATGTTTTTTTCCTATTCATGGTTTGCGCTCCCTGTTTTCAACGACTTGAACGTTTTGAACTGCTTGAACGACTTGAACCGTCATTATTATCCGACGGCGCCCTGCAAACACCACCTGCGTCTCACCCGATCGTAATAGAGCCAGAGAATATCGCCGCGGCGGGTTTCGGCGAAGTAGTATTCGCGCTGGATCTCGCGGTTCCACCAGCCACCGGAAAAAACATAGGGGCCGATGAGCTTGTCGACGGTGCCGTACTTGGGGCCGAGAAGAAGCCAGCCATCCTCGTGGGTCTGGCGCGGGCCGGAAGACAAAATCACCGGCTTGGGCATGATCCGGCGCACCAACAGTTTAGCAGCCGGGCGGTTCAAATCGTTCAAGCCGTTCAAATCGTTTCGGGGGAGCTCGACGCGGCTGAGCGGCTCCCAGGTAAATCTTGCTTCGGGCAGATGGCCGTTGGCGAGCTTGGCATACACCACGGCATCATCGCCGAATTCGGCGCGCAGGCGCGCCAGCGCGCGGTTGGCGGCGTCGAGATCGCGGCTCGGCCCTTCGGTAAAAAGACGCAACTGTTCGGCGGTGGCGGCAGAGGCTTCGGCGCGCAACTCGATTTCCACGGCGCCGGCGGAAAATTTTAACGACTCCAGACGCAGGCGGACGAGATCGAGGATCTGCGCGGCATCGAGCGTCGGCACGGCCGGGCGAATCTGCTCTTTGAGCCAGCCGCTTCGGTCGATGAGAAAAGAAAGCCAGAGGGCCGCCAGCGCCTGCGTGCGCGCGGCGAGAACAGCCAAGATCGGATGGAGCATCTGTTTGATCAAAAAGAGCAGCCGCGTGCTGTCGCTCTCCGGATCGTCGAGAATATATTTTTGCGCCACGGGTTCTTCCGGCGCGCGGGGATCGAGAGGCGTCCAGAGATCGCCGGCAGCCATACGGTAGAGACGGTGCGCCTTGGCGCCGAAGCGCTCGCGCAAACCGCCCGGCGGGAGCGAGAGCAAGCCGCCCACCGTTTTGATGCCGAGCTTGAAGAGCGCGTCGCGAAAGCCGGCGTCGAGATCCAAACGGCCGAGCGGCACCTGCCGCGCCGCTTGCTGCTCCTCGGCAGGATCGCGGAAAACCGTTATGCCTTTCTGGACTCGCGCGACCGCATAGGTGCCAAAGCGGGTAAAGCCGACGACGAGGTTAGCAGTCAATCTCTGCGCTTCCATCTCTTGGTAAATTGCGTGGCCCCAGCTTCGGGGAGAAGCATAGAGACGCTTCAAGCCCGCGCCATTGAGCCAGAAGACTCCCGCGTCTTGAGCCGAAGGCTCGACTTCAGGCGTAAAGCGCATCAGCCGCTGAGTCAGCGCGTCGACCACTCCGTCGATCTCCTTCGGCGCGACCTCGCCGGCGTGTAGCCCGCCAGCCAAGGAAAGAGCCGCCGCGTAGCGCAACCCCGGCAGCACGCCGAGTTGCCGGGCCTTTTCGTTCACCCAAAGAACCAATCCTTGCGGCTTGTCCTCGGCGACGACGGCGACGGGCTGCGCAGTCCACTCGGGATGACGCCTGAGCAGGAGCTGAAGCGGGAAGGCCGGCAGATCAACACAGGCCAGCCGGTCCGGCGTAGTGTTCTTCATGAGACCAGGTCGGCCCGCGCCGTTTGTCCTTGAGCACGCGGAGAGCGCAGGCGAAACGGTTTTCGGCGATGCGTTTTTTCTCGGCATGTGCCCTGAGCGAAACCAGCGAGCCGAGCGAGAAGGCCCTTCGCTCCTTTTCCGTCAGGCAGGCCAGCGCCGTGTGATGACGATGGGCAAGCCCGGTTAAACGAGTTTGCAGTGGCACGGGAATATCCGCGGCGCCGAGATCGAGCACGACGAGGCCGAAGCCGCCGGAGCGCAACAACTTCTCGCCGGCGCGCGGGATACTTTCAGCGCCGGACAGACGGACAACCACCAGGGCCGCCAAGTCGATCCCATTCTCCGCCACGTCGGGCGGATAAAAAGAACTTGCCGCCGAGGTGACCCAACCCACCGGCTCGCCGCTCTTCTGTGCTTGCAATACCAATCCAAAGGCGATCGTGAGCGATCCAGTAGCTCCTGAAGCCGAGATTTCCACGAAGCGCCCGGCGACTTCCGAAAGAGTCCACAAATTTGCTTGAGCAACATCTTGTTGTCTGAGTTTTTGCGTGGAGAAGGGAGACATCGGTATTCACGGAATCGTTCAAATAGTTCAAGCCGTTCAAAACGTTCAAATCGTTTAAGAGGTTCAAGATTCAAAAAGGAACCATTCGTCCCAGCGTTCAAAGCGTGCTTAAACTCCGTTGGTCCGAGACGTTCCAACCGTTTCGAGACGGCTTGAACGATTTGAACTACTTGAACGTTTTGAACTGTCATACTTCGCTCCCCTCATTCCGCTGTGTTTTAGATAATCAATCAAGTTGCTGATCATAATTGATAGGCGTCGGAAAGATTTGCTCACATCGTCACTATCTTTCTCTGTTACATAAGATTGATCCAGAGCCACATAAAGTTGTGAACGAACTTCCCCGCACGACGCTTTGGCAACATACAGAAACTGAATAAATTCTTGATTGCCGCCACGTTCAAATCCCTCGGCGATGTTTGACATTATGGAGACTGCCGCTCGCCGTATTTGATCACGCAGTCCGAAATCTTTTGAAAATCTCGAATCTCTTGTCAGTTGATAGATTCCCCGCGTTAAGACCCGGGCGTCTTTCCAGATTTCCAAATCTTCAAAGTTTTTCACTTGCATAATTCCCTCCCTATCCTAAACATTTTGAACGTTTTGAACGGATTGAACGATTTGAACTGTCTTTAGAATTTCCTCATCAATCCAATAACCCGCCCTACAATCCGAAATTCTCCGCCGGCGACCGTGATCGGTTGATATTTTTCATTCTCGGCTTTAAGCGTGACGACGCCGTCTTTTTCATAAAACCGCTTGAGGGTCGCCTCGCCCTCGATCAAGGCGCAGACGATCGCGCCGTTTTCCGCCGTTCCCTGCTGTTTGACGATCACCCGGTCGCCGTCCATGATGCCGGCGCCGATCATGCTATCCCCTTTGACTTGCAGCGCGAAAAGTTTTCCCGATCCCATGTCGCCCGGTATGGTTAAAAGTCCTTCGGAATTTTCCTCACTGAGGAACGGCTTGCCGGCCGGAACCCGGCCCAAGATCGGGATATCGCGGACGGCGGTTAACACCGGTTCGCCGAGCGCCGACAGTACCTCGATGGCGCGTTTGCCGATGCGGCGGATGTAGCCTTTTTTTTCCAGCGCCTTGAGATGATCCGAGACGCCGTTGGTCGAAGCGATCTTGAACTTGGCGCCGATCTCGGGAATCGACGGGGCAAAGCCCTTCTCCCGAATGGTGCCGAGGACAAAATCATAGATCGCCTTTTGCCTCTTGGTCAGTGTGGGTAGCATAAAAGACTATATACTGAAATTATTTTCAGTAGTCAACAGGACAAACAAAAAGGCCACACCTGCTTCGTTGCGCCTCGTTTGGCGAATTGTTCCAATCGTTCAAAACGTTCAAGTAGTTCAAGTCGTTGGTGAGCCAAAGGGGACAGTCCCCTTTCCGGAAGGGGGGCTGTCCCCCCTCTTTGTATTGACGCGTTAGAAGAGATGTGGTGAAACCTTTCTATGCCGATTCCCGACAATCTCTACTTGGGGACTTCCAGTTGGTCGAGCCAAGACTGGGTCGGTCCCTTCTATCCGGCCAATCTGAAACCCGGGCAATTCATCGAGGCCTACGCGCGTCGCTTTCGCGCCGTGGAGATCGACTCGACCTATTACAGCATTCCGGCGAAGTCTGTAGTGATGGGTTGGAAGGAAAAGACGCCGCCTGGGTTTATCTTCGCCGCCAAGATTCCCGGCGTGATCACGCACCAAAAAGTGCTCAAAGACTGCCAGTCGGAGTTCACCTTGTTTCTTTCCACGATGGAGCTGCTCGGCGAACGGCTCGGGCCATTGCTGCTGCAATTCCCCTACTTCAACCGGAACGCTTTCGCCTCGCGCGAGCCGTTCGAAAAACTGCTGCGCCCTTTTCTCAAGGCGCTTCCCAAGGAATTCAAATTCGCCCTGGAGATTCGCAACAAAAATTGGATCAGCTGGGATTTTCTCGAATTACTGCGCGAACACTCGGTCGCCTTCGCGTTGATCGCCCAGGCGTGGATGCCGCGCATCGACACGTTGGCGAAGGCGCTGGATCTTATCACCGGAGATTTCTGCTACGCGCGCTTCATCGGCGACCGCAAAGGCATCGAGGCCAAGACCCAAAAATGGGACAAACTGATCGAAGACAAGAGTGCGGAGATGACCGTCTGGTCCAACGAATTAAAGAAGATCGTCAACAAAGGCGTCAAAACCTACGCGTTCTTTAACAATCACTATGCTGGCTTCGGGCCGGGCTCGGTCAAGCAGTTTGAAGATTTGTGGGAACAAGGGACGTAGGATCGCCGAAACCCTTTCTCACCACGAAGCTCACGAAGGACACGAAGTCGAAGACGTGGTGTGCTGCGCATTCGAAAGGGCAACCACAGGGGGTTGCCCCTACAAAACTGGCGGCGAAATTCCTTGCGCCTTTTACGTTTACCTCTTTTTTCCTTCGTGCTCTTCGTGCCTCCTTCGTGGTGAAAATTATCTTGATGGTTTGGTTGCGGGTTCGGCGCGCTGTGCACCCTGGCCATTGAACCCGAAACTAAGTCGGCAGTCGCTGGTATTTCCCCTTGAAGAAAAGCAGCGGCCGGTCGCCGGTGGCGCTGGCGGCGAGAATTTCGCCGACGACGATGGTATGGTCCCCGCCGTCGTGGCATTGCGTGATCTTGCACTCGACGTAGCCGATGACACCGTCGATGATCGCGGCGCCGTTCGTGCCGGGATGCCATTGGACGCCGCTGAACTTATCGATTCCTTTGGTGGCAAAGCGCTTCGATATCTCCTCCTGCGCTTCACCGAGGAAATTGACCGTGTAGCCGTTTCCAGTCTCGAAGCAAGCGTATGAAACCGCGCCTTTATCGATGCTGACCAAAACCAACGGCGGATTCAACGATAGGGACATGAAGGCGTTGGCCGTCAATCCTTGCGGAGTTCCGTCCTTGTCCTTGGTCGTAATGACCGTCACGCCGGTGGCGAAGTGGCCCATGACGCGGCGCAATTCTTGCGGTTCGATGGTCATGTTCTCTCTCGATGCGTTAGAAATTTCCTCAACAGCTAACAGAGCGAGCGGCGCGCTGTCAATGCGCGCATGGCGCCCTGGACGGGCGTGCGGTGAAAGTGTAATGATGAACGCAATGAAGGAGAACCGATGATGGCCGTACAAGAACAGAGGGCAGGCAATACGTTGGAGCAATATATCGCCGCCGTTCGCTCCGTTTGGGGCGATGGCAAAGATCCGCAGCTGCCGTTCAAAGTCAAAACCTTGATGGAAAAATTGTTCGCCTCCACCCGTCCCGATGATCCCTGGATGGCCGAGCTGATCCGCGAAGCAAAGCCTTCGAGAGAACTTTGGCGTGATCCTGATTACGGCTTTATTCAAATGGGTCATGTGCACAAGCAGGGCCACGGCAACACGCCCCACGATCATGGGCCCTGCTGGGTCGTCTACGGCGCTTACAGCGGCGTCACCGAGATTACCAAATACAAACGCACCGACGACGGTTCGCAACAAGGCGTCGCGCGGCTTGAGAAAGACCGGCTCGATCGTCTTACGGCCGGGGTGGTCGTGCCCTATTTGCGCGGCGACATTCATTCGACGAATGCCGTGCAAGGACCCGGAGTTGTCTTCCGCTTCTTGAGCCACGATTTGGACAAGATCGACCGTAGCCGCTACAACCTGGAAAACGGGAAAATCATTCCCGTGCCAGCCCGGTAAACAGTCTGCCAATGAGTGGCGGGGAATTCTTTTTCGAGCAGACACCTCCCCGGCCAAGAAATATTCAGTGCACCCGGAAGTGGAACGGCACGCCGATTCAAGCAACCCAGAGAGGGATGGGAGAAGAAATCTAAAGGGAGGCCCGACATGCCATATTTACAGCGGCCAGATTTGAAGCTCTATTACGAGGTGTACGGGGAAGGCCCGGCGTTTCTTTTTATCAGCGAGACCGCCTGTCACGGTGAGGTCTGGAAGCCCTTCCAGGTCCCCGAGTTTTCCCGCGATCACCGCGTCATCATTTATGACCAGCGCGGCACCGGACGCACCGATAAGCCGTCGGCGGAGTACAGCACGAAGACGCTTGCCGACGACGCCGCTGCGCTCTTGGAGCACCTGGGAGCCGAACATGCCGTCGTCTACGGCCACTCCATGGGCGGGAGGGTAGCGCAGCTGATAGCTTTGGATTATCCCCAAAGGGTCAAAAAGCTGATCCTCGCTTCCTCGGGCGCTTCGCATACGAGCAGGGGGATTCCGCTCAAGATGTGCGTCGAATTGGTCGAGAGGGGATACGAAAAATACGCGCGGGATCACGCGCTGAGGATCGGTTTCACGGAAAAGTTTATAAGAGAGCAGCCGCAGCGGGTCGAAGAATTTCTCAAGATTCGTTTGGCCAACCTGCCGCCGCTGGAATGCTACTTGCTGCATGTAATTGCCCGCCAGGCCCATGACACCGGCGATCGCTTAAAGGATATCCGCATGCCGACGCTGGTGATAGTCGGAGATGACGAAGCCAAAACGACCAGCGACATTTCTCACTCGGCTTCGGCCGAAATCCTTGTCCGCGCTATTCCCCGCGCAAAGCTTGTCATCGTTCCCGATTCGGGCCACTACTATTTCTTCGCCAAACCGGAGGAGACCCATCGGGCCATCCGAGCCTTCTTGAAAGAGCCGTAGGAAGTTCTTCCGCCGCAAGCCGATTTTTCAATATTCAAGAGAAACGCTTCCGGTGTCCGTTGAACCCGGATTCCGAAAGTAAACCCACAGAGCCAGCGTGAGAGAGGGGCGAGCCTGGAGTAGTGAAGCCACCCAGACGTGCAGTTTCAAAGTCGTTTGCGCTTTTTCGCATCCCATTTTCGGAGGATTCAGGCTGCTACTCAAACCGCCGAGGATCGATGTCCACTTAGAGGGAGCAATCCATTGGCTTCGCTACGGAAGGTTTGCCCCTCTCGCCATGGTCAATTTAAACTGCGGAATCCGGGTTGAAAAACAGGACAAGTCCGGCATAACGGCACCACACGCTTTTTCCCAGACTGGGCTAGGAAAAAGAGGGTTACCTCCGGCGAACGACCGTAACCGAAACTCGGAATATCTCTCGCAAAGCACGTCCTGAGCAACGTCGAAGGGACGCCAAGGCCGCAAAGGAAGAGCATTGTCATTTCGAACGAAGAGAGAAATCTTTCCTAGATCCCTCGCATTCGCTCGGGATGACAGGCCTTGGGCCTGTCGCTTGGCGTCTTTGCGCCTTTGCGGGAGGCATATCCGAATCAGAGAGTCTTCGATCACCGGAATATTTACCTAGGCCAACGTTATGACAAACATGTTGGTTTTTGTTTTCGGATAGTAATTACATGATTAAGAGATCCGTCCGCCGGGCCTCTCGTGATTTTGTCTCTCGGTGAGAAGAAAAATGAAGCCATCGTCAAACTGGTCAACCGCCGATATCATCGCCACGGTGCGCCGTTATTGGGGATATTCCGAGCTGCGGCCGCTGCAAGAGCAAGCGATCCGCGCGGGGCTGGAACAGCGCGATTCGCTGGTGGTTATGCCCACCGGCGGCGGTAAATCGCTATGCTACCAGGTCCCCGCGGAGTTGGCGCGGCGCACGGATATTGTCGTCTCGCCGCTCATCTCGTTGATGAAGGATCAAGTCGACGGGCTGCGCGAGTGCGGCTATCCGGCGGCAGCGTTGTACACCGGCATGTCTGCGCAGGCGATCCATGAAACGGAAGAGCAGTTTGCTGCCGGACGCTACCGGTTGCTGTTCGTGGCGCCGGAGCGGCTGCTCGCGCCGCGTTTTTTGCAGTTCATCGAGCGCATTCAAATCCCAGCCTTCGCCATCGATGAAGCGCACTGCATCAGCCACTGGGGCCACGATTTCCGCCCGGAATACCGCCGCCTCGCCGAGCTCAAGGCGCGCTTTCCGCGCGCCAGTGTCCATGCCTACACCGCCACCGCGACGGAACGTGTGCGCGCCGACATCGCTCAACAATTGCATTTGAACAATCCCGCAGTGCTGGTTGGGACTTTTGATCGTCCCAATCTGGTTTATCGCGTCATTCCACGGGTGGACACGCGGTTGCAGGTTATCGAAGTCCTGCGGCGCCATTCGCGTCAGGCGGCGATCGTCTACTGCATCACTCGCAACGACACTGAAGGCATGGCCTCTGCTTTACAAGACCATGGACTGCGCGCGGCCTTTTATCACGCCGGCATGGAAGCCGACGATCGCCGGCGCACGCAAGACGCCTTTGCGTCGGAGCAAATCGACGTGGTGGCCGCGACGGTGGCCTTCGGCATGGGCATTGACCGCAGCGACGTGCGCTGTGTCATTCACGCCGCCATGCCGAAATCGGTCGAGCACTACCAGCAGGAGACCGGCCGCGCCGGGCGCGACGGCCTGGAGGCGGAGTGTGTGCTCCTCTACTCCGCCGCGGACGCGCTACGCTGGGAATCGCTGATCGAAAAAAGCGCGCGTGATGCCAAGGATCCCGCCGAAGTGATCGCCGCCGCGCGCGGGCTCCTGGACCATATGCGCCGCTTTTGCACCGGCGTCCATTGCCGCCACCGCCGGCTGTCCGAGTACTTCGGACAACGATACTCCAAGCCAAACTGCGGGGCCTGCGACTTCTGTTTGAACGAAGTCGAAGGGTTGGCGGACGCAACCGTCACGGCGCAAAAGATTCTTTCCTGCGTAACACGCGTGGGCGAGCACTTCGGCGCCGCGCATATCGTCGACGTGCTCCTGGGCGCCGACACCGAACGGGTGCGCCGCTGGGGTCATGAGAAACTGACGACCTACGCCTTGATGAAAGGCGCCAACCGCAAAGCGCTCACCAACATGGTCTACCAACTTCTCGACCAGGATCTGCTCGAACGGAGCAACGACGAGTTCCCGGTCCTACGGCTCAACGAAGCATCGTGGGAAGTTCTCCGCGGCCAACGCGCCGTGCGTTTGCTTCAGCCAAAAAAGAAAGTGGCAAAGACCCGCTTCGATGAGCAGTCTTGGGAAGAGGTCGATCCGGGATTGTTCGAAAGCCTGCGGATATTGCGTCGGGAGATCGCGCGCGAGCGCGGCGTGCCCGCCTATGTTCTGCTTAGCGACGCCACGCTGCGCGACATGGCGCGTCTCCGGCCTGGCTCGCCCGCGGCGCTTCTAAGGGTGCGCGGCGTCGGCGAGCGCAAACTTGCCGACTTCGGTCAACGCTTCCTCGAAGTCATCGCGAGCTACTGCTATGACAACCGGCTACCGCTGGACACGGGGGACAGCAATCGACCTTACGGTGAACGCAGGCGCAAGTAGAAAGGTCTCCAGCCCAAGCCTACTCACCGCTGAGACACAGAGTACACAGAGAAGTTTTCACCATCCGCTTTCTCCGCGACCTCCGTGCCTATGCTTTGAGAAAAACTCCTTCCTACTTCGCTCCGACTTCTCTTCCTAGATAATACGCCTCCAGCGCCGGCTTGTACGAGCGCGGCAGCCAGAGTGGGCGACGTAGATTCTCGGGTCCCGGGGCCGGCCGAGTTTTGCTCAGCCAGCGTTTGTAAACTTCGTGGGATTTATTCGTGTCGACGAAGACGTCGCCGTATTTGTCGTCCGCGCCCGGCTTCGTCACTCGGACCTTTTGATGCCAGCAGTGCTGGCCGCTGATCCAATCGGGCTGCACGGGAAACGTTAAGTTCTGATGCACGCCGCCGTCCTGCCAGAAGATGCGCGCGGAATCTGGATCCTCGCTTTTAAACGGTTTGATCCCGTGAATCTGGCGCATCATCCATTGACCCTCGCCGACACGCTTGAGATCGACCAGCGCCGTCGACCAGCGTTCGCCGCCGGAATCTTCCTGCAAGCGCCAGCGGCCGAGATGGTGCGAGCAGGCGACGACGCCGGGCTTGATGCCTTCGGTCACCCAGACTTTGTCGATGAAGTAGCCGATCTCGGTATGGACTTTCAAGAGATCGCCGGTTTTCACCTCGAGTTGCTCGGCGTCTATCGAATTGATCCAGAGCGGATTGCGGTGCGAGATTTCGTACAGCCATTTAGAATTGCCGGAGCGCGTATGAATCAGAGTTGGCAGGCGAAACGTCGGCAAAAGCAGCATCTCGCCGGCGTTAACGTCGATGTTGTCCTGGTGCACATGGCTCTTGATGTAGCCGGGGATGGAAAACTCCGGCCATTTCCAATCCTTCAAGGTCTTTGAATAGAATTCCAGCTTTCGCGACGGCGTCGGAAACCCGGCGCAGGCTTTACCGTCCACCTCCACGCCCAATACGGCGCCATTCTTAGAAATGACATTCGTTGTCGGGTCGGTAACTGATTCGGCCATGTCGGCGCTCCTGATCGCGGTTTCATGAACGCGATAGACGTTGTCTTCGATCAAGAAGGCGCCGTACTTCCGCATGTACTCCAAGGGCTTCAAGCCTTGCTTGGCGGCAGCGGCCGGCAATCCCGGCACGCTGTTCTCGAAGATCCATCGGTAGTAATCGTCGACGGTCATCTTCTTGCCCGGCTCGTAGGGCGACTCGAAATATTTGCGGATGCCGAGCGATCCGTCGGGGTCGACCCGCCACGACAGCTCGATCCAAAACTCGTCTTCCTCCCACACCTGGCCGATGCCCGCGGCCTCATGCGCTTCATAGGTGTTGGTGAATTTCTTTCCCTGCTTTTCCAACGCGACTCGAAGGATCGGCTGGCGAAAGCCGATCCAGCGCGCCGCTTGAGTCTCCTGGCTCATGAGATCGTGGCGTTCCGAAGCATGCCCCATCGGCAGGACGTAATCGGCGAACCACGCGGTCTCGCTCCAGGTCGGCGTCAGACAGGCATGGCGCTCGACTTTGCTTTCATCCGAAAGCATCTCGATCCAACTCATGCCGTCGGGGTTGGTCCACACCGGGTTGTAGACGCGAGTGAAATACATGGCGAGTTTGCCGCGCCCCTCTTTGATGAAATGCGGCAGTAGAAAGCTCATCTCGAAAAACGCCAACGGATATTCCTTCGGGATCAGCAGTTCGTTCCAGACTTTCGCTGGCGGCGGCATCAGCGGCGGCGCCGGGATATATTTGTTGGTCGCGTTCGGCGCGGTACCGCCGGGCGTGCCGACGGCCCCGGCGAGAACGCTCAAGAATTGTAACGCGCGCGCCACCTGCCAGCCGCCCAGATTGCCCGCCGCCGTATTGCGCCACACGTGCGCCGAAAACGCCGAACCCGCTTTGGCGATTTCGTGGGCAACGCCGACGATCACCTGTGGATCGACGCCGGCTTCTTTGGCCGCGAACTCGGGCGTGTAACGCGCGTAGGTCTGCTTCAGGATCGACACGAAGGAATGAAAAGTTTGCGGCTCATCGGGAAACTCCTCGCGAAGATATTCTTCCCAGTTGACCCATCGGCGGACGAATTCCCGGTCGAAGAGATCTTCTTGCAGGAGAACGTTAGACATGGCGAGCAGAATCGCCGCTTCGCTGCCCGGCCAGGACGACAGCCAGTAGTCGGCCTTCGAAGCGGTGTTCGACAACCGCGTGTCGATGACGCAAATTTTTGTTCCCGCGCTCTTCGCTTCGATGATGCGCTGGGCGTGGGGATTAAAATAGTGGCCGGTCTCGAGGTGCGAGCTTAACAGTAAAATAAAGCGCGCGTTGGCGTGATCCGGTGAGGGCCGGTCGATGCCCGACCAAAAAGCGTAACCGGCGCGCGCCCCGGCGGAGCAGACGTTGGTGTGGCTGTTGTGACCGTCGATGCCCCAGGCATGAAAGATTCTCTGATGGTAGAGTAGCTCGTGCCCCGGCCGGCCGACGTGATACATGATTTCATTGCGGCGGTCTTCCTGGAGCGCCTTGCGAATTCTCCCGGCGATATCGTCGAGCACCTCGTCCCAACTGACGCGCTCCCACTTCCCTTCGCCGCGCTTGCCGGCACGCTTCAAAGGATAGCGAATCCGCTCCGGGTCGGTCACTTGATTGAGCGTCGCCGGCCCCTTGGCGCAATTGCGGCCGCGGCTGCCGGGATGTTCCGGATTGCCTTCGAAGCGGCGGATCTGATTCGTCTCCTTTTCCACGACGGCGACCAGGCCGCAGGCCGCTTCGCAATTGAAACAGATCGTCGGAATGATCCGGCAGTGTTTCTCAACTTTTCTCGGCCATTGCGCGGTGTCGTACTCGACCCAGTCGTCCCACTTTTCCACCGGCGGATAACTGGCGAGACCGCCGGCCTCGAGCTGCGGGGCGGCGGGGTTGAGTGGTTGTCGAGTCTCAGACATATTCGATTTCCTCTTGGTGCGTCAATTCAGTCGAAGATCCTTCACTTCGTTCAGGATGACGAGAACCTCAGTTTCATTTGCCGCGGCGCGAATAATTTTTATTCCTGTTGCACGTCTTACTACATTCTTAAGACGATCCGCTCTCGTCAGCTTAACGGCACGGATTGGCCAGCTTTGATCCAGAGGTTTTCGTATACCCATAAGCCGAAAAGCACCAAGAGAGACGCGACCATGTTTGGCAGAAGAGAGCGGGTCGGCCAAAACATCAGCACGAGCGGAACGACGACCCCCAACAGCACGGCAAAAATCCAAAACTGCTTCCAGAGCGGGCCCCTGCTCAGCAATGCAGCCGATCGCCGCTGCTCCTCGCTGCCGTGACTTAAGAACAAATCGCTGAAAATCATCGTCAGGCCGGCAAAGAGCGAAACGACCAACGCATTGCCCAGCCAGGCAAACATTTGCGCGCTCATGAATTGGAAAGGACTGATTAATTCCAATGAGCCGATGACCATGAGCAACGCGGCGCCGGCGCTAATCGATTGGATGAGCAGGTGCCAGAATAATAACGGGCTCTGCCAAAAGTCCCGGCCGCGCGCCTGCGCGAAAAGAAACGCCGAGTAACCGGCGGAAGCGATGGCAAAGAGCGCCGCCGGCCAGAAGACCAGCGGAGAGATGGCCGGCTGGCTAAGCCCCTGCGCGAGCCATACTGCGGCCAGAACGCCGTAGATCATGAGGACGTAGCCGCCCAGGGTCAGCCATGATTTCAAGTTAGGCTTGGTCAAAAGATAAAAGAATCGGCCGGGTTTCTTAAGATCGAGCACGAGCAGTGCAAAAGTAACGCCGAGAAAGAGCAAGGCGATCACCGGGCTTATGACGTGCAGCAGAGGCGCGTCGGCCTCGAAGCCGATATTTAATAACAACGCAGACAAAAGCAGTACTCCCGCAGCAATCGACTTTGCCCATAGATAGGAGGCGATTTTTTCCCCCCACGGCGTCGCATGCGGCACGTCGTAAACTTCCCGCGCCGCGCCGGGGACCGGACGATCGGGATTTTGCATTTTGAGCGCGTAGAAATCTTCGCCAGGATCTTTGTCGGCCCAAAAGTGGGTCGATTGCGGCTCCATCATCGTCGGATTCAACAGATCGCCTTCGACTCCGGTATAAAACAGTTTCGGCTTGGTCCCCTTCTCCGCTTTGCGCACGCTGGTTTTTTCCATCGCGATGCGCTTGCTGATGATGCTGTTCGAATCGTCGAGATCGCCGGACAGAATGGCTTGCGTCGGACAGACGACTTCGCAGGCGGGCTTGTAGCCCATCTCGACGCGCGACGCGTCGAAATTGCACTTGGCCGCTGTATTGCGGTCAGGATCGATGTAAAGCGCGTCGTAGGGGCAGGCCTGCATGCAGGACTTGCAGCCAATGCAGCGCTCGTGGTCGAAGTCGACGATGCCGTCGGGGCGGCGAAACAGCGCCACCGTCGGGCAGATCTCTATACACGGCGCGTCGTCGCAATGATTGCAGCGCAGAACCGCGAAGTGGCGGCGCGTGTCGGGGTAGCGGCCTTTTTCGATGTACTTGACCCAGGTGCGGTTCACGCCGACCGCGATGTTGTGTTCTTCCTTGCAGGCCACCGTGCAGGCATGGCAGCCGATACAGCGGTTCTGGTCGATGAGAAAGCCGTAGCGCATTAAAGGCCTTTCTAACTCTTCCTAGCGGGAGAAAGTAACGAAAACATATTTTGATCTTGATACCAGACAAATGCGATGAGCGTCAATCAATGGCACCGCACGGGTA
>Ga0080064_1004774_pt1 | contig 16845 bp, 16 predicted proteins | sample Subgrocontami54m_FD_69260 | JGI IMG/M metagenome (GOLD analysis project Ga0080064, IMG submission 69260) | Subsurface groundwater microbial communities from S. Glens Falls, New York, USA - GMW46 contaminated, 5.4 m (SPADES assembly) (version 2) ...
TCTTGGCGCCGGCTTCCTTGGTGTAGAACGCCTGCGCGACCGCGGTATTCGGTTTGGGGCTGCCGGCGGGCGAGACGCCTTCGTACTTGTAGTAAATTTTTGCCGGTGTATCGAGCACTTTTTCGAGCCGGCGCGCGCGATAGAGCGGCGACGGCCGCCATTGCCGGTAGACGTCGCGCACCGGTTCCGGAATCTCGATTTCGCGCTCGGTCGAGACTTCCTGCATGATCAGCGCCATCGGAAACAGCGGCGCGAGATCGGCGGGGCCGAGCGGCTGTTGCGTGCCGGGATGCAGCACCGGCGGCAGCGGTTTCGGCAGATCGGCGGCGAGGTTGTACCAGGCTTTCGGGATACGGGATTCGTCCAGCAGGTACTTGATTGAATCGGACATTGCTCATTCTCCCTGGTGTTGTGCGCCGGCTGGCGGCGAGTTGCTCAGAGTAGATGACCCGCCCGGCGGATTCCCTGATATATATCAAGTTTCACCGCTTTACCCGGCCAGCAGGAAGTCCCGCACCACGGCGATCTGGTCGGGCGCCATCAACATCGGTGCGTGGCCGATCCCGGCAAACTCGACCACCCGGGGGCGTGGTCCGCGGTTGCGCATTTGCTCCGCGGTTTCCCTGAGCAGCAGGTCCGATTGCGCGCCGCGCAGCACCAGCGTCGGGCAGGTGATCGCGTCCCAGCATTGCCACAAGTCGATATCCTGCAGCGGATTCCTGCGCATCGGTAGCGCGATGTCGGGGTCGTAATTCATGCCCCAGCTGCCGTCCTCGTATTGCCGGGCGCCATGCAGCGTCAGGTGATGCCATTGCGCGCCGGTCAGCGGTCCGAAGGTCGCCGAGACCTGGCGCACATACGTTTCGAGTTCCCCGAACGTCTGGAAGCGCGGGTTGTCGCCAACGTAAGTGGCGATGCGTTCGAGCGCCGCCTTGGGAATCAGCGCGCCGATGTCGTTCAGGACCAGCTTGCGAATCGGCGAGTTCGGCAACGCCGCGAGCAGCATGCCGAGCATGCCGCCCATCGAGGTGCCGACCCAGTAGATCGAACGCGAACCGTAGCGCCGGCCCAGAAAGTTGCAGAGTTTGCCGAGCCAGTGAGTCGCGACCGGCCACGCAGTGACGCGTGCGATCAGCGCGGTAACATCGCGCATGTATTGCGGGTAGCCGTAATCTTCCTTGCGGGCGAGCCAATCACTCCTGCCGCGGCCGGCGATATCGGGGCACACTACGCGGCATGCACCGGCGAGTGCCCGCGCGAGGAAATCGAAGTCGCGGCAGTTGCGGGTGAGACCGTGAACGCAAATCACCACGCGGGGGCTCACCGGATCGCCCCAGTCCGTGTAGTGCAGCTTGTGAAAGCCGCTCGTATCCAGACACAGGACGTGGTCGGTTCGCATGTCGTTACCGGGCGGCTAGAGTAACGGGTTGTCGTGGCCGGTCGCGACGCCCGCATCCGCGATCAGGGAAGCCTGGGTGCCGAGGTACGAAGTCACGCCGAGCTCGTGTGCGAGCTCCAGCGCCGAGTGCAGGTCTTTTCTAAGGTTCGGGAGCGAGGCGCCTGGAGGGGCCGGCTTGAGCATGCTTTTCCAGCGTGGGCCGAGCTCGTCCCAGACCTGCAGAACGCGGCTGTTGGCGAGGCCGTCCTTGAGGACCTGTTTGAGCATCGCCGGCTCGACGCCGCCCGCCGCGCCCAGCGACAGGCCTTCCAGCAGCGCGATCACGTTCACGCTCATGACGAGCTGGTGCGCAAGTTTCGCCACTTGCCCGGCGCCGATATCCCCCACGCGCAGGATATTGTTAGCAAACGCGCGAAATACCGGCAGCGCGCGCTCGAGCACGTCCTGCGCGCCGCCGATCATCAATACCAGCTTGCCTTCGTAGGCGGCAAGGTAACCGCCGGTGATCGGCATGTCGAGCGTCGCGCAGCCTTTCGCGGCGAGCGCCGCGGCGATGCTGCGCACGGGCGCCGGCCCCAGCGTGCTGCCGGTGGCGAAAATGGTTCCCGGCCGGATCGTCTCGATGACGCCTTTTTCACCGAACACGACATCATGGGTCTGGGCGCGATCGAGGACCAGGCTGATGATGATATCGCTGCGGTCAGCGACCTCCGCTGACGACGCGCACGCGGTCGCACCGGCGTTTTTCAATTCGGCCACCGGTTCATCGCGCACGTCGTGCACGGCAACGCGAAATCCCGCCTTGACCAGGCGCTCGGCAATCGGTTTGCCGATGATGCCGAGTCCGATCACACCTACGTTGAACGTCATTGCGGCTCCTTTACAGTTTGATTCATATCAGATCAGCGCGCCAAACCGGTATCATCATTCCACAATCCTTATATCATGCGCTACACTTCCTTACGTAAGAGCAGCATCCCGGGTCACTGCAAAATCCCGTCACGTCCAGAGAGCGCGTGCCTGAAATGATAGAGAACTCGACACCGATACTGGTCGGCTGCGGCGATATTACGGACCTGACCACCCCGTTCGAGCGGGGGCGCTCCCCGTATGAGCTGATCGCGCAGGCGGGGCAACTCGCGCTTGCGGATGCGGGCGCTGCCGGAATTGCGAAAGCCATCGATACGGTCGCAATGCTGCGCTCCTACACAGATACCTCGCACCGGTTCGCGACGCGGCTGGGGACTTCGAGGAATCCGCCGAAGAGCATCGCGCGGCGCCTGGGGATCGAGGCCGGCCGCTACCTCTACACCTGGAACGGCGGCAACATGCCGCAATACCTCGTGAACCAGTTCGCCGAGTCGATTGCGCGGGGCGAGATGCGTGCCGCGCTGGTGGTGGGCGGCGAGGCGTTGCGCACGCAATATGGCGTCGAACACTCGAACCTCGAAGTCTCGTGGAGCGAGGATCTGGGCGGGGAGCCGGAATTGATCGGGGATCCGCGCCGCGGCTGGAACGATCACGAGGACCGCCACAACATGCGCGCGGCGATCACGTTTTATCCGCTGTTCGAGAACGCGATCCGCGGCGCGCGCGGCCGCTCGATCTCCGAACACATGGCTTGCATCGGCAAGCTGATGGCGCATTTTGCGCGGGTTGCCGCCGAAAATCCGCGTGCGACCCGACGCGACGGTTATTCGGCCGGGCGCCTGATAACGATCGATGCGGAAAACCGCTGGATTGGCTTTCCGTACCCGCGGTTCATGGTTGCCAATGCGTATATCGATCAGGCCGCGGCGTTCATCGTCACCTCTGTCGGGACCGCGCGCGAGCTGGGAATCCCCGAGGCAAAATGGGTTTACCTGCACGGCTGCGCGGACGGACACGATCATTGGTACGTATCCGAGCGCATCAATTACCATTCTTCGCCGGCGATGCGCGCCGCGTCGCGCAAGGCCCTCGACATGGCCGGCAAGCAGATCGGCGACCTGGGCGTTTTTGATATCTACAGCTGCTTCTCGTCTGCGGTTGAAATCGCGTGTCAGGAACTGGGTATTGCCGAGGACGATCCGCGGGGCCTCACGGTTACGGGTGGACTGCCGTACTTCGGCGGACCCGGCAACAGCTACGTGGTGCATTCGATTTGCGAAATGACGCGTCGGCTGCGTGCCAGACCCGGCGTGTTCGGTATGGTCACTGCCAACGGGAACTGGGTCACCAAGCATTCCTACGGCGTGTATTCGACGACGCCGTTCCAGGGAGCGTGGCGCCGCGAGAGCCCGGAAGTGCTGCAGGCGCAACTCGACGCGCTGCCCAAACCGCCGTTTACGGAACGGCCATCCGGGCCCGCTACGATTGAAACCTATACCGTCATGCACGGCAGAAAGGGCCCGGAATTCGGCGTCATCGTCGGTCGGCTGAATGCGACCGGCGAGCGCTTCATCGCCAATACGCCGGGCGAGCGCGCGGTGCTGGAAAACCTGCAGGAACGCGACAGCCTGGGCCGCCCCGGGACCGTGCAGCATCGCGACGGCTTGAATACTTTCGTTCCCGGATAAAGCGATGATGTTTCGAGTCCAGAATCCATTGATCGAGGCGCGCGGGTCCACCCGCTCGAGGACACGCTTTGCGGCACCATGAGGTCCGCCGGGTCGCCGCAGTCGCGGATTGCCACTCATCTGATGAGCGTCCGGTTCGGGATACCCGCGCCATGCTGACCGATCTGCAGGTGGCGCTTAACCCGCAATCGATCGCCATCGTCGGCGCGTCGGAAAACCCCAACCGGATCGGCGGGCGACCGCTCTCTTTTCTCTCGCGCTTCGGTTTCAAGGGGCGCGTCTACCCGATCAACCCCAAGCGCACCGAAACTCAGGGCTATCGCACCTACCCGACGCTGGCGGATTTGCCGGAGCCGCCGGACGTCGCGGTAATCGCCATCGCGGGCGACGCCGCAGTCAAGGCGCTCGACGCATGCGGCGCCGCCGGGGTGAAATTCGCAATCGTGATTACCGCGGGCTTTGGCGAAAGCGATCCGGTCCACGGCAAAGAGCGGGAGCGTGAGATGACGCGGCGCGCGCATGCGCACGGCATGCGCATCATCGGCCCGAACACGCAGGGGTTGGCGAACTTCGGCACTGGCGCCATCGCGAGTTTCTCCACGATGTTCGTGGAAGTGGAGCCGGCCGACGGCCCGGTCGGAATCATCAGCCAGAGCGGCGCGATGAGCGTCGTGCCGTACGGGCTGCTGAGGCAGCGCGGTATCGGCATCCGCCATGCGCATGCAACAGGCAACGACTGCGACGTGACCGCATGCGAGCTCGCGTGCGCTGTCGCCCGGGATCCCGATCTCAGGCTGCTGCTGCTTTATCTGGAAGGCCTGCCGGACCCGCACCATCTTGCCGAGGCGGCCCGTATCGCGCGTGCGCGGGGGCTTCCGATCATCGCGCTGAAAAGCGGCCGCACAGTCGCGGGGCAGATGGCGGCGCGCTCACACACGGGAGCGCTCGCCAACGAGGACCGTGTCGTCGATGCGTTCCTCGAGCACCACGGCATCCTGCGGGCTCGTGACATGGCCGAGCTGGTGGCGGGCGTGGAGCTGTACCTGAAGGGCTGGCAGCCAGCGGGGAAGCGGCTGGTTGCGGTAAGCAGTTCGGGCGCGACGTGCGTGATGGCTGCCGATGCGGCGTCCATGATCGGAATGCCATTGGCGGATTTGCAGGCGAGCACCACGGCAGAGCTTGCGCGGATTCTTCCCGGTTTCGCCACCACGACCAATCCCGTGGACCTGACCGGTGCGTTACTCACGAACAGCCGGCTGTTCGGAGAATCTCTGCGGATCCTGGCGCGCGATCCGGCCGCGGATGCATTTCTGCTCGGCTTTCCCGTGACAGGGGCCGGTTACGACATCGATTTGTTTGCACGGGATGCGGCGGCATGTGCGCGCGCGACCGGCAAGCCGGTCGTCATCGCGGCGCCGCAGCCCGGTGTTTCCGCCCGCTTCCGCGCGCAGGGTCTGCCGGTTTTTGCCATCGAGACGCAGGCCGTGGAGGCGCTTTACCGGTTCATGCAGCATCGGGATCTCATCACCCGCGCCGGACGACGGAAGAACGTGAACCGTGAGGCAAGCCTGCCGATGGCGCGGGTAAACATGGACAGCTCTGCGCGCATGCTCAACGAGGCAGCCAGCCTGGCCATCGTGGCGCGCGCAGGTTTGCGCGTGATTCCGCATCGATTGTGCCGCTCGGTGGATGAAGCGCTGGCCGCGTTGCGGGACTTCGGCGCCCCCGTGGCAGTCAAAGGGTGCTCTGCGGACGTCGCACATAAGTCTGAGCTCGGCATCGTGCGCCTGAATGTGGACGGTCCCGAGGCTTTGGGCACTGCGTACGCGGAAATCAAAGCCGCGCTCGAGGCTCACGGCGCGGCATCCGACGGAGTCATCGTCGCGCGCATGGCGAGTGGCGGACGCGAGATGATGATCGGCGCGCATCGCGATCCGGTATTCGGTCCCGTCATCGTCATCGGCGACGGCGGCAAGTATGTCGAGGCCATGCCGGACGTGCAGTTGCTGCTTCCGCCGGTTTCAGAAGAGGATGTGTTCCATGCATTGTCGAAGTTGCGCATCGCACCGCTATTGAAGGGAGTGCGCGGCGAGCCGCCGCTCGCAGTCGATGCGTTCGCAGCGGCAGTGCTCGGCATCTCGCGACTGATGATGGAGCCGCTGCGGGGCATAGTCAGTATCGACATCAACCCGCTCATGCTCGATGCTGAGCGCTGCATGGCGGTCGATGCGGTAGTGTTCCAGGACGAACCCGCTTGAATCACGCAGAGGCCAGGGTGGTTTTCACCCCCATCCCAACCTTCCCCCGTCAAGGGGGAAGGAGTTCCTTTGTTTCCTCATGAGCGCAGACAAACACGCCACAGGCGGTCGTGCGGAGGGAAGCGAGCCTGTCGCGGTCGTTACCGGAGCGTCCCGCGGCATCGGCCGCGTGTTGGCTTTGGGGCTGCTGGAGGCCGGCAGTCATGTGCTCGCGGTTGGCCGCGATGTGAAGGCGCTCGATGAGTTGCGCCGCGCCGCTTCGAGCGCAACGGCGAGACTCGTGTGCATCGCGGCGGACGTCACAACCGAGGCCGGCCGTGCCCGCATCGAGGCGAGCATCATGAACGAGTTTGGCTATCTCACATGCCTCGTGAATAACGCGGCAATCGGGATGGGATCAGTGCGCCGCGACTACCACGACCGTCCCATAACCCACGCCGAACTCGATGATGAAATCCTCGACCGGTTTCTCAACACCAACTCCCGTGCGCCGATCGTGCTTGCCATACGCCTGCTGCCGCTGTTTCGCCTGGGATGGGGGCGCATCATCATCATCGGCACGAGTTTCAATTCCATGCACCGTGTGGGCTTCATACCCTACGGCATGTCGAAGGCGGCGCTGGAATCGGCTTCCGCGATTCTGGCAGCGGAGCTGCAAGGCAGCGGCGTTACCCTGAACGTCATCAATCCCGGCGGACCGGTCAACACGCCGATGGTGGCGCGCCGCGACCGGCAGCAGCAGGACCTGCTGATATCTCCCGAAATAATGGTGAAGCCGGTATGCTGGCTGGCGTCGCGCGCGGCGGACGGTGTCACGGGCCGCAGAATTACTGCCACGCGGTGGAACGAAGCGGTGGTGGACGCGGCGATGGCGCCGATTGGATGGCCGCAGCTCGCGGCTGATTCAACCTGGCAGCCGCCGCAATGAGCAGACAGGTTCAGGATATCAACAAGGAGGCGGCCATGGAAAACACGGAAAAGCGCACGGCAATCATCCGCAACATCGTCGAGGTCCCCTGGCAACAGTTCCCCGGCCATTTTGGCGGAGCGCTCTCGAAGGCGCTGGTGTGCCCGGAAAACGCGCGCTCGCGCCTCATCGACTATCGCATCTCCTGCTACCAGCCGATGGCATACGTGGCGCCGCACACCCACAAGATTCAGGAGCAGGTCTACCACGTCCTGGAAGGGGAGGGACTGATGGAGATCGACGGCAAGCGCACGGTCGTTCGCAAACACGATGTCATCTACATCCCGGCGGGCGCCGAGCACGCGCTCTACAACAGCGGTCTCACGGATTTTACTTTCATCGTTGCCACCACTCCGGCCAGCGACGACTGAAGCTCGGCCAGCCCATGGCGGACATCAGGCAGAAAAAAGCGCGAACGACAATCCGCCCGCGCCGAGAAATATCACGATATGCGCCGCAGCCCAGAGCTGGTAGCGCCGGACCAGCTTTTCCGGCAGATGGTTCGACAGCAGAAACAGGCGCCCGTCCGCGGGCCTGCGCATCACGTGGACGTCGCTGCTGGCGCGCATTTCCTGATGCTGGCGTTCGACCTCGCGCTGTGCCTGACGCCGTGCGAGCGCCCATTCCATGGCGTCGATCGAATTATCCCGGTTCAGATCGAAGCGCTCGCGCAGCTGCGGCTGATTGTTTTTCCATTCACCAAGCAGTGCCCCGACATCGCCCTCGAAATCGAGCGTCGCGGCGCCCCCGATGGTCGAGAACTCGCCCAGCGCGGAAATCCTGTCCTGCGGCAGCAGCAGCCACTCGGTGTAACGGTAATCACCTTCCGTCCAGGTTTCGACGTGCGAGGTGATGATCTCGGCCTGCTCCGGGTCGATCACACACTGTCCGGTGGCATCGATCAGCAGAAACGGCTCGCCGCTTTCGCCGGTATCCTTGACCGACCATTTGCCGTTGGAACCCTTTTCCTCGATATGGTAGCGATACCACACGCAGGGCAATTGCCTGAATCTGGTGCGCAGGGCCGCGTCCGGCAGATGCGCCGCGCGCCCCAGCAACTCGACATAACCCTGCGCCGCGGACGCGATGCGCGAGGTCGGCGTATCGGCGATATAGCGGTAGCGGCGGTAGTTGGCAATCCACGCCGCGAAGCTCACGAGCGACATCGAGGCAAGCGCATAGGGCCAGACCGCAGTCGATTCAGCCTGCGCGGCGACCGCCAGAATGATGAAATGAATGCCGCCGGTCAGCCAGTTGGCTGAGTGGATGCGAAACCAGCCTCGCATGCGGAAGGCATCCTGCCGGCGGGGTTACTTGAAAAGTTCCTTGACGTCGACGTCGGTTTTCTCCGCCCCGCCGAATTCGAGCAGTTGCGCCGGCTTGAAGTTGAACATGCCGGCGATGAGGGTGTCGGGGAACTGCTCGATGCGCACGTTGTTGATGTTGACGGACTCGTTATAGAACTCGCGGCGGTCGGCGATGGCGTTCTCGAGCCCGGAGATGCGGCTCTGGAGCTGCAGGAAAGTCTGATTGGTCTTGAGATCGGGATAGGCCTCGGCGACCGCAAACAGGTTGCCGATGCTCGCGCGCAGTCCGGACTCGGCCGGTCCCAGCGCCCCGACGTCTTGCGATTCGCGCGCGCTGAACACCTTGGAGCGCGCCTCCATGACTTTCTGCAGCGTCTCCTGCTCGAACTTCATGTACTGCTTGCAGGTCTCGACGAGTTTCGGCAGTTCGTCATGACGCTGCTTGAGCAGCACGTCGATGTTGGCCCACGCCTTCGAGACATTGTGCTTTACCTGTACCAGGCCGTTGTAGAGCATGATCAGGTAACCGATCGCCGCCACAATTACCGCCAGCACTACGATCGAGACGATGTCCATGACTGTCCTCCCCGTGGATGCAGTATCGAAGTGAGGGGCAGTATACCATCGGCATGATCCTGGACTGAGAGTAAGGTCACCAGGTGTATTGCACGCTGTAGCGCAACGTGACTTCGCCGCCGGCGGCGATTTTCACCGGGAAGTGCACGGTGCGGGCATCCTGTTTATCGAAGTCGTGCGATTTCGACGTGATCTGCCAGTTGACCCAGCGATACAGGTTTTCCTTGACGATCACGGTGACGGGCTCCTTTTTCTGGTTGCGCAGCTTGATCTCGATGTCTTCTCCCATCGTCTTGCGGGAGGTGTCGACGCGGAAATCGACCTGGCGGCGTTCGCCGACAACATCGAACGCCGAGCCCAGACGGATCAGGACTTTCTCGTTCTTCGGCGTGTGGTCGATCGTATCTTCGCCGATGAATTCGAGCGTCCTGTCGGCGGCATCGAGCTTGCTGACGCGGATGCGTCCGGCGGGCAGCGGCACGCCCATGTTGTGGTCGGCTGCGTTCCTGAAGCCGAGATAGACATCGACTTTCCGGTTGCTTTGCACCCCGTAGTTGCGGTCGGTGAGCGGGCTCGCGCTGTGGCCGTAGTAACCGGGCGTGAGGCCGTAGTAGACCAGCGTTTTCTCGCACGGCACGCTGCGCGCGGCGGGAAACAGCTCGATTTGCTTGGTCGAGTTGTCGGGCAGCGTGGTCGGGCGGCCGAGCGTGTAGAGGTGGTATTCAAAAAATGCCTTCTCGGCAAAGCCGTTGTCTTTTTCCTCGCGCGCCGCCAGTTTGGCTACGGAACGCGGGGCGTCGCCGCGGCCCGGTAGCCGCGCGCGCTGCACGTCGCCTGCGATCAACTTGAGTTTCGCGTCGGGATAACTCGCGCCCGACTGGTTGATGATGCTGACCCACGCGCCGACGTCCAGCTTGCAGCTATTGGCATTGCTGCCGTCGGAATAGGTGAGGTTGTAATCGGTCCACCAGGTAATGCCGGTAGTCTGGTACGAGACACGGGTACGGTGGGTGCCCGCCTGCTTTGCGCTCAGGTCCCATACCAGTGTCGGGCGCGTGATCAGCCCGCCGGGCAGGCTGGGCAGCGTAACGCCGGCGTTGTGCGGCAGCAGCTGGACAGTTCCGTCATCGCGTTTCAATATCATGCCGCCCGCAGTCGACAACAGCGTGCCGCTGAAGGTCTCGACGCCCTGGCCGCGCACCTGGTCGACCTTGATTGTCCGGTCAATATATTTTTCCAGCAGCTTCGCTTGATTGACGAGGTCGAACTGGAAGTTCTGCTCGACCACGCTGGTGCCGGCAGGATCGGTCAGCGACGCGAACATCACGGTGGTCGGATCAATGTACGCAGCGACGTCGGTGAAGCGCACGGAGTTGCGGCCACGATTCAATGCGATCTCACGCTCGTGGCGCACGACCGCATAACCGGGTATCGCCTGGCCGCGCCCGCCGCTGCGGTACAGCTCGGGGGAGATTGCGCCCGGCTGCGCAGTGCTGTAGATGGTGAGTGCGTTGCCCGCAGCGTCATTCTGGCCGGCGACCTGGCTGCTGCCGAGTATCAATGCGGGAATCATGGCTGCTGCGGCTGCTTTGTTGATATTGCTCAAGATAGGCCTCCTGTCACGATGCAAGAATTGGATCCGGCGATGCGATCAGACGCTATCAACGAGAAGCTGCGGCAAGTGGGGTTAACAGCGCACTGTCATGCGGAACCACCGGACCTTCAGGCCGGGCCTCGGAACGTCCCGAAAATGCTTGATTTAAACGGAGAAAATGGGTAATGTGGTCCACTCAAAGCCGGCTTGCAGCCGGCTTTTTACCCCTCCACCGCCACCGAGGTTTTTATGGATACAGACACTGCCGTTACCAAGGACAAACTGGTTCAGGATTTCAGAATCGTTGTCGCTGACGCCGAAGAGCTGCTGAAGGCGACCGCGAGCCAGGCGGGTGAAAAAGTTGCCGCCGCGCGCGAACGCGTCGAGGATAGCCTGCATCAGGCAAAGATCAAGCTGGCCGAAGTCGAGGACGTGGTCGTCCTCAAGACCAAACAGGCGGCGCGCGCCACTGATGAATACGTGCAGGAGAATCCGTGGCGTGCGGTCGGCATTGCGGCCGGCGTCGGGCTCATCGTCGGATTGCTGATCGGCCGCCGCTAGATCCATGGCTGGCGAGGATTCCGCGGCCGGTGCCAGGCGTGCCGGCGGATTGCTGGGTTCGATCAAGAACCTGGCGGCAACGCTGGTCGCGGTCGCGGAGACGCGGCTGCAACTCCTCGCCAACGAACTCCACGCGGAAAAGCTGCGACTCGCGCGACTGGGTCTGTTCGCGGCCGCGGCCATTTTCTTTTTCGCCCTCGGCATCATCATGCTGACGCTGCTCGTGATCGTCGCATTCTGGGACAGCCACCGGTTGCTCGCGATCGGCGGTTTCGCAGCAATCTATTTGGTGCTTGGCATCGCGTTTGGCGTGACAGTATTCAGACGCGCAACCGAGCGTTCACGCGTGTTCGAGGACAGCCTGCGCGAACTCGTCAAAGACCGGGAGGGGTTGTCGTCGTGAGCGATCACGGCCGGATGATCGAAGTCATGCGCCAGCGCGAGCGGCTGCTCGCGCGCTGCAATGCGCAGCGGGGCGAGATTGCGGCGCTGGTGGGGCAGTTGGACGGTCCGATTGCAATCGCCGACCGCACGATCGCGGGAATCAATTATCTGCGTCAGCATCCCGTCATCCTCGGAGTGCTGGTGGCGGTACTGGCAATCGTCCAGCGCCGTGGCTGGTGGGGCTGGACGCAACGCGCATTCGTGCTGTGGCGGGCTTATCGCGCTTTCCGCGATTCCAGGTTCAAGCTCGGCCTTTGATCGCCGGGTTCAGGGGCTGCGACTAGATGCCGGTCAAGCGCTTCCGCGTCACCAAACTGTACAGCGCCGGCAGGATCGCTTTTCGCTCGCTCAGTGATCTCACCGAACGCGAAAAAAAATATCTGCTGAACGAGATACTCCTGGTCAAAGGGCTGATGCCGCTCCTGATGAAGCCGCGCAACAAACACCCCTGGACGCCGGAGGATCGTGCCGAGCTCAGGGTGCACCTGCGGCGGCTGTCGACCATCAGTCCGTATCTGCTCGTGCTCGCGATGCCAGGGTCCTTTCTGATGCTGCCGGCGCTTGCCTGGTGGCTCGACCGGCGGCGTAACCGTCCCGGAATGGGTGTGCCGGGCTGACGCGGCCCCGCAGGCGGAGAACACTGACGCGCACCTGGGACATTTTTTGCTCGGTCGTCGATAATTTCGGCGATATCGGCGTGTGTTGGCGTCTGGCGCGTCAATTGACGTCGGAACGGGGACAATCTGTCCGATTGTGGGTGAACGATCTGGCCAGTTTCCACCGCCTCTGCCACCGCGTTGATCCCGCACGGGAATTGCAGGTCATCGATGCGGTCGAGGTCAGGCACTGGGGTGTGCCGTTCCCGCAGGTCGCGCCGGCGGACATCGTCATCGAGGGATTCGGCGTGCGGCTTCCCGGAGGCTACGTCGAAGCCATGGCGGTGCGCTCGCCGCGCCCGGTATGGATCAATCTCGAATATCTGAGCGCCGAGAGCTGGGTTGATGGATGCCATGGACTGCCCTCGCCGCATCCGGATCTGCCACTCGTCAGGCACTTTTTCTTTCCCGGCTTCACGCCTGCAACCGGCGGGCTGCTCAGGGAAAGCGGTCTGACCGAAGCGCGCGATGCATACCAGAGCGATCCGGCAGCGATGACGGCGTTCTGGCGCTCGCTCGATCTCCCGCAGGGCGGGGCGCTGCGGGTTTCCCTCTTTTGCTATGGCAATGCCGCGCTGCCGGCGCTGGTGGAGGCGTGGTCGTCAGACCGGTTGCCGGTCGTATGCATTGTGCCTGAGGGCAAGGCGCTCGCGCAGTTGTCGCAGATCGCGGGCCAGCGCATCGAGCCCGGGTCGCGGATCGAGCTGGGCAGCCTGTCGGTCGCAGCAACCCCGTTCCTCGATCTGGACCAATACGATCGGCTGCTCTGGGCGTGCGATGTCAATTTCGTCCGTGGCGAAGACTCGTTCGTGCGTGCTCAGTTCGCAGCCCGCCCGTTGGTGTGGCAGGCGTATCCTCAGGATGAGGGCGCGCATTTGAACAAATCAGCGGCTTTCCTGGCGCGTTATGCGAGCACACTCGATCCCGCTGCGGGCCCCTTTTATCGCGCGTTTGCCGACGCCTGGAACCGCGAATCCGCTGACGTTGGCGCGTATTGGGCGGAGTTACCTTGCCACCTCGATGTACTCGCAGCCCACGCCCGGAACTGGGCCGGGAACCTCGCTGCCGGCGGGAGCCTTGCAATCAAACTGGCGGAATTCTGTGAAGATCGGCTAAAATACCCGGTTTTTTAGCCTCTTTGGCGGGACAGATCATGAAAATCGCACAGGAAGTCAGGGCCGGCAACGTCATCATGCTCGGCAAGGATCCAATGGTGGTGCAGAAAGCCGAGTTTTCGAAGTCGGGACGCAACGCGTCGGTCGTCAAGATGAAGATGAAGAACCTGCTCACCGGCGCTCCGAGCGAGAGCGTCTACCGCGCCGACGACAAATTCGAGATGGTGGTGCTCGAGCGCAAGGAAGTCAGCTATTCGTATTATTCGGATCCCATGTATGTGTTCATGGATGCCGAGTTCAATCAGTATGAAGTCGAAAAGGAAAACATGGGCGAGGCGCTCAACTACCTCGAGGAAGGCATGCAGTGCGAGGTCGTGTTGTACGAGGAGCGCGCAATTTCGGTCATGATTCCGCAGTCGGTCGAGCGTGAAATCATCTATACCGAGCCGGCAATACGCGGCGATACTTCGGGCAAGGTCCTGAAGCCCGCCAAACTCAAGACGGGATACATGGTGCAGGTGCCGCTGTTTTGCGCCACCGGCGACAAGATCGAGATCGACACCCGCACGGGTGAATACCGGCGCCGGGTCTCCTGACCCGGGTCGGACAAACCAAAGGCCACCTGTTTCGGGGTGGCCTTTTTCTCTGGTGGATACGGCGTCGATATATATCGATATATACGTACCGAGGAACTGCAATGCCGGCCGCATCATTACCTGCTGAGAATCGCATTCCGGTCTCCATCCTCACGGGTTTCCTGGGAAGCGGCAAGACAACCTTGCTGAATCACCTGTTGCAGGATCCCGCGATGGCGAAGTGCCTCGTGATCATCAACGAATTCGGCGAGATCGGCATCGATCACCTGCTCGTCTCCGTGCCGAGCGAGAACATGATGCTGCTCAACAACGGATGTCTTTGCTGCGTCCTGAAAGGGGATCTGGTCGATACTTTTGCCGAAATCCACGCGAAACGTTCCCGCGGTGAGATACCCTGGTTCGACCGGGTCATCGTGGAAACGACCGGTCTGGCGGATCCGGTGCCGGTCATACAGACGATCGTCACCGACGAGGATATCTGCGACGACTTCCGCCTGGAACTGGTTGCTACACTGGTGGACGGCGTGCACGGCGAGGCCCAGCTCGGGCAAAGCGCCGAATCCGTCAAGCAGGTAGCGGTCGCGGACACCTTGCTGATTTCCAAAACCGATCTCGCATCGGCGGAAGCGCTTGCGGGGTTGCGCGAGAGACTGAAGAGGGTCAATCCCGGCGCCAGCATGCTCGACGTGCGCCAGGGGCAGATACCGCTCGACAGTCTGCTTGGCAGCGAGGCGCGGGATGCTGCGAGCAAGGTGGAGGAGATCAAGCGTTGGCTGGATGCGGAGTCGCGAACCGAGGGCTACCGGCAGCTTCCGCAAGGTCACGCGCTGCATGGGCATCTGGATACCCACGCGGACGACCGGCACGATCCTCATCTGCTGACTTTCAGCCTGTCCTATGAGGGGCCGATCCGGCGTTCCGCCGTCGCGCTCTGGCTCAATATGCTGGCGAATTTCCTGGGCGCCGATCTGTTGCGGGTCAAAGGCATCTTGAACGTTGAAGGCGAACCCGTCGTCATCCACATCGTGCAAACCATCGTTCACGAACCGGCGGTTCTGGCGCGATGGCCGAGCGACGACCGTCAGTCGCGTATCGTATTCATTACGCGCAACATCGCCAGAAGCCAGATCGAGAAAACCCTGGAAGTGTTTGCGGTCGGGGAGTCCAGCGTTCCATCCGGAACCGGGCTTGCCATCGATCCCGGGGTCTACGCCAATTTCGCCAGGCTGGCGAAGAATTTCGTGCGCTAACCGGCCGGCGCGATCAGCGCGGCCGGGGAGGAGTCCGCGGCTCTCCCGAAGAACCGCCGAGGCGGCCCAGGGTTGCGCAGGCTAACGTTTACCGGGAGTCCAGGCCGTGGGAGCCAATGCCTGCTCGTCGGTCATGACTTCGACCACCACGGGTCTGTTCATGCCAAGCGCGCGGCGCAGGACGTCCTTGAGTTCGCCGGGTTTCTCGACGCGAATGCCGGCGCAGCCGAGCGATTCCGCCGTTTTCGCGAAATTTACGCCCTTGTTGAAACGCCAGATATCGTCGCCCTGCGTACTGCCGCCTCCATAGATCGCAGCGACCAGCGGTATTTCCTGATTGAGCCCCGTGTTGTTATTCACGACGACCACGACGTTGATGCCGTAGCGCGCGGCGGTTTCCAGCTCAGCCAGGTGATAGTACATGCCGCCGTCGCCGGTGAAGCAGATGACGGGGCGATCGGGCAGCGCGCATTTGACGCCGAGCGATCCGGGGAACCCCCAGCCCAGCGATCCCGCGCACCGGATATAGCGCTGTCCCGCGTGAGTCATCTCAACCATGCCGCCGGTCCACATTCCGGCGTGCCCCGTGTCGGAAACCAGCACGCCGTCCGGCGGCAGCACTTCCGTGAGCGCGCCGCAGACACGCTCGGGGCGCATCGGAATGGCATCGGACTTGCGCATGCGGTCGACTTCGGTTCGCCACTCATCGACCAGTTGGGCGACGCGGCCCGTCCATGCTTTCGCGGCATCGGGCGATTTGCGTTGCACCGTTTCGATCAGCCGCTGCAACGCGACCTTGGCATCCCCCAGTATCGACACGGCATTCGGATAGTTCCTGCCCAATTCAGCAGGGTCGATATCGATCTGGATGACCGTCACGCCCGGCGCCGGGACCCTCCGGTCGTGGGTCACGTGTCCGCCGCCGGGGCTGCCGATGAAGAACACCAGGTCGGCTTCCGATACCGCGCGGTTGGCGCAGACGCGCGAGTAGGTGCCGACCAGTCCGACCGCCAATGGATGGGTCTCGAGTATCGTGCCTTTGCCGTTGAGCGATGTCGCAACGGGGATCTGCAGCTTCTCGGCGAGCTGCACGAGTTCGGCCTGCGCCTGCGACGCGGCGACTCCGCCTCCCGACACGATGATGGGCCGCTGCGCCTTGGCGAGCAGGGTGGCAGCATCCCGCACCCGCTGCATCTCAGGCTCGGGCCGGAACGGCGGCACTTTGCCGAACTGCGCTTCGATGAGCAGCTGAAAATCCAGCTCGTCCGGCGGCAAATCGCCTTGCTTGTTGCGCAGGCGCAGATGCACCGGCCCAGGCGAACCGGAAGTTGCCATGCGAAACGCCTGGCGCAGCAAATCCGGCAGGCGCGTCACGTCATCGACCTGCGCGTTGAATTTCGTCACGGCATCGAACTGGGAAAAATCCTCTATCTCCTGATAGGTGTGCCGGTAGCGCGAGGTAACCGTGGAGCCGCCGGTAATCGCCAGCAGCGGCACGCGCGCCAGATAGGCATCTTTGAGACCGGCGCAGAGATTCGAGGCGCCGATCTGCTGCGCGAGGCAC
>Ga0080064_1004778_pt1 | contig 16831 bp, 17 predicted proteins | sample Subgrocontami54m_FD_69260 | JGI IMG/M metagenome (GOLD analysis project Ga0080064, IMG submission 69260) | Subsurface groundwater microbial communities from S. Glens Falls, New York, USA - GMW46 contaminated, 5.4 m (SPADES assembly) (version 2) ...
GGCCAGCGGGTGGTCCAGCAGGCCCTGAGGGACCCGCCGGACCAGCGGGGCCTACCGGCGCAACGGGACCCGGGGGATCGGCTGGGGCCACAGGCGCAACCGGACCAGCAGGCTCTACGGGAGCGGCAGGGGCCACCGGAGCCACGGGGCCAGCAGGAGCCGCCGGCGTGGGAATCACCCGCCCAGGGTTTGTCATCTCCACTGTGGACGGCAGCACGGGCAACGTCGGCCACCACTCCTCTATCACCATCGGTCAGGACGGGCTGCCCGTCATCGCCTACTATGACTTCACCAACGCGGACGTTAAGGTGGCCCACTGCAACGACATCGCCTGCACAACTTCCACCGTGACCACCGTGGACAGCGCGGGCGCTGTCGGCTGGTTCACCGCCATAGTCGTCGGTACCTACGGGTTCCCCATCATCAGCTACTACGACGTCACCAATGGCAACCTGAAGGCGGCCCACTGCGACAACATAGCCTGTACAATCGCGACCGTGTCCACCCTGGACAGCACGGGGGACGTCGGCCAACATACCTCCATCGCCATCGGTACGGATGGGCTTGCCATCATCAGCTACTACGACGTTACCAACGGCGACCTGAAGGCGGCCCGCTGCAACGACGTGATCTGCTCCGTGGCGAACCTTCGCACCGTAGACAGCGCGGGGGACGTAGGCCAGTACACCTCCATCGCAATACTGCAAACTGGGCTGCCAATCATCAGCTACTACGACGTTACCAACGGCAACCTGAAGGTGGCCCGCTGCAACAACTTGGACTGCTCCAGCAACACAGTTAGTGTCTATGACAGCACAGGCGACGTCGGCCAGTACACCTCCATCGCCCACGGGCCAATGGGCGGGCATGCGCTATTCATAAGCTACTACGACGTTACCAACGGCGACCTGAAGGTGTTCAACTGCACCGGCGGAGCCTGCGTCGCTATCACCGACATACTGGTACTGGATAGCGATGAAGACGTTGGCAAGTACACCTCCATCGCTATCGGTACAGACGGGCTGCTCTATATCAGCTACTACGACGTTACCAACGGCGACCTGAGGGCGTACCACTGCAGAAACTCGGACTGCGCCTTCCCCACCCGGTTCACCCTGGACAGCACCGGGAATGTCGGCCAGCACACCTCCACCACCATAGGGGTGGATGGGCTGCCCATCATCAGCTACTTGGACGTCACCAACGGCAACCTGAAGGTGGCCCACTGCGCCACTCCCTATTGCTCACTCGGTGCCAGGAATCGGTAGGGGCGGACAAGACGAAAAAGAAACCCTGGACTTAAGTCCAGGGTTTCTTTTCAACTTCTCCTTTCCCGTTGCGGGAAGGGGGATCCGTTCCCCGTAGGGGCGTCCTTCCGCGGAAGGACGCCCCTACGGGGTGGCAGGATGGGGGCTACGCTTTTAGCTGCTCCCAATGCTTGAAGGCACGTGTTCCGCCGTCTTGTCATGTTGACGCCCGCAGGCCCTTCAGTCCTTCAGCTGAAGGAGGCAGGCAGAAGCATCTCTCCTGAACGTGTCCACAATCAGGGCCATGCTTGTGTGGGGCCAGCCGGGAGAGATGCTTCACGTTGTCCTTCGGACTCGTTCAGCATGACAAGGGGCGTCCCGACAGGTCGGGACACCCCTACAACGTGTTTAGCGGGCGGTCTAACGTGGGCGCAGGGCATACCAGGAACGGGCACGGACCCTGGCCCCGATGATCCTGCCCTTGACCGCTCCCCGTCCGGGCGTACAATAAACGTGTCTTTTTGCTGTTCTTCTCTCTCTTTGGCCCTGCAAGACTTTTTCCCCGTTAGACCTGTGTATGCATGAAGGAGACGCGTGATGACCAAGCGCCCGCTGGAAGGCGTTCGCATTATTGACTCCACCTATGTGTTTGCCATGCCCTATGCCTGCGGACTCTTGACCGATTTGGGCGCTGAGGTCATCAAGGTGGAAGGCATCCAGCACCCGGACCGCACGGCTCAGGGCGGCCTGCCGGACGGTCAGGGCGGCGACGACGCCTGGAATCGCACCGCCACCTTCAATCAGATCAACCGGGGCAAGCGCTCGCTGACCCTTGACCTCTCCCGCGAGGAGGGTCGCCAGGCTTTCAAAGACCTGGTGAAGGTGACGGACATCGTGGTGGAGAACTACACGCCCCGGGTGATGCGGCGCTGGGGCATGGACTACCCCAACCTCAAGCAGATTAAGCCGGACCTCATCATGGTCTCCAACACCGGCTACGGCCACAGCGTCGGCCCCTACACCCAGTATCCCGGCCAGGCCACCACAATGGAGGGGACCCACGGCCTCACCTGGATCACCGGCTACCTGAACGATATTCCCGGCAAGGCGGGCCAGTCCTACCTGGACTTCCTGGCGTGCTGGAACGGGCTGTTCGCGGTGGCCTCGGCGCTGCACTACCGCAACCGTACCGGCAAGGGGCAGTGGGTTGACCTGGGCATGTACCAGCTTGGCTGCTACTATACCGGCGAGTATATTCTGGACTACATCGCCAACGGACGCGAGAACGGGCGCATGGGCAACCGCCACCCGTGGCGCGCGCCCCAAGGTTGCTACCCCTGCGAAGGGAAGGACGCCTGGTGCACGCTCTCCGTCGGCGACGACGCGGAGTGGCAGGCCCTGTGCAAGGTGATGGGCAGCCCGGAGCTTGCCAGCGACCCTCGCTTCGCCACGACCCTGGCCCGCCGCGAACATCACGACGAGCTGGACGCCATCATCTCCCGCTGGTCCCGCACCGTAGACAAGTTCCACATGATGGAGCGGCTGCAAGCGGCGGGCGTGCCGGCAGGGGCCGTGTTTGACTCCAAGGACGAGAACCTGTCGCCGCACTACTGGGCCAGGGGCTTCCTGCAGAAGCTGTCCTGGCCGCCGGAGCGGGAGATGGGCACCCGCGTGCTCATGGGCCGGCCCTGGCAGTTCAGCAAGACGCCGATGCGCATCTTGGAGGGCGTCCACACCCTGGGCCAGGACAATCGCTACCTCCTGCGCGACCTGGCGGGCTACAGCGACGAGCAGCTTGCCCAGCTTACGGAGTCCAAGATCATCGGCGAGCGGCCCGTCGCAGGCGCCCGTGGTGCAGGGGGCCAATTGGCGGCGCCGGCCAACAGGCCGCCGGGGTCGCCGCCCGTCTCCTTCGGCGGCTTCAGCATGACCATGGACCCGGCGTATAAGGAGCGCCTGGGGATATAGGCGAGCGGCCTATTAAGACCTGTCCGTAGCTAGGTGGCAGAGGGCGGCCAGAATACAAGGCAAGCGATAGGCCTTGCGACCACCATCCGTACCCCCTAACATGGAGGGAAGATGGCCTATGGATGCCAAAATGCTTACAGTGAAGCGACAATCCAAACGCCCTAACCTTGATGAATGACTTAAGAAATGAAACGAGCAATAGACAAGATTACGCTCAAGGGCTTTAAGTCTATCCGATCTCTGGAAGACTTCGCATTAGGGCCTGTCAACATCTTGATCGGCGCGAATGGTTCAGGCAAGAGCAACTTCGTAAGCTTCTTCACGCTGTTGCATGAAATGGTGGAAGGGCGACTTGCGAAGGCAATCAACAAGGCAGGGGGAGCTGACGCCCATTTGTATCTTGGGCCGAAGGTCACTCGGAAAATAGAGGCGCATCTGAAGTTCGGCAAGAATAGCTACGAGTTTGTGCTGGAACCAACGGCTGACAATCGGCTGATCTTTGACGATGAGCGGATACAATTCTCAAGCGACCCTCCCAGGACCAGAGCTAGATCTGTAAATCGCTCCATCGGTAGCGGCCCGGCCCCAACAACGCCTCAAAGCTGGCAAAGGCGGTCATGGGCGAGGTCTGTAGATCGCTCTATTGGTCATGGCCATAGCGAATCAAACCTCCGCGAGCAGATAAAAGAAGGGAATCAGAACAAGGTAATTAGTGAATACATTCATGAAGCAGTGTCAAGTTGGACAGTCTATCACTTCCACGACACGAGTGACACCGCCGCGATGCGGCGCACAGGCTCTCTCCGCGACAACGAGCGCCTGCGGCAAGATGGCGCTAATCTCGCTGCTTTTCTCTACCACCTCCGTGAGGAGAACGAGGCATCGTACTCGCTGATCGGAGACACAGTGCGTCTCGTTGCCCCCTTTTTTAAGGACTTCAAGCTTCGTCCCAGGCAATCAAACGGGAGTGATGACCAGAATGTAGACCTGGAATGGGAGCAAAAAGACAGCGATTACCCATTTCACCCTAGCCAACTTTCCGATGGAACGCTTCGCTTCATTGCCTTGGCAACAGCTCTTCTTCAGCCGGAACCGCCTGCGACAATTTTGATAGATGAACCCGAACTTGGGCTACACCCCTACGCCCTGGATGTCCTCGCCAGCCTGATCCTTCAGGCACAGGAGAGGACGCAGCTTATCGTATCTACCCAGTCGGCATCCCTTCTGAACGCCTTTGAGCCTGACCAGATCGTCGTTATTGAACGGGAGAATGGGGAATCAAAGTTCCGACGCTTGGAGGCTGACAAACTTAAAGAATGGCTTGCGCAGGAATACACGCTTGGTGATCTCTGGCAGAAGAATATCTATGGCGGAGGGCCAACGTGTGAGTAGGGTCATCGCCGTCGTTGAGGGTCAGACTGAACAGGACTTTGTCAGGGATATACTTGCTCCGTGGTTGGGTACGCACGGCGTCTACATTTCGGCAAGGCTGGTGGGCAAACCCGGGCACAAAGGTGGCGTTGGGGAGTATGAACGGGCGCGTCAGGACATCATGCTTTTGCTAAGACAAGAGCAAGAAACCGTTGTCACCACTCTGTTTGACTATTATGGAATGCCGGATTCGTGGCCGGGAAAGTTGCAAGCCAAAACGGCAACTACCACGAAAGCAGAAATCGTTGAGCAGGCAATGAGGGAAAACATTGCAGTTATTCTCGGCCCTTCTCTTGAAATCAAACGCTTTCTTCCATATGTTCAGATGCACGAGTTTGAGGCCCTGCTGTTCTCAAAGCCCTCAACGATCTGCGAGACTCTCTTGTCACCCGAATCCGAATCCAAAGTCTTAAGCATCCGAAGCGAGTTCTCAACTCCTGAAGACATCAACGATAACCCAATGACCGCACCATCAAAACGGCTGTCAGGATTGTTTAGAGGTTACCGAAAACGGTTACACGGGCTAATTGCTGCCAAGCGCATGGGGATTGATCCTATGTTGCAGGAATGTCCGCATTTCTCTAACTGGTTGGGTACTCTCGCAAAGCTTGTATGACCCTCAATCCCTGCCACCTAACAGAGTAAGAAGGCAAATGAGCAACATGAACCGTCGTCCCACTAAGCCCGTCTACGTCGGCCAGGTCAAGGTCGGCGGCGACGCGCCCATCACCGTCCAGTCCATGACCAAGACGGACACGCGCGACGTAGCGGCCACCGTTGCCCAGATCAAGGGCCTGGAGGAGGCCGGCTGCGAGATCATCCGCTGCGCCGTGCCGGACATGGAGGCCGCCAAGGCCCTGCCGGAGATCAAACGCCAGATCAGCATCCCCCTGGTGGCCGACATCCACTTCCACTACCAGCTTGCCCTGGAGTCCATCAAGGGCGGCGTGGACTGCCTGCGACTGAACCCCGGCAACATCCGCGACCCGGAGCGCGTCAAGCAAGTGGTCAGCGCCGCCAAAGAGCGGGGCATCCCCATCCGCATCGGCGTCAACTTCGGCAGCTTGCCGCCCGTGGGCAGCATCGGCAAGACGCGCTCGCTGCATCGCCTGGCCGACGGCGTGAACCGCCTGCCCAAAGCGGGCCAGTCCACGGAGGGCCAGTACTCCGTCGTTGACCACATGGTGGACACGGCGCTGTGGGAGATCGGCATCCTGGAGGCGCTGGACTTCGACCTCATCAAGATCTCCATGAAGGCTTTTGACGTGCAAACCACGGTGGAGTCCTACCGCCGCCTGGCGCAACTTGTGCCCTATCCGCTGCACCTTGGCATCACCGAGGCCGGCACCGCCCGCGCCGGCAGCATCCGCAGCGCCATCGGCCTGGGCATCCTGCTGTACGAAGGCATCGGCGACACCATCCGCGTCTCCCTCAGCGACGACTCCCGCGAGGAGATCGTCGCCGGGTTTGACATCCTGAAGTCCTTGAACCTGCGCCAGAAGGGGACGGTGCTCGTCGCCTGCCCCTCCTGTGGCCGCGCCGACATCAACGTCGTCAAGCTGGCCAACGCCGTGGACGCGGCGCTGAAGGGCGTGACCAAGCCCATCAAGGTGGCGGTCATGGGCTGCGAGGTCAACGGCCCCGGCGAAGCAAAAGACGCCGACGTGGGCATTGCCGGCGGCTTCGGGCGCGCCATCATCTTCCGCAAGGGCCAGAAGGTGCGCGTCGTTCCCGAAGCAGAAATGCTCTCCGCCCTCATGGAAGAGATAGCGAAGGTATAGGCGCATGGGAACGTTTCGCGCAATAGTGGAAGTAGGCGACCCAACGGGTTCCGGTTGGGTCCCTGTTCAAGTGCTTGTGGACACAGGAGCGAGTCATACCGTGATGCCGGCTTCAGTGTTGCAGCCGCTAGGTGTGCGCCCTTGCTCCCGAGGGGCGTTCCGACTGGCCGATGGGCGGCGAATTGAACGGGAAATGGGACAGACCTGGATACGAGTTGACGGCGCTGAAGTCATAACCCAGGTTGTCTTTGGCGATGAAGGTGTAGAGCCGTTGCTGGGAGTAGTGACCTTAGAGGAGCTTCGGCTCGGCGTAGACCCTGTGTCTTTGCGCATTATCCCGGTGGACGGCTTGCTCATGCAGCTTGGTTTGCACTGCCCCATTACCCCCATTGCACGCCACGGATAATCGCCCTGGCCAACTCCTCGGTGCAGGCCGTCACCAGGGCCGGCACGTGGTCCAGCCCGCCGTGCTCCCGCAGCGAGAAGGGCGTGACGCTGCCGTTCCGCTTGCGCACCAGTACGGGGAAGCCCACAAGCTGCGCGAAGGCTAGCCCCGGCAGGATTTCCGACACCGGTTCGTCCCACATGACGTAGCACAGCGCCTTGCCGCTGCCGATGAACCCGTACACGAACGACCCGCCTTTGCCGTGCAGCGTCAGACCCTTAGCCCCGTCTGCGGCCAACAGGGGCGACATGCCGCGCACCCAGGGGGCAAGGTACTTCCACCGCCCCAGGTAGCCCAGCACCACGCCTTGTTCCGGCAGCCGCTTTGCCTGGGCGGGCCGCAAGGCTTTGCGTGCGCCGGAGCCGAACACGAGAGTCGCGCCGCCGGGCCTGGCGAGATAGACCTTGTCCGCCCAAACGTCGTAAGTCCCCGCCGCCACAGGCTGGCCGTCCCCGGTGAACCAGCTCATGGCGCTGTACAGGCTGGTGTCCAGGCCGCGCAGGAACTCGTCGGTGCCGTCAATAGGGTCAAGGTACACGCGATACTGGGGCGCATCCCCTACGTAGGCCGCGGGGTTCCCGTTAGGGTGGGACTCGGAGTGGACCGCCACGCGCTGCAAGCCTGGGACTTCCCTTTGGAACTGGCGCAGCGTCTCCAGGAACAGGCCCTCCGCCTGGGCGTCCACCTCGGCTTGGACGTCCTCCGACGCAGGCCGGAAGGGCGTCTCGCCGGTGACGATGCGACCGGTATCGTCTTCGTCCGCCTGCAGCGCATACTGCCGTAGGCGGCGAAAATAGGTCTCCATCAGGCGGTCAAGCACGTCTCGCATTGGCGGTTCTCTCTGTGGCAACTGGGGGAAATGGGACCAGAGAACGTAGGGGCGAGGCATGCCTCGCCCCTACGTTTGCCTTTGAACAACCTATGCCTCCTCCACCATCCGACATTCCGCCTCCCACAGCCGTACAGGTCGTGCACCACAGCGTCAAACTCTCGCACAGGTCACGCTCTGGCATGACCTGTAATTCCATTGGCGGCCCTTGAAGAGGCTCAAGTGTATTTGAGGGGCTGGCCATGGCTAACGGTCTGGAGAGTCTACAAATCTTCGGGGTGTAACCCCGTGCTCTTGGCAATACGCGTGAGCATCCGAGGCCCTATCTCTTCGCCATCGTGAAAAGCGAAAACGAAGTCTGGAAAGCCCTCTTTGGTCAAGACCCGATGCGATCCCGTTTGCCGCTTGATGGTCCACCCGATCCGCAGCAACGCCTGTAAGACCTGTCGCGCGCGGGTGCTCGGCCAGTTGGTCATGCCGCTTCAAAGGACACGCTGAGTAGCTCCACACCTGCCTCGCCGTGCTCCAGCCGGTCGGCGACAACGCGGAGGGCCAGGGCCTTTGCCTTCATCATCGCCGCCTGGGGGTTGGGCCCATAGGCCATCACCCCGGGCAGGTCGGTGACCTCGGCAATCCACCGTCCGTCCGCTTCCTGTTCAATCTCAATATGCAGATTCATGGATATGCCCTTTCATGACAAGCACATTGTAGCATTCCCGGAACCTGTCATTCTTCTCCCGCAGCACAAGGACGAGAAACCACATGTTCCCTTCTCCCGTAAGAGCCAGGGGTTAGGTCACGTCCCTCTTGCCCTATCCCGCCCCCAACTCTTACCATCCTTGTATGATGGCCCGTAGTATAGCCGCTGCCGTCCCGCCTGTCCCGCTCCAGATGAAGGGCAGACTGGGGGAGAGGTCAAGAATATCAATCAGAGCCTTCCAAGGTGGCCTTTCCCTCGGTAGGGGCACGATATATCGTGCCCCTACTCAGAAAAAGTGAAAATCCAATCAGTCCCACAGAGAAGCAATCAAAGAGAGTTGGACGCCCTTTGCCCGCAGCCCCTGGTAAGTTGCGGGCTAGCGGGTGAATGATGGACAATCGTTGCTTACAGCCGTGCAGGCCAGGACAAAGGGGAGAGTACACAGGCTTCATGCTCACGGATACCATCAGGGTTGACCAGGACATCCTGTTCCGCCGGGCGACTCTGGCCGACGCCCCGGCCCTCTTTGCCCTGGAGGACGCCAACCGCAACTATCTGCGCCGTTGGCTCGCATGGGTGGACGAGCGCCGCACCGAGGAGGATGAGCGGCAGTGGTTGGACTTTCAGCTCGGCGCGGGCAGCCGATGGCAAGACCCTTTGCTGGTCTACTTCAGGGGCGATCTGGTCGGGAAGATAGACCTCTTTTTTGTCACACGCCGGGACCGGGCGGTGGAAATTGACTACTGGCTCGCGGAAGATTTCCAGGGCCAGGGCATCATCACCCGCTCCCTCATTTCCCTTCTGGACCAGCTCTTCACCAAGTACGGCATCAACCGCGTCATGATTCGGGCGGCTACGGGCAACACGAAGAGTCGCGCCATCCCGGAGCGCCTGGGTTTTGTCCTGGAAGGCATCCAGCGGCAGGCGGAGCTGGTAGGCAGCCAGTTCCAAGACCTGGCAATGTACTCTATGCTTGCCGGTGAATGGCAGAATGGGCGGGACACAAAGTAACCCAACCGCCGCCTGCGTTGGCACAAAAGTCAGGAGGGTGCAGTCCCGATAGATGGTCTTCTACTCATAAAGATAGCTTGTCAGTTTGCCATCGCTTGACCCTCACCTAGCCTCTCCCAGAGGAGAGGAATAAGTTTCTACCCCCTTGGGGGAAGGCTGCCACAGCCCACAGAAGGAAACAACTATGCCTGTAGATGTCATCAACGTTGACGACGACATCGTCCTGCGAAGGCCATCCCTTGCCAGAGCGGAAGACATCTTCCGATTGGTGGACGCCAATCGCCAGCACCTGCGCCGCTGGCTGCCCTGGGTGGATGCCATGCGCGCCGTCAAAGACGAACGCGCCTGGCTGGAAGACGAGCTTGCCCCAAGCAACCGGTGGTCGCAGCCCTACATGGTGCTCCAGCGAAGCAAGCTGGTTGGCATGTTAGACATTCGCGGCCTTAACTCGCCGTCGCATGCCGGAGAGATCGGCTACTGGCTGGCCGAGGACGCCCAGGGAAAGGGCATCATGACCCGCTCCTGCCGCGCCCTCCTGGACTACGTGTTCGCGCTGGAGGGGCTCAACCGTATGCAGATACGCGCCGCCACGGGCAACACCAAGAGCCGTGCCATCCCGGAGCGGCTGGGCTTTGTGTTTGAAGGCGTGCAGCGCCAGGCAGAGCTGGTGGGCGGCCAGTTCCAAGACCTGGCCATGTATTCTATGCTTGCCGGTGAATGGCAAGACGGGCGCGAGACAAAGTGACCTCGGCCACAGCCGTAGAAAGAACCAACCATGCCTGTAGATGTCATTGACGTTGACAACGACATCCTCCTACGGCAGCCCGTCGCCGATGACGCGGCGGCGATGTTCGCGCTGGTGGACGGAAACCGCGCGTACCTGCGGCAGTGGCTGCCGTGGGTGGACTCGGTGAGGACGATCGAAGATGAGCGCAGGGCCGTGGTGCAGTCGCTTGCGCCCGACGCGGAGAGCCAGGAGCTGAGGTTCTTTGTTGTGTACGGGGGAAGCCTTGTGGGGGTCATTGGGTTGCGAGGGCTGACGTCGGCCAGCAAGGCGGGGGAGATCGGATACTGGCTGTCGGAGGACGCCCAGAGCAAGGGCATCATGACACGGTCGTGCACGGCGCTGCTGGACTACGCCTTCGGCCGGCGGGGGATGCACCGGATGCAGATCCGTGCGGCGACAGGCAACCTGCGCAGCCGGGCGATCCCCGCGCGGCTAGGGTTCACTTTTGAGGGCGTGCAGCGGGAGGCGGAGCTCCTGTACGACCACTACGTTGACCTGGCGGTGTACGGCCTGCTGGCGCAGGAATGGCGAAAGCTATCCCTCTCTCCCGCAGCTGCGGGAGAGAGGGATATTGGCTCTGGGGGACACCCCCAGACCCCTGCCAGAGGGGGCGAAGCCCCCTCTGGACACCCCTGAGGGCCGATATTGGGATAGGTTGCTGAACAAACGCTCAGTTAGGAGGTCTCCATGCGCATCGGTGCTCACGTCTCCACCGCCGGCGGCATGTCCAAGGCCGTAGACCGCGCCCTGGACATCGGGGCTGAGGCGGCGCAGTTCTTCTGCTCTTCGCCCCAGGGCTGGGCCTTCAAGCCCGTGCCCGATGCCCAGACGTCCGCCTTCCGGCAGCGCGCGCAGGAGGCTGGCATTGGCCCCAACTTCCTCCATGCGATCTATCTTGTAAACCTGAGCGCCCCCACGCCGGAGAACCTGCAAAAGAGCAAGGACTCTCTGGTCAACTACATGGGCGTTGCATCGGCTATGGGAGGCGCGGGCGTCATCTTTCACGGCGGCAGCCATCGGGGCGCCGGCTACGACGGCATCTTCCGCCAGGTGGTGGACTCGCTGACGGAGGTCATGGAGCGCTCCCCAGCGGGCGTAGAGCTGCTGATAGAGAACAGCGCCGGCATGGGCAGCCACATTGGCTCCAAGTTTGAAGAGATTGGCCGCATCTTGCACACCGTAGGCCACCCGCGTTTGCAGGTCTGTTTGGACACCCAGCACTGCTTTGCCGCCGGCTACAACGTGGCAACAAAAGATGGCTTGGAAGCTGCGATGGAGGAGTTTGACCGTGAGGTAGGCCTGACGAACCTGAAGGCCGTACACGCCAACGACTCCAAGCAGGCGCTGGCTTCCGGCGTAGACCGGCACGAGAACATCGGCGAGGGTCATATTGGCATGGAAGGCATCCTGAACATCATGTCGCATCCCGCCTTCCGCAACGTACCCTTCTACCTGGAGGTCCCAGGCTTTGAAGGCACCGGCCCGGACAAGCGCAACGTGGACATCCTCAAAGAGCTGCGAGGCAAGGCGGGAGGCTAAAGCAGCGGCCAACGAAGGGGCAGGGTCTTCCTGTCCTCGTCTCCTGGTCGGTAGCCCCCTATCCTATCTCCATCTGCCCCTGTTGCACCCGCGTAATCCTCGGCCCGCCCTCCCGACCGGGGCGCGGCGGCAGGTTCAGCGTCTTCCCAGCCAGCAGCTCCGCCACCGTCACGATCTGGATGCGCGGGTAGTGCTTGTCCATCAGCGGGTTGTGGTACAGCCCCGCTGCCGATGCCGCCGCCTTCATTGGCTCCGTGGGCTCCTCCAGCGTGATGAACACCCCCAGCTTGTCGTTGCCTATCGTCCCCGCCAGGTCGCGGATGAGGTTCGCGCCCACGTGCCCGCTCTTCACCTGCACGATCACCTGCCGGAAGGTCTCCCGCTTGCCGTCGCTTTCGTGGATGACGGAGAAGAACCCGTCTATGCCGGCGTCCGCCCCCTTCTTGGACTTCTCCGACGGTAGCGCACCCACCAAGCTGACGGCCCACCACTGGAACTGGTACCGCTCTTCCAGGGTAGCACCTTTCGCCGCCAGCGTTCTGGCCTCACTCAGGGTTGTCGGCTCGCCGATGACCTTGAACTGGATGCCAGGGAAGGCGTCTGTCAGACGAGCCTTCATGACGGTGATGGCCAGATTGGTCACGTCTATGCCAATCCACCGCCGGTTGAGCTTGTGCGCCGCCAGCACCGCCGTCCCACACCCGCAGAAGGGGTCCAGCACCACGTCCCCCTCGTTGGACGACGCCTGGATGATGCGCTCCAGTAGGGCTAGCGGCTTTTGGGTCGGGTAACCCAAGCGGTCTTTTGCTTGAGAATTCACAGGGAAAATGTCCGTCCAAACGTCGTGAATCGGCGTCCCTTCCATTTCATCCAGGTATCGCTTATATCGAGGTGTACCAGTCTTTGTGTAGACCAATCTCCCCTCGTCATGCATCCGCTGCATTCGCTCTTTGGTCCAGCGCCATACCTTGGTTTGGCCATTCCAATCGTAGGTCAAGTTAGGTCTATCGTGGTTGGGATTGATACAACTATCAAGAGAATACCTACGTCCAGTCTCAGGCTCTATGTTGTAGTAATGGCTTGCGACATAGCTCTCCTTGTGGGGCACATGGAGAGAATGCCAGGTAGATCTTCCATCTTTGCCAAAAGACAATATGACATCGTGATTGGAAGGGAACCTCGTGAAGGCGTGCCCCTTGGGGGTTGTCCTCTGCCACACAATCTCGTTCCGAAAATTCGTCGCCCCAAAGATGGTGTCCAGGATGATTTTCAGGTAGTGGGAGGCCGTCGGGTCGCAGTGGAGGTACAGGGAGCCGGTGGGCTTCAGGACGCGGTGCAGCTCCAAGAGCCGCGCCGTCATCATCACCAGGTAGGCCATCATGGCGTTGCGGGCAAAGCGCCCTTCCTGCAGCACGATAATCTTCTGGAAGGCGTCCAGGGTGTCCACCACTCGCTTTGGCGTCGGCGGCCCCTGCAGGTCCGCCCAGGTCTTCTCCGCCGCGTCGTCCCAGTGCCACGTATCCGCAAAGGCCTGGAGCTGCGCCGTAGAGGGCGCGCCCGTGGACTCCTTGAACAGCACGTTGTAGCTGGCGTTGCTGTTGAAGGGCGGGTCCAGGTACACCAGGTCTACGGACTCGTCGGGGAAATAGTCCTTGTTCCGCAGGAGAGGCAGGTTATCGCCCCAGTACAGGACATTGGTGTTCATGGCTGGCCTCTGGCTCCAAATTCGGCCCGTAGGGGCGACGCATGCGTCGCCCCTACGGGCGTGGCGCGACACAAGACAGACGCATTCTACCATAGGGGGTACAGGGTGCCGTGGCCCTATGGCGAATGAGAAACCCAGGACTTAAGTCCTGGGTTTCTTGCGTAGGGGCGCACCAATGTGTGCGCCCAACCCCTGGGACAGGGCAGACACGCCGGTCTGCCCATATAGGACACATACGTCGTTCGTAGGGGTGACGCATGCGTCACCCCTACGTCCCATCCCTCCCGCCATCTCCCCCTCCCGCAAAGGATGGCCCCTCGCCTACACTAAGGTGTCATCCAACTCATGGAGTGCCGCCATGCCCTTTGCCGCTATCCAACTGCCTCAGACAAAAGACCTTTTCCCTCCCCGTAGCGGGGAGGGAGACCGAGAGGGAGAGGTCACGCTGCTTGATTGTACGGCCCTTCCCAGACCCTACAATCAAAAAAGGCCTCTCCCCAATCTAGCCCTCAGCTTTGCCAAATCAAGGGGTCGGAAATTCAGTCAAGTTCAATCAAGCGCCTCTGCCCTATGCTCTATGCCCGTATGTCCGCCCTGCCCAATTGCCCGCCTGTCCCCACAACGGCTATACTCTGGGCCACAATCCTATCCCACCACGCGGAGGCATGACATGGCAGGCCCACTGGTCGGTGTGCGCGTCCTGGACTTCACCCATGCCCTGGCCGGACCCTTCGGCTCCATGATCCTCACGGATCTGGGCGCAGAGGTCATCAACGTGGAACGGGTCACCGCCAGCGACGAGACGCGCGGCCTGCCCCCCTTCGTCAATGGCCGCAGCACCTACCGCTTCTCCATTGAGCGCGGCAAGAAGAACATCCAGGTGGATCTGAAGCGACCGGAAGGAATAGCCCTCATCCTGCGCTTGGCGGACCATGTAGATGTCATCACGGAGAACTTCTCCCCGGGCACCATGGACGAGCTGGGCATCGGCTACGACGTTATCTCCAAGCGCAACCCCCGTCTCATCTTCGCCTCCTGCTCCGGCTTCGGCCAGTGGGGGCCCTACTCCCGTCGCGGCGCGCTGGACGTGATTATCCAGGGCATGAGCGGCTACATGAGCATCACCGGCGAGGCAGATGGCCGCCCCATGCGCTCCGGCGCCTCCATCGGCGATACCTTGGGCGGGACATTCATGGCTATGGGCGTCATCTCCGCCCTGTACGAGCGGGAGAAGAGCGGCCTGGGCCAGCGTGTGGACGTGAGCATGTTGGAGAGCCTTATCTACAACCTGGAGAACGCCATCATCCGCACCTCCGCCGGGGAGGTCCCTACACGGATTGGGGCGCGCCACCCGCTGCTCACCCCCTTCCAGAGCTTCCCGACAAAAGACGGCTGGGTGGTCATCTGCGGCGTCCGCGACTGGGAGTCGTTCTGCTTCCTTCTGGACACGCCGGAGTTGGCCCACGACGACCGCTTTGTGGACAGCCGCATCCGCCACCAGCACCACGGCGAACTGGAGCCGCTGCTGAACGAGGCGCTGAAGAAGAAGACCACCAGCGAGTGGCTGGCCCTCCTGGCAGACGTAACGCTCATCGCTCCCCTGTACACCGTGCCGGAGATGCTGCAAGACCCACACGTCCAGGCGCGGGGGACCATCGTTACCCTACCCGTGCCTGGACCACAGCCGGGCGTCACCGTCAAAGTCCCAAACTCGCCGATGCACTTGTCCCGCACGCCGCCCGTGGTGGACAAGCCCGGCCCTGCCGCGGGCGAGCACACTCGCCAAGTGCTGCGGGACGTGGCAGGACTCAGTTCGGAGGAAATCCAACGGTTGGAACAGGCAGGGGTCATCAAGAGCAAAGCAGAGTGAGCAGGCATCGCTGTCAGCGCCTGTGGGAGCAACATTGTGCAGACATTACTGGACATTCTGCATTGCTTACTAAATGTAGCGCAGCGGTAGCGCCCTTGGTTCGGGACGCTGAACTTGGCATTACTACGTCATTTCTTCGGGGCGTAGCGCAGTGGTAGCGTGCTTGGTTCGGGACCAAGAGGTCGCGAGTTCGAATCTCGCCGCCCCGACCATTTCACCGAAGGGAATAGGGGCCCAGGCAATAGCCTGGGCCCCTATTTTGGTTGCAGTGTTGCCTTCTTCCCAACGGGTAGTGGAGATGAGGAGGCTCTACTTCTCTCGCAAACACGCTATTCAGGTGGAGATCGACTGGGGTCGATCTCTTGCTGCATAGCGATGAGCCGCTGGAGATGGCAGCGTAGCACCACAGCCTACTCTGTGGCCATCATTTCTCTCTGCAACATACTCTTGATCCTGAAGCCTTCGTTTGGCCAAGTCTTCCGACTTTAGTGTCCACCTTTCCCATCCTACCCCGTTTCGTATCGGCTATTTCCGACCGACCCCACTGTCCTGGAGCGCGTGGATCAACGGTCCCAAGAGAGCGATGTTCCTTGATTTCCTTCAGGGCCCAGACTACCCGCTACCGCGCTGTGGCATCCCTTTCGCGCAGGACGCGGAGGTGTCCAGGAATCGCAAGCTCTCTTATGCGTTGCAGCCAGCGATTCACCCCGCCCCCTCCCTCCACCTATCCAGCAGCGCCTGCAAGCCCTCTGCGCTAGCGCTGCCTGGCGCGGCTCTTACCACGTCTGCAAGACCCTTCATCAGGATCTCAATGTACTTCCGCATGGCCTCTTGCCCTTCAGGCCCGCGGGCGTCCAGCGCTAGCAGTTTGCCTATGGAGAGGCCCTGGGCGCTGGCGTACCGCTGGAACTGGAACAACGTATCGCGCTGGCCCGAGTCGCTGGCAATGTACGCGAGCACGGCCATAGGCACGCCCATGAGGGCCTTGGCTTCACGCACACGGCGGTCGGCGTCGGCATCCTTCTCCCGGATGATGCGGGCCAAATCTGCATCCTTGGCACGCAGCTCCCGTTCCAGACGGGCGTTGTCCTCTTGCAGGCGGCGAAACATTTCCCGGTCTTTGGCCTCTTGCTCCGCTCCCACTTTGGCCCGTTTGTATTGGCCGTAGGCGGCAACGGCGTCGGCCAGGTCGGGGTCGCCGATGGGGTTGTCCTGGTTTGGCTGCTGGCGCATGGGGGCCTCCTGGGTGTTCTTGTACCGCACCCTAAAGGGTGCGGCTTCCTCTGCGAAGCCATGCCACACCGTTTACGGTGTGGTGCAATGGACGTTCGTCTCGGCGCCTCTCTTGCCGACTCCTCTGCCTAACCCCTCCCCCTTCCCGATGCGGGAAGGGGGAACGGACATCCCCCTCTCCGCGACGGAGAGGGGGAACGAGGGGGGGAGGTGGCGCTATTCTACTCCGGGTACAGGTAGCGCATCATCATGGTGGCGTAGTCCTGCCAGTCCCCACTTGTCGTG
>Ga0080064_1004780_pt1 | contig 16822 bp, 11 predicted proteins | sample Subgrocontami54m_FD_69260 | JGI IMG/M metagenome (GOLD analysis project Ga0080064, IMG submission 69260) | Subsurface groundwater microbial communities from S. Glens Falls, New York, USA - GMW46 contaminated, 5.4 m (SPADES assembly) (version 2) ...
GGGCAGAGGCCGGTCCGGTGGGAGGCGCGGCCGGGTCGGAGACGACGGCCAAGGCAGTGGCCGGAGTGGCGGGCGGCGAGGCGGCTGGCAAGATCAGAGGGATGGGCGCGGTGGTGCCATCCGAGACGGTGAGGCGCTCGGCGGGAGAAGCGAAGGAGTGCCAGGCGAAGGTTAGCGGGGAAGAGACGGGAGTTGGGACTCGGATTGTAAATCCTCCAGCGTCACGGTCGGTGACGAATTCGCCTGATGCGGTTTGATCTTCGGGAGTTAGGGTGATGATGGGCTGGTATTGGTACGGCTGACTGAAAATCACGCGGACCGAGGTTTGGCCCATCAGAATGCGGGCTTCGCCGATGGAGTCGCCGGAGAAATTGCCGGGATTGTAGACGGTCAGGTTGCTCGTCGTGGCGTTGGCGATCAGGCTGCCTTGGAGGGCCAGAATCTCTTTTTGCTGGCTTTGGATGGCAGAAACCAGATATGGGATAAAGTTAGAATAGCCAATGGATTTTAAGCCGCTGCCGTCCGTAGAAACCAGTTCAGGAAATACGGTTTCTACCTGCTGAGCTATAAAGCCCGGATGCTCAGGGGTGCCGCTGGCTTCACTGTTCCAGTTAAAGAAGACCGGGTTTAAGGACAGGAGCTTTTGCAGCATGTCTGACATTGTATTGATATTCTGTTTCAGCCTTTGGTCGGAAGAACACTGCAGTCCGGCATTGGTCGGGTTAATATCACAGGTGCCGTTGGCATTCTGGAAGCGGGCCACAGTCCCGGAAGCCACGCTGGCAGAGCCGACATGGAGGAGATACAGAGGAGAGGTGGTGCCAATGCCGACGTTGCCGTTGCTTCTTTTGAAATACATCACGTCGCTGTCAACGGCAGAAACTCGCCGTTTCAGGAACATATCGCCTGTCGTAAGTTCATCCTGCATCCACTTCCAGCCACTCGAGCTGGAAACGCCCGACTGCGAGATAATGTTGTTAGCTGCCGCTGGAAGTAAAAAGAATACTGCAGGAACAGTATTGACAAGAGGGGCAATTTCCAGCTTACCGTCACCGGGGATAGTCGTCCCGATGCCGACGTTGCCGTTTTCGCCATTTATCCTCATTGCCTCAAATAACGGCGTTGTATCATTACCCACGCCAAATGCAAGCGCCATTATTTGACCAGCGGAGTCGGTAGAAAGACCTCGTATATATGCCTTTTCACCACCACCATTAGTAGAGATATCGCTGTTCACAAAAGAAATTGCTGAGGCGGTCCCTACTCCCAATACCGCTGTGGTATTTGTTAGGGTAATTGTCGGAGCAGCACTAGCAACAGAAAGTATAGACCCCGGACTCGTCGTCCCGATGCCGACGTTGCCATTCTGCAAAACAGTCAAAAGCGTACTGCCAGTGGAGGAAGCAATAACCAAAGGATTCGTGCCACCAGTTCCGGTTAAAGCTAAAGTTGCTATTGGACTCGTCGTTCCAATGCCGACGTTGCCGTTTCCTAAAATCGTCATTACTTCACTGTTATTCGTCGCCAAACCAAGCGGGACATTATCGTAACTGCCTATTACAAACCTTGAAGCTGTATTGGAATATATCAACGCATAATCCGGTTGTGCAAAAGCGCCGCCTGCCGTATATGTGCTACCATTTGCCGCCATCCTTATAAACGCGCCGCCTGCTCCTGTATTTTCTGCCGTAAGGCTAGCTGATCCCCCATTGTCGTTAGTCGCAATATGCATGATTCTATTATTTCCAGTTACTCCATTATTTACAATATCAAGAAGAAACCCCGGACTCGTCGTCCCAATGCCGACATTGCCGTTTTGCAAGACAGTTACTAAATTAACTCCTGTGGAGGAAGCTATGGCAAAAGGATTAGTGCCGCCCGTGCCTTGCACATACAGAGTTGTTGTGGGCGTTATCGTCCCGATGCCGAGGTATCCTGCATTCGTCAATCGCATAGCTTCAAAGCCTGTAGTTGAATTCGCGGGTGTTACAAAAAACCGAAGACGAGTTGGATAAGAAGAAGATGTCCAGTTTCCGTCGGCTAAAATTTGAAACCCCCCTTGGTCTCCGGAATAAGCCGTACCGTTGTATCCCCTCCCCATAAAATTAGCAAGAGTGTCGTTGGTTTGAACTGCCGACAAAGAACCAACAGACCCATTTGCCCTGCGACCGATAAAGTTAGAGGCAACGGTGCCAACGGCATCAACCATCACCGCTGCAGGATCAGTAGTAGAAAGAATATGAAGGTTAAATCCTGGACTCGTCGTCCCAATCCCGACGTTGCCGTTGGCTTGCACCACAAAAACAGCAGGATTAAGTCCTGGTTGTACCGCGAACACATTATCCGAGCCCGACATTGCCACTCTGCTTGTTGAACCGTCGCTCTTAAACCCTTGAATAGCCACGGCAAAACCGGTGGCGGCAGGAGTAGTAGACCCGACATGCCCTTGGATTAAAAACGCGGCAGTATTAGCATCGGTGGAAAAACCTGAAAATAACCCGCCACCGCTTATAGTAGAACCCGCCCCGCTGACAAAGTATGTTTTATTGTCGCCTGATATAGCCGTAAAAGGCACGTTGTTAGTAATATTCCCGCCCATTCTGAATTGCCCAAAGTTTGAAGCCGTTGATTGGTATAAATGCAGTTGAGCGGTCGGACTCGTCGTCCCAATGCCTACATTGCCGTTCTGCAAAACAGTCAAGAGTTGCGTGCCCGTAGAGGAAGCTATGGCAAAAGGATTCGTTCCGCCCGTACCTTGCACAAACAGAGTTGTTGTAGGCGTCGTCGTCCCAATGCCGACATTGCCGTTCTGTTGAATTACCATCAGCCCAGTTCCCGTAGATGAAGAAACCAAGAAAGGATTAGTTCCACCAGTTCCGTAAACTTGCAAAGTAGCACTTGGACTGCTCGTCCCGATGCCAAGGCGATGGTTGGTTGAGTCATAGAAAAAGTTTGCGTTGTCCTGGGTCAAACCGCTGGCTCCCTGGAAGGCTATAGAGCCTTGGGTCAGGCCGGGGTTTAAGGTGGTGACGGTCAGGCCGGCAATTGTAGTGGTGCCGGAAAAGGTGGCAGGGCCACTAAAATTACTGGTGCCGCCCACGGTTAAGTTATTGCCAATTTTGGCATCAGTAGTAACAAAACTTTCGCTGGAGAGCTGGCTCACTCCTTGGACAGAGCCTCCGATAAAGTTCTGGCTTTGGTTGGGCTGGTAGTAGCTTTCGGTAGCATAGGCCAAACCGGGATTAGCGGGGATAATGACAGCCGGGGAATCTCCTTTGTCTCCTTTGGGACCTTTAAGGATTCCGGAAGCTATAAGCTCGTTTAACTTAGCCCGGACAGCGTTAGCGATTAAAGCGGTAAGGTCCCCGGCAGTTGTGCTGTCGCTTAAAACTGAAGAGGCAGACATAGATGGAATAGTTTGGGATTTAGTTACGCTCTCGCCTAAGACTTGGGGCTGTTGACTCGCGCTTGCGTCCGCTGATGCCGAGGTTGGGGCCGTGCTGGGGGGCGGCACTTCAGGACCACGCGGCTCAATGCGGTGTTTGGCAAGCGCAAAGAGTGGCGTTGGAGAGGCGGCCAGGTCTTCTGCTAAATACTCTTCCGGGGTTTTGCCGAGCAGGGCTTGGCCTAAGGAAAGCAAACCAGTGGGAGCCGATATTTGGGCGAGGGTCTTGTTGGGCAACCTACCTGTCATTATCAAAACTGCCACCGTTGAGGTCGCCATAATGGCCAAGCCCAAAACCAGCAAAAGTTTCACGGAAGCGAATCCGGCTTGCGCATTGTGTTTTTTGGAGAACCTTTCGATAAAGAACTGGTGCTTTTGCTTCTGTTGTTCCACATACTCCAAAACCGCGGACTTGGTGGTCAGCCAATCGCGGGAAAGTTTTACGCCCTTAACGCTCCCCTTGCGGATCAACAAACGCAAATACTCCGACGAATATGGCGTCAGCTTGGCAGCCTGGCTCAAGGGTATGAGGCTGCCAGGGGCTGCAAATAATTGCTGCTCTACGGGGGACATATATATAAGGATGTGTTTTTGTTTTTGCCCTGTTAAATCCTGCCGAAGGCAGATGCCGCTTTGCGGCAATTTAACAGGGTGAATTTTTGTTTCTGATGGAGGCTAGTACGCTGACTTTTCCTGCTATTTTGGCTGGGAAAGTTCGCTTGGATATAGCCTATCGGATACTCTATCTATATATATGATAGCAGATAACTTAGTGGTTGTCAACACCAAGGCGCTGGTGGACGATTTCGTAAGAAGACGCCTTCGATCTCCTTACAATCGCGTCCTTTCTGCATCGCAGACTCGACGGCGCGATCCGGACGCCGAGGAGATAATAATGTACACGGGTAGCATCCAAAAACTCGATTCAAAACCCATAGCCCCCGCGTCTGCCGCGAACGCCAACGGCTTCCTTCAAAGACCTAACATTTCCGGATAGTTTCCGAGTCGGCGACAATCCGCCCCGAACCGGCAATCAGCCGTCGCTGATTTACACTCAATCCTGATCGAATTAGGCGGCTTTTCCTGTCCAGCCTGATTCGTAGACAGCGATAGATGAGCGATTTCCGTGAGAAGCCTTCTCGCCAGCACATCACATGAATAGCCGGTAGTCGTATGATGTCGACCCGAATCTCTGGAGCAACGCCCCAATGCGGGCGATCTGCCGCGATGATTCTATGGTTGCGGGAAGTTTCGTGTAGAGGTCGAAACTGTTCCAGTTCATCTTTGAAAGCCCGAGAATCTCATCTCCAATCATGGTTAGATCCGAGCGTCCAGCATGGCGTCGGATTATTAGCGGTGCGGGAATCCGTCGCTTGCCTTGGTAGTACTTCAATCGAGGATCAAGCGCCCTTGCCACACCATGAACCCACAAGAGTGCCGAACTGCTGTCAAGCTTGAGAAGCGTTCCACGCTTGATCGGAAAACCGTCTTGCCTGAACGTGCCATCTCGTTGAGGTATGGACGATAGGTATCGCATCGCATGGTCCTCTTGAATTTCTAGCAAATCAACTTCTTTCACTCCGCTCAAACCAGCCTGAAGACCCTTTCGTTCATCTTGAAGGAAGGGCGTCAACTTGTGGATCACGACCCGGCCGGGCAACCGAAACCTTGATTCCCAAAAGAGTTGTCTGATCGTCTCTCCTACACGGCGCGCATCATCGTAAGACATAAAGGCGTTATGACGTCTAATGACAGGGTTTTCGATTTTGCTAAGGCGAAACTGAAGCCCCTGTCCCGTCGAATTGTACAGATGACTGCACCCGAGAATGACATGGTTGCCTTTATCCGCTTTGCGGTCGAGACTCATGCCGAGACCGACAAAGGCTGAGTCAGCGTCGAGGGAAGATAGCACCCATGGTGTCCGCATGCTCTTCACATAGATCGCTAGAGACAACCACCAGCGGATACGGCACTGCAGTTCATTATCGAGAGTGTCCTCTTCCAAGAACTGTGTTGCCATTCCTTGCGGAATACAGAATGCTTTCACAAAGTTATGAAGGTCGAATCGTTCGGCAGCCGTTTCGAACTTCCGCCAGCGTGCCCATCGCAACGGTATATAAATAATGGTGAGATTGGGTGCCGCTGCAGCTTTGAGAGCGTTGAGGCAAGTGGAAATGTGTTGACTGAGTTGCAGAGCGCCGGCTTCCTCATTCAACCCCGGGTCGATTTCCGGACAGGTGACCCAGAGATTGTCACTCGGAGTTGGCACTTGCAAACTAGTTCCAAAGGCCGTTGGAAAGCCGGGAAATGGAAGCAAGTAATCAGCTTCTGATCTCCCTGGGTCGATTGTCTGATGAAGTCCCTGCAGGTAAGCACTCAATTTCCTCGCCTCACCAGATGGGCAAATCACCGCGACTTGTATAGATCGCGCCAGTTGTTTAGTTGTGAGCGCGTAGTCGAAAGGACGGTTTTCTAAGATTCCCCGTACAGGATGGGAATCGTGAACAGTTCCAGTGCCCGCCTTATTGGAGAAAACAAGATTGGGCTCTTGAAGCTCCACTCCAACATGGAAGATGTGGTGGCGAAATCGGTCTTGAATCTGAATCTGACGAGTTCGATCCGCATTCATAACAGTCGCCATGACGGGAGCGCGCTTGACATGGATTCGGAATGGCGAATTGCAGCCGGATGGGAACTCGAAGGCCTCTTTGCTGAAGAGCTTTGATCTCCAATGGTCGATGGCTTGATTGAATTTATCGTTGTGCTGGTAACCAAGGATGGCAAGTTTAAGATCCCGCTTTGCGCTTTCGGGAACCTCGGAGCCAGTTGGAGTCTCGATGTGGACGGTTGGTTTCAGAACAACGTAGTTCTTGCCACCGATACGCCTGAGGTACACTACCACAGCGTCGTATATCAAGTATTCCTGCTGAGCATGTGTACGGCGTTCATAAGCGGTTCTTGCCCAGAGAAACTCGCGTCCATCGGTGTTCACATCACTCCGCTCAGCCATCGACAAAACAAGCGCTTTGCGGATCAATGAATTGATGACCCCGTCTTCGAAACGTAGATCGATGTCGTTGATCGGGACTCTCTCGAACTTCTCACCGATACGGGCTGTGAAGGCGGAGCGGATGTCATCGACCGTCCCGAAGGCGTAGGCCCTCCCACGGAATGGAGCCGCAACCACCGCTTTGTTGTTCGTGCACGCATCGAAGTACTCCCAAACCTTCCCCGCTTCAGGCCACTGCTTCAAGTCGAACTCGTAGATCTCTCCTGGGGGTGTCAATGGGAAGGCATTGCTCTTGATGAGTCCAGAAGGAGGAAGGTCGGGCAGCCAGAAATCTATTCGCTCTTCAGTCGGATCGGGGGACTGTGCCATCATCAACTGACGCGCTTCCTCCACCGCTTCGCCTTCCAAACAATGTAGAGCAATCCGAATCATCAGATCATCAAAGCCACCGCCTTCAATGTAATAGGCAAAACGACCAGCGGCCCGTGCAACGTCAATCAATTGGCGAACGACGGGTGCAGTTTCTGCGTCTCCGTAGCCGCACCAATACAACGTGCCGGTCCCAGCGCGACTATAGGCCTCTTCGAGCGCATCCATCATAGACTTATCCCGCCCACTATATCCAATAACAATCAGCGGCTCGTCCTGGAGATGATTGATGAGGCTCTCGCGCAAGTTTCTGTCCTGCTCTTGCAGGTCGTCCTCTGTATTTTTCAAGTGATCGTAGCGATAGTCGCCGTGCAAAGACACGCAAAGAAGTTCGTTACGATTGGGTCGTCGGACAAGCCTCTCCCTACAATCAATCCCAACTTCGATGGGCGTAATGGACGTTGAAGAAGCTGCCGCTTTGGCCGCCAGTCCATCGAAATTTGGTGTCCAGATAGATCGGATGAGACCACTCTGCGCAAGCTTAACCATCAGTCGATAGCCAGTGTGCGGAATGGCTTGTCGGATTTTCTCCTGGAAGAATGCTCTCCGGTCGTCGGCAATTGGATAACACTCTTGGATGTAGAAGCCGTACTCTCCAGGGCTGTCGTTCGGCAAATACGAGCGCTGATTGTCGAGCCAGCGCTGGATCTTAGCACGTACAGCCGGCAAAGATAATTCCGCAAACTGGGCCTCCAGTCCTGGATTTTTGGTTAGGAATATTGCTCGCTTCCATTCCCATATGCAGCTTGCGGCGGAGGGAATACCAGAACTGATAGAAGCTCCTGCTCCCAGAAGCATGCAGTGCTGCGTTGCTTTGTTGATACCCACGGAGCGAATAAACGCGTCCAGTTCGAGGATCAGGTCATCTGCCATCTTGTGTGTGTGGCCTCAAGTTTGTGCTACGTAAGTCTTCCAAACAATACTACAGAAACATTATCTTCCATAAGGGTCTCGGTTTGGCCTGTTCTTGGTATTCTTTTTCAACTTCCACGCTCGCCATTTCGCCCACCCGTTGACGCCAGCGGCCTTTGAAGCTACGGCCAAGTCTCATTTCAACCCGATGGCAGCGCCCCGTCTCTCGCACCGCCGCCGACCGAGCAGCTCAGGTGCAAGGGTCCGTGAGCATTCATCTGAGTTGACCCTACTCGTCGTCGGCCAAATTATTTGGGTTCCTCCCGTACGGCGCACTCGGAAACTTTCCGCTAATCCCGTTGCAGCCTGTTCGGCAATTAACCAGGGTTCTCCGACGCGGTCCCGAAGTCCCCTGGTGGAAGAAGATTATTAGACAGGCGTTTTGAGAGGCCTAGCGAGGGCTCTGGCGCATTTTTCTTTTCTTTACTACTCTTAATGCAAGCAGTTGGCCAAGAAGCACGCTGATGAGCGCGCGTTTGCCCAGAAGCTTTCCTTTGGCACCTTTCGGTTGCGGTGAAGTTCACACCTTGACAATCGGTTGCCTAATTTCAAATTCGATAAACATGAATGTGGTTCAACCTTGTTGAATTTGGTTAATGGTTTTCCTTTCCACATTGCGACCCTGAAGGTCTGGCATTAGGTCGCGATCCAGCATCCGGCGACTGCTTTGCAGCCCCGGCGGACGTTGCAAGACCACGATCCAGTATAGTCCAGTATTATAATCGTGACTTGCCGAGAAGATTCGTCCATTCTCAATGAGGAGGTAATTTACTGTGGCTGAATGGCAATATAAAGTGGTTGCTCTCCAGAGAGACTTTAAGGTGATAAATAAGGCCTTTCGTGCACGACCTACCAACGAGGATATCTTGGCCGACTACCTACAGAGTGTGATTACTGAGCATACAGGGCAGGGCTGGGAGTTCTATCGAATTGATACAGTTAATATGGTTGAAGCGCCCGGATGCCTCGGAAGTTTGCTCGGACATAAAGAAGCAACAACGACATACAATTTGGTGACCTTTCGGAAGTCGGTTTGAGGTTAACCGGTAGATCAAGGTGACGATTCTTGCCGGGAAGAACGCGGGTCGTCTGCCCTGTCGGAAGCCAGCCGCGGCGTGACATCAGGTTCCCGAACCTTTTGCAACGCGATGAGCGGGGGGTAATCTGAACCGCATATGGGCGCAATCCGACATCTGTGTGAATTGACAGAGACCGAACTTCGCTCAATTTTTCCCGGCTTGGCCGCTCAAGGATTCCGAGGTAGGGTAACTGGGCTATGGAACAAGATCCCAGCATCCGCCAACTCTATCCTGATCTGACCGAAGAGCAAGCGGCTGACGCAGAAGACAATGTTGCCCGCTACATCGCTGTCATGGCTAGGATATACACCCGCGTTCGGGCCCAACAGGGCCCGGAGGCGGCTTTTGGTTTGGCGCACGGGGATTTGACTCATTCCGAACAACCCTCTACCATTCAGACCGAAAGGTCGAATTTCTCCAAAGACAATTAATCTTATGCACGTTCACCATGAACCAATATTTTGCCTACATCCGTGTCTCCACGGCAAAACAGGGCGACCAGGGCGTCTCTCTCCAGCAGCAAAGGGAAGCAATCGAGCGTTTTGCCCAGCGAAATGGGCTTGAGATTCGTCAGTGGTTCGAAGAACGGGAGACAGCAGCCAAATCGGGCCGACCGGTTTTCAGCCAGATGATCAAGCTGCTCAAGCACGGCAAAGCCAGCGGTGTGATTATTCACAAGATTGACCGCAGCGCCCGCAACCTCCGAGATTGGGCGACCATAGGCGAACTCATCGACCAAGGAGTCGAGGTCTGCTTTGCCAATGAGTCCCTCGACTTGCGTTCCCGTGGCGGCAGGCTCTCGGCCGATATCCAGGCCGTGGTTGCTGCCGATTATATCCGTAATCTGCGCGAGGAAGCCAAGAAGGGTTTCTATGGCAGGTTGAAGCAAGGGCTGTTTCCCATGCCTGCTCCCTTGGGCTATCTTGATAAGGGCCAAGGCCAACCCAAAGTGCCGAACCCCGCCACCGCTCCCTTAGTCAAACAGGGCTTTGAACTCTACGCCAGCGGTCGGTACAATTTCCGGGAGCTGTGCAACGAGCTGCAGGCCCTTGGACTCCGCACTAAGAGCGGTCGGATCATAACGAAGAACAAGCTGACTAAGATCCTGAACAACCCCTTTTACATGGGTCTGATCCGGCTACGAAAAAACAACGAAACTTATTCGGGAGCCCATCAGCCGATAATCTCCAAGCAATTGTTTGATCGGGTTCATGCCATTCTACGCGGCAAGGTCAATACGCGCACCGCCCGGCACGACTTTTTGTTCCGGCGTCGGCTCAAGTGCGGTCAGTGCCAGCACACCCTCATCGGAGAGACTCACAAGGGCTACGTTTACTACCGTTGCCAAACCAAACCCTGTCCAACTACTATGATCCGGGAAGAAGCGGTGGAATTGCGGGTATTAGACCGATTTCTGCAACTCTCCTTTTCGAACGACGAGCGCCGCTACCTTGACCGAAAGCTGAAGCAATTTCATGCGAACGAGGACCAGCAGCAGGAACAGACAATCAATGCCATCCAACTCAAGGTCCGACAACTCGATGACCGGGTTGCACGCCTGACCGATGCGTATATTGATCGGCTGATTGAGAAGGATCTTTTCGAGCAACGCAAAGACGTGCTCCTTTCGGAGCGCAAGGACTTACAGGAAAAACTCTCAGACTGGAGCACTGGAAAACTGCAGATTTCGGAAGAGCTGGCACATTTCCTCGAACGCACGGGAGGCGCGTATTCTGCGTACAAAACAGCTAATGTGGAAGATAAGCGAGATTTGGTGGATACCCTTACCTCGAACCGGCTGCTGAACGGAAAAATCCCCGAAGTCATGCTCTCTTTGCCCTTCAACCGAGTTGCCGAGCGACGCAAATGTTCAAATGGTGGCCCGACTCGGGACATAGATCGAATCTGGCAGCCGTTGTTAAATGAGCTAGTGGATTTCTTTCGGACTGCTCCAATGCCCCACAGCCAGGCAAGCATTCAGAGCAACGCCGCGTAGGGCCACTCCAATAACTCGTTGTCTGACGTTTTCCTTGGTGTAGACCGAGGGCGGCTTTGCTTATGGCTCATCGTCGGATTACCTTAAGCATAGCCCACGGGCAGCACTTGTCAATCACCTTGGCAGGGAAGTCTTTCCACGAAATACGGCCCGCAGAGTTGGACGGCGTCCGACTTTTCACGCCTTTTCAAATTGGCCTGTCAGCGCCATCATCCAGCGACCATGTTCGAAAATCGCTTTGCCGAATTCATGTTAGAGCTCTTGCGTGCTCTCCTTGTGGATGAGCTATCCGGTCATGTCCGCCGACGAATCACTCGATTGTTCGTAGCCCCCAAGCCACACGATTTTCATCGGATCATCTGGAATATCCACCGGCGCAACCGAAGCAGGCTCCTGCACAGGATGTTCACAGAGATGGATGACGATCTGTAGTTTTCCACAACTTTTCCCGCCTATGCAGATTCCGCCCTGTTGCTAAAGTGATTGCAAGCCAATAACGGTTATGGATCACCTCAAACACAAACAAAACAATCTCGTTCTGTACCGAAGGAGGATGGGTTTCACCCAGAAGCAGGTCGCCCGATTGCTGAGCCATCGCGATTCCACGATGGTCTCGCATTACGAACACGGCCGCGCGCTCCCGCCACTCACGATGGCTCTGGGTTTGGAGATCATCTATCGTGTCCCGGTAGCATTTCTTTTTCCGGGGACGTACGAGAAACGCCGGCGAGAGATTCGACAACAGGAGGAATCGCTTGCAGGGATCGGCCAGCGGCCACTGTTCTGACTATTAGCGTGCCAATTCAATGAACCGCATCCTTGATCAATTCATCCCCGTCGCGTCCGCTTTCCAGCCCAACACCGCTGGGGAAGTGTTTTCTCTGCGGCTGGCGCAAAAGCTCGGTGACGCCCAGGCCGCTCGTCACTACGTTTCGCTTGCCGACAGCCATTCCGAAGGCCAAATTATGTCTGCTTACCGGCGGACACTGCGAGCGGGCGGGAATGGAGATTTAGGCAGGCGCTTTCACGTGGAGCTGGAACGAATTCACTCCAACGGGAATCACAATCACAACAGCAGACTGATTGCTATACGAGTGGAAAGGCGCGCAGTCGCCGCTGCCATCTTTCACGGGGATCATCTCGAATACACGGACGCCCGGCAGCTCTCCTCGGCTCATGACCGAGCACTTGTCAGCGCCGTGGGATTCATCAACTGGATGCTGGAGCACTTTCCGGCGGACTCCGCCACGCTGGAAGCCATTCCCAACGGTCACGAATTCCAGCGCCAGATCCTTCACAATGCAATTTGTGAAGCGTTGCGGGAACGGATGTTGCCGATCTGGGAGGTTGCCAAAAGGGATATCCTTGAAGGCTGCGGCCATCCGCCGCTGAAATCCCGCAAGGACCTGCGCGAGGTTGCCACTGCCATTTGGCCGATTCTCGCCGGGACCCATGCCAAAGTCTTCATTCAGGATGCGGCCATTCTCGGCCTTCACGTTCAGACAGAACGCCTCTTTATCATTAATTAATGATCACATGGTTGGACCTTTGTGTTACATCGGCGGCAAGAACCGCCTCGCCAAGAAAATCATTTCGCTTCTCCCCGAACACACGACGTATGTCGAACCGTTCGCCGGGGGCGCGCAGGTGCTCTTTCACAAGCCGCCTTCGGAGGTGGAGGTCCTGAACGACCTGGATTTCGATATTGTGAACTTCTTCCGAGTTTGCCAATGGCACTATGAGGAATTGATCCGGTATCTTCGCTTCTGCCACATCAGCCGGAAACTGCATGAGCTTCATCTGGCGACCAACCCGGCAATTCTGACGGATATCCAGAGGGCCGGTCGGTTCTTCTACTTACAGAAAAACTCATTCGGGGGCTTGATTCTGAAGCAGGCCTTTCATTACGGAGTGACGCACCCACCAAATTACAACCTGGAGAGAATTCCTGAAATTATCGAGCAGACGCACAAACGATTACAACGAGTGCAGATCGAGTCCCTACCTTACGAACAGATTCTGGAGAAGTATGACCGACCGACAACCGCCTTCTACCTGGATCCGCCGTACTGGGAGCGGAAACTCTACCGGCATAACTTTAGCCGCGAAGACTTTGAGGGACTCGGAACCAGGTTGAACTCCCTCAAAGGCAAGTTCATCCTTTCCCTGGATGACCACCCGGAAGTTCGAAGGATTTTTGGGAAATGGCATCTCTTGCCAGTGGAGCTCGCCTACACCGCGCAACGCAAGGTCGGCAAGCGATTCCGTGAGTTGTTGATCACGAATTTTGAACCGCCCGAATAGCTACGATCTGCCCCTTACCATCGCTTTCTTTCGCAACTGTTCGTTTTCCGCTTCCGTTTAGAGCTGCTCGATCTTTCCCTCAAGCAACGGGCTACGTGAATCGCACGCTCGATACTCCTTGTGAGACAGGTCTGCCAATTGCGGCCTTAAAATTATGAAGAGATGCAATGCGAAACCGGGCAGCGCCTTGCCCGAACCAGGTTTCTGCGAAAAAACGTCGGCTCCCCGGTTGGATCGTCTTCAACTCCAATAGCCCCCTGTATGAATACAGCCGCACCTCGGAAGTCATGACCCGTATGAATCCGTATGGGCGCCAAAGCTCGCCCGGCGAATAACCGCACCACGCGAAGTGCAAGACCTGATCTATCCCGCTCTGTTCCTTTTGATGAGGCAGCTCGATTGAGATCGCGGCGAAGTAGTCCACGTGCTCTTTCGCGGAATGCTCAAAGTCAACCGTTTTCCAGCGCCGGTCGAAGTACGTCCTTGCAATTCCAGCGGGAGGCCATTCGGATGTCGGTTCGATAAACGGCCTTATAAACGACAATGCTGGCGTCAGGCGTTCCCATTTTCCAACCCGAAATGCAGTAACGAGGCGGGCGCAGAGAGCAGGGAATGTGGATGGTGTCAGACTCCAGAGCGCAAACGGATCGAGGTCCAGCGCCCCAGCCAACGATAGAACCTGATTATCTGTGCGAGGCAGACTTTGCCTGAGCAGCCATCTGCCGAGAGTCGCTCTGTCTGGAGCATCCGGCGTTGGCCAGCGCAATGCGACAGCCGCAATGTTGCCCTTGAAAGTTAGATCAACTCGGGCACGGATCCCGTGAACGTCAAGACTAAGCATTTAGATATGTTGCATTAGAGCGTAATCGGCTGCAACAAGCGGCCATCGCGTCAATGATAACGTGTGGGTCAAGACATACGCCGGAAGGATGGACGCGAAGAGGATTCAATGGCAGGCGCAGACAAATCAAAGCCGAATTTCATGACCAACTTTATCGAAAACTTAATTGCCCGCTCGTGGAATCGGCTCGCAGCCGACAACCGAAGGCTTCACACCTCCGGCGGACTTGATCTGGGATTTCAAATAACCGATGGACAAGTCCTCCGCTTGCACGCCTACCTTCCGGATTCAAAACGCTGTGAACATTTGGCGATCCTGGGTAAAACAGGGCAAGGCAAATCATTTTTCTTACGCCATTTGAGCAGCCAGGATGTTTGTCAGCGCAGCGGCTTCGTATTCTTTGATCTTCATGGCGACACTATGCCCTTCCTGCTCCGGTTGATCGCTACTGAGGAGCGCCGCACGGGAACGGATCTCAGTGAACGGCTGATTGTGATTGAGCCAGCCGATCCCGAGTTCTCTATTGGTCTAAACGTTCTTGAGGGACAGGATGGTCAGCAGGGCTATATCCAACTGGCCGAGTTCGCTCAGATATTAAAAGCCCGATGGCACCTCGATTCCTTTGGCGCTAGGACCGAAGAGTTGTTGAGAAACGCGCTGCACGTCCTGGCCGACAACGGTCTTACACTGCTGGAACTCTCCCCGCTCCTTACCAATACCGCCTACCGCACCACCTGCGTCGCTCGGGTTCAGAACACCGAAGTATCGAGCTATTTCAGCACTCGCTTTGACACTCGCAGTGAAGCGATGCAGGGAGTTTACCGCGACGCAATCCTCAATAAGGTTTCGGGATTTACCTCCGACCAGCGGTTCCGACACATCTTGGGCCAGCAACGTTCTACATTTTCACTGCTTGACGCTATGGACCGGGGCCGGTGGGTGATCCTGAACCTCGATAAAGGTCGGCTGGGGGAGCAGGCATCCACACTGGGAAGTTTGCTTTTGACCAAACTTAAGAACGCGTTGTTTGCCCGTAGGCGTCGGCAGTTGTTTACTTTCTACTGCGACGAAATTCAGAACCTGGTCGCCTACGATGCCGGGCTTGACACCCTACTTTCCGAAGCGCGTAAGTTTGGAATCTCGGTCGTTTCCGCCAATCAATTTCTCGAACAATATCCAGCGCAGATGCGCGCTGCGATCATGGCCGTCGGAACCCATATTTTCTTTCAGCTTTCGAGCATAGACGCCGACAAGATCGCCTCCGCACTCGATGGCGGCAAGCGGCTCGCTGAGGTTCTCAAAAACCTCCCCAAACGGCAGATGGTAGTGAAAAGCGGATCGCATCGCCATAAGGAAGTGCTAGTTCCCAACGTCGCGGAGCCCTCCGCCGACTACTCCGATCTTTATAACCGCTGCCGCGCCCGGTGGGCGCGCAGGCGTACGGACATTGAAGCGGAAATCCGTCAACGCCACCAACAAGCGAGTCGCAGAAGTGAGGAGGTGCTAAATGACTGGGAGTAAACGTACGGGCATTGTTCTTCAAGATCGCGACCGGTACCTGCTCTCGGAGCTTGCGGTTATGCGCATCATTGACCGGGAGATGGCCCAGGTCGTAGGCGGCTTCGGGTCAATCCGGCGAACAAACTCGCGCCTGTTGCAACTGACCAAGGCTGGCCTGCTGCGCCACTTCTTTGTTGGAAGCATTGCCCACGGACGCAAGGCCGTCTACACGCTTTCACCCAAAGGCACGGAACTGGTAAATGCAAAGCTCGGCGGCATTCATCGCGCCTCGGGCAGGTTGGTAGTCGGTGATGTGTTTGTGGAACACCAGACAGGCATCAACGAAATTTACCTTTCCTCCAAGTACCGTCCTCTGCCGGGTTCAAACATTAACTTGCGTCGTTGGATTCCGTTCCGTCACCCGATTTCCGACGCCATAAAGGTTACGCCGGACGCCTACATCGAACTGGAAATTGGCGGGACCGTGCGCGCCATGTTCCTAGAGGTTGATCGCGGAACCGAAGCGCTGAAAGTCTGGCAGCAAAAGACGGCCTATTATCTCCAGCTCGCGGTTTCCGGTGAGTTTGCACAACGGTTCCGCCAGCAGCAGTTCCGAGTGCTTGTCGTTGCAAGTTCCGACAAGCGATTAATCAACATCCGCACAACGGTCGCGAAGTCCACCGACAAGATTTTCTGGTTCACAACTTTTGAAAACATTAACCGCGATGATCTTTGGTCCTCCGTCTGGCTCCGTCCGGCAGGAGATCAACGCTATTCGCTCCTGTGAGATCTTTATGCGCTATTGCAATCAGTGTCACCGAATCACTCCCGGAGAGCCGTTGTTCTGTAACAGGTGCGGCCGCTCCTATGATCTTAAGCTCTGTCCGCACCGTCATCTGAATCCGCGTAATGCCGAGATTTGCAGCCAGTGCGGCTCGAACGATTTGTCCACCCCGCATCCACAAGTTCCGTTCTGGCTCTCACCGCTTCTCGTGGTTCTGTCCGCCTTGCCAGGACTCGTCCTGCTCGGCATTACGGTTCTGTTCCTGATCGCCTTTGTTCAGACTCTCGTCAGCAGCCAGCAACTCCTGTTTCAGTCAATGCTCTTCGGCTTGATGCTGGCCTTCCTCTGGTATCTGTACATGCATTTGCCAGCTTTCCTTAAACGATTCCTTTCCCGGATTTTCCGGCGTTCCCATCGAGACGACCATGGCCATTAGACTTCCGAAGTCCAAACGTATAAAACGATACCCTTCCGCACCGAAGGCCGGGGGTGCCGAAATGCCGAAACCCCTGCATTTACGGC
>Ga0080064_1004781_pt1 | contig 16819 bp, 21 predicted proteins | sample Subgrocontami54m_FD_69260 | JGI IMG/M metagenome (GOLD analysis project Ga0080064, IMG submission 69260) | Subsurface groundwater microbial communities from S. Glens Falls, New York, USA - GMW46 contaminated, 5.4 m (SPADES assembly) (version 2) ...
TGGCGGAATTTGCCTACAGGTTCAATCGCCGCTACTGGCCATATCAGGCTTTTGACAGACTGCTCTACGCTTGTCTTAATGCAAAGCCGGTGACGTTACCTGTCCTAAAGGCATAATCATGGTTATTTGGGGTAGTTATGAGCGTTGAGATTTTGGGTTTGGTTAGACACAGGGCGTTGGAGAAATTAGGATTTTGTTTGGTTGGCTTAAGTTGGAGCGGATCGCTTAAAAATTCTGGCAGACGTTTAGCCGTTTACTTCCAGCCGTTGGTTCGTTGGTTAGAGTGCGATGGTTAGAATCCTTGAGAATATTTGTTGTGTGAAAGTTGTGGGGCCCAAGAAACCTGAGACGAATTGCATACCGTGCTTCATGGGTACGTTTCACTTCTTTTTCAAGTGTGTTCCATTCAGAAGGTCGTGTGGTAAAATGAAGCCCATAACATTAGGAATTAAATAGGAGTGGTTCGATAGAGACAAAGGCTCTCCGCCACTGTTCGTGGTAAAATGGCTTTACAAAGCAAAATCAAACAAATTTAGAAAATAAGATGGATCCCAAACCCTATCTAGTCATTGCCCGCAAATATCGCCCTCAGACTTTTGACGAAGTCGTAGGCCAGGACCCTATCTCCACGACATTGGAGAACGCGATCACGATGAACCGTATCGCGCACGCGTATCTTTTTACGGGCCCGCGCGGCGTCGGCAAGACTTCGATGGCGCGCATCTTCGCGAAGGCATTGAACTGCAAGAACGGCCCGACCGTTGCCCCTTGCGGCGAATGTCCGGCCTGCGTGGAGATCGAGGGCGCGCGCTCATTGGATGTCCTGGAAATTGACGGCGCGTCAAACCGCGGCATTGACGAGATCCGCGCGTTGCGTGAAAACGTGAAATTCTCGCCGGCGGCCGGCAAATTCAAGATTTACATCATCGACGAGGTCCACCAGATCACGACGGACGGTTTTAACGCGCTGTTAAAAACTCTCGAGGAGCCGCCGGCGCATGTGAAATTTATTTTTGCCACGACCTCCGTCCATAAAGTGCCCGCAACGATCCTGTCCCGTTGTCAGCGGTTTGATTTCAGGCGGATCCCCACCCCGGCGATCGCCGCGGCGCTCAAAGAAATATGCAAAAAAGAAAAAATAAAGATCGACGATGACGCGCTTTATGTGATCGCGAAATTTGCGGACGGAGGATTGCGTGACGGCCAGTCGATCCTGGACCAAACGGCCTCCTCGACGGCGGATAAGATCACCGCGAAGGATGTGCTCCAGTCTCTGGGCTCGCTTGAGGAAGAGGAACTGTTCGGCATTATGGATGCGCTGGCCAATCGGGACGCGAAGACGGCGCTTGTGATCCTGAACGGCGTGCTCGAAAAGGGAAAAGACGCGTCGCTTTTTATGGAAAAACTCCTGGAACATACGCGGAATCTTTTGTTCCTCAGCGTGTCCGAGGACCTTGCCGGGCTGGTCGATGCGACCGAGTCCTACAAGAAAAGCCTTTTGGAGCAAAAGAGCCGCTTCACCAAAGAAGACCTTTTTTATTTTTTCAGCGTCATCACGCACACGCTGCAGATCATGAAACGTTTTGAGATGAAGCGCATTCCGCTCGAGATCGCGCTGATCAAACTCGCCCACAAAGCGCCGATGGCGGACATCTCGGAGCTTCTCGAGAAGCTTGAATCGCCGGAAAAAAAAACGTTAAAAACGCCGGCAGCCCCTGAACCTGCCGTGGAGAAAGAAGACCCGGCCGAGATCGAGTTTGAGGAATTGCCCAAAGGCGATCTGGTGGTCAAAGAGCCGAACCAGGAAAAAAAGATAAGTTCCTTGGACGCGGTCTGGCAGCTGCTCTTGCGGGCTTTGAAGAATGAGAAAATTTCGGTCGCGACGTACCTGGCCGAGGGTGAGCCGCTGGGCCTGATGCAGGGGATCGCACGCATCTCGTTTCCCGAGAGGCTTTTGTTCCACCGGGAGTCTTTGGAGACGGAAGTCAACCGAACGTTGATCGAGAAACATCTTTCTTCTTTATTGGATGAACCGGTGCGTGTTGAGTTTGAGTCCGTCAAAGAGCTTTCCCCAAAAACGTCCGCCAAGGCGGTAGATCTTCCCGATGAAACCGGATCCGCCGTAAGCGCGGAATCCCAAGGGGCTCTTAAGTCCGCGATGCTAATTTTTGGCGGCAAGATTATAAAATGAGAGTATGACGGATTATGTCCTATCCCGAGTCGATGGTCTATCTGATCGAGGAGTTTGCCAAGATGCCGGGCGTCGGTGTCCGCACGGCGGAGCGTTTTGCTTTCTATATTTTGAGCGCTCCCCCGGAGACTGTCCAAGAACTGTCGAGGCTGCTTCTCAAGGTCAACGGCAATATCCATTATTGCCAGGAATGTTTCAATCTAAGCGAAGAAGAGGTTTGTCATATCTGCTCGGACCCCACGCGTGACCATTCGCTGCTTTGCATTGTTCAGGATCCTAAAGACATCATCGCGGTCGAGAAATCAGCGGATTTCCAAGGTATTTACCATGTGCTTCTAGGGGCCTTATCGCCGCTCGAGGGGATAGGCCCGAAAGACCTGAAGATCAAGGAGCTCCTCCACCGGTTGAAAAAAGGCACCATCAGGGAAGTCGTGCTTGGGACAAGCTCTGATACCGAGGGGGACGCGACCTCCCTTTACCTTTTAAAACAGATCAAACCCCTAAAGATCAAGGTGACCCGCATCGCGCATGGAGTGCCGGTCGGCAGCGCGCTGGAGTTTGTCGACAAAGCCACGTTGTCCCGCGCGTTCAAACAGAGGCAGGAAGTTTTTTAGTCCCACCACCTGTTTTGTCCGCAATGCGGACCGATTGCTTAAAACGCAATCGTAAAAAACAGGTGGTGGGATAGACCTTGACACCCACTAGGGCCGTTTGCTAATCTACTTTTACATTTTATTGTTGTAAATTGTTATCAATGGTTCGGTTGCGCGATTGTTAATCAGAGGAGATAAGTATCTATGGCCGTTACAGCATCTATCAAAAAAGGTTTTGGGGTTGCCACGCACAGCATGACGATCGTTGGGCTTTTATCTCTATTTGGTTTTGTGTGGAGCCTGTTGAATATCTATTATGCGCCCAAGATCCAGGCTCAGACGCAGACACCGGATCCGAAGCTATCGATCCTGATCATGATCGCGACGGTCATTTTTATTTTAGTGAGTATTTTTCTACAGTCCGGCACCTTGGGATATGTGAGGGACAAGATCAAACAGGGGAACGCGAACCTGTCGGCTTTTATGGGCGCCGGATCCAAATATTATATAAAGCTTTTTGTGGTGGGGCTTATCATCGCGCTTACCGCGATGGTATTTATTCTCGTGGCGGCGCTCGCCGTCGCGTTTCTTAAGAAGCCGGGCTTTTTCATCGCGGTCCCCGTGGCGCTCGCCGCGATCTATTTTATTTTATTGATGTTTTTCGCGCCCTACATCGTGGTGGTGAACGAAGAAAAATCAATGGCCGCGATCAAAAAAAGCATCGGTTTGGTCAAAAAGAATCTGCTTGGCGTTCTCGGAATTTCAGCGATATTAGTAGCGATCGGTTTTGTCATCGGCCTCTTGGCCGGCGTGATCCTTGGGCTAATGAATGTAGCGGCTCCCGGCGTGGTCTCTCAAGTGGCGTACGCGGTTTTGAGCAGTGTGTTGAACGCTTTTCTTGGAGTTTTTGTGACGGCAAGTTTTATGAATTTTTATATGGAAATCTCCAATACCGCGGGCGCGTGAGATAACCCGTTTTTCCCGATTATCTTTAGCGCCCTAAAAAGGACACGTGTTATTCCGTGTCCTTGTTTTTTTATATAAAATTTTTCCCAAGTCCGCGTTAGCGGTCCGCTGCGTTTTTTAGCGGAAGCTCAGTGAGTATGTATCACGTATATGTTTTAAAGAGTTTGAGGTCGGCCAAACGTTATGTAGGCATGACTTCTCAATCCGTTCAAGAGAGACTTAAAGAGCATAATCAGAGCGCATCTCTTTGGACGAAAGGCCATAAACCGTTTAAAATAGTTTATACTGAAAAGTTTGAATCCAAAATAGATGCTCTAAAAAAAGAGGAGTTTTTTAAGACAGGAGATGGTAGAAGAGTTTTGGATAGAATGTTGAACGAAAAGTAAATTTTCTCCGCTAAAGAACGCAGCGGAGAAATTCTGAAAGTTTAAGATAGACAGAATTTCCCAAGTAGCTCAGTTGGTACCTGCCTGCCGGCAGGCAGGGAGCGGCTCGCAATAGATATGTTTTATGTTTATGCTATTCGCAGTAAGAAAGATGGTCATTTATATATTGGGATTTCATCTAATCCCGCGAAAAGACTTGATCAACACAATTCTGGCATGACACAGTCTACGAAAAGCCGTAGGCCGTTTGAACTGATTTATACGGAAGAGTGCATCAACCGTTCAAATGCAAGAGAACGTGAAAAAGTATTAAAGTCTGGTTCAGGAAGAGAATTTTTAAAAAGTTTATTCCCAAGTAGCTCAGTTGGTAGAGCGGCTCGCTGTTAACGAGCATGTCGCAGGTTCGAGTCCTGCCTTGGGAGCCAATATTGCTTGGCGCTAACTTTTTGCGCTTCTTAACGGCTCCGAGAGACGCCTAGCTCAAATATTTCGGGGCTAGGCGTTAATTATTATTTATTATTAAGTCCAGAGGAGGGGCAATGGCCAAACAAAAAACGATTAAAGTAAGGCAAAATTTCGGAGTGTTTTTTACAATCATTGCTTTACTATTGTTTACGGTTTTGTTTGGCTCACGCTGGTCAGTCTGGCTTGATGAAATACTCCCAATTCTGTGGTGCGGTATTTGGGCATTATTTGGCATGGGACTTGGTTTAATCTTAACGAGGAAAGAAGGGAGCAAGCAGGCAAAGCAATATATATTTTATTACGGGGTGTTTCTGTTGTTTGTCGCAACTTACTTTTCATATGGGTTTGGTTTTTTGGGAACCAAAATTCAGCCTGAATGGACTAACGGGTATTACCCAACTAAAAGCTGGTTCACTTCTTCAGTTATTGCCTTCCTCGCTGGACTTTCAGGAGACGTCCTATTTGGGCTCCTTAGAGAACTTAAATTTAGAGATAAACTCCCCAAAAATTAAATCCTATTTATGCTAGCTAAAAACCTCTATATCATCGCCGGCCCCAACGGCTCAGGCAAAACAACCTTCGCTAAAAGGTTTTTGCCCAATTACGCCGATTGTACTCATTTCATCAATGCCGATCTAATCGCACAGGGGCTTTCTCCCTTCTCTCCAGTAGTAGCCGCCATGAAAGCAGGGCGGTTGGTTCTAAAGGAAATTGAAGAGTTGTCGGCTAAAGGCGTCAGCTTCGCTTTTGAGACGACGTTGTCCGGTAAAACTTATCTATCGCTTTTGAATAAACTGAAAGATAAAGATTATCGGATTCACATTTTCTTCCTTTGGATCCCCAATTCGAATCTCGCCTTGGAACGGATTAAAGACCGTGTTGAAAGCGGAGGTCATGATGTGCCTGCTGTTGATGTCCGCCGCCGATTTCGTAGAAGCATCGAGAATTTTTTCCGAGTCTACAAGCCATTGGTGCACGCCTGGATGTTGTTTGATAACTCCGGGGAAAAACATAATTTGGTTGCTCAAAAAAGAGATGGTAAACTTACGGTAAAGAACCCTGATCTATACAAGAAAATCACCAAAGGCAACGGGAATGGCAAATAAAAAGATCAGTGACACAAAATTGCAAGCTGGAGCCGAAAAGGCTCTTAAAGAAGCCGTTCGCGGGGTTATTGAAGATCATAAGCGCACCGGCCGTCCTGTAGTTATCTGGCGTAACGGCAAGGTAGCTAAGGTGCCGGCAAGTCAGCTTCTTCGCAAGCGCGCCTGACGCTTTAATTTTTGTTCGACTAATTCGGTCAAATCGATCGTCAAAGTTTGCTTTCCGAACGCTACCAAAAGGTTGCGTACTGCACGGCTCGGGGAGTAGCCTTGACAATTATACCAAATATGGTATAATTCCATTAAAGCAGAGATATGAAAATTCTCGCATTCATAGGGTCCTCTAAAAGGGACATTCAGGAATTTCCTGAAGATGTAAAAGACGACGTGGGTTATGCTCTTTTTCAAGTCCAGCTAGGAGAAACGCCAGCATCTGCAAAACCTTTGAAGGGGCTGGGACCAGGATTATTAGAAATTATTGAAGATTCTCGCGAGGGCACACACCGGGCGGTTTATACAGTGAGGTTTGATGAAGTTGTATATGTGTTGCATTGTTTTCAGAAGAAATCAAAGCATGGCGTTAAAACTCCGCACAAGGATTTGGATTTGATTAAGCAGCGGTTGAAGGTAGCCGAAGAAGATCATAAGACAAATTATCAGACGAAGAAGCGAGGAGAATAACATGAGCACAAACGAAAAAGTCCACACAAGTAGCGGAAATGTATTCCAAGATATAGGTTCTGCATATCCTGATAGACTTCTTACACGCGCTAAAACTATGTTTCGTATTTCTCAAATAATTAAAGAGCGCCGATTGACTCAAGATAAGGCTGCTAAATTACTGGGTATTCCTCAATCCAAAGTATCTTGTTTGATGAATGGAAAGTTGAGCGTGTTTTCTCTCGAACATTTATTCGAGCTGCTTAATGCATTGGATAGTGATGTAGAAATTATTATTAAGCCAAAAGGCAGAGAAGAAAAAATTGCCACGACAAATGTTGTGCTCGCTGCATTTGCATAAGGGCAAGATTAAGAAGAATAAGGGGCCAAATTTCTCCTTGGCTACATTTTCACCCAGGCCAACAACTCCGGAGAATTGAACCAAAGCCTGCCTGCCGGCAGGCAGGCGCAGCCATCTCTTCGGCGGTAGACCGGACCCCCACGACATCCGCAGGGGAGAGGTTAGAATGTTGTAGGGTTCGTCTGGCGTACCGCTCGACAAGGTCACCCCAAAAAATATTTTAAAATAAATATTATTGTATAATGCTAACCATTATAGGATAATAAACTAAATTATTGTATTTAGGAGAATAAAGAAATGGGCATAATCTGAAAAATACCCCATTTGTTTCAGCGCTCATAATTGCTTTTTCAATTATTTCTCTCTTGGCGGGTCCCACGGCTTCGGCGGCTTCAGAACAAAAAAATTCTTCTCATATTTCTTCCCAAGAATTTCTTTCTAGTGATTTTCCAAAACTTTTTAAGTCCAGAGAGTTTAAAAGAGCGCTGGATGTGTTAGATGCTCTGCTTAAAAAGTACCCTAGCGACCCTCTCATTTTACGTTATCGCGCATTGACTCTGGATAAACTCGATCGCCGTAAAGAAGCTATCGCCGAATACCAGAAAATACTGGCTCAAAATCCAAATCATGCGCCGACGCATCTTTTCCTGGGCTTGGCTTATGCTCGAGACAAACAACCGGACAAAGCTGCTCAAGAGCTTCGTTGGGTGGTTGAACATAGCGGTTCCGAGAAATACCGCCATTGGGCGCAGGCCCAGCTCACCCGCGTTCGTTTAATGAAAAAGAATGTGATTAAAAAAGTGGAGAGACGGCCCTACCTTGTTGGCAAAGTGGGTACTTATTATGACAGCAATCCTCTTTTGATCCCCGATGATAGCAGGCTTTCATCAAAACCTAAAAAAGACGGGGCTGATTTTCCCGTAGATCTTAAAGTGGGGTATCCTGTGATTTTGGAAAAAGACCTGCGCGTGGACGCCCTTTATGTTGGTCAGGCGCTGCTACACGATAGTGGCGCAAATCAGATAGATTTTAATTCGCAAGGTTTTGCTTTGGATGCCAAAAAACGCGCTTTCTTCGGAAAGCGGGCCGTTCTTTTTGGCGCAAGGTATGACTTTAGAACCAACTGGCTGCGCAGCGTCGTTTTTTCTACGGTGAACAGATTTCTTTTAAGCGCTGAAACGTCTTTCTGGAAAAAAACCAAGACCCATGTTTACACAAGGCTTTCTTACTCCAATTATAAAAATGACGGCTCTATTCCATCAACCACTTCCCGTGATGGGACCCGTGGAGGCTTGGGTGTCGTGCAATATTTTTATACAGCGGAGGATTTCAAGACTTATTTTTTTGTGAAAGAGGAGATAAGCTTTGCTGATACCAGGGGGAATAATTTTAATCGCGGAGGATCTTTAACGCGGCTTGGCCTCCACGGCCCCTTAGACTGCCTGGGACCTATGACCTTTGATGTTTCAACCGGTTTTGATTATGGTACCTACCCTGACTTTTCCTCTCTTTCAACGCTTGATCTTAATGAGCGCCGTGATTTACGAATGGATGTTTATACGGATCTTACTTATCACTGGAAACCGAATCTCGCGACAAGAATGTTTTATCGCTATATTAACTCCGACAATGATAATGGATTTTATAACCGTGACAGGCATATCGCCGGTGTGGAGGTTGTATTTTCGATATGAAAAAGAGCTTATTTATCACTCTAATCTTTATTTTTACTTTTCTTTTTAATTGGCTGCCCATTTCTTTTGCCGCTGAAAATATTGTGGACCCAAGAGAAGCCGCGATTGATCGGGCTATCGGTGGAATGGAGGAAGGAAGCCGTCCCCTTGAGCCGCAAGGTTATGCCGGAACGACTCAGACTCGCCCTATTCCCGGTGGAAATTTAAGTCCTTCTTCGGATACGCGCGTGACGGCTTCTGCGTCTGCCCAAAACGTCGCTGGCTCAAGCGCAATGGGAGGCGGAGCGAATTTAAGCGGAAGCACAAATGTTGGTGCTGGATCAGGAGCTTTGCAGGGAAGCACCCAAGAAACTGTTAATGGCGGGACTTCTCCAAGCGGTTCAACGGAACCCACAGGCGGCTCAACCGAACCCACGACGGAACCTACAAGCGGCGGAGGCACCAGTGACAGCATTGTCAATGTGGATGCGAATGTGGATCTGAGCGGAGGAGAACCTGCCGTAGATGCGAATCTTACCGTCGACACCAACGCCGACACTCTTCTTGACGCGGATACTTCCACCACAACAGATGTGGCATCGACAGACACAACTATCACAGAAAGCGGCACTGTCGCGGGCCAGGATCTGACCACTACCGTTAACGAAGCTCCCGTCGATGCGACCCTTGACACTGAAGTTGTCGCCACGGATGTTCCCGCCGAAAGCGAAGCCACGGCAGGCCTTGAGGCGGACGTGGATCCTGTCACCGCAGACAGTGATGTGGCTCCTACAGATCCTCCTGATGGACTTTCCACGGGACTTTAATCATGAACGAAAACTTTAATGCGTGGAGCATTCTAAGAAAAGTTTTGTGGCAGGACGTGCTCCTTGTCTTTGCGGTGTTTATTCTGGCCCGGCTGATCTCATTTGTCATTCGATGGTTTATTCTTCGTTACGCGGAAAAAGCGTCTCCGCATCTGCGTCTTTCGATTTTACGCGCTCTGCCGATCGTTCGGCTTCTTGTGGGAATCGGAGCGATCGTAGTGATTGTGCAGATCCTCATAGAACCTACCTTCCGGAATATAGTGACACTGGTAGCCAGCACAGGCCTGTCTTTGGCGTTCACGCTCAAGGATTACGGTTCAAGTGTTGTGGCTGGATTGGCGACCGTCCTGGAAAATACCTACCAGCCGGGCGATTGGATCGAAGTGGATGGGACCTACGGAGAAGTGAAGTCGATCGGGGGCCGGGCCACGCGGATAGTCACTCCCGATGACACGGAAGTCATCATTCCTCACACGCGTTTTTGGTCGACCAATATTTTCAATGCCTCGAGTGGAAATCGCAGCTTGTTGTGCGTCGCTGATTTTTATTTAAACCCTGACCATGACGCCGCTCTTGCGCGCAGGCGTTTGGAAGAGGTCGCCCAAACAAGCTCCTACCGGAAGCCTGAGTCGCCTGTCACCGTGATTGTCCTCGAGAAACCCTGGGGTACCCACTACCGCGTGAAAGCTTATGTGAAAGAAAGCCGGGAGCAGTTCTTATTTCTTACCGACTTGACGGTCCGCGGCAAAGAAGTAATTCGGTCTCTAGGCATACGCTTCGCCCAAGCGACATACGCCGAGACAAAACACTAACTCTTTTTTCACTCAAGTAAATTAGGGTAGTAGGGAGACATTGATCTCAAATCATCTGGATCGACGAGTTATTTTTTGAATTATGGGGATTCCATTGAAAAACTATATTTCAGCTGTGCAAGTTGTTTTTACCTTGTGGATGTATTTTTTAGGCGCTTGCCTTCTCGCGGGTGCCATCTTGCCGGTCAGTCTCTTATTTTTTCATTTTTGGAACTCTATAAACCCTCAAACGATCTTTCAGAAAGCGTTTATCGTGGCTTGGGTCGTTGGATTTGGTTATTTCATTTTTGGATCAGTGCTTATCATCGAAACGATTTTGTGCCGGCTTATTTTCAGCTTCAAGCTCGAAGAAGGGGAGTATCCACTTTTTTCCGTTGAAAGTTTTAAATGGGCCTTTGTGAATGCCATGGTTCTGATCGTGAAGTTTACGTTCATGGATTTCATAAAAGCCACCCCTTTTCTGCCGCTCTATTTTCGATGCATGGGTGCTAAGGTAGGGAAAAGAGTTCTGATCAACTCGAAAGATATTGGAGATATTTCGCTGTTGGAAATAGGAGACGGCGCAGTCATCGGAGGGGAGGTCGTCGTGATCGCCCATATCGCTGAGCAGGGCAAATTAAAATTTAAACGAACTAGGATAGGCAGGAATGTCACCGTCGGTCTAGGGGTCGTTGTTATGCCGGGATGTGAAATTGGGGACCATTCGGTGATTGCCGCCAGATCTGTTTTGCCGAAAAATACCCTTGTCCCGCCTTATTCAGTGTTTGCCGGATCGCGCGCTAAATTTATCCACAGTGTAGAGAGTGGCACGTGATAATGACGGACGTTTCACTGGGAAGTAAAATTTGCCCTATTTCTTGAGACCTGCTAGAATTAATCCATACAATTTTTGTTTATAAAAAAAATTCAGAAAAAATAGGGAGACTAGATGAAAATAAACAAGCGTCTATTTTTGGTTGCGCTGATGGGTTTCTTGATCGCCCTTACGCTCGCCGGTTGCGCTGTGACGGTCATTGAGGATGGCCAAGCGGGGGTCAAAGCGGACTTTGGAAAAATACACGACGAGGCCGTGAATACCGGGTGGAATATCTATTGTCCGTTTTTTACATGGATCGAACGTTGGAATGTGAAAACCCAGGAACTCAAAGAGACGGCAAGCGTTCCGTCTTCGGAAGGCCTTATCTCGTCTCTCGATATTTCTATTTTGTATGTCATACCCAAAGATAAAACGGTACAGGTTCGTAAAACCATTGGAAGCGACTACCGTGAGACAGTGCTTGAACCATACGTGCGTGAAACAATAAGAAACGTTGCTTCTGGCTATGAGGTCAAAGCTCTTTTTAGCGACCAAGGACGCAAAGAAATAGGATCTAAAATGATGGAGCTTTTAAAGAGCAAGCTCGATTCAAGAGGCATTATTATCCAAGATGTTCTTTTGAGGGATGTGAGACTGCCCGCCGTATTTTCGGCCAGTATCGAGCAGAAACTAAAAACGGAACAGGAATCTCTGCAAAAAGAATTTGAATTGACTAAAGCCAAAAAAGACGCGGAAATAGAAGTTGCCCGCGCCCAGGGTGTCGCGCAAAGCAATAAAATTATCGCGGGCAGTATTACGGAAAGTTATCTGCGCTATCGATGGATTGAAGGACTTCAAAGCAATCAAAAAGAAATTGTCTATGTGCCTACCGAGGCAAACATGCCTATCATGGAAGCCAGCCGGCTTTCAAAGGAGAATAAAAAAGAATAGTCCGCGGAATAGACTTTCGTTCGAAGGCTATTTTCACTTCTTCACTTGCGGTATAACTTTATCTATGGACCCACTCGTAAAAAATGACATTTTAATTGATATGGAGAAATTCGTTGAAGCGCAGCTGCCTCTTTTGAGGCCTGTCAACGAAAGCTGGCAGCCGAGCGACTTTTTGCCTGATATGAATCATAAAGATTGGCACGAAAAAGTCGAAGGACTGCGCAGGCAAGCGGCCGGCCTCTCCGATGAGTTGTTGGTGATCCTTGTCGGGAATATCGTGACGGAAGAAGCGCTCCCTGCCTACCAGACCTGGCTCAACCGTCTCCACGGGCTTAAAGATGAAACCGGCGCAAGTCTCAACCCCTGGGCTCTCTGGGTGAGAGGATGGACCGCCGAAGAGAACCGTCATGGGGAACTTCTCAATAAATACCTCTACCTTTCCGGACGAGTGAACATGCGCTCGTTCGAGATCACTACCCATCATCTGATTAAAAACGGTTTTGATCTGATGTCGGGCGGTGACCCGTATTGCTCTTTTGTCTATTCTTCTTTCCAGGAAAGAGCCACAAAGATTTCACACGCAAACACCGGGCATATCGCGGAAAAGTGCGGGGATAAAACTCTCAGCAGGATATGTTCAGTGATCGCGGGGGATGAGGCGCGTCATGAAGAGGCCTATAAACGGATCTTTGGGAAAGTTCTGGAAGCGGATCCGGCCAATGCCGTGATGGCTTTTGCTTTTATGATGAAACAAAAAATTGCGATGCCTGCCCGTCTTATGTCCGACGGGACGGACAGGGATCTATTCAACCAATTCGCCGTGGTCGCCCAACGGGCCGGAGTTTACACAATCCGAGACTACGCGGAAGTCGTAAAACACCTGGTGGACACTTGGGAGATCGCATCCATCCCTAATCTCTCGGGTGAGGCTGCCGAGTCCCGGGATTATCTATGTGGGCTATCCGATCATTACTTAGGTAAGGCCGACCGTATTCAAGAAGCGCTTCTCAACTTTCCGAAAGAGCCTTTTGAATGGATATTCGGCCGAAGTGTTTAGGCAGTTGATTATCCTTTTTCCCCTGAGGTGGAGGCGCCGAGTCCTAGGTTCTTGTGATATAATATTTTTGTACAATTCCTCGCTTTCGATTAGAAGGCGGGGTGCTTTCGTCAGCAACGGATCTATTTCATGAAAATAACAACGAAAAAAATGACTTTGACAGAGGTTAACCAAATGGCCGCGGCTATGTTTGGAAATTTGGTAAAAGCGGTCGTTGATGTAGACAAAGAGCTTTTGGCTCTTGATGCTGAACTTCATTCAGACCTGGAAGCGTTGCTAATTGAAAATGGATCAAAGCAGAAAAACCTTTGGGGGATCAACCTCTATCCAGAAATGAAGGGTGATGATTTTGTTGAATTTGATTCGATGATCAATATGCGTCCGTCTCAAGGAAACAGAAGCCGCGGCGTGGACAATCCCGAAATACGCAAGAAGATCATGGAAATTGTCGAAAAGACGTTAGAGCGATGAGCACTCAGCATCAAGGTCTCGCGGCGGGGCGCTGGAACGAGCTGCTGTTTATGGAACAAATGGCTAACATAGGAAGCGAAGTTGAGCGCGCTCTTAATTGGCAAACGAAGCACCATGCTGATTATAGCCAGAAAGCCTATGAGCGCGCTCTTGAACTGGTGGATTTGACCTTAGATTGTGCCATGAGCTTTGCGCGTCTCAAAGAACTTGCCCGCGTGCGCGAAGCGATCGTGGATTATTTCTCCGGAACCAATCAGTTCATGTCGACCGAAAGTTCCTGGAAGATATATTTTTTGAGTTTCACTTATGCCGCGCGTCGAAATTATTAGCTGAGCAATATATTCCAATTTCCCCAGAACAAACTCCCGCAAGTCATAGAGGGGTCAGTTCTTGAATATTGAGATACTGGATTTCGTATAAAACTTTTAAACCTTTTTCCAGTTTACGCGTCTAAGCAGGTAGAAAGAGCGTTCATCTAATAAATAAAAGGAGAACAGACATGAAAATTAGTAGGCTGTTAAGAGGCGGCATCGTTCTTTCGCTGGCTTTGGGCACAATGATCGGCACCGCTTTTGCCGGGGAAGTGTTAAACCGTGAGGAAAACCAGCAAGACCGTATCGCACAAGGTATAAAGTCAGGACAATTAACGCCCGGTGAGGCGGCAAAGCTTGAGAAAGGCGAACAGAGGATCGAAGCCAACCGGGAAAAAGCGCTCGCCGATGGAAAGATGACTCCTAGGGAAAAGGCAAAACTCAACCGGCAAGAAAATAAGGAAAGTAAGAAGATCTATCGGAAGAAGCATAACGCTAGAAAACTTCCAGCCTAAATTTTAAAAACAGGCTAGGTCTTCAGGGAGCCACCGGCATTAACTGCTGGTGGCTTTTCTATTTTTTAACCAACAAGTGGGTCGATGATTAAAAAGGTAAGCATTCATGAGCACGGTTGTAGGAAACGAACGTGCGGCGAGTGGTTTAGTGAGTTGTTATTTTAGATCACAAGAAGATCGACTTGAGGGATTTTAAAAAATTCACACCTGATTTTTCAACAGGGGTGGGAGTTCCGTTCGATATATTTTTTTTTAACCATTCCTCCGCCGCATCGTTCTCGTAAACCTGATAGTTCCGTTCACGTGACAATTTTTCGCGGTATTCGAGGATCTCAAGGAATTCTTCGGCAAGCCTCGCTTGGAATTCCGGGGGATATTCGGTGAACGAAACGCCCGTCAAAAAACGCCAGTTGCCCGGATCCTCTTCGGAATACGAGACTAAACTTTTAACATGATACTGTTGATCTTTGACAGGAACCGTCAGATCGATGGGCACGCCGACCGGCAGCTTCCAATGCCAATAAAAACTCATCCCGCCTTGAGACAAATCCGTCGACGTTGACATTTTTGCCGGTTTGTCTTTGGCGGTGAGCACCTCAACCGGAATGTTCAGAGGGTGCCTTAAAAAACGCCTTTTTTCTTCGTAGGCAATACCCATGGTTGCATTCTACCGCAAGCTTGCCTCTTATGCATCAAATATTTGAACGCAGTCCCCGAACGCGTAAGTCAATAAAACAGTGATATTTTAAAAAATCTTGGTAGAATATCAATTTAACGAGTTCTTAAATTCTACCTGATAGGAGATCACCTGTGGGTGCGAATCAATCCTTACAAGAAGGGATGTCGATGGTTCAGAAGCTCTCAGACACGGTAATAGATTATTTGGTTAGGTATGGTTTTCAGGTGCTTGGTGGTATTGTCATTATCATCGTTGGTATGTGGCTGGCCAACTGGGTCGCCAAGTTCCTTTTTGACACTTGCCGGAAACGGCAGATGGATGTCACCTTAGCTAAATTTCTCACACTGGCTGTTAAAGGCGCAATCCTTATTTTTGTATTTCTGATGGCGGTTGAGAAATTTGGAGTGACTATCTCACCGCTGATCGCGACCGTCAGCGCGATGATCTTTGGCGCCAGCTTCGCTATCCAGGCGCCTTTGTCGAATTATGCCGCGGGCCTTAGCGTTATCATGACCCGGCCTTTCACGGTGGGCAATACGATCTCTGTGAAGGGCGTGCACGGCGTGGTGGCGGAAGTGAAGCTGCCTTGCACGATCTTGATAAACGGCGACGGCGAAAAGATCACGATCCCTAATAAGGATGTTGTCGGCGAAATAGTGTTCAATTCAGGTGAAAACAAGATCGTGGAACGGATGGTCGGCATTAGTTATGCGAATGACCCCCAGAAAGCTATTGGGATCATTTTCGAGACACTCAGAAATTTTTCAAAAGTCACGCAAAACCCGACGCCTCAGATAGGGATCGACAATTTCGGCGACTCATCCATTAATATAGGCATACGCTACTGGGTGCCCACGAGGGAGTATTATCAAACGCTTTACCAAGTTAATCTTGGCGTGTACAACGCTCTTTTGAAAGCGGGCATCACCATTCCATTTCCGCAACGCGAAGTACGTATCCTCTCGAAAGAAGCCGTTTTACCAACGTCCGGCAACGGACGTTGAAGGAAGAGTATTTAAGACTAGATTGAAACGCTCAATCTAGCCTTTTCTTTTAATGGCTATAAGAGTAGAATAGCGACTGTCAGTTGATTAGTTCACATAAAAGGAGAAAACATGGGATTTCAGGATGGTGGTGGGTTCGGCGGTCGGCCTCGGGAAATGCACAAGGCGACCTGTGCAGACTGCAAGAAAGAGTGCGAAGTTCCTTTCAAGCCCAGGGAAGACCGACCGGTCTACTGTAAGGAGTGCTTCTCAAAGCGTAAGGATAGTGGCCGCTAAAGGGAACAAGTAGACGGATATCCCGTTCCGAAACGCGTCCAATAAAGGAGTTCTTGAGCTAGGCCGAAGAAATTCGGCCTAGTTTTTTTATGGGACGAAAAACTTCTCTGTTAGCTGGTACCTATGGTAGAATCAAAATAATATTTTAGTTTGAATAGGAGCCCGATGGCCGAGTTCGCATGGAATAGCCGCAAGCTGATTCGGATATTTTTCGAAGCCCAAGCTTCTTTTAGACTGCATCGATCCTCCAAAAAAGAAATACACATCAGTGCCGAGACCGTTTCCGCCAAACTTCTGGATTTGGGCGTCGGCGGTTGTTCCATGGAAAGCGCCGTATTTGTTCCGAAAGGCGCGCGGCTCAATGTTTTTTTAGATCGTACTCAGATCTTACAAGGTTCTCATAAGACGGGTAAACGGCATTTTTCAAAAATTGTCGGTGTGGTCCGCAGTTCCCGCCAAATCTCCAGCCGAAAATACCGGCTGGGGATCGAATTTGAGAAGATATCCTTGGAAGATAAAAAACTGATTGATGATTTTGTGATCAAGAATGATCGCCGTGAAGATCCTCGCATCTCATTCCCACAATAGCCACGTCCGAACTCTATGAAACCTTATGATGAAAAACTGAAAAACGAACTTCTAGCCAGAGGGCTTCTCACCGAAGACCAAGTCTTGAAGCTTCTCAATGAGGTCATGAAAACCCGCGCCTCGTTCAAAGAAAG
>Ga0080064_1004785_pt1 | contig 16797 bp, 17 predicted proteins | sample Subgrocontami54m_FD_69260 | JGI IMG/M metagenome (GOLD analysis project Ga0080064, IMG submission 69260) | Subsurface groundwater microbial communities from S. Glens Falls, New York, USA - GMW46 contaminated, 5.4 m (SPADES assembly) (version 2) ...
TTCTTTAGTGAGCATCATTTTGTGACGTGGGTCCATAAATCCATTATGACAGCGCTTTTTGTTGCGCTGTCGAGTGCAAGAAGTGTATCGGAAATTACCTTGCCTTGTCAAGCAGGAATTGATAGAATCAATAAGCAAATGCCCCCATCGCTCCGGCACGATTTTAGCTTTACCAAATATCGGCCGTGAGTGCTCGATTTCGCTCTCGACATCGTCGAGGCGAATATCGGCATCTATATAATGGGCTATTTATACGTTCTAAAACTTAATAATGGAAGCTACTATATAGGATCTTGTCGTGATATTACAAAACGCTTATTAAATCACAAACATAAACAGGTATTCTCAACGAAGCATAAGCTGCCATTTGTCGTAATGTATGTAAAAATATTTACCACTTACTCGGAGGCCCGAAAAGAAGAACTGAGGACAAAGAGATGGAAAAAACGTAAATCAATAGAAAATTTGTGCAAATTTGACAAGACTAATGTAGCGAATAGCTTTGCCGCCATCGTCTAGTGGCCTAGGACGGTTGATTCTCAATCAACAAACCGAGGGTTCGAATCCCTCTGGCGGCACAAGATTCCGACTTGTCGGGGCGGCGCGCAGCGCCGCCCATGGTTCCAGCGCGCTTCCGCGCGCTTTTTGGTGGGTCAGACGCAGGTTCGAGCCGAAGGCTTTTTTCAGAAGTACCCGTTTTTGTATTAAGTCATTGCCCCGTGCGATGGATGGCGCGCTAGCGGCATCCGAAATCCATTCTTTCATGGGTTCGAGCCACGCATTGTGCGATTGTTGCAGGGAAATAATACTTTCCTCCAGCGTCTTCTTTTTGATGATAAATTCCTGTTTCTTTTTCCGGTAAGTTTCCTTCTCAATGTCCTGATCCAGATAGGAGTCGAGAAGACGCTGGAGCTTCGTCTCAAAAAGCGAAATCTCATTTCGCTTTTCTGCAACAATCGCTTCGACGGACTGGGCGGATGCGTGTGCGTCCGTTTGGATATCCCTCATCATTTGCTTCGCCCAGTCCGGGCGCAAAGAAACTGTTTCTAATAATTGGGAAAGCTGCTGGTCCAGGGCTTCTTCGCGGGTAAACGTGTCGTTACACTCAATCGTCTTGGATTTGCGGGTACAACGGTAATAGACATGGCCTTTTTGAATCTCTGCGGTAATCATCATATGGCAAATGCCACAGCGAAGAAGCCCTGTGAAAGCCTTGGGAGTCTTTGTTTTCGTGACGGGTTTGCTTCGCTCCAGCAGCACCCTCTGCACTTTATTAAACAGTTTCTTTGTGATGAGTGGCTCGTGAACCCCTACGTGGATCTCGCCGCCATAGCGAAACAGGCCGACGTAGAAGGGGTCGGATAATAGGAACGTCACGCGGTCCCGTTTGACCGGAATCTTACCGCGGGACAATACGCCACGTTCCGCCAAAAAGTGCGCAATATCATCAAGGATGGATTCGTTTTTCGCATAGAGCTTGAATGCTTCCACAATGATGGGCGCTTTTGCGCGATCTACAACAATTCTCTTCGTGCGCACATCATTGAGATAGCCTACGGGTGCAATGCCAGGAAACTCACCCCTGCGCACTTTTTGGCGGAGACCTCTTTTTGTGTTTTCAGACAGCGAGTCCACGTAATATTTGCTTTGCCCAAACGCCAAGTTGAGCATGAATTTTCCTTGTGGCGACGGCTCAAACCAAAACGTGGGAAATTTGAGCGCCTTGATCTTTCCGATATCCACAAGATAGATGAGCTTCCCGCCGTCGACACTATTGCGCGCAAGTCTGTCCGGATGCCAGGACAAGATACCGGACGCTTGCCCGTGTTCGATTTTTCCCATCATGTCACTGAACACGGGCCTGCCGGGGATCTTGGCCGACTGTTTCTCAATATACTCACCGATGATGGAGAGGTTCTCCTTATGGGCAAACTCCCGAAGTTCTGCTAATTGCCCATCTATGGAGAGTATCTGTTTATCCTCCACATCGGTGGACTTGCGCGCATACAAAAAGAATGGTTGTGAAGTGGCAGGTTGCATAGATCAATAATGGCCGCCCCGGTGCAACCAAACCCTTTCGGATCTGTCCAAGACGGCCATGAAAAAGCCGAAAGGTTAGTTTGGTTGCGTCATTAATATATCAAGCAACTGGAGAAAAACAAGAGATACAAAATATGACAAACCCGAGCAACCTGCTTTTTGTACGTTTGGGCAAAGTCCCCGCCAGAGGCGGGGAATGGATTTGTCTTTATCATCGCACGGGGTTTTTCTTCTTTGTTCCCGAACCTGCGTCTGACCCACCAAAAAGCGCGCGGGAGCGCGCTGGAACCATGGGCGGCGCTGCGCGCCGCCCCGACAAGTCGGAATCTTGTACGTCTATATAACTACGTTCGAACCTATTTTATCAAAAACTCATAAACTTTGCTGTCGCGAGGAAAAGGGGTAAAGGGGAAAAGGAATCGCGACAGCAGTTACCAAATTGACTGCTCGTCCCGCCCGCGGACGGGCGGGACTTCGCTTTTATCTTAAACGCTACCGCTCAACTCCACTTCGCGGGGCTCGCACGCCGCCGATTTTGTTTTTTAAATTCAGCTTTAGTTAATATAATTTGAAGCTACATGCCCTTAAAATGGAAGAACTTCTGAAGAGGAGACTTTTAACGCCCTCGCAATCTTATAAAGAGTTCTGATCGTTGGATTTCTTTCTCCTCGTTCAATCATCCCGACGTATGTACGATGCATCATAAGCCTTTCCGCCAATTCTTCCTGAGAAATTCCATGAGATTTTCTTACCTTTTGTAATCTCTGCCCAAATTTTATCAAGATGTACCGGTGAGTTATAGATCTTCCCATTAAGCATAATTTAAGATACTCCTTGTATCGTTTTCGACATACTCCTTGTATTCATTTTCGCTGTATGATTAATTAATAGCACCGCCGATATGTCTTATCCAAAGTACCAATGAATAGTAGAGTATTGACAACAACTGCGATTTTTAGATATAAATATAATGGTAAACGGTTATTAACCGTTTTTAGTAGAAGCTCTCGAAGCTCAGAATCCGTAAGGATGTCTGAGCTTTTTTGTTGAGAAAAACATATGATCGCTGATATGCAAGAATACCGATGTCAATGCGGCAAGCTCCTTTTTAAAGGACTTATGTTTGTGAGTTTGGTAGAGATTAAATGCCTGCGATGTGGAACGATTCAGATAATTAATGAAATGAGTAGTGGCTTTTTAGGCGAGGATAAGTACGCCTTTTTGTACAACGAAGATGGTATCATTTTAAATGCCAGTATTTCTGCTAATCAAATTTTAGGATACTCACCTGATGAGTTGCAAAAGATGAGTATTTATCAAATAAACCGATGTATAACACCAGGTTTACACAAGAAATTTTGGAATTTACGAATATATGAGAGTGGGACACTATTTGCGAAACTGTTCCCTCTAAAAAAGGACGGATGTGTCATTCCTGTATTGGGTGAGTATAAATTTTATAAACAAGGCAATGGGGCACATTATATATTTGCTACGTACCAGAATTTTAAGGTTGATGATCCGTTAATCTTTGAGGAGCCGAATTTTTTAGGATTTGGTAAAAATAATGAAGAACTTTTCCTAGAAATTAATGGTGATGGAATATGTCTTAAAACCGATGCTAGGGTAAAAAAACTTTTGGGGTATCAGCCGGAAGAGTTGATCAACCATCCTCTTTTTAAAATTTGTAAACCCATGTATAAAGATCCTGGAAGCCTTAGAAAACTTACTGCACAACGTACGTCATTCGATGTTCCTAATAATACATTTCTTTGTAGAAATGGGAAAGTCGTAAATAGTGAAAGCTATTTTTCCTGTAAATATAATGATGAAGGTGACTTTATCGGATATAGAGTATTTAATTGGTTGTGAAGGTTTTGAATTTAAACTTAAAATGACTCTTGACAACCGAATGAATAATTTAGTAATCTACTATTGGTTAAGAAGCTCCTGAAGCTCACAGAGTTGTGTGGGCTTTTTTTTATGACTAAAAAAGCAAAACTTATCATCGGGCTTTTTATTCTTCTTGTTTTTGTTGGTGCAGTTCTGAAGTTTACTCCGCTGGGACAAAAAGTTCCTCGTGAGGAAGCAAAAAAAGCCCAAGAGACCAAAGAGATTTTGGCAAAAATCGGCCGCCACCTGATGTTGCCTGTGGGTGAAGAACCAGTAGTAGCTATTATTAAAGATAAAGAACTTTTGGTAAAAGAACAAACGTTTTATCTGGATGCACAAAATGGCGATTATCTGGTTGTCTATCCAAAAGCGGCAAAAGCGCTCATTTATAGTCCGAAGCGCGATATGTTAGTCAATGTCGGGCCTATTATTGGTCCGAAAACTACGCCGGAAATTACCCCTGAAGCCTTAACCAATCAGCCAGTCCCGCTGAAAGTAGAAATAAGAAACGGTACCAGTAAAAGCGGTTTGGCAAATACCATCAAGCAGCGTCTGGAAACCAACGCATTATTTAAAGTAACCGAAGCAATAGATGCCGGTAAAAAAGATTATGAGAAGACTATGATAGTAGATACAGGGAAAACAAATAATAAGGACGCCGTTAAGCAGTTGTCCGGCATACTCGGTGCGCAAATTACAGAAAAGCTTCCTGCAGGAGAAAAAGAAACGAGCGCGGATGTATTAGTTATCCTGGGTAAAGATCAATTGTAAGATTGATATCGTTTGTCATAGTTGACAAGCGTTTAAAAAACTGTTTTACTGAAAATAGAGAAAATTTAAAGAAGCTCCTGAAGCTCATATAGAATATATGAGCTTTTTATTTGCAAAGATCGTATCGAAATTTAAAAACGCAGTTGTCCTGTTTCTTTTTTTGAACTTGGTATTCGCTTCTTTGCTTACCGGTGTTTCTCCCGTCTTTGCCGCGCCCGGCATCAACAAGCAACTTGGGTATCAAGGGGTATTGAAAAACCCAAGCGGCAATACTGTCGCTAACGCGAGCTACGACATAGTATTTAAGATCTATAGTGTCTCCTCGGGCGGCACGCCGCTGTGGACGGGAACCTATACCGCGACCAATGGTAATCCCGTCACGACCAATAATGGTTTCTTCCATGTGCTTCTGGGCTCCGGCACCGGTAATGCTCTTACTTTAGACTTTAACGATGACAGTTATTATTTAGGTATTGCCGTGGGGAGTGATGCGGAGATGTCTCCGCGCCACCGAATCGGAGCAGCCGGGTATGCGTTTAACGCCGACAAACTCAATGGTTTAGGCCCGACGGCTCTGACGGTAAGCGGCGATGTCTCCGGCACGCTGGGCGCAACCAGTATCGCTAGCGGTGCCATTACTTCCGCCAAGATTCTCGATGGGGCAATCGTAGATGCCGATGTGAATGCTTCGGCGGCGATCGCATTATCCAAACTCGCCGGCGGATCAAGTGTTGTCACATCGCTCACCGCTCCATCAGGTTCCAGTGCCAACGGCGGCAGTATCGCAAACAATGTTCTGACCCTTTCATTGGCTAACGGCACGAATTCGGGTCTTGTTTCCACCGGTACGCAGACATTTTCGGGAAACAAAACATTCTCCGGGGATACGACTTTTACCGGAGAATCCAGATTTTTAGAATTAGTCTCCAATGGAGTAAATTACACCGGCTTCAAATCTCCCGACGCTCTTGCCGCAAATATTTTGTATACACTTCCATCATCTGATGGGACTAGCGGACAATTACTTTCAACAAGTGGCGCGGGCGCGTTATCATGGTCAAATACTAATACGGCCACCTCGACGCAAACCTTTAGCAATCAAGGAGGTCCCTCTGGCGCTGTCACAATCAATGTCAATTCGGGTACACGCGTTCTTCAACTTAATGATTATTTTGATTCGTTTAACTCCCAATATAGTCTTTCCGGCTTAATCACCGGCAACACCTATCTGATGCAAATCAGAGGACAGACGCCGGTATTGTCTATCGCCAGTCGCCTTATCACTTTTCCGGGTATTACAGACGCTCCGACTGTCACTATTCAGACAGGAGAAATGGCAAATCATGATATAGAGTTTATGGCCACTTCGGCCACAACAGGAAAACTATTGCGTAAAGTAGACCCGACAATTCTTTCCTTTTCGGCGAGTGCCGGCAATCCGGGTAATCATGTCATTTCCGCCGACCTCTATACGATTAAAATAACCGGCGCGCTTAATACCGGAGGATTCGTTCAATCACAAAATTTCAGCGGTCTGGTGACGGGAAAAACATATCGTTTACAGTTGGCTACTTTAGGCGCGGTTAACGGCCCGTCATATTACAACTTTCCCGGTATTACCGACGGCAAGGGCAATGTGTTGATATTCTCGGGACAATCAGGAGACGGTGTGCTGAACAAATGGGCGACATTTGTGGCCGTAAGCGGCACGACCGGCGTATTGCTTAACGCGTCCGGCGCCGACGCCCAGTTTGAGAGTATCGTCAATGTAAGCGGAACCAATCAGTTTTTTCAAGGAAACGGTAATTCCGCTTACGGAAAGACATTTGTGCTTGCCTCCGGAGCGCAGTTGACAACGATCACTCTCGGAGGCGACTTTACCCGCAGCGGCTCGTTCAAATTGAGGACAAGCAGTGCCGGATCGGCGCAATTTTATCCTCTGACGGTAACCAATGCCGCGTTATATCGGACAGACGGAGTGCCGATCAGCAACGCGACGCCGGGAGTTACCATTCCCGCAAATGCGGAGGCCATCGTACATATTATTTCCGACGGGGCGACGATCAGTAGATTAGTCTATATTCCGCTATATAAAGAGTTGGCGCCGACCGTGCACAAAAACACGGCAGGCGTCAACGATATGACAGCTTCAGACGAAAATATGCTTATTCATGCCGAGTCGGGCGTGACGGCGCTTCGTTTTGTGGCAGGCAATCATACGACCGACGGCGCCAAATTTACCATCATCAATCAAAGCGGCGGTAATTTGAATATCACGGTTGACAATGCGTGGGCGGGCGCGTTTAGCAACACCGAAGGGACAAGTGTGGCCGCTAATACTGCGGGAACTATTACCTCGCTTGCGAATTTGCAGCAAATTGAAGTGAGCGTAACCATAAACAGCGGAAGTAAGTATCTGAACGCGGCAAAAATCAGCGGCGGCTCTAGCCAATGGACAACTTCCGGAGGAAATGTCTATTACAACACCGGCAATGTCGGCATCGGGACGACGGCGCCAAGCACAAAACTTGCAATCGTAGGCGGTGATATATCCGTGATGTCCGTTGCCACAGCGCCTGCGTCGGCAACCGGCGGCACGGTCACCACCTCCGGCGCGTATACCATTCACACATTTACCGGTTCAGGAACATTTACCGTGAGCGGTGGCTCTCTTAGTGTTGACTATCTGGTTGTAGGCGGCGGCGCGGGCGGCGGCGGCGGTAATGGCGCAGGCGGCGGCGGCGGCGGCGCGGGCGGTTTATTGACCGGCACAACAACCGTATCTTCTGGTTCACAGGCAGTCACAGTTGGGGTGGGCGGTTCAGCTGGCGCGGGGAGTTTTTCGTCGGCGACAAGTGGCGGCAACGGAGGCAACTCAATATTTAATAGTATAACTGCTCTTGGCGGCGGCGGCGGCGCCAACGGCAATTCGGGCGGTGTGGCAGGATTGATAGGCGGATCCGGAGGAGGAGGCCAAGGCGCTTCCGGCGGTTCAGGCACGGCAGGACAAGGAAATAACGGTGGCAGCGGCGGCGGCAGTCAGGGCGGCGGCGGCGGCGCAGGGTCTGCTGGAGGCAATGGTGGCGCAGACGGGACCGGAACCGGCGGTAGTGGTGCAATCAACTCTTTTTCAGGCACAGCGGTGGTCTATGCGGGCGGCGGCGGTGGTGGCACAGGTTCAAGTGGTGTCGGTAGCGCCGGCGGTACAGGCGGTGGCGGTTTTGGCGGAGGCAGTGGCGGTTCAGCCATCAGCGGAACGAACAATCTTGGTAGTGGCGGCGGCGGTGGTCGTTGGGGTCAAAATGGCGGCGCGGGCGGTTTAGGTAGTGTGATCGTCAGGTATCTTACTCCCACATCTACGATTGGCGGCGGTAAAGTCGGCATTGGCATAGCAACACCGAGCAATACGTTGGATGTCAGTGGTACCTTGAGCGTGAGCGGAACAACAGCAGGCAGTACAATATCGGTAACCGGCGGCACGGTCACCACTTCCGGCGCGTATACTATTCACACATTTACTACCGGTTCAGGAGCATTTACCGTGAGCGGTGGCTCTCTCAATGTTGATTATCTCGTTGTTGCTGGCGGCGGCGGCGGCTCTGGCGGCGCCAGCAGTGCGGGCGGCGCCGGCGGCGGCGCAGGGGGCTTTGTTGCTGCTACGACTACGGCAAGCGGCGCGGTTGCCGTTACTGTTGGCGCAGGCGGCGCAGGCGGCGTCTCCGTGCCACTGACCGATCCCACCAATGATGGCACAAACGGGAGCAACTCATCATTTGGCGCGACTACCGCAACCGGCGGCGGAGGCGGCGGCGGGCGCGATAGAGCGGGGAAAAACGGTGGTTCCGGCGGCGGCGCGGGTATTTCGGGAACGGTTTACCCCGGAGGTACCGGAGTTGCAGGTCAAGGGAGAAACGGCGGCGCCAACAGTGCGAGCGCGCCTAATTATGGCGGTGGCGGTGGCGGTGGCGCGGGAGCTGTTGGACAAGCTGGGTCTACGACAAAGGGCGGTGATGGCGGCGCAGGTTCATCGAGCAGTATATCAGGCGCCGCAGTAACCTACGCGGGAGGCGGCGGCTCATCGTACTATGTGACCGGCGGCACCAATGGCGCCGGAGGCGCGGGTGGTGGCGGTGGTGTCGGTGTAGCGGGTACCGCAAATACCGGCGGTGGTGGTGGCGGTGGCGCAAACGCATCATCGGCGGGTAGCGGCGGCGGTGCGGGTATTGTGATTGTGCGCTACTTAACATCAGCCCTTACCGTCCCAGGCACTCCATTCACCAGTATTGCCACGGATGCGAGCGGCAAGGTCGGCATCGGAACGAGCGCGCCTACTGCGCAGCTGCACACCACCGGTACTGTCCGTTTGCAAAACTTCGGCGCCGGTACGCTGACAACTGATGCAAACGGCAATGTAACAGTTTCCTCCGACGTTCGCATTAAGGATGTACAAAATGGTTTCACCAGAAGTCTTGCGGATCTGAAAGGTTTGACACCTATCAATTATAACTGGACAGAAACGTCAGGCTTGGATATACAACACACCTATACTGGATTTGCTGCGCAAAATGTGCTCGAGTTTATTCCCGAAGCGGTGTCCGAATCAAATGGACTTCTGACCCTCTCCGACCGGCCAATATTGGCCGCGGCGGTAAACGCGATAAAGGAGCTTGACAACAAAACGAGTATCCAAGGACTGCAAATTGGCAAAGTTGCCGGGCTCGTCGGCATCACCCAGAAGGATCTGGACGCGATGAGAGATGAATACCTTAGCGGCGTTAAAGCTGAACAAGAGGCCAGATTTGCCCAACTTGAAGCGCAATGGAAGACACTGCGCGAGGAAAGCGCGTCCTCGGCAAGTACGGTGACAGAGAAAAAAAGCACTGATGAAAGTATCTTTGAAAAACTTGCTGCCTTTATTGGTGACATATTTTTCAAGGGCAGAGTTATCTTTGAAGATAAAGACGTGGCAGGAGAAGCAGAAATACTCGCCGGTGACACCGAGGTGGCCGTTCCGTTTGAACGAGTTTATACCGTCAAGCCAATGGTCAACGCGACGATTGTTGATGCTGGGGCCTACAATGGCGGATTCTCCGTAGCCGATGTTACCCAAAAAGGTTTTATAATCAGACTTGCAAAGTCTCATGACAAAGATATTCTCTTTAACTGGGCGGCCATAGCGGTCAAAGATGCCAAACGCGTCAAGAGTGCCGGTAAAAGCACGGCACCAAGTGTCACGCCGACGCCATCAACGACACTAACCCCTACCCCAACCCCTACGGAAACTACTACGGAAACCCCTACGGAAACCCCTACGCCCACGATATCGCCGGCACCAAGTGTCACGCCGACGCCATCAACGACGCCCCAGCCATCGCCGGTAACAACAGAAAAATGAACGATGTCCTATGCAAAATAAATTAATTGCAATATGCACCATAATTTTTTCATTGCTTTTTACGGTAGAGTCCATCCACGCCTTTACTTTAAGCAGTGCCAACTTTATTATTGACGGGGCAAATTTTGATAACGCCGGCGGCGATTCGGCCTCACCTAATTATCTGGTAGTAACCTCCACAGGGGAAAATGTTCTCGCCCAGGCTTCCAGCGGACTGGTGTTTTTTAATCCCACCCCTACTCCCACCCCCACCCCCACTCCAACATCCGCATCTGGCTCCTCATCCACCTCGACTTCAACCACAACGACCACAGCTGTCTCTGCTACACCGACGCCAACTCCCACCACCACCGTCTCTGCTCCGGAAGTTAGCGCCATACCAACAGAGGCAGTGCCGTCACAGCTTTTTGACATACGTCTTTTTTTGGATCGTCAGACCGTTCCCCAATTGAAAGATCTCGTCGCACGGGTCGTTTTTGCAAGTTTTGGCCGGATGCCGACTCCTGTGGCGATGACATTCACCATCATGGATAAACAGAGAAAGGAACTTGTTACCAGTGTCGACACCACGACCGTCGAAACCGAAAAAGTTTTCGTCAAGCGATTTGGGGAAACTCCTCTTGCGAAAGGCGACTATGTTTTGCGGCTTCATACCCGCTATAACACGGACGTGGAAGACGACTTTGACGCGCCGTTTACTCTTTCAGGCGTTGAGGACGTCAAGGGATGGTGTTTTTTGGTGACTTGGATCGGTATCGTAGCATTTACTCTTATTGTCCTTTTGGTGGTAAAACGCCTGCGTACCGGCAGGAAAACCTTATGATGATACAGATAATTTTGGCGATTGTATCTTCTATAGTTCTTATCGGTGTTGTGTCAACCCAATATAAAGAGGTAGACCGTCTGCACAGGACCACGCGTCTTGAAGCCATTGACCAACGGCTGGCCGGAACATACTCGGTTATGAATGATTTTCCCGGAAGCGCCGGGCGCGACGTCCTGATCCTTGGGAATTTTCCCGGTACTCTGACGGCTGATCGGCAGACGGTCATGGAAGATTTGCAGCGTGTTATGGAGAGAAGCAGCCAGTACCTTGAAGTGTATATTGCCATTTACCAGCCACCATGCGTATTTTCCGTACCGCGACCGGAAGAATCATCCGCCAAACCAGTTTGTTTGAGCACTGTTGATCCGGCTATTACGGAAGCACTTTCAAAGACAACCATGCTTTCTGTGGGAGACGTGTATGTTTCCCGTCTGATGATGTATCGCGGCCGGACGGTTCTTCTTTATGGAACACGGATAACCAGGGTGCACGGCGGTATCGTCACGGTGGTGGACGCCAACTACATGCTCGATGAAGTCCGCCGTCTGGCGCGTGACGGTGAGACCGTGGTTTTGGTAGCCAACGACGGCTCCTATTTGGCTCATCCTAACCGATCCAAAGAGAAACTTACCGGCAGCACGGCAAATTTTTATGATGACTTCCCGACGCTCCCGAAAAGTAGTTTGGCTGATACTACTTTGCATCGGCAGGAAACAAATGATACGATTTTTACTTTTTGGCGTATGCATCCGACCGCAAGCAACTTTGCTCTCTACGAGGGGGCAAATAAGCTCCTTGGAAAAGGATATGAAAACGACGAATACTGGACCATGGTTTCGGTGTCAAAAAAATCACCTGCCCGCGTGTTGTGGCAAAGCCAGTCATACCTCATTGCCGTAACGATGGTCATACTGTTTCATTTGCTGATGATTGCTCTTTTGCCCATGCCGGTTCGCAAAAGGAGGAACGTATGAATACCCGTCTTACGCGTATAGATGTCTTGATACTGTTTTTCCTATTTTTACTATTGAGCAGCGTGTATGGCGCTATGTGGGCGTTTGCGGTGACCGGAAGCATCTGCCAGGCAGATTTTCTTGAAACCGCAGTTCATATGCTTATCATGGCCTCCGTTGCCACCTCGTGTGTCGTCGTGAGAAAAAAACGGTTGCTTCTTGCGGGTTTTGCGGTTGTCGCCATAAGTACCCTGATTGAAATTCCGACGGAGCTGTACATTGAAACATTTCCCGCTCCGGGAATTCACCCGTGGACGTTTTTGTTTCCTCTTGTCCAATCGATTGGCGTCGTTCTTGTTCTTTTTGGGTTGAGAAAGGTTTTTACAGCAAACGTATGAATCCGATCTGGTCTACATCATTGGCTCTGGTGGTATCGATTCTTATACTGTGGACCGCAACTATCACCATGCGTCAGCACCGCGTCGTTCGTCCGCTCGTCCCCTTTTTCGGCTACGGCGTGTTGTTAGTGATTCTTGCGGCGTTTGCTTATTATGAAATGACTCTTACCACGTGGTGGTACATGCTTGAGATCGGATTTTTCTTGTGTTTTGCCACTTTTTTGGCAGTACTGCAACACGACCTATGATATTTACCTTGCCTTTGACGCTTGCCAGTGAATTTGTCACCCACATACTTTCCGTCGTGTTGACCGGCGTGGTGATCGTGGAATATGTGACAAAAGTTCACGCCTGCCAAAAAAATAGTCAGCTCGCCACGTACGTTCGCGGGGTCAGGTGGATTGTGCTTCTTACCGCCCTTGCGGTGGGCTGGTTTATCGCGGAATACTTTTTTATCAATGACGGGCTCTGGTATCGCGTCCTCTTGCGCTGGCCGATGGTTATGGTTATTCTCCTTCTTTTTCGCGCGTTTTGCCGTCGGCATCGGGAAACCGTTCACAAAAAGGTCTCCGGCGCATTCATTTTTCTCCTTGGTCTCTTTCTCCTCCTGGATATACTGGATTTTTTTACCGGAATGATGCCGATCGTGAGTTTTTTCTTGGCCCTTGACCGCATCACGGCGATGATCGCTTTTTATTTTTCCTTTTTGTACTATTTTATTAGGAACGATCCCCAACCGGAATCATCCGGACATGTATGAATACGGCAAGAAAAGCAATCGTTTTTTTATTAGCGTTTGGCATAATTTTTTCATTCGCGCCGCCCGTATTTGCCTTAAGCGTGACGGCACGGATAAGCGATCAGTATGCGGAAGTCATTGCCGGCGATCGGCTCTATTTTGAGGTGGAAGTAAAATATCCGGAAAATTCCCGTCGTAAGGATTTACGGCTCACCTATACGATCGTCCAGAACAAAGAAGCAGTTGCCGGCGCCAAAGTTCTCAAAGCAGTGGAAACCCAGGCATCATTTCTTGATTACATCGTCATTCCCAAAAGTGTCAAAAGCGGGGTGGCTGAATTAACGGTGACGATAGAAGATTATGAAAACCTCCATAAAGAAGTTTCGGCCAGCTTCAAAGTGCTCAAAGGCCGCGATCAGCTCCAGACGTATTTTTTCATTCTTCTTGGGGCAATGGCGCTTGTGGCATCGCTTGTCGTTATTCAGATTGTCGCCGCAAACCGGCGCGTTGATGGCCTACCATGAAACATCTTACGGGTATCGTGATCGTACTTATGGCGCTCCTCCTTATCGGTGTCGTTGGTATGACTGCGTCGTTGGAGCGATTGAGTCGGAAATACGCGGCCCGTATGGTCCTGCGGCCGACCGGGCAACCAACCAACGAGACCCCGAGGGTGTTGCGGCCCCTTTCCGGCATTCCGTCGCATCTGTTTGACATCAAGCTGGAAATAGATGCACCGGTCATTGAGGAGTCCCACGATCTGACGGCACGGGTCTTCTTTACGAGTTTTGGGACAGTGCCGACTCCCGTGGCAATGATATTTACCATCATCAACGGACAAAACGAAATGATCCGTCAGGAGCGCGATGTGATGACCGTAGAAACAGAAGCAGTGTTTCGGAAAAGCTTCACGAAATTACCGTTGGAACCGGGGAGATATACGCTCGTTCTCAAAACGATCTATGACAACACAGTGGAAGATGAATTTACGCAGGAGTTTGCAGTGAAAAGAAAAAAATTTCTTGGAATTTTTTAATACCTTGGTGCCGGTGGAGACCGGTCGGGAGCCTCAAGGGCTTCACACCGTTTTATCCCGATGTAACATCGGGATTCCCCACCAGCATCAAATCATCATCCATAAAAAAACACCTGTCGTAAAGGCAGGTGTTTTTTAAAACAGGAGTATTATACCACAACCTCTCGAATCTTTGTACGCATAAAAGGAGAGAGCTGAAGTTGATTTTCCGAGGGCTACTTCCAAATGCCTAGCTTTTCCTTTTTTGCTTCTTCCTGACCTTTCAACAGTACATCTTGATATTTCAGTTTCCGCCGGTCCTCATAAATAGTAACCTTCGCTACTCCTTGCCTTGCCAGTTCCACCGCCACGTTCTTCCCATCAACCATAGGATAAGCTAATATTCTCCCGAAGCGATCTGATGTGTAGGCGTCGTACTCAAGCGTGACGGTCTTGCCTTGAATGAGCTTTGCGTTGGCCTCCGTGGCCTCTTCTTCAAACGGTTCTCCGTTGTTTGGAGCATTGACTCCTACATACCGGACAATCTGACCGTTGGCTAACTCGATCGTGTCCCCGTCAATTACCCGTTTAACTTTTTCTTTTGTTGGAAGGTTCCGAACTGTGGTTGTTGAGATATTTGGTTGTTCGAGTATATCTTTTACCTGACTCTCATACTTTGTCCCGCCAAGAAAAGACAATAAAGCAACCAGCAATACTGCCGGTACGAGAACCAGTTTATTCGTGTTGAATTTCTGTTTCGCTTTCATGTTTTGAAAAACTGGGCGAACTTAATTTTATAGAGACTTTCCAAAAAGTCACTTCCTGCATATCCGGCCAAGAGTGACATCCGCCAATCGGCATTGAGAATAAGTCCGGACATTTGCCCGACGATAACGGAAACCACGATAGTTACAAGAAAACTCTTCCATTGGAATTGAAATGTATCCGGATTAAAGGTTTGCGACTTGGTAATCCCAACCAGCGCCCGAATAAAGCCTCCCATACCTCCGGCTAATGCTTGTAATAGTGCTAAATCCATAGAAATCCACCTCCCTTCTACAAAGAATACATTGTTGCTTTTGCTTTCCCTTCTTTCTTTAGTTTTCCATCTTTGACAAGTATATGCAAATAATTGGTAGCCGTGCTTTGGGAAACGCGAAGAAGAGTAACAATATCGTTGTTACGGATTTTACCTTTTTGAGAAACAAGAGCGAGAATTTTGGCAAGGTGATCATCGCGTCTCTTTCTTCTGGTTTGGAGAGCCTGCTGGCGCTTTGCAGAAAAATCTGCTTTGGCTTCTATGACTTTTTCGGTTGGTGTTTGGGGTGATATGCCCCACGTCCCCGTCTGAGACGGGTCGCGGGGTAAAGGAGATTGGGGAGGTTGCACAGGCTTTGGTGGCTCGATGGGCTCTATATTAATAGTAGGTTCCTCGGCTGTCGGCTTGCCGATAAGGTCACCAAAGCTAGTTTTTTGAGAATCTGGATCGGCCAATGGAGCGTTTTGGGTGCCTTCCGGAGACCCTGGTTTGATTTCGGCCGATTGAGGCGTCGTTTCTGGCTCTTGAGAGACTGGTACATCAGAAGCATTACTTGACGCACTTGGTTGCACTTGGGACGGCTGATTGGATGGGGAGGAGTCTTGGATACTGCCTCCTTCAACAGACTCAGGAGACGGTGGAGGCTGGCTCGTTTCACCTTGGGTTTCGGTTGGTACAGTGGCCGATTGGGTGGCAACGAATGATTCAGCCGGAATCGGAGTCTCTGAATCCACCTTCGCCGAGGCTTCGGTGGACGCGTCGGCTGGAACAGTATTTGGAGAAGGAGCAATACTGGCCGATTCGGTGGCAACGGGAGAATCCGTCTGCGCTGAATCTACGCCGGACAAATCGTCCGGAACCGGAGCAGTATAATCTGAGCCTGGATCGGCCAACGGGGTTTTGGGCTCTGGAGGCGAATCGGCCAAAATGGTAGAAACTGGCCGATTGGGGGGATTATTGGCCGATTCGGCAGGCGGTATAATGTTGGGATCAGAGGAAACCTGGGAATCGGCCACCGGTCCTGAAGGATCAGAAGGAGAAGAAGGATTAGATGGATCGGCCATATAATGTCAGTATGCACGGAATCGGCCAAAAAGTGAATCGGCCATTTACTATACAAACTGGCCGATTGGGTTTTCTACCCTCATCCGCCCCCCGCCGATTTTTGCCTCGGGTAGTACGAGCTAAAGAAGCCCCGCCGCCGAGGCGGGGCTCAAAGACAACCGAGGTAGGTGCGCAGGGCGCTATAAAAAATCTTAGCGCGAAGGGAGGTACTAGACAGTACCTCCCGAAGCGCTCTCCTCAAGCGGGCGCGCAAGCCGTACGGACGCTGGACTGGGGATAAAATTTTGGCGGCGGGGGCTCCCCCACCGAGTGCTGGCGGAGTACCGACGTCATCGTTTGGTACAACCGGCCAGCACCGGAAGGGGGAGAACCGCGTTCTTACGCGGGAGGGGGAAGCGGAACACCCCCGCGTGGCAGGAGATGGTAGACCACAAAAAACTCCGGAAGAGAGTGGAGGCGATCGTAAAAAGCAAGGATGTGGGCGAGCCGCCCCCTAGGGCGGCCTCTCGCCAAAGCGGGGGTGCAGCCCTCAACTTTGTTTTGAGACACTCTATGTCAAGACCCAATTTACTACGGGTCCTGGATAGACATATCCTTCCGCGTTAGTTCCTCCGATATGGTTCTCCGTTTTTCAGCATCCCGTACACAATACAGGCAACGCGT
>Ga0080064_1004789_pt1 | contig 16792 bp, 12 predicted proteins | sample Subgrocontami54m_FD_69260 | JGI IMG/M metagenome (GOLD analysis project Ga0080064, IMG submission 69260) | Subsurface groundwater microbial communities from S. Glens Falls, New York, USA - GMW46 contaminated, 5.4 m (SPADES assembly) (version 2) ...
CGGACCATCTTCGGAACTCTCGGCGGCTATGTCGTCGCCCGCCTCGCCCTTGACCACCCCATGCGCCTCGCTCTCTGGAGCGGCCTCTTCGGCCTCATCGTCTCTACCGCCGGAGCCGTGGCCACCTGGAACGCCGGCCCAGCCTTTGGACCCAGATGGTACCCCTTGGCCCTCACTGCCACGACGATCCCCACCGCCTGGACCGGAGCGAAAATCTTTCTCGCCCGCGGGTAATTCATGGTCCTCTCAAAACACGAACTCGTCTCCGCGCTCGGACACGAAGTGCGCCTGCTCCTCCACCTGGCCGGCAAGGCTGGCCCCGAGTCCCTCTCCTACCGTCCTTCCCCCAACCAGCGCAGCCTCCTCGAACTCCTCCAATACCTCACCATCATGGCCCCCATCCATCTCCGCGCGGTCATGGCCCCAAAGTTCGACATGGACGCCTGGCGCATTGCATGGACCACCGGCAAAGCCGCCGCCAGCCAAATGAACTTTGATCAGGCAAAGGAAGCCATCGCCCAACACCCTGCCCTCTTCGCTGAACAACTGGAATCCTGCCCGGACTCCCGCCTCCGCGAGCAAATCGAAATGTTCGGACACAAAGCCAGCCGCGGCTCCCTGCTCGTCAGCCTCGTCCTCAATCACTACGCCGCCTACCGTATGCAACTCTTCCTCTACCTCAAAGCCGCCGGCCGCCCGGAGCTCAGCACCATCAATCTTTGGGCCGGCATCGACGCACCAACCAACAAGTGAGGGAACTTTGTGGCGCGCATTCGTGCTTACGCCGCCTCGTCCAGTCAGTCTGTGTGAATTGCGTGCTATTCGTAGTTCACTTTATTCATCATCTGGTTCTTCCGTCTCTCGTCCACCTCGTAGGAGCGGATGTAGGCCCATCCGTTCTGGCCGAACGCGTGACAGCCCCTCAAGCGGACCCTTCTCATAGTCAGGTGTCCGGAAGAGCCCGCCTGCCTCCAGGGGATTCCTGATCACCGATATCACTTCGAAGTTGATCTCGTCCGGCGCGTACTGTATCGTGTTCTTCCATACTCCTGATCGGACACCGCGATGTCCTGGCGGATCACCGGCAGCAGGACCGCGATAATGATCCGGTCAATGTAGTTGATACTGGTGGCGCGAAAGCTCGCACAGGGCCGGCGCGGCCCACCAACCCGCCAGAAACTCGCGCATTTTCCGCCCCGCCGAGCTCCGTTGTGCGAGCGAGTTCCTTAGAAGCGCAAAGGGCGCCGTCCACGCCACCAAATGGGCCAGAAACACGCGGTCTTCAAGGCGCCGGAGCGAGTCCATTTTGCGCGTGTTCCTCAACAAGATCAGGTCGAGAAACAGCCATCTGTATCAAGTCACGTTGGGATAGCCTCCGTTGAACACACCCGCCGCGGTATCAGTATCCTTTGATCTTGTCCACCAGGTTGCGAAGCGGTTCCCCCTTGGCAAAGCGGGTAACGTTATCTACCACCAGATCGTGGTAGCGCGCGCCGACACCATCGGACATAGTGGCGATATGAGGCGTGATGATCACGTTGTCGAATTTCCAAAGCGGGTGGCCCTTGGGGAGAGGCTCGGGATTGGTCACGTCGAGTCCGGCGCCGGCCACCCGTCTTTCATCAAGCCCCTTTACCAGCGCATCGGTGTTGTAAAGCTTCCCCCGCGAAACGGCGATGAAGTATACGCCCTTCTTCATCAGCTCGAACTGCTTGGGTCCGATCATCCCTTCGCTTTGCGGCGTATGCGGAGCGGAGATGAAAACCACGTCGGCCAGCGGCAGCACGCTATCCACGCGGTCCGGCCCGACCACGCGGCTGATGTCGGGATTCAACGGGATATCCTTGGGATCCACACCGATCACGGTCATTCCGAACCCGTGCGCGCGTTGCGCGATTTGCGAGCCGATCCCTCCCACCCCGATGATGACCGCGGTCTTGCCGCGCAGCTCGATCGGCTTGTAGTCCTGCTTGCGAAACTCCTCTTTCTTCATGTTGGGAATGGCCCGGGTCATGTCCCGCGTCAGGGCCAGCAGCAGCGCGAACGCATGATCGGCGATCTCCGGACCCTGTATGATCTTGCCGTTGGTGAGCATCACGTTGCTGTTGATGAATGCCGGGAAGCGGTAGGGTTCCACGCCGGCGCTATAGATGTGGACCCACTTGAGCTTCTTGGCGGCGCCAAATAATTCGGGCGAAATCACGCCCAGAATCGCGTCCGCGTCGGCCGCCTGTGCGAGCATTTCATCGGGCTTGGGCGAGACAAAAGTCACGTTGGGAGCCGCGGCCTGCATTTCCGGGATCCAGCCAACCCCCATGCCTGTGACTACGATCTTCTTCTGCTGCGCCGAAAGGGCGGAAGCAAGAACTGCAATTGTGAGGAGGATTCTTTTTGTCATGTTTGTTGAGGATCGAGCCGGCTCGATCCCCACCATCGTATCAGCACTTCGGTCCGTTTCGTTAGAGGAATGGCATTGAAAGAATCATCCCCAAGATGCCGGACGCCTGATAACGAAGCCCGAGGAAGTACGCACTTCCTCCGTGAATAGGCTCTTCGCGATGACTCCGCGGCCAATCTGAATGTGAGAGTGGGCTGTACCGCACAGATGCTGCGAGAAGCGATTGGGAGGGCATGCGATAACGATGCGTTTCTTAGGAAGCCGCTTGATCGCCTGAACTGGGCCGACCAGGTCACTGTCGGCGGAAATAAGGATCGCGGTGTCGAAGACGTCCTGAAAGGCATCCTGGAGAAGTTCGACCGCAATATTCACATCGGTCATCTTTTCGCTCGCGGCCTGGTAGCTATGGCCGCAGCGGCGACACGTCTGTGGGGTGAGCTGGTACTTGCCGTAGGTGATGGAGAAGTCGTCTAGCGTTTGCAGCGCGTCGAGGTAGATCGCTTGGCGCTGCATTTTTTCCTGAGGCGATTTCACGCGCGCCGTGAAATACTTCGTGTACGCGAGGGTCTGGTGGGGCTTCAGGAGGTTTTGGGATAACGCGCGGAGGTATTTAGCCAGAGGTAGCGCTCCCACCCCTTTGATTTGAGGCCGAAGTATAGATTAAAACCGTCCAGGCGCTGTATACTATTCAATGAACATCCCCAACGAGAGTATCGTTGGGCCGGCGACCCAGGCCAAAAGCCTGGGCCGTTTCTTTTTTAGGGCACATCTTTCCCAGACGGGCCGCATCTGGCTGATCTGTCCACGGAAGGATGCCTTCAAGCAGGAAGCAGCCGCGCCGGTCTTGAACTAAGTGCGCGTTCCTCACCAATCCCCTGCTCTTCTCGATCGTTGGGCAATTATGATCCAGCGTTGATTTTTCGCCGAAGGAAGGGCTGGCCACGCGGGCAAAGTTACAGTAGGCTATCACACAGGGGGTTATTGCTATGTTACGCGTCCTCACTTGTACTTTGTTGCTCGCCGTGGCGGTCAGCGGACAGTCCTACACAGGCTCCATCGCGGGCCGGGTGACAGACTCCTCGGGTGCCTTGGTGCCCGATGCCGCCGTTGTCGTTACCGAAACCAACACCAACACGTCGGCGCGCACCCGCACCAACGGAGTCGGCGACTACTTCGTCTCCTTTCTCAAGCCTGGAATCTACTCGGTGTCGGTTTCGCGCGAGGGCTTTAAGGAGTATGTGCAGACCGGACTGGAACTGCAACTCAACCAGGCGATGCGTGTGGACGGAATCCTGCAGCCGGGCGCGGTCAGCGAGAGGGTGGAGGTGGAGGGCGCCTCGGAACTGCTGAACTACACGAGCCCGGAGGTGGGGCACGTGGTGGGAGAAAACCAGTTGCTGAACTTGCCGCTGGTGGCTACCAATTCCCGCGGCCGCTCCCCGCTGTTGCTGTCCAAACTGCTGCCCGGAGTGACTTCCACCAGCGCCAACAACAGCAACATCAATAATTTCAGTTTCGGCGGCGGCCGGCCGGTGACCAACGAGATTCTCGTGGACGGGCTGCCCACCACCAATCCTTCCGACCAGACCTACACGCTCACGCCAAGCCCGGACTCGGTGCAGGAGTTCAAAGTGCTGACCACTCCTTTCTCGGCCGAGTGGGGGCACACCGGCGGCGGGGGAATGATTCTGACCACCAAATCCGGCACCAATAAGTTCCACGGATTTGTTTACGACTATTTCCGTAATCGGCTGTTGAACGCGCGGCCGGTGTTTGGCACCGCCAGTACGTTCAAGTACGTGCAGAACGATCCCGGCGTTGCCGTGGGCGGTCCGGTGGTCCTTCCGAAACTCTACGATGGACGCAACAAGACGTTTTTCTTTTTCGATTTCAACGTGACGCTGGCGGCAAACGGAAACCTCTACCAGCAACTGGCTCCCACCGCTGCGCAGAAGAACGGTGATTTCTCCCAGACGTTGGCGGGCGGCCGGCAGGTGCCTATTTACGATCCGGCGACCACAACGCAGCTCGCCGGCGGGACCTACTCCCGGCAGCCATTCAGCGGTAACGCAATTCCTCCGGCCCGGATCGATGCGGTGGCCCGTGAAATCGTGAAGTTCTATCCCGATCCAAACGGATCCTTCGCCAACGGGCTCAACTTCTCGGTGAATCCGACGCAGTTCCGCCAGACCTGGCAATCGATCAGCCGCGTGGATCACAACTTCGGGCAAGCCGACCGGATGTTCGTCCGGTTTGGCCGCTACAACCCAAACACAGACCAGCAAAACCGCATCGCCAACAAGGCCAACAACGACACCGCCGGCGGCTTCCGCGACACGCAGGTGGCGATCAGCGAGACCCACGTGTTTTCTCCGCGCGTGGTGAATGACTTCCGGGCCGGGTTTGTGCAGGAGGTGAACTATACCATCCCGAGCAGCGGACCGTCGCCCGAACTCGGCCTCAAGGGTGCGCCTCTGAACGAATTCCCGATCATCAGCGTCGCTCAGATCATTCAGCTCGGATCAAGCCCCTATAGCGCCGATCGCAACCGGAGCTGGGTATTTTCCGAAGCGCTCAATTTTCACCAGGGCCGCCATACGCTGAAAATGGGCGGCGACTACCGGCGTCAGATGTATAACTTTTACAACCCTGGCAAGCTCTCGGGCGTCTACAGTTTTGGCGCGGCCTTTACCTCGTTTCCCGGAACCAACGGAACCGGCTTCGGGCTGGCTGACTTGCTGCTCGGAATCCCGGCGACAACCACATTCAACGGGACCGACTACACCTATCGCGAAAACATCAACAGCGCCGGGATGTACTTGCAGGACGATTTCAAAATACGGTCCAATCTCACGCTGAACCTCGGGCTGCGATGGGAATACAACGGGCCCTATTCGGAGGCCAACGGACAGTTCGCCAGTTTCCTTCCCAACCTCGTCAATCGAACCACGGGAAACCGCGGCGAGGTTGCCTTTGCCGGCCGCGACGGTCAGCCCCAGCACTTCTCACCGAACATCTACCGGACCATGCTGCCGCGAATCGGTTTCGCCTGGGCGGTGTTGCCGAAGACCGTTTTGCGAGGCGGCTATGGCATTTACCGGCTGCCATCGATTGGCTTTTCCGGTTTTGGACCGGTGTCCCAGTACGGCGTGAATCAGTCGTTCACGAGTACCGACAACAACATCACCCCGTTCTACACATTCGCCGCCGGAGTTCCGGCACGTTCTTTCAACGTCGACGCCGCCGGCCTGCCGAACGTGCCGGCCAGCTTGACCCGGCCGACCACCAACGTCACCTCGCTTGAGGCGCGCGATCGCACTCCCTACAATCAGGTGTGGCAGTTCGGAGTCCAGAGGCAGCTCACGCAAGGCTGGTTTCTCGAAGTGGATTATGTCGCGACCAAGGGAACAAAACTGCCCATAACGGTGCCCTGGAATCAGCTTCGCCCCGAGCAGTTTGGTTCCGGCGCCCAGCAACAGGCCAAGCGCCCCTACCCGCAGTACCTGAACGTAACCGCGTTGGTCAATGATGGCAACTCCATCTATCATTCGCTGCAAGCCAAACTTGAGCACCGCTGGCGCAACGGCCTGCAGTTGCAGACCTCCTACACCTTCAGCAAACTGATCGATGATGTGGACGCCCCGGCGCGCGCCAACGGCGCTCCGATTCAGAACTACTACAATCTCCGGGCCGAACGAGGCGTCGGTGGCTATGACATCCCCCAGCGGCTGGTTTCGAATTTCGTATATGAAGCCCCCTTCGGCCGGCATGGCCGCTTTCTCAAGAGCGTCCCCGTTGTCAGTGATGTGGTCGATGGATGGCAGGTCGGAGGAATCGCCGAGTTCCAAATCGGTCTGCCGCTACAGGTTGGGCAGGCCAACAACACCGGCGGTTTCACCGGCAGCCAGCGGCCGAATCAAATCGCGCCCGCCGCGCTGGACCGCCCGGATCGTACGATCCAGAGATATTTCAGAACCGAAGCCTTTGTGGCCGCGCCCCAGTTCACGCTGGGCAATGCGCCCCGGTTTCCGCTGCACGCTCCCGGGCTCAACAGTTGGGACCTTTCCTTAGTGCGCAATTTCAAGTTCATGGAACGCTACAACCTGCAGTTCATCGGACAACTCTTCAACGCGTTCAACCATCCGAACTACAGCGCTCCGAACGGGACGATCGGAAACGTCAATTATGGCAAAATCACCGGAGCCCAGTCCTCGCGCGTAACCGAGTTCGCGCTTCGGATATTCTTCTAGGGCTGTTACGGAGGGCCGCGGCGGTCCCTTTGCCTCTACCGCCTGAGCGCGTAGCTGCTGAGCACGCGCATGTAATTGCCGCGGTCAAACGAATCTGTTTCGGGGACCGAAATCACGCGAGAGGATCTCGAACCGCACGCACGGGGGAGTCCTCGCTGAGCACGTCGTCGAATTGGTCGACGGCGAGTTACGCAACAGCCTCACCCACCCGAAAGTCGATCCACCTGCTATCGGAGAGAACGCCGTCCGACGGGCGCTCAATGCCATCATCGGGCTGCTCAACGTGATGTACCGGAGTATCTACAGGCAGAGCTTTCCCGCATACAACCGTGGCCTCGCCTCAAAACTCCACTTCTGAATCATGCGTCCCTGAACATAAGAACCACGAATGGAGTCTCCAGGAGGCACGAACAGAAATAGTCAAAGCAAAGATTGCGTTTAACGTGCAGTCCCTGAAAGTTGTTGGACCGGGAGATAAGGGTCGAAGCGGCGCCAGCTTGGAAATTGACCATAGATTGATAAATTCAAAATGTGACCCGTACTGGGTTAATTGCGGACGATCCCAAGCCACTGACTCTAACAGCCGCCGATTGCAGTGGCCCCTCAATGGACTCTAATGCTTTTCTGTCGCCCGCATGGGGTGACGGCCAGTGCGAGCAGTTTTATGCAGGGGCCTAGGTTTGGGCATCCCACGGGTTAAGCACGGCCAGTCCGACGACCGGGAAATCGATCACGTTGCGCGATACGATGGTGAGGTCGTGTTGGAGTGCGGTTGCCGCGAGCACAGCGTCAACAACGGAGAGGGGTCGCCCTTGAAGCTGCGCTTGGGCGCGAAGCAGTCCCCACCGATGTGCAATGCCTGATCGACCGGTAGAATGCGGCCTTCGAACCATTCAGGCAAGTCCCGGTCCAGCCACTGCTCCAACTGCGTGCGCCGCTTACTTGGAGGAAGTAGCTCGACTCCCAGGCGGATCTCTCCGAAGGTGAAGACGCTGGCGTGGAGGGAATCGGTGTCGGCTTCCAGCCATTGTTTCACGAGCGGGTCAGGATCACCTCGTCGATTGAACTCCGAAAGCACATTCGTATCGAGCAGGAACCCATTCATAGCTCAATGCGGCGTCCGTAGTCCTTTTGCCTCTCCAGGCTCAATTCTGCGCCAGCCAGCGGGGACTCCATCAGGAACTGGGCCAGATTCTTGCGTGGCGTTGCGGCTTCGCGCTTGTGTTCCTTCTCCTGCAATGCAGCCAGGGCGTGGTCTAGCACCTCGTCGGGGCTACGGAAGTGTCCTCTTTGGATCTCCGTCTGAATGATTCGTTCCTGTTCAGGATTCAGAGTGATCGTCATTTTAGCATCCAATTTCAGTGCTTACGTCAACTATTCCATGATCTAACGAGTTGGCGATTGGTGCGCGGTTTAGACACCGGCTACCTCACCCGCTATGCCCACACCGACGAAAAGCGCCAGTCCATTGCCTGGGTGGAGCACAAGCAGAAGGACGGCAAGATCATCCGCTACCAGTCACCGGAGGTGAAGGCGGACGCCAAGGCCGAGGTGCGCGAAATGGATTGCGCCGACTGCCACAACCGCCCGACGCACGTGTTCGAGCTTCCCGAACGCGCCGTGGACAAAGCCATGGCCGGCGGCAGGATTCCGCCGTCTCTCCCTTTCATCAGGAAGAAGGCTGTGGAGATCCTGCGGGCGGCCAAGTCCAGCGGGGAGATCCTCCAGGCCGTCGATTCCTACTACCGAGCCGATTATGCCAGCCTGCACGCCCAGCGCAAGGGCGAGATCCAGCAGGCCGCGCGGGCGATCCAGGCCATTTATGACCGGAACGTCTTTCCGCAGATGAACGTTACCTGGGGCACCTATATCAACAGCATTGGCCACACTGATTTCCCCGGTTGTTTCCGGTGTCACGATGACACGCGCGTCTCGGCCGGCGGCAAGACACTTACCCAGGACTGTAACGCCTGCCATAGCCTGCTGGCCATGGAAGAGGAGGCGCCGAAGATTTTGAGCGACCTGGGCAAGTAGGCCAGACCTCACGATCGGTCCCGCTATTGCGCCTAGTGGCCTGGGGCAGTGCACATGACCGCTGCTTCTCCCTTGGCGGCAATTTCTTTATCGAAGAACCCAACGATCTTGTCTCGCCGCGCCAGCAGTCCCTGAATTTCAGGGTTGTTCGCATACTGGCCGATGGCGCGCTGAAGATCATCCTGGTTTAACTTCTTCATTCCCTCATAGACGCGCCGGTCCACGCGGACCAGGTTCTTTGGAGAACGCAGGGTCTTGTGCAGTCGAAAGGCTCTCGTAAAATCGATCATGACCAACCCCCATTCCTTCGTGATCAGAAGATTGCCGAGGTTGGGGTCTACGTTGTAAACGAGCTCATTGAAAACCCGCACTTGGTACATCTGGTCATTCCATCTCTCTTGATCCGGCGGCGCCTTCTTTTTCTGGAAGCGGTCCTTTTCCATCATCTGCACGTCATCGACAAACCAGCTTGCCGAACCCCTCTTGCCGTTGACCGATCGCTCCACGTAGACCGGAACCATATTGAGGCCGATGAGCCGGTCCAGTTTATAGGCGGCGATATTGAACTTGTAACTGTCCTTGAAATTCAGCTCCGTGCCGTCCGCTGTTTGGAACGACATCTTGGCAATGTCGACGTCGTTGAAAGAGGCGTCGTGGGTAATGCCGCCGTCTTCAAGCGTCACCCTCAGCGTATTGTTTATTCCAGTGGAGACACCGCGTGCCTTTATTACTTTGCCGTTCCGCAGGAAAACTTCCCTTTCCGCGTCAGACCGAAGGGTTCCAGGAGAATTCGCTTCCTGTTGAGAAAGCAAGACCCCGGCGAGTAAAACCAGGCATGCGCTCAACCTTGCGAGAGACATGCGACAATAGCGTGGCATCGGAGACTCCTCTGGTGGGGCCAATATACCAGGAATTTCCATTTCAGGTCCTGTACAAGGCAAATATATGGCCCACCCCCTCCGGTGTCAACCCCCCGAATTGGGTCCCTCGAATTGGGTCTTGTTTGGATAAGGAGTCTTGTTTGGATGAGGAATGGATCACGGGAAAGCGAGCGTTTGGTTGCACTACCGCCGCAGCGCATAGCTGCTCAGCACGCGCATGTAGTTGCCGCGGTCAAACGAACTTGTGTCGGGGACCGAAATGTAGCTCATGCTGCCCTGCATCTGCTGGATGGATTCGTACTCGCGCTCCTCCATCCATTCCACCAGTTCCTGCTCGATGCCGGCGGCGTAGGCGATCCCGTGCCGCAACAGGCAGGAGGTCATCATTGCGACGCGCGCGCCGGCCATCATGGCTTTCAACACATCCGTGGATGAGTGAACTCCGCCCGTAATGGCAAGGTCGGCCTGCAGGCGGCCGAACAGAATCGCCACCCAGTGCAGCCGCAGCGGCAGCTCGCTCGAGTCGCTGAGTTTCAGGTGCGGATACACCTCCAACTGGTCCAGGTCAAAGTCGGGCTGATAGAAACGATTGAACAGCACCAGCGCGTCCGCGCCGGCATCGTCCAGTTGGCGGGCAATGTTCGGGATGGAGCTGAAGAAGGGGCATAGCTTCACCGCTACTGGGATGCTGATGGCCGAGCGCACGTGGCACAACAGTTCCACATAACGTTGCTCCACATGGGCGCCGGAGGTCCGAACGTCAGTGGGCAGATCGTAGATGTTCAACTCCAGCGCGTCCGCGCCGGCATCCTGGATGGATCTGGCGTATTCCACCCAACCCCCATCCGAGATTCCATTGAGGCTGGCGATGATGGGAATCGCCACAGCGTCCTTGGCCCGTCGAATGTGGTCGAGGTAGGCGTCCGGTCCGATGTTGTAGCCGGCCATATCGGGAAAATAGTCCAGTGATTCGGCGAAGCTGTCGGTGCCGCCGCTGAGGAACCGGTCGAGTTCAGAGGATTCAATTTCGAGCTGCTCCTCAAACAGGGAGTGCATCACGACGGCGGAGATGCCCGCATCCTCCATGCGGCGTATGTTGCCGATGTCCTTCTGGAGGGGCCCGGAGGAGGCCACCAGCGGGGAACGCAGCCGCAGATGCAGATATTCGGTGGAAAGGTCGATCATTGTTTCACCTCCCCGGGGGCGGGCTCGATGACTGGCATCGAGGCAAGAAACTGGTAGTGCTTCCAGCGCTCGACGGCATCTTGCTGTGCCTCGGCCATCAAACGCGCGGCGCCTTCCGGATCGGCATGGGCCAGCATCGTGTAGCGGCCCTCGTTGTAGGCGTACTTGCGGAGGGCGATAGTGGGTTCACGCGAATCCAGTTGAAACGGATTCTTTCCTTCCAGGTGCAAGGCGGGGTTAAAGCGGAACAGCGGCCAGTGGCCGCTCTGCACGGCGGCCTTCTGCTGTTCCAGGCCGTGGACCATGTCATAACCATGCGCGATGCAGTGGCTGTAGGCGATGATCAGAGACGGGCCCGGATGCGCTTCGGCCTCCAGAAACGCCTTCACGGTGTGGGTGTCATTGGCTCCCATGGCGATGCGCGCCACGTACACGTGTCCGTACTGCATGGCGATCAGGCCTAGGTCTTTCTTGCCGGTGGGCTTTCCGCCCGATGCGAACTTGGCCACGGCCGCGCGCGGTGTCGCCTTCGACATCTGGCCGCCGGTGTTGGAATAGACCTCCGTGTCCAGCACGAGGATGTTGACGTTACGGCTGGAGGCGAGCACGTGATCGAGCCCTCCATAGCCGATGTCGTAGGCCCAACCGTCGCCTCCGACGATCCACACGCTCTTCTTCACCAGGCCTCCGATTACAGCGAGCAAGCGCCGCGCCTCGGGGGTGCTCATGGCTTCCAGTTTGCTCTGCAGTTCACGCACCCTGTGCCGCTGCGCCGCAATGCCCGGCTCAGTGGTTTGATCGGCATTGAGAATGGCGGATGCAAGATCGGGGCCAATTCCGGCTGCCAGCCGCTCCACCAACTCGCGCGCGAACTCGCTTTGCTGATCCATGCTCACCCGCATGCCGAGCCCGAACTCGGCGTTATCCTCAAACAAAGAGTTGGACCAGGCCGGGCCGCACCCTTGTCCGTTGCGGGTGTAGGGCGTGGTGGGAAGATTGCCACCATAGATGGACGAGCATCCCGTCGCGTTGGCAATCACGGCTCGATCGCCAAACAACTGCGTCATGAGTTTGATGTAGGGAGTCTCGCCGCAGCCGGCGCAGGCTCCGGAGAATTCAAACAACGGCTCCAGCACCTGCACGTCCTTTACCTGGCCGTGGTTCATTTCCTCGCGCGGGGTTTCCGGGATGCGCAGGAAGAAGTCCCAGTTGGCTCGCTCGGTTTCCAGCAGCCCCTCGCGTGATTCCATGTTGATGGCTTTGTGCTTGACGTCGCTCTTGCTCTTGGCCGGGCAGGCTGCCACGCAAAGGGCGCAGCCGGTGCAGTCCTCGGCGGCCACCTGCAGCGTGTACAGACGATCGGGAAACTCCTTCCAGCGTGCCTCCACGGCGAGGTATCCATTGGGAGCACCGACGAGATCGCCTGGCTTGAAAATCTTGCTCCGGATCACCGAGTGCGGGCATACCAGCACACACTTGCCGCATTGTATGCACAGCCCGGAGTCCCATATGGGAGAGATGGGGCTGATGTTGCGCTTCTCCCATTGCGCCGTTCCCAGAGGATAGGTTCCATCCACCGGCATGGCGCTCACCGGAAGAAGGTCTCCGTTGCCGGCAATGATTACCGATAGAACGTCCTTGTAGAACCCGGATGCGGAAGCCGGGAAGAGGGCACTCTCGATGGGGGGCGCGGAGGGCGCCTCAGGCACACTCACCGGATGTAGATGATCCAGGGCGGCGTCCACCGCGGCAAAGTTTTTCTTCACCACCGCTTCCCCGCGCTTGCCATATGTCTTGCGGATGGATTTCTTGATGGCTTCAATCGCTTCCCCGCGAGTTAGCACGCCGCTGATGGCGAAGAAGCAGGTCTGCATGATGGTGTTGATGCGGGAACCCATCCCCACCGATTGCGCCACACGATCCCCGTCGATCACGTAGAACCGTAGTTTCTTGTTGATGATCTGTTCCTGCACCCGGCGCGGCAGATGGTCCCAGACTTCAACAGGCCCGTAGGGACTGTTCAGGAGAAATACCGCGCCTGGCTGGGCCGCCTGGAGGATGTCGAAACGGTGCAGAAAAACGAACTGGTGGCAGGCGACGAAATTTGCCTGGCTGATGAGATAGGGCGCGCGGATCGGCTTGGGGCCGAAACGGAGGTGGGACACCGTCACCGAGCCGGACTTCTTCGAGTCATAGACAAAGTAGCCTTGCGCGTAGTTGTCCGTGTCCTCGCCGATGATCTTGATGGAGTTCTTGTTGGCGCCCACCGTGCCGTCCGAGCCCAGCCCCCAGAACAGGCAGCGCACGGTTTGCGGATCCTCGGTGGAAAAGGTGGGGTCAAAGTCAAGACTGGTGTGAGTGACGTCGTCTTGGATGCCAACGGTGAAGTGGTTCCTGGGGCGCTCAGCCGACAGCTCCTCGAATACCCGCTTCACCATTGCCGGCGTGAACTCCTTCGAGGAGAGACCGTAGCGGCCTCCCACCACGCGCGGCCGTGCGCCGGTCCAGGCCTCCGATACGGCGGTGACTACATCCTGATAGAGTGGTTCACCCACGCTGCCCGGCTCCTTGGTTCTGTCCAGCACACCAATACACAATGCCGTTCCCGGCAACGCCGCCAGGAAATGATCGACGGCGAAGGGGCGGAAAAGGCGCACTTGCAGCACGCCTGTCTTTTCACCGGCCGCGTTCAAGTGATTCACCGTATCGATGACCGTTTCCCCGCCTGAGCCCATGATCACGATCACGCGATCGGCGTCCGGGGCGCCATGGTAGTCGAAACATCGGTAGCGGCGGCCGGTCAGCCGGGCGAATCGGTCCATCGCGTTCTGCACAATCGCGGGGCAGGCCAGGTAGTAGGGGTTCACCGTTTCCCGCGCCTGGAAGTACACGTCGGGATTCTGCGCCGTGCCTCGGATCACAGGCCGGTCCGGCGTGAGCGCCCGCTGGCGGTGCGCAACGATGTGATCCTCCTCCAGCATGGCGCGCATGTCGTCCGGCTCCAGGCGCTCCACTTTGTTCACCTCATGCGAGGTCCGGAATCCGTCAAAGAAATGCACAAACGGAATGCGCGATTCCAGGCTTGCCGCCTGGGCGATCAGAGCAAAGTCCATCACCTCCTGCACGCTGGCCGAGGAGAGCATCGCAAACCCGGTGCCGCGCACCGCGCACACGTCCGAGTGGTCGCCAAAGATGGACAGCGCCTGCGCCGCCAATGAGCGCGCGGCCACATGCAACACCACCGGCGTGAGCTCGCCCGCGATCTTGTACATGTTGGGAATCATGAGCAGCAGGCCCTGCGAGGAGGTGAATGTAGTGGCCAACGCGCCGGTTTGGAGCGCGCCATGCAGCGCTCCGGCCGCGCCTCCCTCGCTCTGCATCTCGATCACAGTCGGCACGCTGCCCCAGATGTTCGGGCGGCCATCAGCCGACCACTGATCTGAGAATTCCCCCATCGGTGAGGACGGCGTGATCGGGTAAATGGCGATCACTTCATTGGTCTGGTGTGCAACCCAGGCGGCGGCTTCGTTGCCGTCGATGGTGACTTTTGCGTGGTTTCCCTCTGTTGCGTGCATCCGCTGGGGAATTGTGCACGTGAGAGACCACCACCTCTGTTCCATCCTAAGCGGTTGAATCTGCAAATGGATATGGGCCATTTGTGGCCTCCGGCACACTGCGTCATTTGACCAAATAGGGTCGTTTCCCCCGAAGCCGGCACTATGTCATTTGGCGCTGCCCCTCGGAAGTTCTCTGCAAACTGTTGAAAGGAAATATGTTATCCGCTTACATTCGCAGGCGGGTGGAATGGAAGGCTGCTTGCTCTACTTTCCACCGTGATTTCTATCTTCCATTACAACTCTTCCCGGAGGGCATCATGAGGAACCAGATCCGCCGTTTCACTTTCGGAGGCATCACCGCGAGATTTGCGGTGGCCCTTACGCTGACTTTCCTGGCGGCGACATTGATCAGCGCGACCAAGTGGCCATTTAATGAGAATCAGAAGGCGTACTACGCCGACAAGAACCTGATCAACTTTGTGCGTCCGGGCCTGGTGATCAAGATCACGGCCGCCGAGATAGCCCAGGACGGGACCATCAAGGCACGGTTCAAGCTGACCGATCCTCAGGGGCTGGGGCTGGACCGTCTGGGTGTGAACACACCAGGCGCGATCGGCGTCAGCTTCATCGCCGCAACAATTCCAGCTAACCAGACGCAGTACACAGCCTATACCACGCGGGTGCAAAATAGCCCGATCACGGGCCGGTCGGCCACGCAAGCCGGTTCGGACGCCGGCGGCCTGTTCCAGCAGGTTGGCGATGGCGAATATACCTATACGTTCGCAACCAAGGCTCCCTCGACGATCGATCGCACGGCCACACACTCCATCGGCGCCTATGGCAGCAGGAATCTCAATGAATTCGACTTGGGCATCCAACGCGACGACGACGTATTCACGTTCGTTCCCAACGGGGCTGCGGTCAAGGTGACCAGGGACGTCATCAAGACGGCCACCTGCAACAAATGTCACGACCCATTGGCTCTGCACGGTGGCAACCGGCGGAGCGTGGAGCTTTGCGTGATGTGCCATACGCCGCAGACCACTGACCCGGACACGGGCAACACGGTAGACCTGAAAGTGATGGTGCACAGGATTCACACCGGCAAGGAACTCCCTAGCGTCCAGGCCGGAAAGCCCTACATCATCATCGGCAACGCGCAAAGCGTGAATGACTACTCGAAGTTCGGATTCCCGGCGGCAAATGGTACTGCCAACTGCCTCGCTTGCCACGAGCAGGGCAAAGGCGCGGCGCAGCAGGACGCGTATCTGAATCCCTCCCGGGCAGCCTGCGGTTCCTGTCACGACAACGTCAATTTCGCCACCGGCGAAAACCACGCCAACCTTCCGCAGATATCGGACAACCAATGCTCCACTTGCCACATACCGCAAGGCGAACTCGAGTTCGACGTATCGATCCTTGGCGCGCACCAGGATCCCCGGTTCTCGCGCGACCTGCCCGGCACCGTCTTTGAGCTGGTTCGAGTCGATGATGTGGGCCCCGGAAAGAAGCCCACCGTCACATTCACCTTAAAGGATAAGCAAGGCAATCCGATCAAGGCTTCGGACATGACCCGCTTGGCACTGGTGCTGGCGGGCCCCACCAGCGACTACGCCGGCTTTGACTCCGAGGATCCGAGAACGGCTCTAGGTCCGGGCAACGGCACCTACTTTTGGACCTTTGCCACCGCTCTTCCGGCGAACGCCAAAGGCAGCTACTCCATCGGGATTGAAGGCTACCGCAACGTCACACTGCTGCCCGGAACCAAAAAGGAGATGGTGGTCCGGGATGCGGGCGTCAACAAGGTGATCCACTTTGCGGCGGACGGATCGAAAGCCGAACCGCGCCGCCAGGTGGTGGCGCTCAGCAAGTGCAATGCCTGCCATGCGAGTCTCAGCCTGCACGGGAACAACCGCAATGCGATTGAGATGTGCGTGCTGTGCCACAATCCCAACCAGACAGACATTGCCCGCCGTCCGGCAACGGCTCTTCCGCCCGAATCCGTGAATTTCCGCGTCATGATCCATCGCATTCACACCGGCGCTGAATTGGGCTATGACTACTCCATCTTTGGATTCGGCAACGTAGAGAACAGCTACAAGGACGTCGGCTTCCCGGGCGACAGGCGCAACTGCGGCACTTGCCACGTCAACGGCAGCGAGCAGTTGCCGCTGAACTCCAACCTGTTGCCGGTGACGGACCCGCGGGGTTATCTCAATCCGGTGGGGCCCACGGCAGCCTCCTGCCTCAGTTGCCACCCGAGCCTCCAGGCAGCCTCGCACGCGCTGGCCAACACGACGCGACTGGCGGAAAGCTGTTCGGTCTGCCATGGACCAAACGCCGACTTTGCGATCAACCGAGTTCACGCCCGCTGATGGGTGGAACCATGCGCGTCCTTCTCAGCCTGATCGCTCTGCTCCTGGTCAGTGCCGTGCAGGCCCAGGACAAGCCTCCGGAGAAACCACAGGAGAAGCCCCTGGAGAAGCC
>Ga0080064_1004791_pt1 | contig 16781 bp, 15 predicted proteins | sample Subgrocontami54m_FD_69260 | JGI IMG/M metagenome (GOLD analysis project Ga0080064, IMG submission 69260) | Subsurface groundwater microbial communities from S. Glens Falls, New York, USA - GMW46 contaminated, 5.4 m (SPADES assembly) (version 2) ...
AAGCCTTTGATAGCGCTTTCTCTGGTTAGCTTTTTGTACGACTTCGCCGACAAATGGCTGCTTCAAAAATTTGGAGGGGCGACACAACAAGGCTATTTTCAGATTGCAAGCCAGTTTGCAAATGTCAGCCTTTTAGCCACGGCTTCCATTTTGAGTGTTTTTTGGAAAGAAATCGCCGCCTCTTGGGCAAAGCAGGATCACACGAGGGTCGCCATGCTTTATCACAAGGTCAGTCGCGGCCTGGTCATGCTGGGCGCCATAATGACCGGCTTATTGCTACCTTGGTCGAAGCAGATCGTGATCATCGTCTTGGGACAGGCCTATGCGCAAGCTTGGCCGGTTCTGGCGATCATGCTGCTCTACCCGATCCATCAATCGATGGGGCAAATCGGCGGGACCATGTTTCTGGCGAGCGGGCAGACACACAAGTATATGCTTGTCAGCACTGCCGTGATGTTGATTTCTATCCCCTTTTCTTACCTGGCGCTGGCCCCGACAAAGGGGGGATGGGTTCCCGGCTTGGGGATGGGAGCCATCGGCATTGCAACCAAAATGGTGTTGCTGGGGATCGTCTCCGTCAATATTCAGGCGTGGGTAATCGCTCGTTACAGCGGGTGGAAGTTCGATTGGATCTTTCAAGTGGTCGGTATCCCGATGATGGTGGGGGCGGGGTATTTTGCGAAGACAATGGTGGGCTTGCTGTGGAATTTAGATGGCTTCGATCTGACCGACCTGATGATCCCGGTGATCGTTGCGTCCTTTATTTACGTTGTTTTGGTGGTGTGGATCGTATGGCTGCTTCCCTGGCTCATCGGGATGGAACGAGAAGAAATGAAGAGTTCGCTTCGGAACTTGAAAGCGTGGAAGATTTAGCCTCAACGTAAAGGAGAGTCATTTCTAATGACCATGACCCTGGTACGCACAAACAATGACTATAAGAGGCTGGATGTCGGCTGCGGGAACCGCAAGCGATCGGGCGCGATCGGTATTGATATCAACGCACGGTCGCAAGCAGATTTTGTGCACGACTTGAATGTCGTGCCTTACCCATTCGAAGCATCCACGTTTGATGAGATTTTTGTCGACAATGTCTTGGAGCACTTGAATGATGTCATCAAGACGCTTGAAGAGCTCCACCGTATCGGCAAGCCCGGAGCGCTGGTAAAAATAATCGTTCCCTACTTCCGGGCGAGATGGGCATACATTGACCCCACTCACCGCCATTTTTTCACGGTCGATTCGTTATCTTATTTTGATCCTGATCACTCGCATTGTCTGCTATATGACTACAGTCTCGCTCGTTTCAAAGTGGAGAAAAAAGTATTTAATGAATCGTTAAAAAATGGATTCATCAGGCGGGTGATCATGTATATGGCAAATCTTCGACCCGGTGCCTATGAGCGATTCTTGTCCCATCTTTATCCGTTGGATGATTTAACCTATTATCTCAAAGTGATTAAATAAATGTGGTTCATATGAAAGTGGCACTGGTTACCGGAATCACTGGTTTTCTTGGTAGTCATCTTGCGAGAACACTTCACTCTGAAGGTGTTGCTGTGATAGGTGTCACACGCAATAAGGCCCACTCGGCCACGGTTGGAAATATATTCATCGGAGATATTACAAACAGAGCGTTTGTCCTTGATCTCGTTCATCAGGCGCGTCCAAATATTGTTTTTCATCTTGCAGCAAACAAGACACGAACCGGAAATCTTGAGGATTTTAGGCATGGATTGGAAGAGAACCTGTTCGGCACATTAAATCTGATCGAGGCCTGCGTTGACAAACCTTACATCCAAAGGTTCGTAGCAATCGGCACCTGTGAGGAATATGGTCAGGTAAAACCACCCTTTCATGAGGCAATGCGGGAATCTCCTGTGAGTGCCTATTCCCTATCTAAAGCCTCGGTGACACACCTCTTGCAAACGTTTTACCGCACGCATCATTTTCCTGCCGTCGTGCTCCGTCCCTCCCTGGCGTATGGCCCTGGTCAATCGACCGACATGTTCCTTCCTGCGCTGATTGAGACATTGCTTATCGGGAAACGGTTTGGCATGAGTGCGGGTGAACAAACACGCGACTACGTTTACCGTGATGATTTGATTGAGGCCGTTTTGCTGGCATCAACCCGGCCCGAGGCGATTGGCAAAGTGATTAATGTCAGCAGCGGCGTCCCTGTTTTGTTGAAGGAGATTGCACGGCTTACGGCTCTAACGATTGATAAGGATGCAGAAAACCTGCTCGACATCGGCAAAATGGACTATCGAGCAAATGAGATCATGGATTACGTGGCCGGTTATCAGCTTGCAGAAAACATTCTTGGCTGGCGCCCTCGAACCACTTTGCACGACGGCCTGACGGCGACTGTCGAGTATTTCCGAAAGTTATTACAGAAGAGTAGCAGACATTGAAAATTCACTACCATTCTGATTGCCCGTTCTTTGCGGGGTGCGAAAAAATGCTTATCAATTTCTGGACGGATCCGCTGCTCCGCCGGCAACATGAAATCAGCTTTAGTTATCGGCAGAGCGCCGAATATACCAGGGGGCTGTATGAACATCTGACACCTGATTTCCCTGTTTTTCCATTGTCGCTTCCTGCGAAAAACTGGCCACTTAAGAATTTCCACTATCTGCCTGCCGTTGTGAGTCGCATTATCCGGTTTATGTTTCGGCTGATTACAAACATTCCTTTTTTAATGTTTGATATCGTGATCCTCACCCGACTCCTGCGGCAGATCGCTCCGGATCTGGTGCATCTCAACAATGGAGGATATCCGGCGGCGCGATCGGCGCGGGCCGCGGCCATTGCAGCGCGATTTGCCGGTGTAAAAAAAGTGGTCATGGTCGTTAACAATTTAGCGGTGCGTTACACAGGCCCGGATCGCTGGTTTGATTTTCCCATTGATCGGCTGGTCGTGAGGGCAACGGATCGATTCGTAACCGGTTCGCAAGCAGCCGCTCATCAACTGCAGGAAGTCCTTGCTCTGAAAAGTGATCAAGTCCAATCGATACACAATGGCATTCGTTCTCGCGCGCTCACTGAGTCGGTCGCTCAAGCCCGTCGCCGGCTCGGAGTGGATGTCCGCTTCGATGGCGTCGTGATCGGTGTTGTGGCGCTCATGGAACCGAGAAAGGGACATCGGGTCCTTCTTGAAGCATTGACGATCTTGTTGGAACAGAATCCGCTGATCACCCAAAAACTCGTCGTATGGCTGGAAGGTGACGGCCCGCTCCGAGGCGAGCTTGAATCGTTCGTGCGTCTCAAAAAGCTATCGGCCGTCGTGCATTTCATCGGAAAAGAAAAAAACGTGGTGGACATGATGAATGCGCTGGATATTCTCGTCCTGCCGTCGATTGAGAGTGAAGATTTTCCAAATGTGACGCTGGAAGCGATGGCACTAGGAAAGACGGTTATCGCAAGCGCGCTTGCGGGGACCCCCGAACAGATTGTGCAAGGAGAGACGGGGATCCTGGTGGAGCCGGGTAACGCCGAAGCGCTCGCCAAGGCGTTGAGCCGGCTGATTGAGCAGCCGGAATGGTCCAAATGCCTGGGAGCGAAGGGCCGAGAACGATTTTTTAAAATGTTCACAGCCGATATTGCCGTGAAGAACTACATCGACCTATATCATTCACTGAAGGAGGGAGTGAAATGAAAACCATCATTCTTTGCGGCGGCTACGGCACCCGGATCCGCGACGTGGCCGACAACCTGCCCAAGCCGATGATCCCCGTCGGACGGTATCCGATTCTCTGGCATCTGATGAAGTACTACGCCAGCTTTGATCATAAGGACTTTGTCTTATGCTTGGGATACAAAGGCCAGGTCATCAAGGAGTTCTTTCTCAATTACGAGGCGCAAACCCGCGACTGTACGGTCACGTTGGGCGCTCAAAAGTCGATCGAATTTCACACCGATCACGAAGAGATGGATTGGCGCGTGACACTGGCCGACACCGGCACCGATGCCATGACCGGAGCCCGCTTGAGAAAAGTGCGCCACTATATCGGCGACAATGAGGATTTTATGCTCACCTATGGCGATGGCTTGGGGAATGTTGATTTAGACCAGGTCCTCGCCTTCCACAAAAAACACGGACGTATTTTGACGGTGACCGGTGTCCGTCCACCCGGCCGCTTCGGTGAGCTGATGAATTCTCCCGAAGGGTTGGTGACGGAGTTCAACGAAAAGCCCCAGGCGACGGGCGGCCGTATCTCCGGAGGATTTTTTGTCTGCCGTAAAGAGATCTTTGACTACCTGGAGGATCGCGAAGATTTGGTGTTCGAACTGGAGCCGATGCGCAGATTGGTGAAGGATACGCAGATGATGATGTACCCGCATAATGGTTTCTGGCAACCGATGGACACTTATCGCGATTACACCTACTTGAATGGCTTGGTTGCCAAAGACGAGGCGCCATGGATCAGATGGTAAGTGGATCTCTGCTCAATGAGACATTTCGCGGTCGCCGGGTCTTGGTGACCGGCGACACCGGGTTCAAGGGTTCATGGCTCTGTCTCTGGCTGCATCAATTGGGCGCTCAGGTTTTTGGGTTTGCGCTGCCGCCCGAGCGGGAAAAGGATCACTACACTCTACTGGGCCTGGAGAGTCTCATCGAGCATGTCACCGGCGATATTCGCGATTGCACAGCCGTTCATAAAGCCTTTGATGGGTTTCAGCCGGAAGTCCTCTTTCACCTGGCGGCCCAGCCGCTGGTGCGCTATTCGTACCAGGAGCCAAAACTGACTTTTGATACGAACGTGGCGGGATCGGTCAATGTTCTCGAGGCGGCCAGGCATTGCGACTCGCTAAAAGCAGTCGTTTATGTCACTTCCGATAAGTGCTATCGCAATAAAGAATGGATCTGGGGCTATCGGGAGGATGATGCGCTTGGCGGGCACGATCCCTATAGTGCATCCAAGGCCGCCGCCGAGCTGGTCTTCTCTGCTTATCAAGATTCATACTTCAATGCGCGACCGAATTTCGGCGCGGCGACGGTCCGTGCGGGCAACGTCATCGGGGGAGGGGATTGGGCGGCAGACCGTCTGGTGCCGGACGCAATTCGCGCCTTGGAAGCAGGTAAGCCGATTCATCTACGCAATCCTCATTCAACCCGCCCTTGGCAACATGTTCTTGAACCTTTATCGGGTTATTTGCTGACGGCGGCCCGTCTGCTAACTGAGCCAAAACGCTTTGCCGGGCCATGGAACTTTGGCCCGGATGCGCAATCGATCCGCACCGTCGGCGACTTGGTCCAGATGATTATCGCTGAATGGGGAAGTGGAAAAGTTGAAATTTCTCCAGAGGCAGACGCGCCCCACGAAGCGCGATTGCTCCATCTGAACTGCGATAAGGCGCATCAGTTGATGCAATGGCGGCCCAAGTGGGATGCAAAGCGGGCGGTTGCGGAGACAGTGGGCTGGTACCGGGGTGTGTTCGAAGGTCAAAGCGCGTTAGAGATTTCCCGCAGGCAAATTCTGGAATACATGGAGACGTAAATGATCGAAGGGGTCAAAATTACCCCGCTCATGCAGATTCTGGATGAGCGGGGTAAGATCATGCATATGATGCGTTGTGATGCGGAGGGTTTCCAGGGGTTCGGGGAAATCTATTTCTCGTGTGTGCATCCGGGGGCGATAAAAGGTTGGCATATCCATAAGGAGATGGTGCTGAACTACGCTGTTCCGCATGGCAATATCAAGTTTGTTCTCTACGACGATCGCCCAACCAGTTCCAGTCGCGGCAAGCTACAGGAAATATTTCTGGGCCCCGACAATTACTGCCTGGTCACGGTCCCTCCCGGTATCTGGAATGGGTTTAAGGGGATTGGGCAAGAAATGGCCATTGTCGCCAACTGCGCCTCGATTCCTCATCGGGCCGATGAAATTGATCGCCTCGATCCTTTCGACCCTTCGATCCCCTACAATTGGGAGTTAAAGCATCGATGAACAAACGCATCCTGATCACGGGCGGGTTTGGCTATCTGGGAGGGAGGATCGCGGTTGCGTTGACGCGTGAGCCGGGGCTCACCGTGCGGCTCGGCAGTCGCAAGGCGAAGTCGGCGCCCGAGTGGCTTTCTGAGGCTGAAACTGTTGCCATGGATGTACTGGAGCCGGCTTCGCTCTCGGCGGCCATGCGCGATATCCAGGCCGTGGTCCACCTCGCGGCGATGAATGAGAACGAGTGCCTGGCCGATCCCGGCAAGGCGCTCTTGGTCAACACGTTCGGCACGCTGAATGTCCTGCAGGCGGCGATGGATACAGGGGTGGAGCGCTTTATCTACTTCTCGACGGCGCATGTTTATGGCGCACCTTTGGTGGGCCATATTACCGAAACCACGTTGCCGAGACCGATTCATCCCTATGCCATTACACACCATGCGGCCGAGGATTTTGTGCTTGCAGCACACCACCAGGAAAAAATCACGGGCACTGTGCTGCGGCTTTCGAATGGATTTGGGGCCCCCACCCACCCGGATGTGGATCGCTGGACACTGCTGGCGAATGATCTCTGCCGCCAGGCGGCGCAAACCCACAAGATGGTCCTGCGCTCAAATGGGTTGCAACAGCGGGATTTCATCCCGCTGGAAGATGTGGGGCGTGCGGCCGGGCATCTGCTTGGACTCAGTCGAGAGGAGTGCGGCGATGGCTTGTTCAACCTTGGGGGAGGCACTTCATTGAGTATCTGGGAGATGACGCAGCGGATTGCGGCACGCTGCAAGGCCGTTTTGGGGTTCACCCCTGAAATGATCCGCCCTGAGCCGGCATTAGGCGAGCAGGCTCGATCCCTACGATACAACTGCGAAAAGCTTCAGGGAACCGGTTTTCGCCTGAAGGGTGTCGTGGAACAGGAGCTTGATAACACGCTCCTTCTCTGTTCACAGACATGGAGTGAGGCAAAACGATGACCGAGCAATCACTTCAGAGGGCTCCCAAAGTCTCAGTGATCATGACCATCTATAATGCGGGGCCATACCTTAAAGAAGCCATCGACAGCATCGTCGCGCAGACCTTTCACGATTGGGAGTTGATTGCAATCGAAAATGGCTCGTCGGATCAATCGCCCGCGATCTTGGCCGGCTATGCGGATAAACGGATACGAGCATTTGTTTTGCCCGAAAATATCGGCCGCACCCCCGCGCTGCGATACGCCTTCGAACAGGCGCAAGGCGAGTACATTGCCGTATTGGATGCGGATGATGTGTCTTATCCGGAACGGCTCGCACAGCAGACGGAATACCTGGATCAACAACCGGATGTCGGGCTGGTTGGGTCTTGGGTAGAATACATCAATGAACAAAGTGATATGGTCGCTGAATTTAAGCCACCCATAGAGCGAGGTGACCTGTATGACTCATTGGGTTGGATGAACCCATTTGTGCACTCTTCAATTATGTACCGAACCAAACTCGGAAGGGATACCGGTGGATATCCAGAGGCGTATATCTATGCTCAGGATAAAGCGCTCATTCTAAATATTGCCAAGGTTTCTCATTTGGCGATGATCGGGAAATCCCTTTGCAAACTGCGAGAAACAGGGTCGAACATGACACGTTCTCCGAAATACTGTATCACAGTCGCAACAGAAGGGCTTTTATTGCTGAAACAGACCGCCAGAAATTTTTCGTTGTCAAAAAAAGCATTAAAGCAGAATAACCTCAGACAAGCGGTATCGCAATTAAAACTGGGCGCCGCTTTATTGAGAAAATGGGATATTTTTAATGGGTTCAAATATATATTATTTGGTTTAGTCAAAGATCCTTCCGGGCTTTGGAAAAACGGCATCGTTAACAAACGGTTAATATCCTGATCGTATGCAATTTCAACTAAAAAGGATCTGTTAATACATTCACGGCATCTTATCTGGAAAATCAAAATGATCCTGACCAAGTATTGCACTTCTGATTCCATCTCAGTACCGATTGTGCTTATCGCGATCGTTGCTTTCATTTTTCCTTTTGTAAATATCCTTTATATTTTCTACCCTATCAACTTCTTAGGCAAGAACATTTGGCTTGTGGTTCCGGTTCTCGTGATTCTGACCCTCTATTTATCAACAGTACTTGGAGCAAAAGAAGGGATCACTGTTCAAAAATCCGATATTGTTTTCCTTGGGATTATGATATTCGGCGGATTGATTTTTTATTTAAGAGAGCTGGTATATACGGAACACCGTTCTTTTTTGGATTTTCGATATATATTTGCGCCAACCATTTTTTTATTGGTATCGAAGCGGTTTGTTAAAGGCGAGAAAAACATCAATTTTCTTTCCTCGGTTTTGATTGCAACATGCTTTATCCAAGCCATTTTGGGGATCTTGCATACATATTTGTTCCCTGAGTTAAATATTAGTTTTGATCCAAATAATGTTAAAGATATGGAGTTTGTATTTGACGCGGAGAGGACCCGAGAGGGAGGAACGCTGGGGGCTTCCATTTACGCAAATGTGATCGTTTGCGGGATGTTTCTGTTCGCGTCAAAAAGCTCAACTCAGACATCTTTTCGCTCATCTATCCTAACCATTTTTTCAGCTGTGGCGATGCTGTATGCGGTCACCCTCAGCGGCTCGCGCTATCCGATCCTCATTGCTGGTCTGCTGACCCTCATTTTCTTTTCAAATTCTCTATTTAATTGGCGCCACTGGGCAGCGATTGGAGTCCTCGCTCTATTATCGTTTGGTTTATTTGCGAGCATGGAAAGCATTGAGTTCCTCTCTATCTTGAGATTCAATGAAGATTCTGGCGGGCGTATCGATAAATTACTGCTTCCTTTTGAGCTTATTACAGCCAATATGCTGCATCTCTTGGTTGGAGCTTCTAGTGAATTGACCGCTAACACTTTTTCTACATCTGGTGTGGGAATTTCCGATAACTCCTATTGGCTTCTTTCATTGCAATTTGGGCCTATCTTTGCGGTTTTGTGGTTTGGTTTTTTCATCAACCTTCTTAAGGAAAATATTGTCAATAATAGATCATTCTTATTTATTGTTTACTTCCTTATCGGGTTAGGGATTACCAACTGCATCCTCTGGGAGCAATGGATTTTCTTAGCGATCCTTACGGTGACCATCTTGCATAAACGTAATCAGATCGGGTGGAAAGTCAATGATAAAAGGCACCAGCAAGGGAAATTAAGCTCAGATTGGAAAGGCGTCTAGCGCAATCATGCGCTTGAAGAAACACAAGGTTGATCACCGCCACGCCGATTTTGAAAAAATTGGGGAGAAAGGGAATCGATTAAATGGTGGGAGATTTAAAGGCCTCCATGGGTGAAATAATAATCATTGGGAATGCACGTGATTACCATGCGATGGATTGGTACAGAACGATAAAGAAAGTTTGCAGCGATAGAGAGACTCTATTTGCAACCGACTTGATTGATAGCGAAAGCCATCTAAAGATCGTCTGCGAAGATGATAAGATTATCGATTTGTATAATATCGATTGGCTCCTATTCAAGAGGCAAACCAGTATGGGGAACGTGTGGAGGAATATTGTAAAATTCCTTGTTTCCCCGCTGCAAATATTGAAAATAAAATCAATTGAGAAAAAATATCCGAACGCCATTTTTCACGCCCATACAATGTATTATATGTTTTTATGCTGGCTGGCCCGGATCAAATTCATCGGGACGCCACAAGGGAGTGAGGTTCTCGTCCGGCCGGATCGATCATCCATTTATAAGTATTTTGCCTGTAAATCATTAAAAGCAGCCGATTATGTGATTGTCGACTCTGTCAATCTGCAAAATAGAATCCGGAAGTTGTGTGGCAAGGATGCTGTGGTGATACAAAATGGAATGGATGCTTCCACTATTTTAACGAAAGGAAATGGGAAAAATGGCCGGACCAAGATTACTTCATTTAGGGGAATGTATCCGCTTTATCGTATAGAAGCAATTCTAGAGGGGCGAGCAAACTCCAAACTAAAACCACAGTTAACGTTCATTTATCCATCTTGGGAAGAAAAATATAAAGAAAAAATTTTATCGAAATCAGGGCCGGGTGATGCGGCGCTGGGCCGCCTTCTTAAAGATGAAATGTATGAGTTGCTTTTCGCCACACTCCTGGCCATTTCGATTCCCAAGAGTGATTCATCCCCAAGAAGCGTCTATGAAGCGATCTTTTGCGGGTGCTGCGTGGCCGTCACCTACAACCCCTGGATTGAAAACCTCCCTCCCTGCATGAGATCAAGACTATTCATTGTAAATCTTGAGGAGGAGGGGTGGTTCGATAACGCGGTCGCCTCCGCTCATTTAATAACAAAGGATCCTTTTATCCCTTCAGAAATGGCGTTAAATTTATTCGATCAGGAAAGAACTATGAAGAGCATTGCTGAGACGTTTTACGGCGTACCGTCGAATGCCCGATAAAGCGCAGGAATTTATTACAGAGAGGGAACAGGCCGCATCCCTCCTTCATTGAAGTGAAAATGGAGGAAGCTCAAATCATGAAAAGGAATCAATACCAGGTTTGCTCCAATTGCGTCATGGATACGACCGATCCAAAGATTACGTTTGATGAAAAAGGGATCTGCGATCATTGCCGACGCTTCTATTCGAATGTCCTTCCCAATTGGCATACAGATGAAAGAGGATGGAATACGCTTCAAAATATCGTCGATAAGATTAAACGGGAGGGAGAAGGCAAAGACTTTGACTGTGTCCTGGGAATGAGCGGTGGCATCGATAGCTCGTACTTAACGTACATCGCTAAAGAAAAACTTGGGCTTCGACCTTTGGTTTTTCATGTGGATGCCGGTTGGAATTCTCAAATCGCGGTAAATAATATTGAGAAACTGGTGGAAAAGTTGGGGCTGGATCTGTATACCGAGGTCATCGATTGGGAAGAAATGCGCGATCTTCAGCTCGCCTTTTTCAAATCCGGAGTTTCACATATCGACCTGCCCCAAGACCATGCATTTTTTGCCACCATGTATCATTTTGCCGAAAAATATAAGATTAAATACATCCTGACGGGAGCGAATATTTCAACTGAATGCGTAAGGAATCCGCTGGAATGGTTTTATTATGGCACCGATACAATACAAATAAGGGATATTCATGCCAGATTTGGACAACGCCCCCTTGTGAAGTTCCCTTTAAGCAACATTTTAAGGCATAAGGTCTACTTACGGTACTTTAAAGGGATTACTGTGGTCACGCCTTTGAACCATGTTCCCTATCATAAAGAGCAAGCGATGAACTTCCTTGTCGACCACTTTGGGTGGCAAAAGTATCCTCAAAAGCATTTTGAATCGAGATTTACGAAGTTTTATGAAGGATATTGGCTTCCCAAGAAATTTGGCTATGACACAAGAAAAGTTCAGCTTTCAAGTTTGATTTTAACCAAACAGATGACCAGGGAAGAGGCATTGGAAAAGCTGTCGCGTCCACCTTATGATGAAAACACGATCGCCCAGGATTTTGAATATGTGGCGACCAAACTTGGGATATCGGTCAATGAACTTCAAGGATATATGGATGCGCCAAACAAATCTTTTCGAGATTACAAATCACAAGAGAGTCTCTTTCTTCTTGGTTCTAAAGTAATGACCGCCCTTCGCTTAGATGGAAGAATGGCTAAGAGATGATCGCAATCATTAATTACGGTTCCGGAAATATTCAAGCGATCGGCAATATCTACAATAGATTAAATCTTCCATTTTTTGTCGCGGCGCAGCCCGATGATTTAAAGAAAGCAACCAAAATCATTCTTCCGGGTGTGGGCGCTTTTGATCAGGCGATCGGTGACCTCGAAAAGTCCGGTTTGCGTCAGGCGCTTGACGAGCATGTTTTGCATCATAAGAAACCGGTGTTGGGTATTTGTGTGGGGATGCAATTACTGGCCAAAGAGAGTGAAGAAGGTATTTTAAAAGGTCTTGGCTGGATTGATGGATCGGTAAGAAAATTTGACCATTCGAGTTTTAATCAGGCAACACATCTTCCTCACATGGGATGGAACAACGTTGAGCCGGCCAAGAATAGTCCATTGTTTAAGGAGGTGGGGCCCGGTTCAAGATACTATTTTCTTCACTCCTATTATTTTTCCTGTAACCGCCAGGAAGATCTACTGGCTGTCACCGATTATGGCGGGCCGTTCGCTTCGGCCGTCAATTCCGAAAATATTTATGGCGTTCAGTTTCATCCAGAGAAGAGCCATCAGTCCGGCATCCAGCTACTTAAAAATTTTGCGGCTCTCTGAATAAATCATGCTGAGACCTAGAATTATTCCTTGCCTATTGGTGCAGAATAAGGGACTTGTAAAAACAGTCCACTTTTCACAGCCCAAGTACGTCGGCGATCCGATTAATGCAGTAAAAATTTTTAACGAAAAGGAAGTGGATGAGTTGGTGGTTTTTGATATCGATGCCACTGCAAAAAATCTTGAACCGGACTATCTCATGATTCAAAATCTTGCCGCAGAATGCCGCATGCCTTTCTGTTACGGCGGCGGCGTAAAAACAGTGGAACAGGTAAAAAAGATCATTAAATTGGGGGTTGAAAAGGTGGCAATCAGTTCGGCGGCTTTGGATAACCCCGTTCTGGTTTCTATGATTGCGAAGCAGGTCGGCAGCCAAAGTGTGGTTGTGGTTCTGGATGTGAGGAAAAACCCGGGAAACGGGCGGTACGAGTTATGGGCCCATCATGGGGAGAAAAACACCGGAAAGGACCCGTTCGAGTTTGCGAAGGAGATGGAACAACGCGGCGCTGGGGAAATAACGATAAATTCCGTTGATAACGACGGTGTAATGAAAGGCTATGATTTTGATCTGGTTGATCAAGTTCGGCAATCAATCACGTTGCCGTTGACGGTGCTGGGTGGGGCAGGATCGCTGAAAGACATTGAAAGCTTAATCAGCAAGTATGGGATCATCGGCGCCGCCGCAGGCAGCCTTTTTGTATTCAAAGGCATCTATCGGGCAGTGCTGATTAGTTATCCGAGTCGATCTGAAAAAGAGATGCTACTGAAATAATAAAAACGTAACTACTCAGGCACAGAGGCACAAAGAAAAAATAAAAACGTGAAGTTTGGCGGCAAAAAGGCAAGACACCTCTGTGCCTTTGAGCCTGGGCAGTTACAAAGAGATTGAAGAACTGATGGGAAGGAAAAAGGGTAAAGTGGATTCGCAGACTGCTTTAATTCCCTAAGACATCCTTATGGGTTCCAACGGCTGTAATAATGAGGCTTGTTTTGTTGCGAATGTATGTGGCTCTGTAGTTCATCGTAATGCTGAAGGCCCAGTGATCGGCGCTCTTCAGTTTTTCATTCCTTAAGCCGGGATAGGAGGGGTTCGAGATGAGTTTTTCCATCTGTTCCCAGAATTTTATTCTGATTTCTTTGGGAAGGGCGTTGAGGTTTTTAAGGACAGAATCCGGGATGACGATATCAGTCGCCAAGGTGCTTTCGCGCCTCTTTCACCGATTTAAACACCTTCGTCTTGCCTTTCTCCACCTCTTTTTCGGACCGGGCGACCTGTTCCTGCCATTCCTTGGTCCAGAACCATGCCTGGTTTCTGGGAATTTCGATGATCGGGCGGATGACAATGACATCGTCTTGCGCCTCAACCTGCACCCGTTCTCCGACTTTCAAAGGGATCTTGGCCCGGACATCCTCCGGTATCGTCACCTGAAATTTTTCCCTGACCTTTACTGTCGTTCCCATGATACACGATCTCCCTTAAAGTTGCTAGTATTACTTTATTACTGTATGATAATCCTACAATGGTTTATCTCGTTTGTCAAGAAGACATCGGGTCCAGTGGATAATAACGTTGGTCTCAACAGGATAGATCATTTGTCCTGAAAATGAGAAGGAACGATTAAAAAGACCCACTCACTCGCGAAGAGCTAAAACAGACAGGGAGTGACAAAACGTGAAACAAGTCCTGCAAAGTCTTAAAACCGGCGCCACCGAGGTGGCGGAGATCCCCTGCCCGGCGGTGAAAAGAGGGCAGTTGCTCATCCGTTCCACCCGCACGCTGGTGTCGGCCGGCACCGAGCGGATGCTGGTGGAATTCGGCAAAGCCGGCTGGATCGAGAAGGCCCGCCTGCAGCCGGATAAGGTCCGCATGGTGTTGGACAAGATCAAAACCGACGGGCTGATGCCGACGCTGGAAGCGGTGTTCAGCAAGCTGGAACAGCCGCTGCCCCTCGGCTATTGCAATGTCGGCGTGGTCATGGAGGTCGGCGGCGGTGTGTCGGATTTCTCGGTGGGGGACCGGGTCGCTTCCAACGGAAAGCATGCCGAGGTGGTCAGTGTGCCGATGAATCTTTGCGCCAAGGCGCCGGAGAAGGTGTCGGACGAGGAGGCGACTTTTACCGTCATCGGCGCAATCGGTTTGCAGGGGATTCGCCTGGCGCAGCCGACCTTGGGCGAAGCGGTGGTGGTGACCGGCCTGGGGCTGATCGGTCTCGTCACCGTACAGTTGCTTCGGGCGCACGGCTGCCGGGTGTTGGGCATTGATTTCGATCCGGAAAAGTTGGCCTTGGCGCGGCAGTTTGGCGCGGAGGGGGTGAATCTTTCGGCAGGGGAAGATCCGGTGGCCGCCGCGAATGCGTTTTCCCGCGGCCGCGGGGTGGATGCCGTCCTCATCACCGCTTCCACCCAAAGCAGCGAGCCGGTCCATCAGGCCGCCCTCATGTGCCGCAAGCGAGGCCGCATTGTGCTGGTGGGGGTGACCGGCCTGGAACTCTCCCGCGCCGATTTCTTTGAAAAAGAGCTCAGCTTTCAAGTCTCCTGTTCCTACGGCCCCGGCCGCTACGACGCGAACTACGAAGAAAAGGGATTCGACTACCCGGCCGGCTTTGTCCGATGGACGGAGCAGCGCAACTTCGAGGCGGTGCTCGACATGATGGCCGACGGGCGGCTTGATGTCCGGCCCCTGATTTCACACCGGTTTGATATCGATGCGGCGGAGCAGGCGTACGCGCTGGTCGGCGGCGCGGGGCCCTCACTGGGTATTCTGTTGCAGTATCCGACCGAAGCGCAGAAGCCGGAGGCGGCGCTGCGGCGGTCGACCGTGGAGCTGATCCCTCACCCCCGGCCTTTCTCCGCGGAGGAGAGGGGTAAGAAAGAAGCCGTTGTGGCGTTCATCGGTTCCGGGAACTATGCCACGGCGGTCTTGATTCCGGCCTTTAAGGAGGCAGGCGCCCGGTTGAGGACGGTCGCTTCGAGCGGCGGCGTCAGCGGCGTGCATGCCGGGCGGAAGTTCGGATTCGAGGCGACGACCACCGATACGGAGAGTGTCTTTTCCGACTCGGAGATCAACACGGTCGTCATCGCCACCCGGCACGACAGCCATGCGCGGCTGGTCTGTCAGGCGCTCAACGCAGGTAAAGATGTCTTTGTGGAAAAACCGATGGCGCTGACATTGCCTGAACTCAAGGACATTGAGAAAGCCCATGCGGTAGCGGTCGAAGGCGGCCATAATCCGTTGGTGATGGTCGGTTTCAACCGCCGCTTTGCCCCTCAAGTTCAGAAAATGAAAGCGCTGCTGGCGGGCGTGAAGGAACCGAAGGCCTTCGTGATGACGGTGAACGCGGGCGCCCTTCCGCCGGAACACTGGACCCACGATTCTGCCGTGGGCGGTGGCCGGATCGTCGGCGAGGGGTGTCATTTTATCGACCTGCTGCGCTTTCTCGGGGACTCCCCCATCCGCGGATTTCAGGCCGTCTCGATCGGCAAGGTTCCCGGCATGGCGGTGACGGAGGACAAGGCAAGCATCACATTGCGCTTCGAAGACGGCTCGATCGGGACCATTCACTATCTCGCGAACGGCCACAAGTCCTTTCCGAAAGAGCGGCTGGAGGTTTTTGCCGGCGGTCGCATTCTCCAATTGGATAACTACCGCAAGCTCAAAGGCTTTGGTTGGCCGGGGTTCCGGACGATGAACCTCTGGCGGCAGGATAAGGGACAAAAGGGGTGCGCCGCCTCCTTCGTGCAGGCGGTCGAACGAGGAGGGAATGCGCCGATTCCGTTTGAGGTTCTGATGGAAGTGAGCCGGGTGTCGATCGAGGTGGCGGAGGCGCTACGATGACGGCTGGGATAAAGAGCCCTTTGATCGACCTCTGGCAAAGCATACCATGAAATATCGTAGTGCTAGTCCGATATTTCATGGTATTATGGGTGCCATGATCCCACGCCCAACCCATCTTGATCAACTGGCCCACAGATTGGCCAACTTTCCGGTTGTGGCCCTGCTCGGCCCGAGACAGGTCGGTAAAACGACACTGGCAAGAGCGTTGGCCGCGCAGTGGGATGGACCGATGCGACACTTCGATTTGGAAGACCCGGACGATCAGGCCCGTCTGGCCGACCCGGCCTTTGTGTTGCGGCCGCTCACCGGGTTGGTGGTGCTGGATGAGATTCAGACACGGCCCGATCTTTTTCCGCTTTTGCGCGTACTGGCTGATCGCCCGGATACCCCCGCCCGCTTTCTGATTCTCGGCAGCGCCGCACCGGAATTGCTCCGCCACACGGCGGAAACGCTGGCGGGCAGGGTGGCGTTTCATGAACTCGACGGTTTGGCGCTGGACGAAATCGCGTCCGTTAAAGTAGGATTAAGCGAAAGATTACGGCGTTCCGCTAAAGTAGGATTAAGCGAAGGATTACGGCGTTCCGCTGAGACCGGCGCCGACCGGCTCGATACCCGCTGGCTGCGAGGGGGGTTCCCCCGCGCACTGCTGGCGGCCGCCCAGGCCGGAACGCGCGAATGGGGGGACGCTTTCATCCGCACGTATTCCGAACGTCAGCCGCCCCAACCGGGCATCCCCCTCCCCGCA
>Ga0080064_1004793_pt1 | contig 16777 bp, 15 predicted proteins | sample Subgrocontami54m_FD_69260 | JGI IMG/M metagenome (GOLD analysis project Ga0080064, IMG submission 69260) | Subsurface groundwater microbial communities from S. Glens Falls, New York, USA - GMW46 contaminated, 5.4 m (SPADES assembly) (version 2) ...
CTCTCTTGCATCGCATCTGATCCACGCATCGCATTCACTCCCTTCAATTCCATATGAACACGATATCCATAACGTTTACCCATCGCACCCCGTTTACACGTGATCGAAATTCAACAGCCTGCTAAGGCCAAGCAGGCCGAAAACCCGCCCATTTTCGATTGTTACGATTGACGTAACGGCTAAGCGCTTGCTATGCTACGCCCATGATCGCGAGCTTCCGCGACAAACGCACGCACGAATTCGCGGGCGGACGATACATCAAGGCATTCTCTGGATTTTCCCGGAAGGCCGAGATGAAGCTCGATCAACTCGAGGCAGCGACATCGCTGAAGGACCTTGCGGTTCTTCCGGGAAACCGGTTCGAAGCGTTGAAAGGCGACCGCAAGGGGCAGTACAGCATCCGCATCAACGATCAATGGCGCATCTGTTTCGAATGGCCGGACCAATCGCCTGGGCCGGTGAACGTCGAGATCGTGGACTATCACTGAGGGAGCAAAGCATGGCACGCACCGCTATTCATCCCGGCGAGCACCTCGCCGAGCAGCTCACGGAACTTGGCATGAGCGCGGCCGAGCTCGGCCGGCAACTCAGGGTCCCGACCAACAGAATTACCGGAATCCTAAATGGCCAGCGGGCAATAACCGGCGACAGCGCTCTGCGGCTGGCGCATTTCTTCGGCACCAGCCCCGAGTTCTGGCTGAGTCTGCAAAAGCTGTACGAATTGCGGCTGGCGGAAGCGAAAGCGGGTGCGACGATTCGACGCCTGCCGAGACTCGGAGAGGGCGGAAAGTCGGAGGCTCGGAAAATCAACGTCCGTGCGGCGTGAACGTGACACTCGTGTGCCGCCGGTGAGTGGCGCGTTGCGCTGGTGACACAGCCTGCGTGCGTGCTCGCCGACGAGCCTACCGGCAACCTCGATCGGCATACCGCGGCCCAGGTGTTCGAGATGATGCTGGAACTCAACCGAAGCCGCGGCACCAGCTTCGTCATCGTCACCCACGATCCGGGCATCGCCGCGCGCACCCAGCGGGTGTTGCGCCTTCAGGATGGGGTGCTGAATCCGGACTGAGGCGGTCTTGGCTAGGCGCGCCTGAACAGCGCGAGAAACCCGGCCGCCCGCCAGACCTGCAGGTTCACGCTGCCGCGCCCAAACTCTTCTCCAGCGATTTGCGCCCTGCGGGTGTGGTCATCACCACCAGGGTGTTGCCGGGATGAATGCCGAAGTCCTCCGCCGGATTGAACTCCCACGCGTCCTCGGCGCGCACCGCCAGCAGAATGAAGTCGCGCCGGTTCAGTTTGAGCCCGCCGATGGTGCCGGCGCCAAAGCCCTCGGGGATCTGCACTTCCTCCACCCGCAGCGCGTTGTCCGCGCGCAGCATCTCGTCGAGGAAGCTCACCACCGCCGGCCGGATCATGGAAGAAACGATGCGCATGCCGCCGGTGAAATCGGGAGATACGATCGCGTCGGCGCCGACTTTGCGCATCTTGTCGATGTAGTTAATCTCGTGACAGCGCGCCACCACGCGCGCGCCCGGGTTGAGCAGCTTGGACGAGAGCGTGATCACCAGGTTCTTGCTGTCGTCCCCGGTGATCGCGAACACGCCTGCGGCGTGCTCGATGCCGGCCTCGATCAGCGCGCTGTCCTCGCCGCTGTCGGCGTGGGTGCACAGGGCGTTGGGATGTCTCTCCAGATAGAGCTCGATCGCTTCCTTGCCGCTCTCGATCACGACGTAGGCGCGTCCGGTGACTTCGAGTTCATGCGCGACGTTGGTGCCGACGCGGCCGATGCCGCAGATGATGTAATGCCGCCGCAATGCCGCGATGCTTTTTCGCATTCTTCGCCTCCTTAGTGCCTGGTTCATGTCGCCTTCGAGGATGAAGGCGGTGAGCGTGGAAATCATGTACGTAGTCACGCCGATGCCGATCAGCGCGATGCAGATGGTGAATACGCGCCCGCCCGGCGAATGGCTGAGATCGATGATTTCTCCATAGCCGATGGTGGCGATGGTGATGAAGGTCATGTACAGCGAGTCCAGCCATGACACGTTCGCTCCGCCGATGATCTTGTAGCCGGCCATGCCGATGAGGTTGACGCAGACCAGGGCCAGTGCCGGGGTGGCGAAACGCTGGTAGACGCGCTGCGCGAGGGTATCAGCGGGCATATTGGAGACGCGCTGCGCGAAGGTATCAGCGGGCATGTTGGCTTCGCAAATGCCGGCGTTTGCGCCAGGCGCGGATCACATAGGCGCGCCAGCCGATCTGTACGCACGCGTAACCGAGGGCGGCCAGGCCCAGCGCCAGGGCCGCCAGGCCGACGGCGAGTGGCGTGCCCATCGACATGGCCCAGCGCAGGAAAGCCTCGAGCGAGGCGCCCAGCTGCGACCACTGTAATTCGGGCGGCGGGTTGAGCGCCGCGCCGTTACCGCCGATAATCAGCCGGCCGATCAGGTAGGCGAGCACGTACAGCGGGCCGATGGTGAAGGGATTGGTGTACAGCGTGGTCGCGAGCGCCACCGGCAGATTTACTCGCAGCGGCACCGCGAGCAGTGCCGCGGCCAGCATCTGCAACGGCCCGGGAACTAGGCCTGAGAACATGCCCACCGCGACGCCGCCCGCCACCGAGTGGCGGTTCAGATGCCACAGGTTGGGATGCCGCAGAAAACCGCCGAAGCGGGCGATGTGCTTGTTATCGCGCACGCTCTCGTGGCTGGGCAGATATTTTCTGAAGAATTTGCGTGGCATCGGATCGGCATTCGAAATCACTGTTTCCATGCTGCAATTGTAAGGCAATTCAACCGCAGCCAGGCTCGTTCGTTAAGCTTCGATGAGATTCAATATCATCAGTTTTGCCTTGGGCGTATGCCTGTTGCAGCAGCAGCCGCAACTGCCGCCGCTCGCGTGGGCTGTGCTGCTGCTGCCGATGCCGGTCGTATGCCGGTGGCTCAGGCTGCACGCCGCGAACGGCCGCGGCGCCGCGCTCGCCGCCGCGCTGCTGGCGAACGCCATGTTTGCCGCTGCCGGATTCTTTTATGCCGCGGCCTGGGCGCAATGGCGCCTGGCCGATCGCCTGCCGCCGCAGTGGGAGGGCGTGGACCTCGCGCTTACCGGCGTGGTGGCGGGCCTGCCGCAGCCGTTCGAGGGCGGCGTGCGCTTCGATTTCGACGTCGAACAGGTCGAGCCGGCGACGGCGCGCGTGCCGCGGCGTATAGCGCTCTCCTGGTACAACGGCACCAGCCGCGAAGAGTTCCAGGACATCGCGCCCATCCGCGGCGGCGAGCGCTGGCACTTTTCCGTGCGCCTGCGGCGTCCGCACGGCAGCGCCAATCCGCACGGTTTCGATTACGAGTCCTGGCTGCTGCAGCGCGCGATCGGCGCGACCGGATACGTGCGCCCCGGCGGCACGGCGCGCCTGGACGATCTGGTGCAGCGACCGGCTTATTTCATCGAGCGCATGCGCGAAATCCTGCGCGAACGTTACTGGGACTCGCTGCCCGGCTATCCGCACGCCGGCATCCTGATCGCGCTCGCGATCGGCGATCAGAACGCCATCGGCGCGCGCCAATGGCAGTTGTTCGCGCGCACCGGGGTGTCGCACCTGATGTCGATTTCCGGCCTGCACGTCACCATGGTGGCCAGCCTGTTCGCGGCGCTTGTACATTGGTTGTGGCGGCGCTCATCCGCGCTGATGCTGGCGCTGCCGGCGCGCAAGGCTTCAGCACTGGCCATGTTCCTCGCCGCGTTCGCCTACTGCCTGATCGCCGGTTTCGCCGTGCCGGCGCAGCGCACGGTCTATATGGTGGGCGTGGTGGCCTTGGCGCTGTGGGCGAATCGCATCAGTTCGGTCTCGCGTGTGTTGTGCTTTGCTTTGCTGGTAGTGCTGCTGCTCGATCCCTGGGCCGTGCTCGCGCCCGGCTTCTGGCTTTCATTCGGCGCAGTCGCAGTCATCCTGTATGTGGCGACCGGCCGGCTGCGACCGGGGCGTAGCCTCGTGCAATGGGGACGCATCCAATGGGCGATCACGCTGGCATTGGCGCCGCTGCTGCTGGTCTGGTTCCAGCAGATGTCCTTGGTGTCGCCCCTCGCCAATGCCGTGGCCATCCCGCTGGTGAGCCTGGTGGTGGCGCCTCTGGCGCTCGCCGGCAGCGTGCTGCCTTTGGATTTCATTCTGCAACTCGCCCATGCGGCGATGGCGGTGCAGATGTGGCTGCTCGAATGGTGTGCCGGACTGCCGCTGGCGGTGTGGCAGCAGCATGCGCCCGCTGCCTGGACCGTGGCGCTGGCGCTTGTGGGGACCGCCTGGCTGCTGCTGCCGCGGGGTGTGCCGGCGCGCTGGCTGGGCCTGGCCCTGCTGCTGCCGATGTTTACCGTGACGCCCCCCGCGCCCGAGGCCGGCGCTGCATGGATCACGGTGTTGGATGTGGGCCAGGGGCTGGCAGTATTCGTGCAGACCAAGCGGCATGCCCTGCTCTACGATACCGGCCCCGCCTACAGCCCAGAAGCCGACAGCGGCACCCGTGTCATCCTGCCCTATCTGCGCGCCTCAGGCATCGCGCGGCTGGACGCGATGGTGGTCACCCATGACGACAACGACCATGCAGGCGGCGCCGCCGCCGTGCTCTCGGGCTTGCCGGTCGGGGTCCTTTACTCCTCGCTGTCCGCAACCCATGCGGCGTGGCAGGCAGCCCCGGGTTACAGGCTGCCTTGCTCTGCCGGACAGGGCTGGGACTGGGACGGCGTGCGTTTCGATCTGCTGCACCCGACCGCCGGCAGCTATGCCGTCGACGGGCTCAAATCCAACGGCCGCAGCTGCGTGCTGAAAATCTCCGCCGCACGCGGTACGGTGCTCCTCACCGGCGACATCGAGGCGCGCTCGGAACAGGAGTTGCTCGAGCGCGTGCCGGACGAGCTGCGCGCGGACGTGCTGGTGGTGCCGCACCACGGCAGCAGCACTTCGTCCACGGATGAATTCATCGCCGCGGTTAAACCGCGCTGGGCCGTATTCCCCGTCGGCTACCGCAACCGCCTCGGCCATCCGAAGGAGGAAGTGGTGGAACGCTATCGTTTGCGCGGCGCGCAAATGCAGCGCACCGACGGCGCCGGCGCGGTGCTGGTCCGCATCGACGGCGACGGGTTCGGCGTGCACGCTTATCGCGCGCTGAGAAGGCGTTACTGGTACGCGGAATGAAACGCTTGATCCGCGCGGCGTATCCACCTTTCCCGGGGCCAAGGCGGCGCAATCGTGCCAGCGATAGGCGCGTGTTCGGTCTGATATACTTTTGGCACAAGCGAACCAGGGAGCGATGAATGAGCGGGGAATTCAGGCAGCGCCAGGTGCAGTGCATCACTCCGAGCGGCCTGCACCAACTTGCTTACACCGAGTGGGGCGATCCCGCCAAGCGCAAGGTGCTGGTGTGCGTGCACGGCCTGACGCGCTGCGGGCGCGATTTCGATTCGCTGGCGCGGGCCATGACGAGCGATTACCGCGTGGTCTGTCCCGACGTGCCCGGCCGCGGACTGAGCGGCTGGCTGAAGAATCCGATGGAATACCAGGTGCAGACCTATGTCGCCGACATGGTGACGCTGCTGGCGCGCCTGGACGCCGACAGCGTGCACTGGGTCGGCACCTCGCTGGGCGGAATGATAGGCATGGCCCTCGCGAGCCTGGCCGAGACGCCGCTGCAAAAGCTGGTGCTGAACGATGTCGGGCCGATCATTACCGCCGTTTCGCTTGCGCGCATCGGCGAATATGTGGGCAAGGCGCCGGCCTTTCCCGACTTCGCCGCGGCGATCCAGTACATACGCGCGGTAAGCGCGCCTTTCGGCGCTCATAGCGATGCGGAATGGTCCGTCCTCACCGAGCATGTCACGCGCAGGCAGCCGGACGGCAGTTACCGCATGCACTATGACCCGGCCATCGCCGTGCCCTTCAACGCAGCGGCGCCCGGCAAGGACATCGAGCTTTGGTCCTATTACGACGCCATCCGTTGTCCGACGCTGGTGATCCGCGGCGCCTTGTCCGATCTGCTCAAGCGCGAGACCGCGCAGGAAATGGCCGGCCGCGGCCCGCGCGCGAAAACAGTGGAAATCCCGGAAGTCGGCCACGCCCCGACGCTGATGCACGCCGACCAGATCGCCATCGTGCGCGATTTTCTGCTGGCGGTTTGAATCGCGCCTCGTTGTTGCAGGGCTGCGATCTTGTATAAACCCCTCACGCCCTGTTTGGTGTTAATCATAACCGTGTTTTCGGTACGGATGCGCTTTTCATCCGTACCGAAAACACGGTTGGCGCGCGCAGCGCGCAAGTCTGTTTGTTCTTGACTACGCCTAAACTCGTGCCGCCGGATTCTGCCTGTAGAACATCGCCAACTGGGCATACAACTCCGGGTAGATCGAACGCACCGCCTGCGGCAGGGTGAAGAAAGCTTCGGAGAGGACGGCGAAGAACTCCGCCGGCTGCTCGCTTGCGTAGGGGTCGATCACGGTGTCCATGCCGCGGTCGACCTGGGCGCAGAATTCGTCGTAGGCCGTATCCCAGGCCGCCAGCCACTGCTCGCGCTCCATGTCCGCGTGCGGCAGCGGAAAATCGTCCATGTCGCCGCGCTCCATATGCAGCTTGTGCGCGAATTCGTGGATCACCACGTTGTAGCCGGCCGCGCCCAGCGCCACATCCTGCCAGGAAAGGATCACCGGCCCGCCAGGCCAGGCTTCGCCCGAGAGCGCATCGTCGAATTCGTGCACCACGCCGCTCGCGTCCATTTCCTCGCGCCGCACCTTGAATTCGCCCGGGTAGATCACGATCCCTACCCAGCCCTGATAGGCGTCCACGCCGAGATTGAGGATGGGCAGGCAGGCCTGCACTGCGATCGAAAGACGCACCGCATCGGTCAGGACGAAGCCGCGGGCGCCGTGCATCTGCTTTTCGTCCAGGAACAGCACCGCGTACTCCTTCAAACGTTGCCTGTCCGCATCCGTCAGCCCGTGCAGGAAGGGCAGGCTGCGGGTCACGTGCTGCCACAGCGCCTCATCCAGCCCAAAGCGGCGCAGTGCGCGCTTTTTGCGCCAGCTTCTGAAGAATCCAAACATGAGGAGATTATCGCCGATTTGCGTTTCGTCACGGTCGGGCGCATGGGCCGGGCGATATAATCCAATCATGGACACTGGGGTGCAGACCGCGCACGTCGATTTGCCCGGGCCGGCGCTGGCTCCGATCGCCACCGGCTTGCCCGAAGCCGACGTCGTCCGGCTGCGCCGCGCCTATGAATTCGCCGTTCCCGTGTACGCGGGCAAGCTGCTGGGCACGGGCGAGCCGGTGCTGGAACACGCGCTGGGCGTAACCTCTACCCTTGCCGCGCTGCGGCTGGACGCGGAGACGCGCATCGCCAGCATCCTGTTCGCGCTGCCGCAGTATCTGGCCGACTGCCAGGAAAAGCTCGCTGCCGATTTCGGCCCTGCGGTCGCGGCGTTGGTTGCGGGGATCTCCAAGCTGAATCAGCTGCGCATACTCACGCGCGCACTGGCGGGTCAGGAAACCGGCGCGGCGCGCAGCACGCAGGCGGAGGTGCTGCGCAAAATGCTCCTCGCCATGGTCGAAGACATCCGCGTGGTGCTGGTGCGGCTGGCGAGCCGCACCCAGACGCTGCGTTTCATGGCGCGCGCGCCCGACGCCCTGCGCCGGCCCTATGCGCAGGAGACGCTCGACATTTTTGCGCCGCTCGCCAACCGCCTTGGCATCTGGCAGCTCAAGTGGGAGCTGGAAGACTACGCGTTCCGTTACCTCGAGCCCGAGCTGTACCGGAAAATCGCGTCCATGCTGGACGAGAAGCGCGACGAGCGCGAGAAATTCATCGCCGATGCGGTGGCCGCGCTGGAGGCGGAATTGCGCTCGGCGGGCATGCACGCCGAAGTGCAGGGCCGGCCCAAACACATCTACAGCATCTACAACAAAATGCGCGGCAAGGGCCTGGACTTTTCCGAACTCTACGATGTGCGCGCCCTGCGCGTGCTGGTGGATTCGGTGAAGGACTGCTACACCGCGCTCGGCATCGCGCACAACCTGTGGACGCCGATTCCGAAGGAGTTCGACGATTACATCTCGCGCCCGAAAGGCAACGACTACCGTTCGCTGCATACCGCGGTGATCGGGTCTGACGGACGCGCGCTGGAAGTGCAGATCCGCACCCACGACATGCATCGCCACGCCGAGCTGGGCGTGGCCGCGCACTGGCGCTACAAGGAGGCTGGCGCGGGGCGAGCGGCCTCCGTCTCCAGGCCGGACCCCTTCGACGAGAAAATCGCCTGGTTGCGGCAGGTGCTCGCCTGGCGCGACGACGTGGCCGAATCCGTCAACTGGGTCGAGCAGTTCAAGCAGACGGCGCTGGACGATACGGTCTACGTGCTCACGCCGCAGGGCCGCGTGCTGGATCTGCCGCAGGGGTCGACGCCGGTGGATTTCGCCTATCACCTGCATTCGGATCTCGGCCATCACTGCCGCGGCGCCAAGGTCGACGGCGTGATGGTGCCGCTCAATTACAAGCTCGCCAACGGCCAGCGGGTGGAGATTATTGCCGCCAAATCCGGCGGGCCGAGCCGCGACTGGATGAACCCGGCACTGGGTTACCTCCAAAGTTCGCGCGCGCGCAACAAGGTGAGGCAGTGGTTCAACGCCCAGGCGCTGGCCGAGACCGTGGCCCAGGGGCGCGCGGTGGTGGAGCGCGAGCTGCAGCGCGAAGGCATGACCGGCGCCAATCTGGACCACTTGGCGCAACAGATCGGCTACGCCAGGAGCGAGGACATGTTCGCCGCCGCCGGGCGCGAGGAACTCGGGGCGAAGCAATTGCAGACTGCGCTTCGCGGCGCGCCACCGGCCGGGCCGGTGCCGGAATCCTTGCTGCCGGGCAAGAGCAAGGCGGATGCGAAGGGCAGCGGCATTCTCATCGTCGGCATGGACAAGCTGCTGACGCAATTGGCGAAGTGCTGCAGACCTGCACCGCCTGACGCCATCGCCGGTTTCGTCACCCGCGGTCGCGGGGTGTCGATTCACCGCCGCAACTGCCGCGACCTGCAACGCCTGGCTGAGTTGCATCCGGAACGCATGATCGAAGCCGGCTGGGGTCAGCAAAAGGACGGCGTGTTTTCGGTCGATATCGTGGTGCAGGCGCACGACCGCCAAGGGCTGCTGCGCGATATTTCGGAGGTGCTCTCGCGCGAAAAAATCAATGTCACCGGGGTCAATACGCAATCGAAGCAGCATATGGCCTACATGTCCTTCACCGTCGAAATCTCCGATCTGGACCAGTTGCACCGGACCCTGGCGCTGATCGGAGATGTCCAGGGTGTGCTCTCGGCGAGCAGGCGCTAGATGGAAACCGAGCTCAAGCTGTTGCTCGCGCCGCAGGACCTGGCCCGGCTGCGCTGCGATCCCCGGATCAAGGCGCTGCAGCAGGGGCGCGCGTCGACGCGCCGCGTTCACAGCGTCTATTACGACACGCCCGAACGGACCTTGCTGCGCGCCGGGCTGGCGCTGCGCCTGCGCTCGGATGGCGCACGCTGGCTGCAGACCCTGAAGACCGAAGGCCAGGCCGCGGCGGGGCTGCATCTGCGCGAGGAATGGGAATGGCCCCTGCCGGGCGAGGCGCTCGATTTCGGCCTGCTGGCGACGACGCCGGAGGCCAGGCTGTTTCGCGCCCCCCGTCTGCGCGCGGCGTTGGCGCCGGTTTTCACGACCGAGTTCGAGCGTACCAGCCTGCGCCTTGGCTTCGCCGACGGCAGCCTGGCCGAACTCTGCCTGGACCGCGGCGAAATCCGCAGCGGCCGGCGCGCGAGTGCGATCAGCGAAGCGGAAATAGAGCTGCTCGCCGGCAGCGCCGTACGCCTGTATGAGCTCGCGCTGGAATTGGTTGAGCGCGTGCCGCTGCAGCTGGGACAGGCGAGCAAGGCCGAGCGCGGCTATGCGCTTGCGCGCAAGGTAGCGGCGCGGCCGGCCAAGGCGGCGCCGCTCGAACTGGACGAACAGGGTAGCGTGGCCGCGGCCTTCGCTACCGTCGTGCGCAGCTGCATGGCGCATCTGCAGGCGAACGAGGCCGGTTTTCTGGCAGGCAAGGATCCGGAGTATCTACATCAGGTGCGCGTCGCATTGCGGCGCTTGCGTGCCTGCTTCAGCTTGTTCAAAGCGGTAATCCCGCAGCCCGCGTTCGCCCAGGTCGCGGACCAGTTGCGCCAGCGGAACGCGGCACTGGGGAAGGCGCGCGACTGGGATGTGTTCGTGCACGAAATGCTGCGCGCGCTGCGGGTGCAGCGCGCCGACGAAGCCGCCGTGGCGGCGTTCGAACGGCGCTGCGTCAGGTTGGGGCGCGCGCACCTGCGCGCCGCGCAGGGCGCCGTCGCATCGGCCGCCTGGCAGCGCCTGTGGCTCGAGCTGGGACGGCTGCTGGCCGAGGGTGCGTGGATGCAGGAGCATGCGGCGCTTACCCTGCCGGTGGACGGCTTCGCCGCGAGCCTGCTGCAGCAGCGCTCGGCCACACTGAAAAAGCGCGGCAAACGCCTGCAGGAACTCGATGCGGCTGGGCGCCACCGCCTGCGCATCGCCGCCAAGAAGCTGCGCTATGCGGTGGAATTTTTCGCCGCGCTGTTCCCGAAGAGAGGCGTGCGGCCATACATCCAGTCGCTTGCCGGCGTGCAGGAGGTGCTCGGCGGCCTGAACGATGCGGCGACCTTGCTGCGCTTGCTGCTTGAAGCGTCCGCGGGCGCGCGCCCGCCCGATCCGCGCGTTGCCGGCATGATTCAGGGCTGGAGCGCGGCCAACACGCACCTGCAACTCGACGCGCTCGGACGGACATGGGATCATTGGCAGCGGCAGAAGCCATTCTGGAAGTCACCACGTGCAATTTCCGAAAGGGGGTAGTCATGTTTGAATCCGCAGAGCTTGGCCACAAGATCACGAAACAGACCTATGCCAGGCAGGAGCCCAAGCTGCGCGAGGCCCTGCTGAATGTGCAATTCGACCTGGCGCAGGCGCGCAAATTTCCGGTGTTGATTCTGATCGGCGGGGTGGACGGGGCCGGCAAGGGCGAGACCGTCAACCTGCTGAACGAATGGATGGACCCGCGCCACATCCAGACGCGCGCCTTTGGTGATCCCTCGGACGAGGAATTGGAGCGTCCGCGGATGTGGCGCTTCTGGCGCGAACTGCCGCCCAAGGGCAAGATCGGCATCATGTTCGGTTCCTGGTACACCGCTCCGATCGTAAGCCGCGTGCTGGGGCAGTCGGACGAAGCCGGGTTGAAGGGCAGCCTCGAGGAGATCGTGCGCTTCGAGAAAATGCTCTGCGACGAGGGCGTGCTGCTGCTGAAGTTCTGGTTTCACCTGAGCAGGAAGCAGCAGAAAAGGCGCATGCAGGAGCTGGAGAAGGACCCGCTCACGCGTTGGCGCGTCACCAAGCTCGACTGGGACCGTTTCAGGATGTACGATGCCTTTCGCGAGGTCTCCGAGCGCGCGCTGCGCGAAACCAGCAACGCCAGCGCGCCCTGGACCGTGGTCGAGGGCGTGGATGCGCGCTATCGCAGCCTCACCGTCGGCAAGATGCTGCTCGAGGCGATGAAGAAGCGGCTGGAGAAAAGCAACTTCAAGGAACGCCGGGTGCAGGTGCCGCCGCTGCCGGAAATGGACAACCTCGGGCTGCTGCGCGGCCTCGACATGACGCAGAAGCTGGCCAAGGAAAAGTACGAAACGCAGCTGGAGAAATGGCAAGGCCGGCTGAATCTGCTGTCGCGCGACAAGAAGTATTTCAAGAAGCACTCGCTGATCCTGCTGTTCGAGGGCTCGGACGCGGCGGGCAAGGGCGGGGCGATCCGGCGCATCACCGGCGCCGTCGACGCTCGCCACTTCCAGGTCGTGCCGGTGGCGGCGCCGACCGAGGAGGAGCGCGCGCAGCCCTATCTGTGGCGCTTCTGGCGTCATGCTCCGCGGCGCGGTCGCATCACCATTTTCGACCGGTCCTGGTACGGGCGCGTGTTGGTGGAGCGCGTCGAAGGCTTCTGCGGCGTCGCCGACTGGATGCGCGCCTACAGCGAGATCAACGATTTCGAGGAGCAGATGGTGCGCGGCGGCGCGATCGTGTGCAAGTTCTGGCTGCAGATCAGCGCGGAAGAACAGCTCAAGCGTTTCACTTTGCGGCAGAAGACCAGCTTCAAGCGCTTCAAGATCACCGACGAGGATTGGCGCAACCGCAAGAAATGGGACGAATACGAGCAGGCGGTGTGCGACCTGATAGACCGCACCAGCACCGAGATCGCGCCCTGGATCGTGGTCGAGGCCGAGGACAAATATTTTGCGCGCCTCAAGATACTCAAAACCATCGTCGAGCGGATGCAGGCTGTGCTCTGATGCCCTGCTTGAAACAGGCACCGCGGCGACGTTGGTAGTGTATGGGAGTGCAGCCGGGTTGCCGGCGCGCTGGCGGCCGTCGCCATGATCCAGGAGAGTCTGGAGTTCTAGGGCCTGTCGTTACGCCGCCGGCAGACCGAGCCTGCGCCGAACCATGATGCAGTCTTCCGACCCCGGCTGAAACTCGCGGCACACCAGAGGCCGGTTGTCGTAGACGCTGCATTGCGCGCGACTTCCAAGCTCGCCCACCAGCGCCGAACAGCGATTCCCGTAGCACAGCATGCGCCCGTGGTCGAAATCGATCAGTTCGTCCGGAATGCCTTCGCCGTCGCCAGATCCGATGAACGCCGGCCAGGATTCCGAGTAGGCGCAGCATGCGCCGCACGCGAGGCAGTCGAGGGACATGGGCGTGCCGTCTTTAGGTGCTGCCATGCCCGCGCGGACCGAACTGCTGGCTCGCGTATCGCCGTTACATACGCTCGAATACGGCGGCGATACCCTGTCCGCCTCCGATGCACATGGTCACGAGGGCATAGCGGCCGCCGCTGCGCTGCAGCTCATACATCGCCTTGACCGCGAGCAGGCAGCCGGTGGCGCCGATGGGGTGGCCAAACGCGACGGCTCCGCCGTTGGGGTTGGTTTTTGCCGGGTCGAATTTGAGGTCCTTCGCCACGGCGCAGGCCTGCGCGGCGAACGCCTCGTTCGATTCGACCACGTCCATGTCGCTCACCTTGAGGCCGGCGCGCGCGAGCGCCGTTTGTACCGCGAGCACGGGACCGATGCCCATGTACTTGGGGTCGACGCCGGCATGCCCGTAGGCGAGCAGCCGCGCCATCGGTTTGATGCCTTTCTTCGCTGCGGCGCCTGCCTCCATCAACACCACCGCCGCTGCCCCGTCGTTGATGCCCGAGGCGTTGCCGGCCGTGACCGTGCCGTCCTTCTTGAACGCGGTTCTCAGCTTCGCCATGCCGTCCATGCTCGCGTCGGCGCGCGGGTGCTCGTCGGTGTCGAACATCGCCATGCCCTTGCGCGTCTTCAGTTCGACCGGCAGGATCTGCTCCTTGAAGTAGCCTTTCTGGATGGCGCTGATGGCGCGGCGGTGGCTCTCCACCGCAAATTCGTCCTGCTGCGCGCGCGAAATGTTCCATTTTGCGGCGACGTTCTCGGCGGTGATGCCCATGTGCACCGTATCGAAAGGGTCGGTGAGCGCGCCCACCATCATGTCGACCGCGCCGCCGTCCCCCATGCGCTGGCCCCAGCGCAAGGTCGGCATCAGGTAGCCGCTGCGGCTCATCGATTCCGCGCCGCCGGCAAGCGCGACGTCGGCATCGCCGAGCAGGATGGCTTGCGCCGCGCTGACGATCGCCTGCATGCCGCTGCCGCACAGGCGGTTCAGGGTCAGCGCCGGCGTGCGGTGCGGCAGGCCCGCGTTGATCATCGCCACGCGCGACAGGTACATGTCCTTGGGCTCGGTATGAATCACGTGGCCGAACACCACGTGACCGACTTCGTTCGGATCGATCTTGGCGCGCGCCACCGCTTCGCGCGCGACCTTGGCCGCGAGTTCGGTCGGCGCGATGTCTTTCAGCGCGCCGCCGTAATCACCGATTGCGGTGCGCACACCGCTTACCACCACGACTTCTCTGCTCATCCGGATTCTCCTTGAATGTGCGCGGCGCTCCAACGTGCCGCCGCCGGCAATGATGCCTCACGCAATGTTACGCCTGTTGTTTTAGATCAAACTTGCTCTGGATTCAAAGCGCAGAAATCGCTGACCGGTGCGGGCCGGGCTAAAGATATTGCTGGCCCAGGAACCAGGCAACCGCGGCGATGAAAGCCGAGCAGGGAATGGTCAGGATCCAGGCCCAGACGATGTTGCCGGCCACGCCCCAGTGCACGGCTGAAAACTTGTTCACCGAGCCGACGCCGACGATGGCGCCGGTGATGGTATGCGTCGTCGATACCGGCACGCCCAGCCAGGTGGCAAGAAACAGCGTGATGGCGCCGCCGGTTTCAGCGCAGGCACCGCCAACGGGTTTGAGCTTGGTGATCTTCTGACCCATGGTCTTGACGATGCGCCAGCCGCCGAACATCGTGCCCAGCGCCATCGCCGTTTGGCACACCATCACCACCCAGAACGGCAACGGATCCTTCGGTCCGGTTACCTGCGCGGCGATCAGCAGCATCCAGATGATGCCCATGGTCTTCTGCGCATCGTTGCCGCCGTGTCCGAGGCTGTAGAGCGAGGCCGAGACGAACTGCAGCCGGCGGAACCAGCGATCGACGCGGCGCGGCGTGACGTCTCTGCAAAGCCACGAAACCAGGATCATCAAACCGGCGCCCAGTGCCAGCCCCAGCGCCGGCGACAGTAGGATGGCCGCCGTGGTCTTGAGGAAGCCGCCTGCAATCAGGGTATCCACTCCACCCTTGGCCACCGCCGCGCCGGCGAGCCCGCCGATCAGGGCATGCGACGAACTCGAGGGAATGCCGAAATACCAGGTAATGATGTTCCAGCTGATCGCTCCGACGAGCGCGCCGAACACGACATAATGATCGACGATGGCCGCGTCGACGATGCCCTTGCCCACAGTGGCGGCGACCAGCAGGCCGAAGAACAGGAAGGCGATGAAATTGAAAAATGCCGCCCATAGGACTGCCCACTGCGGCCGCATCACGCGCGTCGACACGATGGTGGCGATGGAATTGGCGGCGTCGTGAAAGCCGTTCAGAAAATCGAACACCAGTGCGAGCGCGACCAGGAACACAAGGATGTGGAAACTCACCGGCTGCCCCCGCGTTGATGACCAGAGGGAATCAAGCGTTCTCGATCACGATGCCCTGGATGATGTTGGCCACGTCTTCGCAGTGGTCAGTCACGGTTTCCAGGTGCTCGTAGACCGTGCGCAGCTTGATCAGCTCGCGCACGTCGGGCTCGTCCCGGAACAATCGTCCCATGGCCGCGCGCATCACGTGGTCGGCCTCGGACTCGAGCCGGTCGATTTCCTGGCATAGCGCCATGATCGCGTCGGCGTTGTCCATGTTCGAGAGCAGCGCCACGGCGCTCTTCACCTTCTCGCAGCACACGACGCAGATGTCCGCGAGCTTCTTCGCATCCGGCGGCAGAACGCGCACGTCGTACAGAAACATGAGCTGCGCCGAGTCCTCGATCAGGTCCAGGATGTTGTCCATTTCGGAGATCAGGTGATGGATGTCGTCGCGGTCGATCGGCGTGATGAATGTCTGGTGCAGGAGCTCGATCGTGCCGCGGGTGATCCTGTCGCCGCGTTTTTCTATCGATTCGACGTTGTGGGCGCGGCGCTCGAGGTCGTCGCCGCTCGCCATCAGGGCGGCGAGCTCGTGGCTGCCCTCCAGGATCAGCGCGGCGTGCTCGTTGAACAGTGCGAAAAACTTTCCTTCTCGCGGCATGAAGCGACGGAACATCGCGACCTCGGCTGGAAAATGGAGCGGTTGAGGGCAAACGGCATGGGCGGGCTATGCAATACCCGCCTCTTCAAAATCCAATTGTAACAATAGCCGCGGGCGCTGTCCCAAAAGAAAGCAACCGCACCGGTTGCAACAAGCATAGCGCTGCGGCGGCGGGGTGGAACTTACTCCCGGGCGAGTTCGCCCAACAGCATCAGTTGCGCCGAGCGCGGCAGCGTGCCGCGGGTCTTCTTGCGCGCGTAACGGCCGTCGGCGCTCATGTCCCAGGCCTGGCGGTTGTCCTTGAGGTAGGGCTTAAGCCCCTCCTTGATCACGCGCTGCTTGAGTTTCTTGTCGAGCACCGGAAAACACAGCTCGACGCGGCGAAAAAAGTTGCGATCCATCCAGTCGGCGCTGGAGAGGTAGACTTTTTCGGCACCGTCGCTATGAAAATAAAAGATTCGAGTATGTTCGAGAAACCGGCCCACGATCGAGCGTACCTTTATGGTCTCTGACAGGCCGGGAACGCCGGGGCGCAGCGCGCAGACGCCGCGCACCACCAGGTCGACGCGCACCCCGGCCTGCGAGGCGGCGTACAGCGCCTCGATGATCGTCGGCTCGAGCAGCGCATTCATTTTGGCGATGACGCGCGCGGGCTTGCCGGCCTTCGCCAGGCGGGTTTCGTTTTTGATCGCGGCGATGATTTTCGCGTGCAAGGTGAAGGGTGCCAGCCACAGGTGATGCAGCGTCTCCGACTTGCCCAGGCCGGTGAGTTGCTTGAACACTTCATTGACGTCGGCGCAGACGCGCTGGTTGCAGGTGAACAGGCCGAAGTCGGTGTACAGGCGCGCGGTGCGCGGATGGTAATTGCCGGTGCCCAGGTGCACATAGCGCCGCAGCTTCCCGTCCTCGCGCCGCACCACCAGCGCCATCTTGGCGTGGGTCTTGTGCGCGACGACGCCGTAGACCACGT
>Ga0080064_1004795_pt1 | contig 16776 bp, 15 predicted proteins | sample Subgrocontami54m_FD_69260 | JGI IMG/M metagenome (GOLD analysis project Ga0080064, IMG submission 69260) | Subsurface groundwater microbial communities from S. Glens Falls, New York, USA - GMW46 contaminated, 5.4 m (SPADES assembly) (version 2) ...
GAAGCCCCTCGCACCCGTTCCATTCAGCTTCAATCGGATGTTGAAACAGGGGGCAGCACGTAATCTGGCCCCTGCGGATGATGGTATCCCCGATCCGGCGAATCCAGGCCCACTCATGTTGCAGCCGCCACTGCAGGGCATGGCCGAATTGGTGCGCAGCAACTTCGGCAACAATACGGACTGGGTGGCTTCGCTCGAAAGCAAGAAAGTCACTCCCCGCTGGGAACGCACCAACGCAATGGCGGAAGGAATAGTGATGGACTTGAATATCCTGCGCGTGCCCAGGGGTTCGATGCCCAATGTGGTCTTCCCGCACAAGCAGCACACCGAGTGGCTGGAGTGCTCCAATTGCCACCCGGCGATATTCGTTCCGCAAAAGGGGGCGAATATAATCAGCATGCCCCTGATCATGCTTGGACAGAAGTGCGGTGTCTGCCACGGCAAGGTGGCGTTCCCTGTATCGCAATGCGCCAAGTGCCATTCCCAGAAAAAGGAAGCACCGCAGAAGGCAGCCAGCAAGAAGGATGTGCCGCAGAAATTAGCCGGGTTGTAACATGTTCCGCTGGGTGTTTGTGGTTATCTCTTGGGGTTTGGCGCAGATCGCATTTGCCCAGGCACCTGTGCCGCAGAGTGGCGCAAACATCCCGGCCGGACTGGCTCAGAAGCAGGCATTTGCGCGCAGCTTGATCGAAGATGCATCTGTCGCAGAGCGCATTCAGGCGAGCCAGGATGCCGAGGCCAAGAGGCTTTTTGCTTTGGCGAAAGACAGTTATGCCAGCGCCCTCGCCGCACTGAAGGATGGAAATTTCGCCGGCGCAGAAAAACAGCTTAACGATGCCATGTCGGCGATGGGCAAGGCACGCCGCCAGGTTCCCGATGCTGCGGCGCTCGCTGCCAAGCAACGAGCCGAGTACGAGCAGAAACTGGAAAGTGTCGAATCCCTGAAAAAATCCTATCTCGGTTACCTGAAAAACGCCGGGCGGAAATCCGGCGCAACGGAGAAAGAAACAGAGGAGTCCGCCAGCCTTGGTATTTCCAGGCTGATGGAAGCAGCCAGAAAACACGCCGTGGAAGGCCGCCCGGGCGATGCGCTGCGGGCACTGGAAAAAGCCGAGCAAGTCATGAGATCCGCACTGAACCGGGTTATGGACTCGACGCTGCTTGATTACACGCCGAAGTTTGAAACACCAGCCGAGGAGTATGCATTCGAGCTTGAGCGAAATCGCAGCTACCTGGAATTGATCCCGGTGGCCATCGCTGAGCTCAAGCCGACCGAGGAAGCCAAGCGGAATGTCGAAAGCCTGGTCGAGCGTAATCGTGTGGTGATCGAGCAGGCCCGTGAGTATGCAGGGCAGCAGGATTATCGCCGTGCGCTGGCAACTGTGCATACAGGCACCGGTTATCTGCAACTTGCGCTTACTGCAGCAGGGTTGGTCATGCCGCAGGGACCGAAAACGGATCAGTAACAGCGTGAATGTTTCCAGGTCATAGGGCGTCGTGTGTCTGGTTGCAGCCAAGAACGTAGGCCGGGCAGCGTTGCCTGGTAACCTGCGCCACGGGGCAAGCATGTCACTTTATAGATGCGCCCCTAACGCATGTGCAAGCACGTGATTGCAGAATTGACGAAACGTTACACTGGTGGCGGCTTGCCCCGCGTTCACAGGGCGGTCAGCCATGCGGCTTTCATGTTGCTTTTGGCCGGTGCAACATGGCCGGCGGGTGGGCAGTGGTTGCTGGATGACAAGGCCCAGTTGCCATTGGGCCAGTCGGAAAAAAACTGGGTGCCGCTCGCCAAAGACGGGGTGCATGATCCAAGTGGACTGGCCATCAAGCAATTGCAAGAACCGGGGGAAGGACTCTCTTTACTTCCTGCAGACTCAGCGGGCAACCGGGTGCTCTGGGCAAAAGCGCTGGATCGCGGCGCGATCAACCCGCGTCGCACCAAGACCCCATCTGAAACCAAGGGGCAGGTGCTCGACATGGATGTGCTGCTGGATCTGCGGGGCAGTTTCTCCGTTGTGCGTTTCCCGCATCGAATACACACGCAATGGCTTGCCTGTAATAACTGCCACGAACGCTTGTTCAAATCCAAGATTGGGGCAAATAAAATACTGCCTATGCGTGAAATAATCCCGTCTATCGAAACAATAAAAAGGATAACTGCTGCAAATACCATAAACGGGATTTCAAACCTGACAAGCTTCATGTGAACTGAAAGGGGATATATAATTGCGGATAACCCGAGGATAAGCCCGATATTTACAATATTGCTGCCAACTATATTGCCAAGGGCAATATCAGGCAGACCCTTCAACGCTCCGATGAAACTTACAACAAACTCAGGCATTGATGTGCCAAAGGCAACAACCGTAAGGCCCACAACAACAGGCTGGATATTCAATGAAATTGCAAGACGGGCAGCGCCCTTAACAAGCCAATCCGAGCCAAAATAGAGGGCTGTAAGGCCGGCAAGAAAAAGTAAGATGTCCATCATAAAAGCATGTCTCCGAATGCTTTTATCGGGGAGTAGTTGCAAGATGCATGTTTCAAGGCTGCCATTTTCTATCCCATCTCCCTTTCAATATCCCTGATGGCCTTCTTTGTTTCAAAAAAGGCCCTGCCAAATGGTCTGGTTTTTTCCAATGTAACTATGAGATAGTAGCCTTCCTTGATAGTGGAAAGGGCGATCCTGGTAAACTCAGTGGCTATTCCAATTGTTTTTATCCCGTCCCCGATAAAAGCATTCGGGGACATGTTTTCCCCTTTTAGTCTGGTCAACGCACCCCTTGTAAGATTGAGGATAATACCCTTATGCGCGCCTATGGCAGGCATATCCATATCAGGAACTTTGGAAAAATCCGCTACCGCCTCCCCCTCCCAATCCAGCAAAATAGCGCCGGTAGCGCCTGGCGTCTTTTCAACAAGGATTTCTAATATGGCTTTGAAGGGCATGGTTTATAGACCGTAGACTTCAGACTATAGACTTAAGCCTTGAGTCTATTTTTTTAATTCAATTGAACCGAGACAATCTTAGACACACCCGCCTCTTCCATAGTAACTCCAAAAAGCGTATCCGCTATCTCCATTGTGCCTTTATTATGGGTTATTAAGATGAACTGGGATTTTCTGGCCATCTCCTTTAAGAAGCCGTTAAACCTGTTTATATTTGCGTCATCCAGCGGCGCATCCACCTCGTCTAAAAGGCAGAAGGGGCTGGGTTTAATCAAGAATATGGAAAATATCAGCGATGTGGCTGTAAGCGCCTTTTCACCGCCTGAGAGAAGGCTTATGCTTTGTAATCTCTTGCCAGGAGGCTGGGCAACAATCTCTATGCCTGATTCAAGCAAATCTCCTTCATCAACAAGCCTGAGCTCAGCCTTGCCCCCCTGGAAGAATTTTGGAAAAACCTCCTGAAATTTTAGATTGATTGCATCAAATGTCTCCCTGAAAAGCTGCCTTGTTGTCCTGTTTATCCTGTTTATTGCCTTGTGCAAGGTTTCAACTGAATTGTTCAGGTCTGCTTGCTGGTCAAGAAGGAACCGATGCCTTGTCTCAAGCTCTCTGTACTCCTCTATTGCGCCAAGGCTCACATCGCCGAGCTCTGCTATCTGCGTCCTGAGTTCATCCATCCTCGCTGTCATTGTCTCTCTCTCAATGACCTTCATCTCTTCCGATGGAAGATAGCTCTCAATTGTAACGTTATATTTTTCAGCCATCTTCTCAACAAGATGGCTGAGGTTTAATTCCATTTCCTTTAAACTGAGGCTTACTGAACTCACTGCATCCTGAAGTTTGGTAATATCCTTTTTAACTGCGTTTAATGCCTCTTCAATCTGATGCGCCTCATCCGTGGTTTGATTAAGCATTTCCTGCTGCCGGATTTCCTGCCTGCGGATATCATCCATTGCCTTCAATGCATCTTCCACTTCTGTCTTTATCCCTGCTACATTAGCCTCCTCTTCTGTTACCTCCCTCATTCCCATTTCTATCTCAGCCTGTTTTTCCTTTACTCTATTCTCCACATCAGCAAGAAATTTTTCTTTGTCTTCAATCTGGCCTTTTACACCCCCGCGCCTTTCTCTGGAAGACGCAAGTTTGACCTTTATATCTGTAACAACCATGGAAAGCTCATCTTTTCTCCTATATAAGTTTGAAACCTCGTCTGTAACTGCCTGTAATGCATTTTCTGTTTCCTTTAATTCAACCTCAATTGACTCTCTATCTTTTAAAAAATGCGCCTTCTTTGCCGCCGCTGTTTCCTGCTCTTTTCGGGCATCGCCAACCTCGGTCACAAGAACCTCCAGCCGCTGTTTTAAGCGGCTAATCTCCGCCTCTTCCCTTTTCAATTCTGCTTCAATATTTACAAGCTCTATCTCTTTTGAATGGCTGTCTTTTTTCAATCCATCCAGATTTCTATGGCTTGCCTCTGCCTCGTGTTTTAAGCTGTTTGTTTCATTCTCTGTCTCTGCAATCCTTTTTTCCAGAAGAGAAACAGACAGGGAAAGGTCTTTTATCTCCCTTCTTTTCTGGAGTATGCCTGCATCTTTTCCATTTGAATAACCGCCTGTTATAACCCCCTGCGGATCAATCATCTCGCCGTCAAGCGTCACAAATGTCTTGTCTATGCCGTTTGACTTCCACAATAGAACGGCATCATTCAAATTATTCACCAAAAACACATCTCCCAGAAGATACCTTGCAATCGAATAATAGCCGTCCTTTATCCTGACCTGATTGATAAGCTCCTGCGCGCCAGGATACGGATCGGATACCCCTTTCTCCTTCATCCTCACCTCTTTCAGAGGCACAAAACTTCCCCTCCCCTTAGCCTGCGTCTTTAAATACTCAACAGCCTCGACCCCTTCAGTCTGGCTTTCCACTATTATATACTGAAGCCTCTCGCCCAAAACAGTCTCAACCGCCTTTTCATGTTGGGAAGATGTCTCAATAACATCCGCCACAAGGCCGTGAATACGATTGTATTCTGAATCGCCTTTTTTCTTGTTAAGCATAATAGCCCTTACACCCTCATGAAGGCCTTCGAAATTTTTTTCCAGTTCCTTTAATGTATGAAGTCTGGAAGATGTATGGGTAAACTCTTCTTTCATGCCATTCAGCGCATTTTCCTTTTGTATAATTTTTGCTTCCAGTTCTTTAAGCTGCTCAGAGGTCAACTCCTCACTTTTTTCTATATCTTTTTTATCATTTCCTGCTTCCTGCTTTCTGAAATTACAATTTACAATCTTCAATTTGCAATCTTCAATTGTTTTTTCCAGTTCCTCTTTCTCTCTCAAAGCCTTGCCGATGGAGAGGCTCAGCCTTTCTTCGTCTGTTAGCAATGCTGCGATATTGTTTCTTATTTGTGTTATCCTGTTGCTTAATTCCTCTTTCTTCTTTCTCAACTCATGGGCTTTGGCTCCTCTTTCCTGGCCTCTTTTTTCAACATCCTTCAGAATATCCTCTTCATTTAAAAGTCTTGTCTCTTCGCCCTCAACCGCAGCCTGTATTTCGGCTAAAAGCCTGCTTAGCCCTATAGTCTCCTGTTTTACCGTATTCTGTTGAACATTCAGCCCCTCTATCTCCTTTGTAAGCCTCTCCTCATTTCTCTTAAGCTCCCCTGCCCTCATCTCTTTTGCCTGAAGCGCTTTTTCTCTGTCCTTGATCTGACTATCCAGAAGAAATGCCTTTTGCCTTATGTCCTTTAAAGCAGATTCTTCCTTCAGATGCCTTACCTTTACCTCTTCAAGGCTGCTCTCTTTTTGTGATAGCGCAGTAGAAAGAAGAATATCCCTTTGCCTGAATTCCCCTAATTTTTTCTCTGCTTCAAGCCTCTTCTCTTTCAAGGCCTTATGCTCCAAAGATGCCAAAAATAATTCAAATCCTTTCAATTCCTCTCTCATAGCCTTGTACTTCTCAGCCTTCTTTGCCTGACGGTTCAGAGAATTCATCTGCCTTTTTACTTCGCTGATTATATCGCTTAGCCTGACAAGGTTCTGCTTTGTAGCCTCCAACCTCCGCAAGGCCGCGTCTTTACGGTGCTTGAATTTATTGATGCCGGCAGCCTCTTCAAAAAGCATACGTCTTTCTTCAGGCTTTGCATTAACAAGCCAGCCGACCTGCCCCTGCTCAATGATGGAATATGCCCTTGTGCCAATGCCGGTATCTGTAAAGAGGTCAACAATATCTTTTAGCCTGGACTGAACCTTGTTTATGTAATATTCGCTTTCACCCGAACGGTAGAGCCTCCTTGCTATCTCTATCTCAGTAAAATTCACATATTCTGCCGGGGCAATGCCTTCGTCATTGGAAAGCGTCAGCACTACCTCTGACATGCCAATGGGCTTTCTTGATTCACTGCCGTTAAATATAATGTCCTCCATAATCTTTCCGCGCAAGTGCCTCGCATTCTGCTCTCCAAGCACCCATCTTATGGCGTCAACGATATTACTCTTGCCGCAGCCGTTTGGCCCTACAATGGCAGTAACGCCCTTTGGAAATATAAGATTTGCCTTATCTACAAAGGATTTAAAACCGTGGATTTCAATTTTTTTTATCTTCATTCGGGGGCTTGAGTCTATTTTGTGGTTTTCTGTATATAATACTGCTGGGCAATTGATAGTACATTGTTTACCAGCCAGTAAATGACAAGACCGGACGGGAAGCTTAAAAACATGAATGTAAACACTACTGGCATTATAAGCATCATCTTTGCCTGGGCCGGGTCCATGGCAGAAGGCGTCATCTTTTGCTGTATCAGCATTGTTGCGCCCATAAGGATTGGCGTAACATAATATGGATCTTTTGCAGAAAGGTCATACAGCCAAAATGCAAATGGCGCATGCCTCAGTTCCATTGATGTTGAAAGCACATTATACAGGGCTATAAAAACAGGTATTTGTAAAACCATGGGCAGACATCCGCCAAGGGGATTGATGCTGTATCTTTTATAAAGATCCATAAGCTCACGGTTCATCTTTTCCTTGTCATCCTTGTATTTCTCCCTTAGGGTAACTACCTGCGGTTGAATCCTCTGCATCTCTTTCATAGAATCAAGGCCTTTTTTTGTCAATGGGTGAAAGAGTATCTTTATTACTACAGTGAGAAGTATTATGACAAGGCCGTAGTTATGGATGTATGAATACAGGAAATTCATGGCCGCATGCATAGGTTTTGCCATAGCCTTGTTAAGGGTTCGGCCAAGGGGAAACCAGCCATAGTTTATAGAATCATCCAGGTGAACACCCTGAGCCTTTAATATATCCATCTCCTTTGGTCCGATATAGGCAGTATAGCCGATACTTGCGCTGGCGCCGGGTGTCAGATTTAGAGGGATAGCAGCCTCTATCTTTACCAAATCCCCTGCTGTTATGCTTGACCACTTTGCATTTTCTATTTTTTTAGGAATGAGGGCGGATATGAAATACATCTCTTCCAACCCGGCCCAGCCTATCTTGCCTGTCAGCATCTCACTACCCTGTTTTATATCCTTTGTCAGAATATTTCCGTCTGAGTAGAGAACCGGCCCTTTATGATAAGTGCCGCCTCTCTTTTGCAGAAATTTGATGGACGAGGCAATGCCTGTGGCTAATCTGCCTTCAAACGGATTGGATGAGGTATTTGAAACAGTTGTCTCTACCTGAATGCTGTAAGCGTTAGCTGAAATGGCATATTTCTTTTCAATCCCGATTCCATCCGGAGATTGCCATGTAAAGACAAATTCTTCTTTTTGACCGGGGGAGAGAGAAATGTTTGTTCTGGAAGGTTTAAAATAAACAACCTCATCGTGAGCCTGCCGAACCGATGATACAACATCTTTAATAAGCCTGTCCTCAAAGGGATATTCATCCAATACAGCCGTTATCATTTCTACATTGCTGCTGGTTTGCTTCAGGTCTTCTTTATAATTTTTCAACACCCAGCTTTTTACACCCCCCCCTTTGCTGGAAAAAACAGCCTTATACAAAGGGGTCTCTGCTGTTACTGTTTCCTCTGCATATCTATGAGCGGAAATAGGCTCTTCTTGCTTAATTGCATGGGTGCTGCCTTCCAGCCTCCTCGCATCTTCAGGCGCATCCTTATCTGATGAGACCTTTTTTGCAGGGGGCGGAGATACCCACGGCACAACAAGCTGCTGGTAAAGAAAGAGAACCAGCAGTGATAATACCAATGCTAATATAATTCTTTTTTCCATAGGGGTTTTCTCTTTTATTACGGCACAGGGTCGTACCCTCCGGGATGAAATGGATGGCATTTAAGAAGTCTGCGAACAGAAATACCAATCCCTTTTCCCGGGCCGTACCTTTCTAAAGCTTCCTGGGCATAAGAAGAACAGCTTGGATAAAAACGGCATGACGGGGCTAAAAAAGGAGACAGACAATATTTGTAAAGTCTGATAATCCCTGTCAAAAGTGTTTTAATCATAATTTCAAACTGGGCCAGAGATAATGGCTTTCTCTTGCTTTGTCTGCTTTGTCGCCGACCCATAAATTCAGTGGATTTAATCCCTGAATCCTAAACCTTGTAATTCCTTTTCAACCTCTCTGTAACAACCGGGATTAAAGCCCTGTTTAACTGATATAAAAATATCAGTAGAGGGGGGAAAGGCGTCTTTATTAAGCCTGAATGATTCCCTTAAAAGCCGTTTAATCCTGTTCCTTTTTACAGCCCCGCCCACCTTGCTGCTGACAGCAAGTCCAAGCCTTCTTATACCAAGATTATTTGTCTTTAGAAAAAGAACAAGCCCTTTGCTTGTAAATCTTTTCCCTTGTTTGCGCACTGAGACAAAATCCTTATTTTTAAGGATCCTCTCAGTCTTGGTAAAAGAATACAGCCCCATTATTTATTTGTGCTTATTGTTGGGGAAAGCCTTTTTCTACCCTTGGCCCTTCTGCGTTTTATCAGACGCCTGCCGGCTGGCGTGGCCATTCTGCCAAGAAACCCGTGAGTCCGTTTCCTGCTTAAATTGCTTGGTTGATAAGTTCTTTTAGGCACCGTTATCCCTCTTTACCCCTGCAATCCCACCCTTTATACCCATCATAGACGGGGACAGGGAGATGCATAGGGGTGTATTTAAAAAAATTTAAAACGTATTTAAATCACACTTTATATTGTTTTGTCAAGGCCGAATTTACAAATAAAAAGGTATTGACCTTTGAGTATGTATACTGTATATTTTATAATATATCCTTGGTTACCCATGCCCGTTAATACAATTCAAACTATAAGACTTATGCCTGCGCCAGCCAGGCTCAGGGAGAGCTGTTGAGACTGTCTTCTAATATACTTGATTATCCTGTGAAAAGACACCTTACCTTAAGGGAAAGTATTGTTGAGTTTATAAAGGATGCCATAATTAAAGGAAGGCTTAAACCCGGTGAGCGGGTGCCTGAACCTGAGCTCGCTGAAAGGTTTGGCATAAGCAGAACCCCTATACGCGAGGCCTTCCGGCAATTAGAGTCTGAGGGGTTTATCACCTTTACCCCCAGAAAAGGCGCCATTGTAAGCCCTATAACAGACAAGGATGTGATAGAGTTTTATGCAATAAAGGGCCTGCTTGAGGGCTATGCGGCAAAGATGGCATGCTGCAAAATCGGCGATAAAGAAATACAGAATATGAAAGACTTAAATTCACAGATGACAAGGTGCTCTGAGAAAAATGATGTAAAAAACTTTTTTAAATTGGACAACCAACTGCACGATGTGTTTTTAAAATTGTGCGGGAATGACAAACTGTATAACCTTATTCATACAATTGTTCAGCAGTTTGAACGATTCAGAAGGGCAGCCCTTTCTCTGCCAGGCAGGATGCAGAGCTCGGTTAAACAGCATACTGAGATTATAGAGGCATTCAAAAAAAGAGATGTTGACCTTGTAGAGAGACTCGTAAAGGCAAATGCGGAAATGGGCGGTGAACTGCTGGCTCAAGAGATATTAAAGGAACAGGCCTAATATGGCGCTTATTACATCCCCAGAGGCTGCCGCCAGGCTGGCAAGGACTATCCTTTCTGATATTGCTTTATATAATAAAGAGAAGGTAAAGGAAGGCATAAAGAACGATAGCCTTTTTGAGGCGCTGGAAAAGGAACTGAAAGAGGGGCTGGACCTCTACAACAGCAGGGTCGCCCCGGAACTCTTAAAGAAGACCCATTTTTACAACAAGGCCATTGTTGATATACTTGTAAAGAGGAGCGGCGATATAGAATCTGATATATGGTAACCAGGTAACTGCAATTGCAAATATCAAAATGTAAATTGTAAAATTATTTCCCCCATTTTACATTTTTCAACTTGTACTTTCCATTTTTCAATGACTCATACATTTATAGTTATTCCTTCAGATGCAAATATCCGGCTGGATATTTTCCTTTCACAAAAACTTCCCGAATTAACCAGATCAAGGATAAAAAATTTAATAGAAGACGGACTTGTATCGCTTAATAACAAGCCGGCCAAGGCAGGCGCAAAGATAAAAACCGGGGATCATATTGCTATTACTATCCCTCTCCCTCAAGCCATTGCGGCAGAACCTGAAAAAATCCCGCTGGATATTATGTATGAGGATAAACATATCATTGTCATAAACAAACCGCCCGGCCTGACAGTGCACCCGGGCGCAGGCCGCACAAAAGGAACTCTTGTAAATGCCCTGCTTTACCACTGCAAAGACCTTTCAGGCATAGGCGGCGCCTTGAGGCCAGGCATAGTCCATCGCATAGATAAAGATACATCAGGCGTTCTCATAGCAGCAAAAACAGATAAAGGGCACCAATCTCTATCTCAACAATTCAAAGAGCACTCTATTAAAAGAAGGTATTTAGCGCTTGTATGGGGGGTTGTTAAAGGAGATGAAGACACGATTGACCTCCCTATAGGCAGACATATATCTGAAAGAAAAAAGATGTCTGTCAGGACAAAAAGAGGCAGAAAGGCAGTTACGCATTACAGGGTAATAAAACGGTTTAATAAATTTACGCTCCTTGAGGCGAGCCTTGAAACAGGAAGGACGCACCAGATAAGAGTCCACCTGTCGGCTATTCATCACCCTGTTGTGGGAGATCCTGTGTATGGCAAACAAGCTATTCCTTCAGGGCTCCCGTCAAAGATAACCGCCCTGTTAAAAGATTTAAAACGACAGGCCCTCCATGCGCAAACCCTCGGCATTATCCATCCTGAAACAAAACAATATCTGGAGTTTACATCTCCCTTGCCGGATGATATGAAAGAGGTTATAAGCGCTATAGAGGAAGGATGTTAAAACAAGAGGCCGGTATAAAATACGCATCATCGCACATCCTTGATGCGCTGGATTTCATAAAACACGGCTTTCTCTCCAGAATCGGCGGAATAAGCGAACCGCCATTCGCATCTTTAAATTTTAATACAAGAGACGGGGATGATATTAAAAATGTAGCACATAACAAAACCATTGCTGGAAGGCTGTCTGGTTTTGATGCGTCAAGGGTTTTAACAATAAATCAGTCTCATGGAAACGATGCGCTGATAATTGATAAACCTGTGAAAGATATATCAGGCCTTTCCAAAACATCAGCAGATGCTATAATAACCAATCAATATGGCATTGCAATCGGGATTTTGACAGCGGACTGTGTGCCCATTATGGTGGTTGACCCGGTTAAAAAGATTATCGGGATTGTGCATGCCGGATGGAGGGGAACTGCAAAACGCATTGTTCAAAAAACAATAGAAACCATGGTAAAACATTTTGACTCTGATAAAAAGGCAATTCTGGCCGCAATCGGGCCATCCATCGGCCAGTGCTGTTATAAAGTTGATGAGGTAGTTGCAAGAGAATTTAGAGACAATGAATTTATAAACAAGGAAGATGATTGCTGGAGGCTTGATTTAAAAAAAGCTAATTTAAGTCAGATGGTGAACAGCGGCATCTTGGAAAAAAATATATCCGTAGAAGATTTCTGCACATCCTGCAGAAATGATCTGTTTTTTTCATACAGGAAAGACGGCAAAGTTACAGGCAGACAGTTGAATTTTATAATGTTAAAGGGGAGGGTATGATTACAACAGAGTTGTCAAAGAGACTCCGTGAAAAGCTCCTCCAACCCCTTCAGTATCCAACCCTTATAAAGCTTGTTAATTGTTTGACTTCCCTTTACGACGCTTATTACTTGTTTTCTTGCCTCTTGGCTGATCGAGCCTTTCGTCCTATCAAGGCTCTTTAAAACCTGCTGTTCTATATCTTTTATATGGAAAAAATCTATTGCGTCTGCACAGTTCACATACGAGTCGTGCTCCAGGAAATCATATTCGCCAGCAGCCAAACATACCTGACGGCTTAACATCTCTGGTCTTTTCTTGATGTAATCATGTATCCTGGAATTTATTACAAAGAACAGAGGTCTTGGCTCAATACAGACAAGCAAAAGATACTTATCTTTAGGCGGTGTTGTGAAATCACAGGAGAGGTAGAAAACCCTGCCCGGCTTCAGTTGACTATGGAAGATTTTTATTTTCTCTTCCTCCGGAAAATAGTCCCCTAAAACCATGCGTTGATTACCCTCATTCAGGAATTATGCAGGTAGTCTATCAATAATGCGCCTTCAGGAAAGGTTTCGGCTATCTTTTCAACCGTGATAAAATCGTTGATATCCGCCGATTCGTATGCAGAATCGTGGCTGCGTTTTTTAAGCTCATCGAATGAGAGGCGGCCAACACTTTCTATAGCCACATTCAGACATGACAAGTCGGATTCGCTCATTAAGTCCAAATTTGACGATCTGCACGACACAATCCGTTCATCCGGCTGCACCTCAAAGGAGCGGCTGGCATGTTCATTGAAAGCCATATAGCCGTCTCCACGCACATACTTGATGATGTCATAAGTTGCGCTCGGGACAGGCCCGTGCTTCATAGCGACATAACTGTCCCCGCAGATAAATCGGCCATACCTTTCCAGATGAGCCTTGTCCGCAAAATAGATGATCTTTAAGACATGGTAAATATCGGGGATTGGCGCGTGTTCGGCAAGGTATACAATTACCTCTATGGCCTTCTCAGAATCGAATCTGAAACGGAAACCCTTGTTCATGGTATTTTAATTATAGACCTACTGTTTTCAGCATGTCAAGAAGTTCTTTTACTCTTTTATTCTTTGTAATCGCCATAAATAGCAATTCCAATTTTTTATCGCATTATGCTATATTAGCAGCCACATTGCCACGAAAAGCAAATACGTAGGCTACTCTGTTAAAAACATTAGAATTGTCAGTCAGGTAGGGTGGGCTGCGCCCACCATTTTGATTGTGCCGCAATTCTGGTGGGCATAGCCCACCCTACTACTTTATAAGCAGGAGTTTACATAAACTCCCTCGCCCCTTGCAGGAGAGGGGCAGGGTGAGGGGTTGGTAGAAAAGGTAGTGGAAAATACTACCCAGAAAGAGGGGCGGGAAACACTATTTATGGATACACGAATTAAAAAAATAAACTCGCCAGAAGAAGATGAACTTGAATTAAAGCGTATTGAACTTGCCAAGTCGTCAGAACTTCTGGCTGAAAAAGAACTTGAATTGACCACCCTGCGAAATTCTGTATTGCATTTTGAGCATAGATATTTAATGGAAGTCGGCATTAAATATGTTGAATTTGATGAAATCAATGCCAAAATTGCAGAGAAGATAGCAAGAAAAAACCCGCAAGACGCTGCTTTTCAGGAAGAATCAGAAACCGCCCGTGAGACTGCAAACAGCACAGCAAAGGAATTTCATTCGCATGAAATTCCCAAAGAAGAAGAATTTAGTAAAGATTTTAAGCCTTCTGAAGAAATAAAAAAATTGTATCGTCAAATTGCCATGAAAATTCATCCTGACAGGGCAACAGGTGAAAAAGAAAAGGAATATCAAACAAGGCTTATGGCAGAGGTAAATGATGCGTATGCTAATGGTGATATTGAAAGATTAAGGCAAATCTTGCAAGAGTGGGAATCAAGCCCTGAATCGGTTATTGGTGAAGGAATAGCATCTGATTTGGTAAGGATGATACGAAGCATATCTCAAATTAAGGGCAGATTGAAAACCATTGAGAAAGAGATTAAAACAATTAAAGAAACTGAAATGCACAAAATGATGATGCAAGTTCAGGAAGCAGAGGAGAATGGCAGAGATTTGTTAACTGAATTGGCAGATAAGATTGATTCAGATATTCAGTTGGCAAAGGAAAAACTTGAGGGCTTAGCATAGAGGCGGCAAATGGCGGATGATAGAGAAAAAAACAATCAATTAGTAAAGGCAAAAACATCCAGCCTGCAAAAAAGAGCTTCAAATATTGTTAGCCGTGGTTTATCTGATTTGGCTTTGTTGGATGTTGAAAAGGCAAAGATTGCAGATAAAGAGAGGTTATTACAGGCAAAAGAATGGTTTAATAAAGGAATTAAATATGGTGAACATGTAAGAACTTTCGATAAAGCAATGGAAGCATATACAAAGGCAATTGAATTAGACCCAAATTTTACCGAGGCCTACCGTAAGCGTGGGTGGAGCTATTATGCAATTGATGAATATGACGAGGCACTTGAAGATTATACAAAAGCTATTGCATTAGACCCAAATTATGCTGCAGACCACAAGAATCGTGGACAGACATATGATGGTCAAGCCCAATATGACATGGCAATTGAAGATTATACTAAGGCAATTGAATTAGACCCAAATGATGATGAAGCCTACTTTTGGCGTGGGCGTGCCTATGAGAGATTAGGGAATAAGAGTATGGCAATTTCTGATTATAGGAAGGCGTGTGATTTGGGGGATGAAGATGGGTGCGAGAATTTGCAGAGGGTTTTAAGGCAGAGGTAATGAGAAAATAAATCTGTCCCCTTATTCCTTATATTCCTTAATTGTTAGGTGAAACCAGAATGCTTGAGTACCTTGCAGGATATAAACCCTTACGAGACCTTCTGTCTTATTTGTGGGCGCACAAACGGCGACTCACTCAAGAAGAGAAGGTTCAGATAAATGCCCAGTGGAAACCGACGATAGAAGAGAAGCTCCGGGATTGGCATCACGAACGCCTAAGCCATGATGTAATCGTTCATGATGTCAAAAGAACTCAAGACTACCCATATGCTCTACCCGGCAAAGGAATTTCACCATGGTTCCGAGTCGGACTTATGGACACTTACCATGATGGAATAATGCTGGGACTAAGGTGGGGGCAAGCTGTTTTTGAGGCAAAGCAACAGAAGTGGTTATTTGCTCGATTGGGTGAGGAAGGAAAGAACCTAATTCTCATCGGATACGTTCCTTATCACCGTATCGAATGGATAGACTGGGATGGCGATGAGTTTTATCCATACACACATTTATATCTGCACTTTGATGGCCCCAAAAGGCAACCCTACGAAAGGCTTGCATTATGTGAAAAGAGGGAGTTGGACGGGCAGCCCTACTACACCGAGGTCGCAGATTATGAGGAAGTGCGTAAGTTGAGCAAGAAACGCGGTGTTAAATATTTTGCCTAACAATCGCATCAACTCGGACTGCCAACTATGAAAATGAGGGACAGCAACCGTTTAAATCAGCAAGTAGGGCGGGCTGCGCCCACCAAAAAGATGTAAAAAACTATAGACGATTGAGGGACATTCCCCATATCTTTATTGAAGATGATTTGAATCGGTTGAAACGGCGATCAGCACCCTATTTGAAAACAGCCACAGATGGCTTAATCAACGGCATTCATGTTAGAAAAATGTCGGGAGCCCTTCGTCTTTTGCGGCAAGAAACAAAAAAACATATTAAGGGACTTTGAAGAAAACATACGAGGATAGCAAACTGTGAAAACGCTTCTGTTTTTTGAATCAACAGAGAAATCTATACCACAAAGTACAGCGTGGTATCTTGCTGACCTTGGAGAGTATCTTGGCAAGCAGAAACTTTATGAGCGGCAGGCGCCGCAGAAGTTAAAGGCGCTGAAAGAACATGCAATCATTGAAAGCGCGGTGTCTTCCAACAGGATTGAAGGCGTTAATGTTGACCCTGCAAGGGTAAAGGAAGTGGTGTTTGGCAGGGCGCATTTGCGGGACAGGGACGAAGAAGAGGTGCGTGGTTACCGCAAGGCGCTTGAACTTATCCATACGAAGTCCGGTTCTCTTGAGGTGTCAGAGGATATTATCCGTGAACTGCATCAGTTGGCGCGGGGCGGCATAGGCGATGCAGGGGAGTATAAAAGCAGGGACAGCGACATCATAGAACGGTATCCCGATGGGAGAACGCGTATCCGCTTTAAAACGGTTCTCGCGAATGAGACTCCACGATACATGAAGTTACTGGTAAAGGCTTGGCAGGATTGCATTAAAGAACGTTGGACACATCCGTTAATAGCGCTGGCGGCATTCAATCTGGATTTTCTATGTGTGCATCCATTCCGTGACGGAAACGGAAGGGTATCGCGTTTGCTTATGCTTTTGCAGTGTTATCATCTTGGGTATGAGGTCGGCCGGTATATAAGTCTTGAGCGCATCATAGAAGAGAATAAGCAGCGGTATTATGAAACCCTTGAGCAAAGTTCCAAAGGCTGGCATGAGGGCAAACATGATCCGTGGCCATACCTGAATTTTGTGTTTTCTATTCTTAAAACTGCATATAAGGAGTTTGAAGATAGAGCCGGCGCGACATCAAGTCCACGGGGTTCTAAAACAAAGATGGTGCATTATGCTGTTCATGCCATTGACAGGGACTTTACCGTTGCAGATATAGAGAAGAAATGTCCTGCTGTCAGTCGGGATATGATACGAACCGTGCTTAAGGC
>Ga0080064_1004796_pt1 | contig 16771 bp, 17 predicted proteins | sample Subgrocontami54m_FD_69260 | JGI IMG/M metagenome (GOLD analysis project Ga0080064, IMG submission 69260) | Subsurface groundwater microbial communities from S. Glens Falls, New York, USA - GMW46 contaminated, 5.4 m (SPADES assembly) (version 2) ...
CTGCTGTGGCTATACTAGTGGTGTTATTAGCAGTTGCTATAAATAAAACTTGTGATAAATCATAGGGAAAATCCAGATAATGATCCAAAAATGCCTGATTTTGGGCAGGATCCAAAAGCTCTACCAAAACCCCCATAATATCCACTCTATACTCCTGGGCCACTCTGTCTATTTCATCCAAAAGTATAACCGGATTTGCAACTTTGGCTGATTTTACAGCTTTGATTATAAGCCCCGGTTCGCAGTCTGCCCTGATTCTGGATTGGCCACGAAGCGTTGCCGGATCACCTAATCCTCCAAAGGGAATTCTCACAATTGGCCTGCCTAACGATTCTGCAATAGAGTAGGCAATTGATGTTTTACCGGTTCCAACCAGACCAATAAATGCCAAAATAGGTGCGTGGAAAGAGGATACGTCTGCTTTTTGTCTATGCAGGATTAAAACTGACAAATATTCTAAAATCCTACTCTTAACAGCCTTTAGGCCATAGTGGCCCTTGTCTAAAATCTCTCTTGCGCGGTTTATATCCAAAATATCTTGTGAATATTTATTAAAAGGTAAATCCAAACAGAAGTTTATGTAGGCAATTGTTTTCTCAAACTCTGCCCCGGTTCCCGGAAATTTTAAAAGGTTAATTAGTTTTTCAGATATGTCTTGAGGTAAGCTGGATTGAGCAATCTTAATTTTCAATTCTTCTATACTACCTTGGGCAGAATCCATGCTTCCTATTCTACCTCAAATCAGATAGTTTCCCAAGAGGAGATTTCATTAACTTGTTGATAAATTTCATGCAATAAAATCAAGATAATTTTGAGGGGTTAAAACCTGAAAATCTGCTTTAGGATAAGAAGAAACCCATTCCTCTGGTACAGTAGTTTTTTTCTTATGAGACCATTTGCACTCATATCCAAACAATTTTCCATCACGCTCTTCCACTAAATCTATCTCCTGCTGGCTATATGTCCGCCAAAAATATGAATTGCCATAAATTCCTTTATATGAGCGTTTCTTAAGCCTTTCAATCACTATAAAATTCTCCCACAGTTTTCCCACATCATCCCTCATATCAAGCCCGTTAAATTGAGCTATTATCCCATTACGTATTCCGTTATCCAAGAAGAAATATTTATTCTTACTGGTCACTTCGGAACGCAGGTTTCCACTATAACCATGGAGTGAAACAATCACAAAAGATTTTTCCAGTAAATCAAGATAACGGGCTACTGTTTTAACATCAATCCCCAGCTGGATTGACAATTCATTTAAAGAGACTTCGCTGCCTAACTGGAATGCCAATAATTTCAATAAATCCAGTAATATTTTTGATCCTTTAATTTTTTCCAACGACAATACGTCTTTTAATAAATAAGAGTTTACGATCTCTTCAAGAATACCTACTTTTTCTTGTTTAGTTTTGGCAGTTAATACTTCTGGATAAGAACCAAAGATGAGAAATTCCGCCAGTTTTTCCTTTAACTCATGCTTATTGTAAACCTCAAGCAACTCAAGTTGGGAAATGGGAAATAAGATTACAGTGGTCTTTCTGCCAGTTAATGGCTCTCCAATCTGGTGGGAAAGATCAAAAGATGATGACCCGGTAGCAATAACCTTAATATCTGGTATCTGGTCTACAATAATCTTTAAACCCATACCTATGTTAGGAATTTGCTGAGCTTCATCTATAGCTATCAATTCGTACCCTTGAGCATATTCTAGAATTTGGGAAAGATCATGCGATCCTAAAGTTTGCTGGATGCGAATATTATCCCCTGTATCCAGCTTATATTTTAATGAGGTTGTGTTTAAATAATTTTGCAGCAGGGTAGTTTTACCTACCCGCCTTGGTCCGTAAATTACCAGCACCTTTTGTGGTTTTAATAATTTTTCTATATCATAAATTCTAGGTATGAACATACAAATATAGTATCACATTTCCACAAATTTGTCAAAATTTATGGAGTACTAATCCTTAAATTATATCTTTTAGCTCTTCTATACTAGTTTGGGCAGAATCCATGTTTCCTATTTTACCTTAAACCTCATAGTTTCCCAAGGGGAAAGTTAAATGTTAGAATAAAGGGATGTCGGAAATAAGCAGTACATCCGAAATGAGTCTCTTCGCCAAAATTAGGAACAGGTTCCATACCTTAAAGGAAAATTCACAAAATAGTGATTCCCCTAATGATAATACTACGAATAATTCTAATTCTGAAATAGTAGAATCATCAGAAGTAAAAAAAGATTCACCAAAATCTGAGTATCATCATCAAGAAATAGCTCAGCTAGAAGAGCCCATGATTACTTTATTAGAACAATTAAAACCTAACTTTGACCATGGACTCTACTATCTGATAATTGGAGACGATACTAGTGGGCGTATTCCTACTCTAGTTATGCATCAAGTAGTAGATTATATTAGCGAGCACCAAAATTTACCAAAGGTACCTACTACTTTTGTCCAAAGTGGTAGAGTAATAGATAGGGGTAAGATAAAACTACAAGTTGAGAATTTAAAATCTAGATATAAACCTTTAAGAGAATCTCCAAAGGTTTTAATAGTAACTGAATATATATCGAGTGGGAGATCAATTAATAAATTGACAGATGCTCTTAATTTATCTGGTATTGATTTTGATATTGCTACCATCCAAACTTTCCCAGCCGACTATCAACAAGAGTTCCGTAGTAGTCTTAATCCGCAACAAAGAATTTACACAGGTTTTCCCGAGGGCATCCAATCTCCTATTAGTGGAGGAAATGTTGGATCCCCTAATATTCATGGCAAATACTATATAACAGGGCTTGAGGCTGCACGAGTAGGAGGTAACCCGGAAGTTTCCGTTATAAAATCCAACCCCTATGTAAGATTAAAAACTCAGCAAGCAAGAGAAGATGTAAAAACTCTTTCAGGGAAATTAATTAACCATTTATATCCGCAAGAGGTTGCTGCTTAACGGTCAAATCCGCCGCGGCCACCTCTAGATCCACCTCTGTCTCTACTTCCACCATATCCACCTGATCTGGAACTAGATGATCTTCCACTATATCCACTGCTTCTTCCGCCGCTTCCAAATCTGGGTCTGTCGCCATAGGAAGGTCTGCTTGGTCGGTCACCAAACGAAGGACGAGGTCTAAATCCTCCGCTGCCGGAGGGTCTGAAGCCACCACTACTAGAACGCGGTCTGCTTTCAGATTCAGGTTTAATATCTGCTCCAAAAAGCATTGATAAACCAACTTTTCCTTCAGGGGACACATCTGTAACTCTCACTTTAACTTCTTGTCCCTCAGAAACTACATCTTCTGGTTTCTCAACATGACCTGGAGCCATTTGAGAAATATGTACTAAGCCATCTTTCCCAGGTGTAATTTCCACAAATGCACCAAATGCAGCAAGACGCACAACTTTTCCTACAAATTCATCTCCCACATTAACTTTTTTAAACATTCCTTCAATCTCATCCATAGCTGATTTAACACTGTCTTGGCCCACTGCAGAAATTGTGACAGTTCCATCATCTTCAATATCAATTTGTGCTCCAGTTTTGGCAATAATTCCATTAATTGTTTTTCCACCTGTTCCAATTAAAAGTCCAATTTCTGAGGGTTCTATACGCATTGTTTCAATTCTAGGAGCATAGGCAGACAAAGGTCCGGCAGCTGGAATAACTTTACTCATTTGTTCTAAAATCTTAATTCTGGCTTCTTTACCCTGTTTCAGCGCCTCTTCAATAATCTCAAAGGTCAATCCGTCTAATTTAGTGTCCATTTGAATTGCAGTGATGCCATTTTTAGTACCGGCAATCTTAAAGTCCATCTCTCCATAAAAATCCTCAACCGCTCTCATATCTGTAATAACCTGGAATTTTTTTTCAGAAGAGAATAACCCCATGGCAATTCCGGCAACCGGTTCCAAAATAGGTACGCCTGCATTAAGTAATGCCATGGATGTACTACAGACAGCAGCTTGGGAAGTAGAAGCATTGGCTGCTAAAACTTCAGAAACAACTCTTATTGCATAAGGGAAAGTCGCTATATCAGGAAGAACAGGAAAAATTGCTTTTTCAGCTAAAGCCCCATGGCCTACATCTCGTCTATTTGGTGCACCTATTCTTTTAACCTCACCAACTGAGAAAGGATTAATACTCATGTTGTAATAATGCATAAATCTCCTTTTCCTCTCACCTTCCATACCATCCAAAGTTTGCTCTAGCGATGGCGCACCCAAGGTAGCAATAGATAAAACTTGAGTATCCCCTCTTTGAAAAAGTGCACTGCCATGTGTTCTGGGTAAAAGTCCAACTTCCATGCTTAAATTTCTTACTTCATCCATGGCTCTTCCGTCAACTCTTTTGCCTTTTTCTAAAACTTCTTTCTTAACTATTTCCTTTGCTACTTTGTCAAAAATCCCGGATATTATTTGGGGGGTTAGCTTTTCAGCATATTGAACTGCCAGCTCATCTTTAATTAAATCCCCTGTTGCTTCATGCCAGGGATGTTCGTTATCAAATAAAGCAGCTTCAATTCTTTCGTGAGTAATCTTTTTTACCTCTGTCATTAAAACTTCCTCTAATACTTCTTCTAAAGGAGATATATCCTGCTTTTTGCTGCCTGCCTCTTTAGTAAATTCTTCTATTAAAGCAATAATTTCTTGAGATTGTTTATGTGCCTCTTTAATTCCCTCAAAGACCACTCTTTCATCAATTTGCTTAGCTCCTGTTTCTATCATCGCTATTTTTTCGCTACCGCAAGCTACTACTAAATCCATATCAAGACTTGCTATTTGATCCATAGTTGGATTTACAACTAATTTTCCCTCTATTGCGCCAACCCTTACCCCGGCTAAAGGACCGTTCCATGGTACTGAAGAAATAGACAAAGCAGCTGAAGTAGCAATAAGTCCTAATACATCCGGATCATTGATTTGATCAAAAGATAAAACAGATATCATGACTTGTACTTCTGTCATTTTAAATTCTTTAGGGAAAAGTGGCCTGATAGAACGATCAATAAGTCTGCCTGTTAAAACAGCCTCATCAGTAGGTCTTGTTTCTCTTTTAATAAATTTAGATGAGGAGATTTTTCCTCCGGCATAATGTTTTTCAACATACTCAACAGAAAGAGGAAAATAGCCAATATCTTCTTTTAAAGGTTGGGTAGCGACTGTTGCCAAAACTACTGTTTCACCCCAAGTAGCCACCACAGAAGCATCTGACTGCAGTGCCAGTTTGCCTGTTTCTAATTTAAGTTCTCGACCATTAAGGTCCATTTCTTTGACAATTATTTTTGACATTAAATTTTTTGAGGATTTGGAAACTGTGGAAGAAATAATTAATTTTAATTATCTCTTTGCAATCCCCAAATTCCTCTCTTTTGCTATTATAGCACAACTACTTTGATAAACCTAATTTGTCTATAACCACTTTGTATCTATCCGCATCTTTCTTAAATAAATATTGTAACAACCTGCGGCGTTTATTAACCATTGATAAAAGGCCACGTCTGGAATGTATATCATGGGTGTGCTCTTTTAAATGAGATGCTAAATTCTTAATCTGTTCAGTTAAAAGCGCAACTTGTACTTCAGGGGAACCTGTATCACCACTTTTGGTTTCAAACTCTTTAATTATTTTCTGCTTTATCTTTGGATCTAACGGCATCCTTTACTTTCCGGATCAACTTTGATGCCAAAGTTGTCCTTTAAAAAACTTTATGTGAATACTAACAGAAACTTGTAGAATATGCAAGTTTGAAAGTAGCTGATTAGCTTAGCTATGAATTATTCTGTTCAGTTAATCTTAAATCGAGTTCATTTTCTTCTGCTCTAACAGAAATCTTACTTTTTGAACTTATCCAAAAAGTGGCACGTTTCTTACCTCTGTATATTCCTAACCACCAGTTTTTTCCATCCATATCTTCCAGATGGATATTAACACCATCAATAACAATATCGTCTGCTTTGCCATTTCTAGTTCTAATCTCATTATATTTCTTCATGAGCTCATTATATCACCAAAAAATCCCTTCTTGGAAAACTGACGGATTAAGTGGAATTCTACAAATTTAATTTATTTTGGGGTCCAAGTACTGATTTTACAGCATAATAAGACATTATTGGTAGAAAAACTAAATTTATAAGTGCAAATCCTCGTGCTAAAGACAAATTATCCCCACTAACTCCCATTCCTATTAGCGACAACGCATAACCTGTGGCTCCATAAAAAAGTCCCACCCTCAACGGAATTTCCTTAATATAATCAGCCATGCTACGCAATTTATCTAAAAAAGTTGGAGGCTTAAAGGATAACGTCTTATCTACTATCTCCCTTGTTTCCTTATCTAACTTTAAATATTCATCTATCTTGTTTAATAATTGGTCTTGTTCACTGCTCATTTTAAAAATTATCCTAATGATGAGCCTTTGAAGATTTTGGGGGTCAGCCATTCCGGTTCCACTGTTTCAGAAATAACCCCTTCGCCGTAAGGCCTTTCCTCAGGAGAGGGTTGGGAGACCTGTTGAGCAACAGATTCATGATCGCCGGCATCAACAACAGATGAAACAACCGGAGGAACCATAAAATCAGGCGTGGTTTGTCCTTTTGGCATAGTGATCGCTTCTTTCGGAAGAAACGCAGACCAATCATATGCCGGCTGTTGCGGCTGGAGTTGGGCAACTCCTGGCATCACGCCCGGTTTTCTGCCTCCAACCCTCAAACAATTTGCCACAGCCATATATGTTTCTGCTGATGTTTTTTCATTTGTTAAATTGACCGTTGCCTCAAAAATTCCTGCCAATAAGTTGCTGGCAGTATCGCCGTCTAAATTAAATCCTAAATCCGTGATTAAATTTGTCATAACTTCAGAAACAGAAGGAGCACCCGTATCCAAAACATTGGTAACCCCAAAGCTGGTGTTAGCAATCTGGGTATCTATATTAACAATATGTGTTCCGGAAAAAACACTCTGGTTTTGTGAATAAGCATTTCCTAAAGCATTTAAATTAACAGCTCCTACTGCAAAAATTATATTAAAACCACTGCCTTGATAATGAGGGACAATCCTTGCAGGTTGAAAAGTTTGGCCCGCTAAAACATGGAAAACCAAGTTTAAATTATTATTTTCTGAATACCAATCTAATTTTTCTAAAGCAGGAACTGTATTATCCGATGCCGCCACTCCTTCCAAAGTTAAAGTTAAATTACCGCCTTCTGTGGAAGTAATATTCTTTTGAATATGATCTACTCCAAAAAGATGGGATTGGCCAACCACAATATTATCGTCACAAACCACGCTTACTTGTTTTCCGGCAGCTTCAAGTATCAAAAATAAAGCCAATCCTGCTGATAGTTTATCAATACTACTGCCTGCAGGTAAGACAATCAAAACATTTTTGGCAGTCGGTAGAAGAGTTTTTAATTCAGTAATTTGTGAATCGTATTTCATATAAAGTGGCAGATACGGTTGAATTCTATCCTATAAACCTGCAAGAGTCAAATTACTCTAAAACTTTCAACTACATCGTTAACTGCAAAATCAACCGGCGGATCAAAAAGCATGCCGCAATCATTACCTTTTTCTGCCTTATTAATCTCTTCTTTAACTTTTTTCAAAGATTTTAATTTAGTCTCACCAATAATTTCTCCGTCTCTGACAATCCTAACTTTACGTCCCTTGGCAATTTCCCCCTCAATTATTCTACATCCGGCAATTCTCTCTCCCTTACCGTAAGGAAACTCCGCAATGATATTAGCCTTTCCAAAAACCTCCTCCAGCTGCCCCACCTCAAGCAAAGTATTAACCACTTCCTCAATATCTTCCAAAAGTTCATATATAATATTGTAGGTCCTAATTAATACGTGTTCGTTTTCTGCAAGCTTTTGAGCAGTTGGTGCCACCTTGACATTAAAGCCAATAACAATTGCTCCCACTGTTGCTGCTAACTTAATGTTTTCTTCCCCGATGTCTCCAGTCCCTGAAAATATGTAGTCAATTACTTTTCTCTCTGCATTGAATTTTTCCAAAGATGTTTGAATTGCCTCCAGAGAGCCTTGTTTATCAGCCTTAATAATCACTTTAAGAGTTTTTTCATCCCCTGCTTTCAGCTTATCCACCAAAGATTGCACAGCTTCTGCCTCTGCAACCTCTGCCTCATTTCCCAAAAATGCTCCAACTTGTGGAACCGCTTCCAACCCTAAAATTTCCACAGGAGTTGAGGGCCCTGCCTGATCTAAAACTTTGCCATTAAAATCAAACATCCCTCTTATTTTTCCTTTAACTCCGCCGACTAAGATCTGATCACCTTTTTTCAAAGTCCCTTGTCTTATCAAAATTGTGGCAATCGGACCCTTAAATTTATCTAAATTAGCCTCAATTACTACCCCGGCTGGAGCTACTACAAAATCACCTTTCAACTCAGATAGTTCTGCTACCAGTAAAATGCTTTCCAAAAGCTTATCAACTCCTTCACCTGTTTTTGCAGACAAAGGTACAATAGGCACATCTCCTCCATACTCTTCTAATTTCACACCTTTATCAGATAACTGTTTTTTAATCTTTTCCAGCTGGACTTTAGTATTAATTCCTGGAAGATCAATCTTGTTAACAGCCACAATCAGGGGAACTTTGGCCTCATGAATGTGATTAATTGCCTCCAGCGTTTGAGGCATTATTCCATCATCAACTGCCACCACTAAAACAGCAATGTCAGCCACTTTGGCCCCACGGGAGCGCATTTTTTCAAAAGCTGCATGGCCAGGAGTATCGATAAAGGTTATTAATTTCCCATCATGTTCAACCTGATATGCTCCAATATGTTGGGTTATACCACCGTGTTCCTTGGAAGCAACAGAAGATTTACGGATAAAATCTAGCAGGGTAGTCTTACCATGATCAACATGGCCTAATATAGTGACTATTGGTGGTCGTGTCTGTTCTGCCATAATAATTTATGTGAAAAACTCTCATACTACTTACCGCCATCGGCGGGGTGTACTGGCTTTTCACTAGACTTTTCTGAATCAACTTTTTCTTCAACCTTTTTATCGTCATCTTGAGATTGCTTCGCTTCGCTCGCAATGACAGAATCATCAGGTGGCTCACCTTCACCCTTTTCGCTTATTTCCGGCTCTTCTGCACCCACTATATCAATCTTCCAACCAGTTAATTTGGCTGCCAGCCTAACATTTTGCCCGCCTTTGCCAATTGCTAAAGATAATTGTGATTGAGCAATAGTGACTGTGGCTACTTTGCCTTCTTCATCTAACCTTACCTGAATATCTTTGGCAGGAGACAGCGCAGCAGCAATAAATCTGGCCGGATCATCCGAATATGAAATAATATCAATTTTCTCCTCACCTAACTCACTCATCACGGCCTGAACCCTCACTCCTTTTTGTCCTACCATAGACCCTACCGGATCCACACCTTCCTGAGTGGATACAGCGGCAATCTTAGTCCTTGATCCGGCTTCTCTGGCAATCACCTTTACCTCAACAGCGCCTGATTGGATTTCCGGCACTTCCAGAGCAAAAAGGGCCTTCACCAAATTAGGATCAGATCTTGAAACTACTACTTCGGAACCTCTCCCCCCTTCCCTAATCTCTTTGACCAAAAACTTTAACCTTTGGTTTTGGCTGTAAACTTCGGTATGAACCTGTTCTGAAGGGGGAAGCACACCTTCAGCCCTGCCCAAATCTACAAAATAGGTATTACCTTCCTGTCTTTGGATGGCACCGGATATCATAGTTCCAACTTTATTTTCATACTCAGATAGAATTGCTCCCCGCTCAGCCTCATTTAAGCGTTGCATAATCACCTGTTTGGCAATTGAGGCTGCAATTCTGGCAAAACCCGGAGGGGTGACATTTTTCTTCTTATCAAAAATTTTTATCTCACCGGTTGAAGGATCTACATCTGATGTAAATTCTTCAAAATCTTCGGGAATAGGTTCATTTCGGAGCATTAAATCCTTTCTGTAGGCAGCTAGTGCCGCTGCTTTAATTGCTTCTGTCACCACGGAGGGATCCACCCCTTTTTCAGAGGCTATTTGATTTAATGCTGCTGCAAATTCGGTCCTAGCTTGTGCCATTTTAGTTGTATCCTTAAAAAAAGGTGGGACTAGCCCACCTTCCCAGTTAATTGGATTATTAACCAAGGCTTATTTTAATTCTTTATCAATTTGAAGTCAAGCTACTTCCCTGCAATAGTATAACCACCATCAACAATAATAGTTTGGCCTGTGATAAAACCGGCTCTGTCAGATGCCAGAAATAATATAACTTCTGCTATCTCTTCTGGGTTAGCCAACCGTTCCAACAGAGTATTATCAAAAAATTCCTTTCGCAAGCTCGGACTCCAAAGCTTTGCTGTTTCTGTTTCTACAGGGCCTGGAGCTACTGCATTTACAGTGATAAATGGGGCCAGTTCCTTAGCCAAAGTTTTTGTCAGGTTAATTACTGCTGCTTTTGAGGCAGCATATGGAATACTGGCTGTTCGTCCCATGTCCAAACCCCTGACAGATGCAACGTTTACAATCTTTCCATATTTTTGTGCAAGCATCACTTTTGCAACAGCCTGACAGAAGAAGAAAGTGCCTAGAAGATTTATGTTTAAAGTTCTCTCCCAATCTTCCCTGGTTAATTGCAAAAAAGGTTTAATCTCTGTAATGCCTGCACAATTAACTAAAGCATCTATTTTACCTAACTTTGTCACAATCCTATCTACTTCTGCTTTAACTTGCCTCTCATCTGTAACATCACAAACAATATATTCAGCACCTAATTCTTCTGCTAATTTTTTTATTTGATCGCTTCCTGTTTTTCCATGTAATATAACTTCTGCTCCATATCCTTTAGCAAGTTTTGCAGTTGCTACCCCAATTCCCCTGGATGAACCTGTGATCAGTATAACTTTTCCCTCAAGCATATTTTTCATAAATTATACTCTTGTCTGGCATTTTCCGGAAAATTAACTGCATCAAAAAGGACAAATTTAGTAGGTTTAATTCTATAAAAGCGGTGAGGTTTTTCTTTATTTTCCATAAATTCTTTGATTTTTTCTTTTGAGAATATTCTATCAGTAAAAAGTGAAGTTGCCCGATCAATATCCTTCTGGTCTTCAAGCATTTTAGCTATTCCCTGAAATTGTAAGCCTCTTGGTGGATTATCTGGATTTTGAGGCATAACAATTGCTCCGGCCACTTTTGGATTTTTTAATACTTCATTGCTGTGGCGTCTTGCTTCAGATGAAATCCAGTAAATATTTAAATCAGCATCTGCAGCAAACCAGACAGAACAAACCCAGGGCTGGTTATCTAAAGATGTAGCCAGCTGCATTAACTTAGCCTCTTTTAAATAATCTTCAATTAACTTTCTTAAATTCATTTAGTGACACTCCGCGCTAAAACCAGCCTTTTTTCTTAGAACTGAGGTTATACAATTCCTCGTATAATTGTTTTTCCTGTTTGGAGGGGTTTTGGGGAACTTCCAAATTTACCCTGACATAGTGATCTCCATGACCTGTGCCTCCTAATCTTGAGACACCTTTTCCTTTAAGCTTAACCAAAGATCCTGGTTGGGTGCCTGGGGGCACTTTAACTTTCATCTTTCCCTGCACAGTATTTACTTCAAACACATCTCCTAAAACCAACTGGGGAATATTTATAGTAATTTCTGAAAATATATCTGCACCTTCTCTTAAAAATTCCGGGTTTCTTCCTACATTAAACGCAATATCCATCTCACCAAATCTCATCTTGGTGCCATTATCCACTCCTGCCGGAACCTTGATCTTTAATCTTTTTCTAGTTAATCTTCCCTGTTGGTTTCTCTCCTCAATCTCCACTTCTTTAGTGACTCCATGAATAGCTTCATCAAAAGTTAAATTTAGCTGATAGGTGGGTCTTCTTCTCATTTGAGCACCGAACCCACCACCAAAAATTTGTTCAAACAGTTCAAATGGATCCTCAAACCCGCCAAAATCAAATTGGATATTAGGATTTCCGGAAGTCGACCAACTGTAGGATTGCCCGCCGCCACCAAAAGGGTTTCCTGCCCCTGAAAAAGGATTACCTCCACCAGCTCCACGATCAAAAGCAGCATGACCAAACTGATCATAAGCTCCTTTTTTTTGTGGATCAGATAAAACTTGATATGCTTCCCCTAGCTCTTTAAATCTAACATCTGCCCCAACAGATTTATCTATATCAGGATGATGTTTCCTAGCCAGTTTACGGTAAGCAGATTTAATCTCATCGCTAGATGCAGATTTATTAACTCCTAAAATTTCATAATAGTCTCTTTTTGTAGACATATTTCTGTATAGTATAGCAGTCTGTGCCCAAAAGTGCTAGATTTGATTGTGGTATAATTCTTGTATGAGACAAACGCAAATTATTTCTAATCCGGAAATTTTAAGCGGTAAACCTGTGATTTCTGGAACAAGAATCTCTGTGGAGCTTATATTAGATAGAGTAGCCTCTGGAATGAGTGTGAAAGAAATATTAACAGACTACCCTCATTTAACAAAACAACAAATCCAAGCTGCAATATCATATGCTAAAAATTTAGTTGTCAAAAAAAATTCTCGTTCAAGGATGGAATCAGAACCTGTCACTCTTTATACCCATGAAATTTCTCGCTGATGAGGATTTCCCTAAACCTTTGGCAGTAAAAATTCAAAAATTAGGACATTCAGTTAAAACAATTCAACAGAAAAATCTTCAAGGATCATCAGATGAAATGGTAGCTAATTTAGCCTTAAAAGAAAAACGAATAATTCTAACTCTGGATAAAGATTTTCTTAAAAATCAACCAAAAAGTTTACAGGTAATTATTTTTCATTTTCCTAAAACACCAACTTCTGAAATTATTCCATTAATCGAAAATTTCTTAAAGGATTTAAAGCATGTTAAACTTTCTAAAAATAAAATCCTCAAATTCAGCAAACCTGGTCTATTCTCCAATTTCTAATTTCTAATTATCATTCCACCATTAAAAATACTGACAGATAAAAAAGATGTATACTTATAATAATGAACCAAAGAGGTACTGTACTTTTAATAGTTTTACTGGTAGCTGCTGTAATAGGTGGGTATTTTATTTATACCAATTATTCGAATAATCGAACAAAAACAGCTCAAAACTCAACAGCAATCTCTCAAACTTCACAAGCTACCGATAGTACAAGAGTTATATATAATTTGGGTAATTTTACTCTTGCTATACCCAATTCAGATATAGCGAAAAGTGAGAACGATTTTTATGGAAAAGTTAGTACAACTAAAATATCTAAAACATCTGAAAATCCATGTCCAGTATATGTAAGTGGAATAAATACCCTATATCTAGAAAAAACTTATCCTGTTTCCCCTAAAGATATTTCGAAACCTATAATATCTGTGTCTGAATGGGATACAGACAATTTGAAATTTGACAATGAAGAAACTAAACAAAATTTCCTTAAACAAGTTGAAACTTTAAATAAACTATCTAATTTTCAAGGTACACCAAATGATGACCAAACTCCTCCTCGTTTGAATTTTTCCTGGGTAGAATCTTGTGCTGGTATATATAGTATCTTATTTTCAGCCCGTAAGGTTGAAACTTCTAAGTTTAGTTCTGTTTATTTCGCAGAAGTGAGCGAAGGAAATGGCGATGTAACAGATTATCCAATGCGGACCTTAATCGTTCATCAGAAAAATTCTTGGATAATTATAAAAGACCAGCAAAGATTATTAGAACGAAACGAAAGATATGCAGTTATTGCATGGGCCGGTTCTGGATGTGAGTCGCGAGAAAGAGAATGCCAAAAAGATTTCTGGGCTAAAAAACTTAAGAATAGATCTGAAGATGAAAAATGGATTCAGAGAATGCTGGATTCAATAACATATAAACAATAAAGGCTGCTTAAAAAGTTACTCTTCCTTTTTTCCCTGTCCTGAGCTTGTCGAAGGATCTTCCTCCACTACTTCACCTTCAACAGCCTCATCCTTCGCTGGAGCTTCGGATGACGCGTCTTCTGTTTTTGATTCTTCTGCTTTTGGTTCGCCTGTACCCTGATCTTTGTACATGGCAGAGCCTACTTTTTGTAATACCTCTCCGAGTGCATCACCTTTTTTCTTAATATCATCCACATCCTCACCTTTCAGCGCTTCTTTAAGCTCATTTAACTTTTGCTCTACTTCTGTTCTAACCTCAGCTGATACTTTATCCCCATTCTCTTTTAAAGTTTTTTCTGTCTGATACACCAATCCATCTGCAATATTTTTGGTTTCAATCCCCTCTTTTTTCTTCTTATCCTCCTCCGCATTTGCCTCTGCCTCTTTAGTCATCTTCTCAACCTCAGCTTTATCCAAACCAGTTGAACCGGTAATGGTTATTTTCTGCTCTTTTCCTGTTGCTTTATCTTTGGCAGAGACATTTAAAATGCCGTTTGCATCAATGTCAAAGATAACCTCAACTTGCGGCACACCTCTTGGAGCCGGGGGAATTCCATCTAAAGTAAACCTGCCCAAAGATTTATTATCAGCTGCCATTTCCCGCTCTCCCTGCAAAACATTAATCTCCACAGCAGGCTGATTATCTGCAGCTGTTGAGAAAACCTCACTCTTTGAAGAGGGGATTGTAGTATTTCTATTTATCAAAGGAGTTCTGACCCCACCAAGAGTTTCTATACCTAAAGTCAGAGGAGTCACATCTAAAAGCAAAACGTCTTTCACTTCCCCGCCCAAAACTCCACCCTGAATTGCTGCTCCAACAGCCACCACCTCATCCGGATTTATTCCTTTGTGAGGCTCTTTGCCAAAATACTCCTGCACTGCCTTCTGAACAGCCGGCATTCTGGTCATACCCCCAACCAAAACTACTTCATCAATATCTTTTGAATCATGTTTAGAATCTTTTAAAGCAGCCTTTACAGCATCAAAGGATTTATCAATTAAAGGCTTTACCATTGCCTCCAGCTTAGCCCTAGAAAGCTTCATCTCCAAATGCTTTGGTCCGGAATCGCTGGCAGTTACAAATGGAATGGAAATCTCTGCCTCCATTGAGGATGACAGCTCAATCTTGGCTTTTTCAGCTGCATCTCTTAACCTTTGCAACGCCTGCCTGTCCCCTTTAAGGTCAATTCCCTCACTCTTTTTAAACTCATCAGCTAAAAAGTCCAAAATAACCTGATCAAAATCATCTCCACCCAGGTGGGTATCGCCATTGGTTGATTTTACTTCAAACACCCCTTCGCCTAAATCCAAAACTGAGATATCAAAAGTGCCGCCTCCCAGATCATAAACAGCAATGGTGTGGGCTTTTGCTTTATCCAGTCCATAAGCCAAAGCAGCTGCTGTTGGCTCGTTAATAATTCTTTGCACATTCAATCCTGCAATTTCTCCAGCTTGTTTGGTGGCTTGCCTTTGGGCATCATCAAAATATGAAGGAACTGTAATAACAGCATCTGTCACTTTTTCACCAAGATAAGATTCGGCATCAGCTTTAATCTTTCCCAAAATCTGGGCGGAAATTTCCTGTGGAGTATATTCATGACCATCAACTTCCACCACTGCCATGTCATTTTTACCAGACTTGATAGTGTAAGGCAGCCATTCTTTATCCCTCTTAACTTCTGGGTCATTAAACTTTCTACCCATAAGTCTTTTAATAGAAAAAATAGTTTCTTTAGGATTAACTATAGCCTGGCGTTTAGCCACCCGGCCAACTATGTTTTTAATAGGATTAACAACAGAGGGGATTGTATTTTCCCCTTCAGCGCTGTGAATAACCTTGGGCTTTCCACCCTCCATTACAGCCACAGCCGAATTAGTTGTACCTAAATCAATTCCTACAATCTTAGCCATTATTTTGTACCTTTCTCCCAACAACAACTTGCGCTGGTCTTAAGACTTTTCCATTTAAATTATACCCTTTTCTTGTTATTTTTAAAATCATATTATCTTCTCCATCTTGAGTGTCAACTGCCTCATGAAGAGAAGGATTAAATACTCCGTCTGCTATTATTTCATCCAACCCTTCAGATTTCAATACCTCGCTAAATTGCTTTATTGCCAACTCTACCCCTTTTGCCCAACCACTAGCTTTTTCCTGCTCACTCATTCCACCCAAAGCCTGTTCCAGATGGTCTAAAACGGGCAGCATTTTGGTTAAAAGTTCTGCTGTGCCCCATCTTGTCAGCTCAGATCTTCCCTCTGACACTCTTTTCTCCAGATTCTGATAATCAGCCACTGCTCTTTTGAGCTGATTCTCAAGATCCGCTACTCTTTGTTCTAGTTGGTTATCTTTTTTCTTTGCCATAATTATATCCTTGCTGCTTCAACTAATAAATTTCTGACATATTTAACATAAGGCAAAACCAGCGCGAAATTCATCCTGGCCGGCCCGATTACTCCAATTACCCCTTCTTTTTCCAGATCCATCTCATACCTGGTAAAAACAAAGCTAGTCGGGCGAAGATACTCAAACTCCATATCCTCACCAAACAAAATATGAATTGGGTCTGCTCCAACCGCTTTACCCATAATCTCTTTTAATCTCGGATTTTCATCGAAAAGCCCTAAAACAAAACGGGTGACATCAATATCATAAAACTCCGGCCAGTCCAGAATATTGGCAGCCCCGGCATAATAAACTAACCCTTCATTATCTGTGGCTAACCCCAACATATCACAGCGGTCTGCCAATGCCTTAACCGCTTCTTTCAAAAGCCGCTCCTGCTTATACCGCTGCTGCCACATTTTCTCTTTGATAGAAACCTCAGCTGTAACAG